>Ga0302319_10008631_pt1 | contig 19779 bp, 17 predicted proteins | sample Bog_T0_2_FD_203319 | JGI IMG/M metagenome (GOLD analysis project Ga0302319, IMG submission 203319) | Peat permafrost microbial communities from Stordalen Mire near Abisko, Sweden - Bog_T0_2 | ecosystem: Environmental > Terrestrial > Soil > Wetlands > Peat | place: Sweden: Abisko, Stordalen Mire... | reverse complement strand
CGAGTCTCGATTACGATCACGAGGTCGAGCGCGTTCTCGACGAATGGGCGGCGCATCTGGAGCGGCACGTCGATATCGACCGATTGCTCGGTCTCGCCCGATGAGCCCGCCTGCCGTTTATCATGGCGGCGATCTCGGCGCGGCGCGCGCGCTTTTTCCCGATGCGCCCTTGCCGTGGCTCGACCTCTCGACCGGCATCAACGCGCTTGCCTATCCGATCGGGACGATCTCGACCGAGGCCTGGACGCGGCTGCCCGACGCCGGCGCGGTCGCGGCGCTGGAGGCCGCCGCCGCGGTCGCGTATGGCGCTCCGGTCGGCCAAATCGTCGCCGCGCCGGGCACGCAGGCGCTCATTCAAGCGCTGCCGCGACTGCTTCCCGCTCGCTCGGCGGCGATCCTGGGCGTCACCTATGCCGAGCACGAGCGCGTCTGGCGGGAGAGTGGGGCGCAGACACAAATCGTCGACGATCTCTCCGCCCTGGCGCGCGCCGATGTCGCCGTCGTCGTCAACCCCAACAACCCGGACGGCCGACGGGTTCCGGTCGAGGCGCTGATGGAGATCGTGGCGACGCTGGCGGGCAAGGGTGGGACGCTCGTCGTCGACGAAGCCTTCGCCGACGTGCTACCGAGCGCGGCCAGTCTGGCGCCGCGCTTGCCGGAGACGGGCGCCGTCGTGCTGCGCTCGTTCGGCAAGGCCTATGGGCTCGCCGGCCTGCGGTTGGGTTTCGCGATCGGCTCGCCGCAGTTCACCGGCCGTCTGCGCGCCGCGCTCGGCCCCTGGGCCATCACCGGACCGGCGGCGGAAATCGGCGCCCGCGCCCTGGCAGACCGCGATTGGCTGGCGCGGACGAGCGAGCGGCTGCGCGCCGATGCCGCGCGTCTTGACACGTTGCTGACGCGGGCCGGCTTGAGGGTCGTCGGCGGCGCGCCGCTGTTTCGATTGACCGAGAGCTCCGATGCCGCGCGGGTGTTTCGTCGCCTCGGCGAGGCGGGCGTGTTGGTCCGGCCGTTCCCGGCGCGGCCGGGCTGGCTGCGTTTCGGGATTCCTGGCGAGGCCAAGGATTGGGCGCGGCTGGAGAGGGCGCTGAAATGCGCAGCTTTATGGCTCTGATCCTCGATTAGACGCGGACCCTAACGCGTGGGAAATGCGCCGCGGCGGAAACGTCGAGACGCCCGGGCAAAAAAGTCCGGCACGGCGCTTCGCGGTTCCGACCATCGCGGAATCCAGTTCGATAGAGCGAAACGGCCATTGCCGAGCGGTGGGAGAATGGCGCAAGCCGCTTCGGTCGCAGGCGACTAGGATCGGCGCCTCGAACAACGCGGAGCGCGATATCGCTGTCGTCGCCACGCCCGGCGCGAGCGCCATCTCCAGCAATTGCCAGCCATTCTTCGACGTACCACTTGGCTTCACCGCGGCGCGCCTCCGCTTAACGGTCGCGTAACCTAATTTTGGCAATCCGCTACGGCGAAGCTATTTTCCAATTTGCGCCAATGGCATCGGAGGCCGATCTCCGCAACCAGCACGGGCGGCGTAAGGTCGCCAGCGTTGTACCATCGGGCGGTCGCCAGTCAGGAATTTTCGTCGGAAAACAGATGTTTAGCTAAGAAGTGAAGCTACCGCCCGGCAGTCGCGTCAGCCACCCGACATCGAAGAGGATTTACAAAGGCATACGATGCAAGCAACTGGGACGAGTTCTCCGTTAACGGCATCGAAACTCGCGCATTTTAGCCTAAAAGAGAGGATTGTTATATTTACAGTTGTGATCGGACTCGATGCGCAGGAAACATAATATTGGCGTGAAATTCAGACATAGACTCTATGTGCTATGTCGCAAGTGTCTATTTTCGTCTTTCACTTTAGATAATCAAGGCACGACTCTCGCAGAGTTTGCGGTATTGTTGCCAATTTTTGCAGCGCTTGTTCTGATGATTGGACAGGTATGTCTTTATTTTTATTATAGCACGACCCTATATTATGTCACCGACAGGGCAACGCGACAGATATTGACAGGCGGCGTCGCCAACCAGAACCTGACTGCCGCGCAGTTTCGAACCAACGTGGTCTGCCCGCTGCTGGCGGGCATGATGAGTTGCAACAACATAATCACGAACATTCAAGTCGTTCCGGACACCAGCGGCGGCGCCGCGTATTGGTATTCGCTAACAAACTATGTATCCAACCCCTCGAGTCCGCTTGGATATACGGTTTCCGCCTTGAACGCTCCGCCGATGAACAATGCCAACACAAGTTTTTGTATCGGATCCTCCGGTTCGATCGTCGCGACCCAGATTTATTACGCGATGCCCGTGCTCGGCATCCCAGAAATGCTTGGCGGCGCGACGTTCAACGGTCAATCGGTCGTATTCATTTCGGCGACGGCGGTTTTCAAGAATGAGCCGTTCTCCACCAACTATGGGGGTTGCTGAGATGGTCCGGGCGAAATCCTTGCGCGCCGGAACTTTGTCGCGCTTGAAGGGCTACGCGAGCGGGGACGACGGGGTCGCCGCGGTTGAGTTCGCGTTCATCGCCCCGATTTTGCTGCTTTTGCTGCTGGCCGGGTTCGACGTCGGGCGCTTCGTGCTCGCCACGCAGCGCGTCGAGCGGGTGGCGGGCTCGGTCGCGCAAATGCTCGCGGAAACTCCGGCGAGCTCTCCCGGCTCGCAAGTCGGTTATGTCTCCTCGAACGATCTTCTGTTCGACTGGAACTCGGCGATGTTCACGTTTCCCGACGTGCTCGCGGCCGCCAACGCCCAAAACACGAATTGGTGGAACATGCTCAATGTACAAATGTCGAGCATAAACTTCGTCGCCACACCCGCAGGTTGCACGACGAATTGCAACTATACGGCGAAGGTTCTGTGGTCGCTGGGGGCGAGAAGCTGCGGAAGCACGATCCAACCGGTAACCGACTCCACCTATTACAGTCCGACGACCCTGCCAGCCGACATATTCGGTCCCCGCTCAATGATCGTCGTCGATGTCACCTATGCCTGGACCCCGTCAGTCGGCGCGGCCTATTTGCCGTCCATCCCGATCGTGCGATCCGCTTTCCTCAGCCCCCGCGCGGTGCAGCTCGTCGAGTCGCAGGCCTACGGCCTCGCCAATCCCTGCCCATAGCCTCGAGGAGAGCCGGTATGAGATGGACAAACATTTTCTTCGCCGACGCGAGACTGACCCGGGCCGCCGTCTCGGCGGTGGGAGATCGCCGGGCGAGCTTCGCGGTCACCTTCTCCCTCACCGTGCCGGTTCTCGTTCTCCTGGCGGGTCTTGGGGTCGACTATCTCACGGGGCTCTCCTTCAAGTCGCGATGGGACGCCGCCGCCGACGCCGCGGCGCTCGCCGCCGTGCAGGCCGCAGATAGCTATGTCAAAAACAACGCCGCGACGATGGCGTCACAGACGCTGATGGCCAACGCCGTGAGCTACGGAAATACGGCGGGAACCCAGGCCTTCAACGCCAACGCCGGAACGAGCGAGGCGACGGGTAGCGTTACGCCGACGGTAGTCGTCTCGCAGTCCGGAAACTCGTTCACCGCCACCGCCACGTATGTCGGCGCCGTGCCCACCCATTTTGGCGGGCTGGTCGGAGTGCGCGATTTCGGCGTCGGAGGATTCGCGGTCGCCAGCGCCACCCTGGCGACCTACATCAACTACTACATCCTCGTGGACATTTCCCAGTCGATGGGCATTGGCGACACCACGACCGATATGACGAACCTCTACAACGTTACACACGCGATGGGTTATTCGGACGACAACGAACCTGGTTGCGTTTTTGGATGCCACGTCGCCGTGCAGGGCCGGCCCTTGACGAACGAACAGGTTGCGCACAACGCGGGAATTACGCTTCGCATCGACTCGGCCAAGGCGGCCATTCAAACTGTCGTAAACCAGGCGAAGACCAACGCGATCAACGGAAACATCCAAATCGGGATTTATACGCTTCAGGAAAACCAGAGCACCACTCCCCCCAACCCGGCTTACCAGCCCATGACGATTCAAGGCATGACGAACAATTATACGGCGCTGACTACGGCCGTCGGCACGATAGACCTGGGTCCGAACGTCACCAATGGTTATGGCGATAGCGACATGGTCGATTCGATCAACTACTTCACATCGAAAATCCTGCCAACGAACAACGGAACCGGATACAGCGCGAATTCGCCAAAGAACTACGTTTTCCTGATCACCGACGGTCTGGAAGATACGCCGGGGTGGTGCAATTTCACGTTCCACTGCACGGGGGTGTTGCCGAGCACGGCCTGCGCGCAAATGCAGACGCAGGCGACCGTCGGCGTGATCTACACCACCTATTTGCCCATCTATACCAACAACGATTCTTCGCAAGGCTATGACTCGGAATACGCGCTTTTGGTGCAGCCCTACCAGTCGCAAATTCAGCCTTCGCTGCTGAGTTGCGCGTCAAGTTCGCAATTTTTCTTCCAGGCCGACAACGGGCCGGCGCTGATCGCCGCGATGAACGCGCTTTTCGTCGCAAGCACGACGGCGCCTGTTCGTCTCACTCAGTAAAGGCGGGGCTCACGGACGGCCCGAGGCGGTTTCAATCCCGACAGGCAGCCAGCAACATGCCGCGTAGCCAGCGGTGGGCGGGGTCGGCGTCGAGACGCGGATGCCACATCTGGGACACCGTGATGGGTTCCGTTTGCACGGGTAGCGGAAAAGCGCGCGAGCGCCCGCGGCCGCCCACGGCGTAGCTTTCGTTGGCCAGATTGTGAAACGAAGCCGTGACGAGGGCGACCAGATCGGAGGCCCTGGCGATCGCCAACGCCGCCGAGAAGCCGGGGACCACGGCCAGGACGACGCGTTCGAGGCCGAGCGCGGCCAGCGCCCGGTCGACGGGCCCATTCGTGTCGCCCCGACGGGAGGCGACGACATGACCGCAGGCGGCATAGAGTTCGGGCGTGATCTCTTCCGCGGCCAGCAGCGGGTGGCCCTCCCGCGCGACGCCGACGAACCTGTCGCGAAAAAGCGCCTGAACGCGCACCTCCGGCCCGGCTTGGCCGAGAACGCCCACCTCGAGGTCGACGAGGCCCTCCCGCAAAGCCCGCACATCCTTGTCCGGCTTGGGCGCGAAACGCAGGCGGACGCCCGGCGCCGCGTCCGTCAAGGCTGCCAGCAGCCGCGCTCCAAAAGCTTCGATGAAACCATCATTGGCCCGAATGGTGAAGGTTCGTTGCAATCCCGCGATGTCCGGCCCCGTTATGGCAGGCCGCAGCAACGCCAGCGCTTCCTTGGCGACCTCGCGCACGCGATCGCGAAGTTCCAGGGCGCGCGGCGTCGGAACGAGCCCGCGGCCGGCGCGAACGAGGAGGGGGTCGCCGGTTGTCGCGCGCAGCCGTTCGAGCGTGCGGCTCATTGCCGATGCGCTGAGGCCGAGCCGTCGCGCCGCGCCCGCCACGCTGCCCTCAGCGAGCAGCGCGTCCAGCGCCGGCAAAAGATTCAGGTCCACGGCGGTCATGTTCATGAGCGTAGCATAATCGCAGGCGAAATTTCGTCCGGAATGCGCGCCATGCAACAATCTACTGCATCCGCTGCGCCTTCCGCCCTGCACTCGACCTGCTTATCTCAGGGTCGGCGGCGTGAGCCCGCCCCATCCAGGGAGTGGATTGGGATGCCAATTTCATCATCGGAAAAACGTCTTCTGCTATTGGGCGCCTCCCGCGGTCTCGGGCTGGCGATAGCGGAAGAATACCTGAAGCTTGGCTGGCGAGTGGTCGCCACCGCGCGCAGCGGCTCGGGAACCGCTCTCCACGATCTCGTCGGCAAGGCCGAAGGCCGCCTCGAAGTCGAGGTCGTCGACATTACCGATCCCGCTCAGGTCACCGCCCTGCACGGACGGCTTGCGTCCGAGCGGTTCGACCTGCTGTTCGTCAACGCCGGCGTAGCGAACGCCGACGGCCAAACCATCGCCGACGTCTCGACCGAAGAGTTCGTCCGCGTGATGGTGACCAACGCCTTGAGCCCGATGCGGGTCGTCGAGGCATTCCAGGATCTCGTGCCGCCCAGAGGCGCCATCGCGATCATGTCGTCGGGTCAGGGCAGCGTCAGCAACAACGAGACCGGCGGCCGCGAGGTTTATCGGGCCAGCAAGGCCGCCCTCAATATTTTGATGCGCAGTTTCGCCGCCCGCCATCGCGAAGACCCGCGTACGTTGCTGCTTCTCGCGCCGGGCTGGGTGCGGACGGAACTGGGCGGCCCCGAGGCGCGTCTCGGCATTCAAGACAGCATTCCGAACCTGGTCAAGGTCGTTGCGGCGCAGGAAGGGAAGGGGGGTCTGCAATATCTCGACTATCTCGGTCGGGTCGTTGCGTGGTGAACCGGCCGGGCCGACGCGCCTCGCGCAACTTTCAGGCGCCAACGCGGCTCGGGCGCGGCGGGACTGGCGCCGACTTCAACCGAACAGCGCCAGGACGAAAGCGAGCGCCGAGGTTGCCGCCCCCGCTTCGACCAGCCGCACGGGCGCGCCCATGTCCGGGCCCAATCCGTTGACGCGGCTTGCGGCGAGCCAGGCCGGGCCGAACAAAGCGGCCGATCCGATCGCCAAAGCCCAGTTCGCCGTCGCCGAGCCCTGCCAAAGCGCGGCGCAAAGCCCGAGCGAAGTGACGCCGAACCCCAGGAAACCGCCGCCGATCACCTTCAGCATCGCCAGGATCACGGTCCGCAACTCCGGGGAAAACTCCGCGACGCCGTGGCCTACCGCCTTGGCCTGATCGGGCATGAAGTCCGTGCGGCGGAAATAGCGTACACCCATGGCCAGGGAAGGGATCGCGTTGAGCGCATAGAGCGCGGCGGCGAGCTTAAACATGCGATACCCCGCCGTCACGACTCGATGAACCTTTGCATGAATACGAGATCCAGCCAGCGGTCAAACTTCCGGCCGACCTCGCGAAATAATCCGGCCCTGGTAAAGCCCAGCTTCTCGTGGAAGCGGATCGAGCCGGCGTTGGCGGCGTCGATGGCCCCGATCATGACGTGAATGCCCATCGCCGACGCGAGCGGAAATAAGGCTTCGACGAGCTTTCGCCCCAGTCCCTGACCTCGGAGATCGGAGCGGATATGCACGGAATGCTCGACGCTGTGCCGGTAGCCACTGAACGCGGCGCGAAATTCGCCGAACGAACTGAAGCCGGCCACGCCTCGCTGGTCGATGCCGACGAGCACCGGAAAGCCTTGGCGCCGCCGTCCCTCCATCCAGTCGCGACGGTTCTCCAGGCTCACGGGCGCGTCGGAATAGACCGCCGTCGAGGTGGCGATGATTTCGTTGTAGATCGCGAGAACGCCCGGCAGATCGCCCAATTCCGCGCCGCGAATATCCGCCATTTCGTCTTCCTTTCCGCTTGCCGGCCGAGGTCGAAGCAAAACCGGCGCCGGCCGAGCACGGCGCGCCGGAACGTCGATCGTCGAGGCTTCGGATAAGTGTTTGCCCAGGCGCCGAATGTCAGAGGGACGTATATGCCGGAGCTATGGCGTCAGAGATCAAAGCTGCTTATAATCCCCGTCACGAAAATCGCTCTGGAGCCCAAAGCATATGCGTCTTTGCTCGATCTGGAACGCAACTTCACTGAAGAGGGCGTAAACATCGTCTGGTTTATCGCAGGATAGTCGTCGCAAGGCTGAGTGAAATTTAGCAGAATCGCGCCGTTCGACGTCTGGCGCCCAACCGGCAAGCAGTCATTCCCAATGCGGCGAATATCGAACGAATTTTTGGCTTCGCTCAAGGAAGCGGACTTCAGGTTGATTGGGCCGCATCTGCTTCCGTGTGCGATGGCCTACGCGGACGTTGTCGCCGTAGCGGGACAAAATCTGTCGCGGGCGTATTTTCCGCATAGCGGCGTCATTTCTTTGGTCCTGCGTCTTGGCGACGGCGAAATGGTCGAAGTCGCCATGATTGGCAAAGAGAGCGTGTTTGGCGCGTTCGCCGCCCTCTGCAATCCGATATCGCTGAGCGACGCATTGGTTCAATTGGCGGGGACGGCTTCCACGATCGAGGTGAACGTGTTGCGTCGCGCGTCCGACAAGAGCCCGGCCATTCGCGACCTCCTGATGCGCCACGAGCAATTGATGTTTCTTCAGGCGCAGCAATCGGCGGCTTGCAATGCCCACCACGCGGCCGGAGCGCGCTTGTCGAGATATTTATTACGGATGCGCGACCTCTGCCGACGCGATGAACTCGTCGTCACTCAGGAATTCCTGGCCGCGATGATCGGTGCGAAGCGCAACAGCGTTTCGATCGCCGCGCACGGGCTGCAGAGCGCCGGGCACATTCGCTATACACGTGGGCGGATTCAAATTACAAATCCGCAGGGATTGAAGGAGAGCGCTTGTGAATGTTACGAGACGGTGAACGCACACTACAATCGCATATTGGGCAAAGCCCGATCAGCCGGTTAGAACGTGCGAAAGCCAGAACTTCATCCCGCCCATTGCAGCGAGGGGACCGCCAGTTTTGGCAGCACCTGTTTCACCACGATTTCATGCGCGAGGGCGCGTTCGGCGCGAATTCGCGCCAGCGCCTCGCGGTCCGAGCCGGCGTCCGCCGGCGGCAGACCTTCGATCGCCCTGCACGCATCGACGAAACGCGTGAGGCCAACGATACCTGCGCAATTGATTAGGGCGTGGGCGTCCCGTTTCGCTCCGTCCAGGTCGCCGTCCTTGGCAAAGGCGGCGTTCAAGTCGCGCAGGAAGATATTGACGATCTTCGCGGCGCTGTGATTGCCGAGCGCGCCGATGAGTTCCTGGAGCTTGTCGTCCTCGGCGGCCGGCGCTTCCGAGGCCGGCTCGGCAAGCGCGTCGTTCTTCTTCCCCCACAGGCGAACGCTATGAAAGAGTTTTGCGCGGGAAATCGGTTTGGCGACATGGTCGTTCATCCCCGCCTCCAGGAACGCCTTGACCTGCGTCGGCAATACGTTGCCGGTCATCGCCAGGATCGGGACGTCGCGCATCGGTTTGGGCAGTGCGCGGATCCGTTTCGTCGCGGTGATGCCGTCCATGACGGGCATCTGGATATCCATCAGCACGATATCGAAGGTCTCGGCTCCCAGCATTTGAATCGCGTCGACCGCGCTGCCCACCGTGTCGACCCGATACCCCCGCTCGCCGAGGTAGGCCTTGACGATTTCACGGTTGGCGGCGATGTCGTCGACGACGAGGATGCGCGTGCCGACGGCTCCGACCTCCTCCGGTTCGGCAATTTCGTCGGCTTCCCACGTCGGCGCATGCGCCTCGACGAGAGGAACATTGAACCAGAAGGTCGATCCTCGGCCTTCGACGCTGGCGACGCCGATGTCTCCGCCCATCAGATTGACGAGTCGTTTGCAGATCGCCAGCCCGAGCCCCGTTCCACCAAAGCGCCGACTTATCGAATTGTCGGCTTGCGAGAATTGTTTGAACAGCCGCTTCTGTTGCTCGTCGGGAATGCCGACGCCTGTGTCCAATACCGAAAAACGCAGTTTGCTCTCGCCCGCGGACGAAAGCTCCGTGACCAACCTGACTTCGATCGACCCGCTGGACGTGAACTTGATCGCGTTGTTCAACAAATTCAGCAGGACCTGACGCAGCCGAGAATCGTCGCCCATGACCCATTCCGGCGTATCGCGTTCGATGAAATAGCGCAGGCGTAAATTCTTTTCGGCCGCCACCACGGTCGTTATCGCCAACGTATCGTGCACCAGCGTACGCGGCGCGAATTTGCGCGATTCCAATTCGATTTGGCCCGATTCGACCTTGGAAAAATCGAGAATGTCGTCGACGACGGTCTGCAACGCGGCGTTGGCGGTCCCGATCAGGTCGACGAAGCGGCGCTGTTCGCGCGTGAGATTGTCGGAACTCATCAACATGTTCACGAAGCCGCTGATGCTCGTCAGCGGCGTACGGATTTCGTGGCTCATGACCGCCAGGAAATCCGTCTTGGCCCGATTGGCGCGTTCGGCTTCCCGGCGCGCCTCGCGCTCGCCCTCGGCCGCTTCTCGCGCCATTTCTTCGACGCGCTTGCGTTCCGAGATGTCGCGCGCGACTTTCGAAGCGCCGATCGTGACGCCGCGGGCGTCGTGGATAGGCGAAATCGTCAGCGATACGGGGACACGTCGGCCGTCGCGAGCCAAACGCGTCGTCTCAAAATGGTGGACCCGTCGGCCTTGCTTCAGTTGCGCCATGATGAACTGCTCCTCTTCGAGCAGATCGAGCGGAATGATCCAGGCGATGGATTGGCCGATCATTTCCGCGGCCGAATATCCGAATATTTGCTCGGCGCCCCGGTTCCATGTCGTAATGACGCCGTCCAAGGTCTTGCTGATGATCGCGTCGTCGGAGCCTTCGACGATGGCGCGGTAACGCTGGACGTTCCGCTGGATGAGATTGGATCGTCTCGGCTTGCCGGAGAGCGCGGCATTGGCTCCCTCGGAATTACCGGCTCTTTTTTTCAATAGCAAACGCTTATCTGTCGTTGATTGCCGTTTGTCGTATAACATCACGCGCCTCTTGACGATTGCTGGCCATACGCATTGATGTTGACGCTACGTAATTTGCGATATAATATTAATTAATATACATTACAATACACTCCACTATGATAACCTATCGTTACGACATTATTACTGTTGTTGAAACCTGAATTTTCGCCATAAATTGACAGCGCGACATTCGAAACGATTCAATACTATTATTCATTGTCCCAAATTTCGGTGATGTCTGCCCGATAGCGTGCATAACCGCGCGTGCCTGGCGTTTCAGCCGGGCCAGAGTCGATCGCAGCCATCATCGCACGACGCATGCGGCGGGCGCCAGGCAATGTCAGACATCGGCGCGCGCCGGCGGCCGACGGGAAGAAATTGGCTCCACGAGCCCAACCTCGGCGGTCAACGGGGCTCATGGTCGCGTTGGAAGCCTGCGGCCGCGCAAGCTCGAAGCAAATGCGGCGCATCTTGACAGGGCGAGGACGGCATTTCATTATTAGTCGGATAATCAGACAATCACAAAATTCGGGAGGAGGCCCTCATGGCGGATCAACATTACGACGCGATCGTGATCGGCGCGGGACATCACGGATCCATCATCGCCTGCTACCTTGGCAAGGCCGGCCTGAAGACGCTGGTGCTCGAAGCCCACACGCTGCTCGGCGGCGCGACGGGCACGGAGGAGGGCCCCGTCCCCGGGTTCCGGCAGAATTTTTGCGCCCATTTCACCCGGTTCTACAGCCATCCCGCCTACGACGATTTCGATCTGCGCTCCCACGGTCTCGAATACACGTTCCCGGATCAGAACGAGGGCATGATCTTCGCCGACGGTTCCAGCTATATCGGCTATTCCGCCTTCAAGGTCGCCGATCCCGTCACCGGGCGAACGGAGCATTCGCCCGAGAACGTCCTCAAGACTTTCGAGCAGATCAAGCGTTTTTCGCGGCGCGACGCCGACGCTTATTTGAAATTGTTCGATCAATATCAAAAATACTGGAAGAAGGCGTTCCACAAGCAGCGTTTCATCGAGCCGACGCCCTACGGGACGCCCGATCCGCTAGAAGAACTGCTGGCCATCCCCGACAGCGGCCTGGAACCGGTGCATCAGTTCATGACGACGAAGCAACTCGCTTTCGATTTCTTCGAGTCGGCGCAGATGCGCACCTTGTTCATCCGCGCCGTGCAGACCTCCTGCGCCGCCTTCGCCGACGATGTCGTCGGCTTGCAGACGCTCGTGCATTCGATGGGCCTCGTGCTGTCGTTCGAACCCGCGGCGATCGCCAAGGGCGGCACGCAGGCGATGACAGACGCGCTGATCAACGCCGGCAAGGCGCTCGGCGTCGAATATCGCGTCAACCACGAGGTCGACAGCATCGTCGTCGACAACGGTCGCGCCGTCGGCGTTCTAACCAAGAAGGGGGCGAGGTTCGACGCGCCGCTGATCGTCTCCGATCTGGGCGCGCCGCAGACGTTTCTGCGCCTGTTGCGCGATCATCCGCTGGCGGAAAAACTGCTGCATCGGGTGAGGAACATTCACTTCGATCGCGGCGGCGTGTTCTGGGGCAATGTCGCGATGCATGAATTGCCGCGCTACAAGGCCGAGGCCGACAATCCCGGCGTCGGCGCGCAGCCGCGCCTCTACCACGGCGACGCGGACCCCGATTATCTCGCCAACAAATACCAGCATGAAGTGTTTTTGGGCGGCGTGCCCGAGAAGCAATATGTGCTGACCGGCGCGGACTCGATCTGGGATCCGACCCGCGCTCCGGCGGGAAAACACAACATCCTGGTAGAGGACTATACGGCGCCCGTACATTTGTTCTCGTCCGGCGACTGGCGGCGGATGAAGGACGAATTCCTCAACCGCTGGCTCGCTACCTGGCGCGATTACGCGCCCAACATGACCCGCGACAACGTCATCGGCGCGCGCATCTATTCCGCCCACGACATCGCCGAGAGCCATCCCGACATGATCAACGGCTGCTGGCAGGTCGGCTCGATGATCGCCAGCCAAATGGGCCGCTACCGCCCGACCCCGGAACTCTCCGGCTTCCACACGCCGGTCGAGAACCTCTACATGTGCTCGTCGGCGCTGCATTCCGGCGCCGGGACGGGCAGGGGAAGCAGCTACATCGCTTACAAGACAATCGCGCGCGACCGCGGCCTGCCGCAATTCTGGGAGGCGAGCGGGCGCGGATTCTGAAGCGCTATTTTATCCCGTCGCTCCAATAGCCCGGCTTTCCCAACTGATCCGGGGTTTGCACGAACTTGATCAGCTTCGAGGCATCGTAGCCCAAGGCCTCGAAGCGGCCGAGCAGATATTGGTAGTCGGCGTCGGGGATCGTCTGCGTGCGCGAATAGATCCACCCCAGCTTCCGGTCCGCCTCGCCGAAGATCACGTAGCGGTATTGCGGGTCGGTATAGAGGACGAGGAATGGCAGGTTGATGGGCCAAAAGATCTGCACCCGCCAGCTTGCGTTGTGGGTGTTCGGCAGCACCCAGTCGTGGACGGTGAAGTGCTTCTTTTCAGCCGAAAACCCGCCGTTGAGGAAATAAAAATCCTCCTGAATGTCGCCATCGGGGCGCTTGGAATAGACGTCATAGGGCGCCACGATCCCCTTCTCGAAGCTGTTGGGAATGGTGGCGATCATGTACCAGCCCCCGTACATGCGCTCCATGTCCACATCGGCGAGCGGCATGGGCGCGGGATCGGCGCGGCCGATGGCCGGCGAGACGAGCGCGACAAGCATGAGGCCGGCGAATATCAGCGGTCGTTTGGCCATCGCACGCTTTCCTCGCATGAGAATGCAGGGTTTACGCCGGCGACAGCGAAATGGCTCAATTCCGCCTCTTGCGACCCTGCGCCCGTCGACTATGGTGAAGCCGGGCGGTCGCGTTTTGCGCCGTTTTACGGTGCGGTCGACATGTCCAACGCTCTCCTGTCCTTGATCAAGGGCGCCAAGCTCATCGATCTGTCCGTCATGACCGGCGAAAATCAGCCGTCGTCCCCGCCGGAGGGCCAGCGCTTCGGCCAATACATGATGAACCATTATACGTGGCCGCGCGGAAAATTTCTCGAATATGTGCAGGTCCACGACGACCATACCGGCACGCATTGCGACGCCCCGAGCCACATGATCCCACCGGCCGCGAGCGGGCTGCCGCACGCCGGCGCTTTCGGCAGCGTAACCATCGAGCAACTCGACCTCAACGAGATGATCGGCGCCGCCGTGGTCGTCGATGTCCGAGCCTTGATCGCGACGGTTCCCAAGGGCGAAACCACCCGCCTCGCGCGCAGCCCGGTGATCGACAGAACGTTCCTCGAGGGCTGGGAGAAAGAGAACGGCCGGTTCGCGCCCGATGAAATCGTGCTGTTCCGCACCGATTGGTCCGACAATTATTTCCGGCCCTATCCCGAAGGTTTTGGTTACGACCGGTCGCACCCGGCCCCCGGCGCCGACGCGATCGAGTTGCTCCACGAACGCGGCGTAAAACACATCGGCATCGACGGGCGGGGCATCGGCCTGATGCAGGACGACTACGGCCCGCACTGGGCCGCGCTCGGCCATGGCATGATCGCCACCGAAAACCTCACCAACCTCGGCAAACTGCCGACGCGCGGCGCGATCTTCATCTTCCTGCCGCACAAGTTCGAGGGCGCGACGGGCGGGATGGGCCGGGCGATCGGGCTGGTGAGCGGGTGAGCGGGGCGCCTCGTACGCGCTAAGTTTTGGCGCCTTGGGTGTCGTCGTGTGGGGACCCGGGCTTCGAGGTCGCCGCGCGGCTGCTGGGAATAAGTCGGAGAGATCGCAACGGGCTCACTTTGGCGGACCAGAGGCTTGCGAAAACTCGGAAGCGCGCGTAGCGCAGCCGGTTCGTTGAATGCCTGCGGCGCTTAAACGGTGGCGCCGGTCAACCCGAGAAAGGGATTGCCAGATCGCGCGACCAGGGATTACTGTTTGACCGCTTCGAGCGAATGCTTGAGCGCGTATTTAATTTGGGGATTTTCGGATCATGCAAATGACCCGGCGGGGCCTTCTGAGGGCTGGGGCGGCCGTAACGGCCGCAGTGGTTGCGGGTCGCGCCGACACGGCCGCCGCGGCGGCGGCCGAAACGGCTGGTTTTGCCACGGTTAACAAGCAGAAACTGTATTATGTAACCCTGGGCCATGGCATGCCCGTGATCTTCATGCACGGCGGCCTCGGCTTCGACCATGAGTACTTCCGGCCTTTCGTCGATGCGCTCGCCGATACGGCGCAGATCGTCTATTATGATCATCTCGGCCACGGCAAATCGGACCGACCGTCGAACTTCGCAGACCTGACGCTGGAGCGTTTGAGTTCGGACTGTGATGCGTTGGCCACGACGCTTGGTTTCGACAAGTTCGTTCTGGTCGGCCACTCCTACGGCGGCTTCATTGCGCTTGATTTTGCGTTTCGATTTCCCAACCGTCTCGCGGGCTTGGTGCTCTCCTGCACGGCCCCGGATCTTACCTCCAAACTGCGCGACCCGCTCGGTGGTGCGCCAGACCAGGCTGAAGCCTTGAAGCGGCTATTCGCTGGCCCCGCGGCCAACGCTACCGACCAAGCGCTTCGGGCCAACTGGACTGCCGCCGTGCCGCTTTACTACAACAAGGCCACGCCGCCCGCGGGCGTCCTGACGGATGTCGATAGCCGGACGATATACTCAGCGGCCGGGTTTAATCGCGGAAACGAGCTTCTTGCCAGCTATGACTTTGTTTCGAAATTGCCGACCCTCAAGGCGCCGACGGCAGTTCACTACGGCGCCGGCGACATTTGGCGCTTTGGCGACAATGAGAAGTTGGCCAAAAACATTCCCGGAGCGACGCTGAAATACTTTGCCAGCAGCGGACATTGGCCGTTTCAGGAAGAACAGGCGGAATACGTCTATTACATGCGCGCCTTCGTCGCGAGCTTGCAGCGCTAGCGCTCGCGTTCCTCGAGCGCCCAGACTGTCACATGAGAGCGGACCGTAGGTTCGTCCGGCGCTTGCCTCCCGACGGGCGCCCCACGGCCTGTCGGCCAATGCGGCTGTTGGGGCCCCGGCAGTATTTGGCGAAGTTGCAGAACAAGGGGCCAGATGGCGCTGTTCAATCCACCCCCAGCGACTTCAGCTTCCGGTGCAGCGCGGACCTCTCCATGCCGATGAACTCCGCGGTCCTTGATATATTCCCGCTGAAGCGGTTGACCTGCGCCACCAGATATTCGCGCTCGAAAACCTCGCGCGCCTCGCGCAAAGGCAGGCTCATCAGCTTCTCGCCGCCGACCCCGGTCGGCACGGCGGGCACGAGGGCGCCGATTTCGGCGGGCAGCATGGCGGCGGTGATTTCGCTTTCCTCGGAGCCGGTGACGAGGATCATCAGGCGTTCGACGTTGTTGCGAAGCTGGCGGATGTTGCCGGGCCAGTCGTGGGATTGCAGCACGGCCATGGCGTCGGGCGCGATCGGGCGGGGCGGCACGCCCATGTTCAGCGCCACCTGTTCCATGAAACGGGTGATCAGTTCGGGGATGTCTTCGCGACGCTCGGCGAGCGAGGGGGAACGGACGGGCACGACGGACAGGCGGTGGAACAGGTCCTCGCGGAAGTGGCCGTCGGTGATCGCTTGCGCGAGGTCGCGGCTGGTCGAGGAGATGACGCGGACATCGACGTGGACGGGCGAAGCGCCGCCGACGCGGCGGAAATTCTGGTCGACGAGGACGCGCAGAATCTTGGCCTGGGTCTCCAACGGCATGTCGGCGACTTCGTCGAGATAGAGCGTGCCGCCATGGGCCTCCTCGAGTGCTCCGACGCGGCGCGCACGCCCCGGACCAGCCTCGACCCCGAACAATTCGCTCTCCATGTTTTCCGGCGTGATCGTCGGGGCGTTGACGACGACGAACGGTCCGTCCATCCGGGCCGAGCTGGCATGAATCAGGCGGGCCGCGAGTTCCTTGCCGGAGCCGGCGGGGCCGGAGATCAGCACGCGCGAATTCGCCGGCCCGATGCGATCGATCAGCCGGCGCAGGTTTCCGATCGCGGCGGACGAACCGATCAGGTGGTTCGAAGCGCCCGAGCGCGCGCGCAATTCGTTGACTTCGCGTCGCAGCCGCGAGGTCTCCAACGCGCGTTCGGCGATCAGGATCAGCCGGTCGGCCTTGAACGGCTTTTCGATGAAGTCGTAGGCGCCGAGCTTGATCGCCGTGACGGCGGTTTCGATGTTGCCGTGGCCGGAAATCATCACCACCGGCACCGCCGCATGCTGCTGTTTGAGCACTTCGAGCAATTGCAGCCCGTCGAGCTTCGAACCCTGCATCCAGATGTCGAGCAACACCAGATGCGGGCGTCTCGCCTCGATCGCGGCGATCGCCTCGTCGGAATTGCGCGCCACGCGCGTCGCGTGGCCTTCGTCCTCGAGAATACCGGCGACGAGTTCGCGAATGTCGTTTTCGTCATCGACGATCAGAATATCAGCGGCCATAGCTTAGCTCACAGCTGAGGTTTTCGTCACGACGGACGTCGCGACGCGGAGCGGGAACGAGAGGAGGACTTGGGCGCCCACGCCACCGTCTCCGCGCGGAAGGCCGTCGAGCAATTCGACGGTTCCGGCATGGTCCTCGAGGATCTTGATGACGATCGGCAGGCCGAGGCCAGTGCCCTCCGAGCGGGTGGTCACATAAGGCTCCACCAGTTTCAGCCGATCCTCTTTGGGAAAGCCCTTGCCGTTGTCTCGGATGGAGATGCGCGCGTGACCTTCGCCATCGGCGCTCAAAGTGACGCAAACGCGGCCTTGCTCGCTGGTGGGCGTTCGCGCGTCGACGCCTTCGCCGGCGTTCTTCAGCACATTGGTCAGCGCCTGCGAAATCAGCCGGCGGTCGAACTCGGCCCACAGCGGCTCGGCCGGCAGATCGTCCTCGAATTTGATGTCGGCGCGGCCGACGCGCGCCAGGAACAACGACTGGCGCACGCAATCGCTGAGATCGTCACGGCTGAGGCGCGCCTTGGGCATGCGGGCGAAGTTGGAGAATTCGTCGACCATGCGCTTGATGTCGTCGACCTGTCGGATGATCGTGTCGGTGCACTGGTCGAAGATGTCCTTGCCCTCGACGATGTGGCGGCCGTAACGACGTTTCAGGCGCTCGGCCGAGAGTTGGATGGGGGTGAGCGGGTTCTTGATTTCGTGGGCGATGCGGCGCGCGACGTCGGCCCAGGCCGCGCTGCGCTGGGCGGCGACGAGTTCGCTGATGTCGTCGAGCGTGATCACCATGCCCTGATCGGCGTTGGCGGAATCGCCGGTGACTCGCACGTTGATCAGCCGTTCGCGGCCGTTGACGCTGAGCGTCGCCTGCGCTTGCGTGAGTTTCGTCCGGCTGGAGCGCGCCTCGGCGAGGATTTCGCCCAGCCGCGGCGAGACGTCCTCGATGCGCTCGCCTTTCAGACCCTCCCGGGGACCGCCGGCGAGGCGCTCGGCCGCGGCGTTGCAGACGCCGACGATTCCTTCGGAATCGACGCCGATCACGCCCACGGGCACGCCGGAGAGCGCCGCTTCGATGAAGGCGCGGCGCTCCTCGAGCAAGGCGTTGGCGGCGGTGAGCGAGCGGTGCTGTTGACGCAACTCCGCGGTCATCTTGTTGAAGGTCTCGCCGAGATGACCTAGGTCGCCCTCGGACTTGCTGGTCGGCACCTGGACCTCCAGATTGCCGGAGGCCACTTCGTCGGTGGCGCGGATCAAGCGGCGAATAGGGCCGACGAGGTAATTGGCGAAGGTCAGCCCCATCCACACCGCCGAGATCAGCAAGGTCAGCGAAAGCATGACGAACACGATGCCGAAACCGAGTTCGATGTTGCGCCGATGCGTCTGGAAGTTCGAGAACACCTCGGTGAACACCTGCGCGTCGCGTCCGAGCTTTTCGTCGATCGGATCGAGCGCCCGCCCGGCGTAGAAATAGCTCTGCTCCAGTCCCTCGATCGGACGCAGGGCGATGAATACGGCGCCCGCGTTCAACAAGGCGCAGAATGGTTGCCGCGCGTCGGAATCGGCGAAATCGGAGGCTTGCGGCCGCGCGATCAGCTTCGCGTCGGAGGCTTTGGCGGAACTGACGACGGTTCCATCGGGCTTGATGATCGCGGCGACGGAAAAACCGAGCGCCTGCGCGCGACTGTCGAGATAGGATTGGAACAGATCCGGTTCCGTCTTCAACAGCCTGGCGCTGCGCGACAGATCGCCCGCTGTCAGATCGGCGTCGCGCAGCAGGGACTGGCACTGCGATTCTTTGTAGAGCTGCGAGGATTGGCCAGCCTCGACGACGAAGCCGCCGATATTACGCATGAACGCCGGGTTGATCGCCCATTCGACCGAAACGGTGGCGACGATCGCCGTCACCAGGGCGGGCACGGCGGCGACCAGCGAGAACAGCGCGATGACGCGCGAGTGTAGCCGGGCTCCGGCGCGCGAGGCGCGCCGCGCCGTCCGCAGCCGGCGCAATTCGATGATGATCAGCGAAAGCACGATCGCCACGACCAGCGCGTCGCCGCCCAGCAGGCCGAGCACGACGCTCGTGGTCGGAATGATCGGCGTGAAGCCGGCGAACACGACGAAGGTGACGAAAGACAGCGCCAGCGCCGCGCCGACCGCGAGCGGGCCGAAGCGGCGGTATATCACACCGTCAAGTCGAGGCTCTGAAAAGGCCTGAACATCGCTGCCGTCCGACGGGGCCGTTGCTGAATTTCGCTGCGCCGCCATCGCCTCGCCGTCGGCCGCATGCCCCCGAAGCAGGGACCTTTGTGGCTATTCGGCAACGATGTTGCACAATTGCGACAAAAACAAGGGCGCGGCCTATTTGAGCCCGCGCAGCGTCTTCAGATCGAGGTCGCGGATTTTCTTTCGCAAAGTGTTGCGGTTGAGACCCAGAATCTCCGCCGCCTTGATCTGATTGCCGCGTGTGGTGGCGAGCGTCGCCGCGATCAGCGGCGCCTCCAGGTCTCTGAGCACCCGGTGATACAGCCCGGCGGGCGGCATATTTTCGCCAAACGAGCGGAACAGATGCGAGACGTGGCTTTCCAGCCCGTTGGAGAAATGTTCGTGCGCCGCGCCCGAGACCGCGCGGCCCATCGTCGCGGCTTCGGGCGCCGAGATCATCGACAGGCTCTGCATCGGCCCGGAAAGGCTGAGTTCGGCCTCGATAACCTGGTCGGCGATCACCTCCTGCGGATAGAGCGCGGCCAGGCGGCGGGCGAGATTTTCCAGTTCGCGGATGTTGCCTGGCCAGGGATAGCGCTTCAGGCGCTCGATCGCCGCCGATTCCAA
>Ga0302319_10008629_pt1 | contig 19779 bp, 18 predicted proteins | sample Bog_T0_2_FD_203319 | JGI IMG/M metagenome (GOLD analysis project Ga0302319, IMG submission 203319) | Peat permafrost microbial communities from Stordalen Mire near Abisko, Sweden - Bog_T0_2 | ecosystem: Environmental > Terrestrial > Soil > Wetlands > Peat | place: Sweden: Abisko, Stordalen Mire... | reverse complement strand
TAGCCTGGGCGAATTCCTGAGTGGAGTCGCGCAACGGCAGGTTGGCATAGAAGAAATCTCCGCGCAGGCCAAGATATTTGTTGGCATTGCGCGCTACCCCCAGGGTGGCATCAAAACCTCCGCCGCGGACCCAGGTCTTAGTCGTGCCGCTGTTAAGATTCGCTCCCGCGCCCACATTGAAGTTCCAATTCTTATAATCCTTAGGCTTGGGCCTTCGGCCCAGAGATATATCTTCCGCCGGCTCCTGGCCGGTATCCGGTTGTTGCGCGGGCGCTTGTGCAGCGGGTTGTGGTGCTGTGGATTGTGGTGCTGCTGTATCCGGAGTCGGCGATTGTGCTGCAGGGGCCGTCTGCGCGAGTGCTCGCGCTCCCAAACCTATTGTCAGTACCAGAAGCGTCAGCGCAGGCGCGAACTTTCCTATCATTCATTCTCCTCCAAAACCGGGCGTGGCGGACCGCAGCGCTCGGCAAGAAGAGCGACAGGCGCGTTGGCAAAAGGTTCCGCTATCGATTCCTCGCAACAAGATCGGTTGCAGTGGGATCGCATCATCTTACCAACTTTTGATGCCGGCTGGGCCTGGCATGCCGCCCGGAGGCTGCGTCCGCTTCCGCTAAACTAAAGACCGAATCTTGCAGGAGCGAGTTCGACCCGAATCTCCCCTATCATTACAGCTACCGTGTCATATAGATATCCATCTCAGAACACTCATAGTACGAACCTGATCGCAACGCGAGGCCAGCCCAATCCGGCATGATACGAACCGATATCGAGGGCGAACTTGGACGGTTACACGCAGCCAGCTTTGGCTGGGCGCTATGGTGCTGCGATCATCGGCGGGAAGAGGCGGAGGAAGTCTTGCAAACGGCTTACGTAAAAGTAATGGAAGGTAGCGCTCGTTTCGACGCAAATTCCAGCCTGCGAACCTGGTTCTTTGGAGTGATTCGGCGAACCGCGTGGGAGCAACGGAAGCGACGCTGGTTGCACGAACAACTGCTGGGCAGCTGGTATACCAGCAGGCCCGCAACCGCTCCTACGCCGGATCCCGAAGCCATGGCGAGTGGATCGGAGAGCAGCCGCGTGCTGCTTCAGGCTTTGTCTGGTTTGCCACGGCGGCAGCGGGAAGTATTGCATTTGGTCTTTTATCAAGACTTGACCGTGGAGGAAGCGTCGCGAGTTTTGAAAATCTCTGTGGGAACGGCGCGAACCCATTTTGCGCGGGGAAAAGAACAGCTTCGTCAGCTGCTGGCAGTATCCGAGAAAAGCCGATCCGGGGAAAACCGGACTGAGGAAAAACATGAAGGGGAATAGCGATTTTCACGACGATCAGATTCAAGACGACGACCTGCGCGCCAGGTTCGCCGAGTTGCGACGCACAGAAGAAGCGGCAACCCCGCCCTTTATCTTCCCCTCACTGGGCCGCGCGGAGCGAAACCGGCGCTGGCTAACGGCAAGACTCATCGCGGTTGGAGTTTGCGTGTTAGTGGCAGCGAGCGTCTTTTTGGCGCGATTGGGATCGCCGCGCCCAGAACGAAATGTAAAGACCGTCGCTTCCATCACCGAGTGGAAATCGCCCACGGACTTCCTGCTGAAGACGCCGGGAAACGAACTACTTCGAACGGTGCCGGCAATCGGAGTCTGGCACGACTACACGGCTGTTGATCCCGCACCAAAGCATCCGCAAACAGAGAAAAAAGTTTTACCTTAAGGAGGATTACTTTGAAGTCTTCGCTGACATTTTTCGCGCTAATAATATTCTCCGCGGCATGCTGGGGACAAAACTCTCAGCCCGCTGACGATCCCATCGCTCAAAACCTTTTTCCGCCGGAACTGGTTATGAAATACCGGCAGGAAATCAACCTGGACGAAGGCCAGTCCAAGGCGATCAAGGAAGCGATCCAGAAAGCGCAGGCGAAATTTCTGGACCTGCAGTGGGACGCGCAATCGGAATCAGGCAAGCTCGTCCAGTTGCTGAAGGCGCGACCGGTGGATGAAAACGCTGTGCTCGCCCAGGTGGACCAGGTATTAAATCGCGAGCGTGAGATTAAAAAGGCCCAAATCTCATTGCTCGTGCGCATCAAGAACCTGCTGACGGAGGCGCAGCAGAACAAGCTGATGGATCTACGGCGTACGCCTTAAAGAGGCGGCGGAAGAATGCGGCGGGCGGTGATGCGGAGTAAAGATTCACGGTTGAGGAGGGCAAAGCGTGTGGCTTGCCAAAATTGGCTGCGCCTGCGTCGGGCGATTCTGGTTTGGCTAATCTTGCTGGCTGGTTGTTGCGCCGGATGCAGCGGCAGCAACTCTCAGCCGTCCGCTCCGGCAGCGCAGTCAGAGTTTGCCAACCCGCAGGCGATCACGCTGCTGGGCTATAGCGGGGATGCGATGGAGCCGTTTCTCAGCCGCGACGGCAAATACCTGTTCTTCAACAGCCTCAATACCACGGTCCCAACCAAGCTCTATTGGGCGACGCAAGTGGATCCACTCATATTTCAATTCCAAGGAGAAATCGGGTCCGTCAACACGGCCACGCTCGACGCCGTAGCTTCGATGGATGGCAGCGGGAACTTTTATTTCATCTCCAACCGGAGCTATGGGCAAAGTCTCTCGACCGTGTATGCGGGGACCTTCGGCAATGGCAGTGTCTCCGCGGTGGAGGCGGTTCCCGGCATTTCGGCGCCGATGGCGGGACTGGTGGACTTCGATGCCGAAATCAGCGCCGATGGTAACACGCTGTATTTCAGCGAAGGGCACTTCGATAGCGCCGGTAATCCGCAAACGTCGCAAATCATCATGGCCACGCGCGGGATGAGCGGCTTCACGCGCTCCGCGCAGAGCGCAACCCTCATGCAGCAGATCAATACCAATACGCTCAACTATGCGGCGGATACCTCGGCCTCGCAGTTGGAACTTTTCTTTACTCGACTGGATCCGTCCGGACCAGCCATTTACATGGCGGCCCGGACGGATACGGCATTGCCGTTTGGCGCGCCAACTAAGATATCCGCGATTACTGGATTCGCGGAAGCGCCGTCGCTATCGCCGGACGGCAAGTCGCTTTACTACCACAAGAAAGACAGTCGGTTTGCGATCTATCGGGTCACGAGGCCGTAGTTGAGCGGGCAAAGTTTGAGTGGGCAAAGTTGAGCGAGTCAAGGATGATCGAAGAAAGAAGGCGCGAGGGAAGAAGCCTGATCGAGAGTGGCATGATCTGCGCCTTTCACCGCCGGCTCGCGGCGCAAGCCTGCCTGGGATTTGCGGCGCTCATTTTGGCCTCATGCGGCGGTGGGACCAGCCAGCCAACTGTCCTACCCCTCGCCGCTTGTCCTGCCTCAGGCCTCATCTCTTCTTCAGCCGGCACAATCAACCTGCAGGGAAATTGCACGATCGCCGGCGATGTCAATCTCTCTGGCGCGGCCGTGCTGACGATGACGAGCGGCATACTTTCGATCCAGGGCAATGTTGTTCTCAATGATGCTGCACAACTTTCTGTGACCGGCGGCGGCCTGACTTTTCCCCAGACGAATTACAACCAGTACTCGGTCACCTTGAATGGCAATTCGCAACTTACTTTGAAAGGCTCGACCTGGGTCACGAACGGCACCCAGCAAAATAATTTCTCCATGCTTCTCCAGGCGCAGCAATCCTCCGTGGTCGACTTTGAAGATTCGGTCTTAGACACCAGCAGTGGCAGTTGGCTTCTGGGGAGTTTCGGCGACAACTCAAAGCTGACGATAAATAATACGCAAAACTTGCCGACCGAAATTTATCCTTCGAGCGCGTCCGAAATTTCAATTTCTTCGGATTCCATCTTCTCGGCAGTCTGGCTTTACTTCCCCTCGGGCAGCAACAGCACGGTGCAAATTCCCACGCAGGATTCTGATGGCAACTACAACTTTAGTTTCGGCCCGGGCACTGGGATTGGTTATTCCGTGAACATTTCTGCCAGCAGCGGCCGGCTCGGGCTGAATTCCTACCCTAATTCGACGCTGATCCTAAACGGCGATGGCGCATCCGCGACCAACGATGCCAGCGTGGTCATCGGCTACTATGTGCAAAACAGCACCGGCCCCGTGAACATTGACAGTCTGGATGTGGGCGGCGGCATTACGCGGCAACTCACCGATCAAGGTCGCAATCTGCAGTTGAATAATGTAAATCTTGGCCCGTTTTCTTGGCAGATATATGTGAGCCAGAGCAACAATTTCCCCGTGACGGTGACAAACTCCAAAGTGAATGAGATCGCGGCTTTGAGCGGCGGGCTGGTCAATATTTCGAATTGCATTCTGCAACTCGCCGTCACCGAGGCCGCCGGTCCGGGCGCGCTCATGAATATCAGCGACACACAGATCTGGTCGCAAACCATACAGGCCCAGGACGGCGGGCAAATAAACATTACGGACAGCCAACTGCACGGCAATTTCATCTCGGCCGGGGGCGCGGGTTCCAGCATTGCGATGACCAGCGTGGGCGAGGAGCGCAACGGAGTTTCACCGCAAAGCTGTGCGGCGGCGGATGGGGCTCCGCCCAATGACGACGGTGATCCGCTGTGCAATCCATTTAATCCCCTTTATCAATGCTCGCAGGTAGCGCCGCCAACGGCCGGCGCGACCATCACCGCCACGCCTAGCCTCCCCTGTCCAGCGCAATAGTTTTATTTGAAGGATCGAAGCTTATGCGAAAGATCGAAGTGCTCAGGATGAAGAGGAAGAGGAAGAGGAACCAGACTTCCCGGCCAGGAAGCCGACGAAGAAGTTGTGCTTCGTACTCTCCTTTCCTCCGCCGATGGGCGGCGTGGGCAGGCACTGCGATATTGCTCTGCACTGCAGGCTGCGGCTCGAAAAATCCGTCGCCGCTTTCTCCAACATCGTCAATTCAGTCATCGGCAGCTATCTGGTTTCATCCGATGCCTTCTTCATCGGAGTGGCCTAACCCAGTTGTGGTTGGCGGCGCAACGGACTACCTTTCGTTATTCCAGGCAAACAGCGCCTGGCCCCGCGCCCTCGCTCATACGCAGGCGTTCGGAATTTACGCCGGCTGGGTGGTTGAGGCTACCGACCAGCAGGTCCAGTCGGTGGTGGCGTTTCTCAATGCGCACAATATCGGCATCGAGATTGAAGCTCCGGCGCTGCAGGCGCTCGCCACCTGCGGTACGGACGTAGAAGGCTATGTGCCCTACGGGCAATCTGTACAGACTTACACGCTCGCCTACCTGCAGCGCCTACAGGCTTTTGGCGCTCAAGTCAACTTCATCAAAGTCGATGAACCCTACTTTTTTGGCAATGTGGTACCCGATCCAAGATCATGTCACTTCTCGGTAGAGCAAATCGCATTGGAAGTGGGGCAGTACGCGCAATTGGTGCACGAGGTCTATCCCAACGCGGAGGTTGGCGATGTCGAGCCCGTTATTGACATGGCCTATTCGCCCGACGTGGTCACGGCGCTCGGCCAGTGGCACGCCACTTACCAGTCGGTCACTGGAGCGCCGTTCCCGTTTTTCATTGCCGACAACGATTTCGGCAATCCCGCCTGGCCGAGCCTCGCAAAAAACATGGAAGTTGCAACGAAGCAAAGCGGGATGAAGTTCGGCATCATCTACATCGGCGATCCGACAGATACTTCCGATGGCGAATGGACGGGTAAAGCCATCGCACGTTTTCAAACTTACCAGGGAGCGACCGAAGGCCAGCCCGACTACGTGCTATTTCAATCGTGGGAGCCGTATCCTCAGCTATGCCTTCCGGAAACCGACCCGACCACCTTCACCGGTGTGCTTGACGCCTACATTGATGCGACGAACTGAGGTCGCTTTACGGGGGTCGCTCCACGGGGGTCAATCCACGTATGATAAAAATAAGTTCTACTTCAAGAGCCACCTTTGCACAAAACTCTGCCCCATCAGACACCGGGCATCAATGCCGCGCCCATTTCGCGGGAGCACTCGACTGCCCTTAGAGTGGCTCTCGTCGGTCTCGGAACAGTAGGCGTCCCTGTCGCCAGGATTCTTTGCGAGCGCTACAACGACGATGGCTGGCTTCGCCTCACGCACATCTGCAATCGCAATTTCGAGCGCAAGAAGCAGCCTTGGATTCCCCGTGACGTAGTTTGGACCGATGACATTCAGGCCATTCTCTCTTCGGAAGCTGACATCGTCATTGAACTGATAGGCGGATTGCACCCGGCGGAAGAGTTGGTGCGCGGGGCGCTGAATGCCGGCATGTCGGTGGTTACGGCCAACAAGCAACTCATTGCGCGTCACGGTCCAGAGCTACTGGCCCTGGCCAGCGCGAACGGCTGCCAGCTTGAGTACGGAGCCTCTGTCGCGGGAGGAGTTCCGGTGCTGCCTGCTCTCAGAACCGGGCTCAGCGGAGACCGTCTGCACGGCATTGCGGGAATTTTAAACGGCACATGCAATTACATTCTCAGCCGCATCGAGACAGTGCGCATTCCGTTCAGCGAAGCTCTCGAAGAAGCGCAGGCCCGCGGCTACGCCGAGGCCGATGCCAGCGAAGATCTCGACGGCGGCGATGCTCGCGCCAAACTTTCCATTCTCGCGCTAGCGGGATTGCAGGTCCGCGTTTCTCCCACAGACATTCGAGCCCGCACCATTCGCCCCGTCGATGCGGTCGATTTCGATTACGCGGCGGAACTGGGCTGCACCATTCGCCAGATCTCTCGCGCTGACTTGAAAGGCGAGACGCTGTACGCCGACGTTGGTCCTACGCTCGTGCCCATCGACTCGCCCTTCGGCCGTGTGCAGCGCAATCTGAATCTGGTTTTGACTTCGGGACAATACAGCGGCGATATGGCATTCCTGGGCGCCGGCGCGGGCGGCGATCCCACGGCGGTCGCCGTAGTGTCAGACTTAATGGCGGTCGCGGAAAGTTTCGCGGCAGGTCCGCGCGCCCGGCGCGAATTGCAATTCGCATCGCCCAAAGTAAGTTGTGATTTTGAGACGCCGTGGTATCTGCGGCTGGTGGTAAAAGATCAGCCCGGCATTATCGCCGGGCTGGCCGCAATTTTATCCGCGCATCAACTGAATATCGACGCGGTGCTGCAAAAACCCGGCTTCGACAAGAACGCTTTACCCTTCGTGATCACGCTTGAACCGTGCCGTGACGCGCAACTGCACCCGGCTTTGCAGGAAATGTCCGCGCTACCATTCGCGTTGCGCCCCTGCCTTGCGCTACCCATCTTGCGTTAACTCGCGTCGTCCAACTAACGTGCGTCTAACTAACGCGTGTCATCCCGCGCAAAACGAGGGACCTTGGGTTTCTGCCTGCGCTTCGATAAAGGCGCTTCAGGCAGAAAATCAAGGTCCCTCGTTGCACTCGGGATGACTATTGTGTGTACCCTCTAACTGGCTTTTGTCCAGAAAGGATTCTTGAGTCCGGCAGGCGCGAGAGCACTGTTGGTTTTCGCTTCCGTGCCCGAATCGTCGGAAATTTTTTCATCCTGCAAACGGGACGAAGCGGGTTTCGAATCTTCCTGGCAGTACGACGGCGGGGTCATAGGAGAACGATTTTCTGAGTTCATGGGAGACCTCCAAACTGTTTATTATTCTGGCTCCATTGAAACACCAGGCGGCAAATTCAGGAGCGGCAAAATCTCGATAGTTCGCATCGAAAAAACGGCATCGGCAAAATTAGTCTTTTTGCGGCGGTTTCGAGCTCCCCGGCAAAACTGCTACGATGGCTTCGACATCTTTACTCATCGATTCAGAATTCATCCCGAGGAAAAGACTTCGTGAAATATCGCAAGCTGGGGCGCACCGGTTTTAACGTCAGCGACGTTGCTTATGGACTCTGGGGCATGAGCGGCTGGAGCGGCTCCGATGATCAGCAGTCGCTTGACTCCCTGCAACTGGCGGTCGATTCCGGCTGCAATTTCTTCGACACCGCCTGGGCCTATGGCAACGGAAAAAGTGACGGACTGCTGGGCGAAATTATGGCGCGCAATTCCGGCAAGGAACTTTATGCCGCGTCAAAAATTCCTCCCGCGAATGACAAATGGCCCGCGCTGCCCGCCTACAAGTATCACGACGTTTTTTCGCAAGAGCACGTACTCAAATATGCCGACCAGATTCGAAAAAAACTTCGTACCGATTCCATCGATGTGCTGCAGTTTCACGTGTGGGATGACAGCTGGACCGACGATCCCGAATTTCGCGCGACGGTCGAGAAACTGAAAGACGGCGGCTGGATTCGTTCCTTCGGCCTCAGCTTGAACCGGTGGGAGCCGGAGAACGGCATCAAGGCCTTGCATACCGGCTTAGTCGATGTCGTGCAAGTAATTTACAACATCTTTGATCAAGCTCCTGAGGACAAACTTTTCCCGCTCTGCCAGGAACTTAACATAGGTGTGATCGCGCGCGTACCCTTGGACGAGGGCAGTCTCGGCGGCAAGATGACACTCGAAACCCGCTTCCCGAAAAGCGATTGGCGATCCGGATATTTTGGTCCGGAGAATCTGGCAAACACGATTCAGCGGGTAGACAAGCTCAAACAAATTCTGCCCAACGGAGTGTCGCTTCCCGAAATGTCGCTGCGATTTATCCTGTCGCATCCCGCGGTCAGTACGACCATCGTCGGCATGCGCAGCGCTGGGCACGTGCAACAGAATGTCGCCGCCAGCGATGCCGGCTCGCTCGATTCCGCTTTGCTCAACGAATTGAAAAAGCATCGCTGGGATCGCAAGCCGCAGCGCTGGTCGGATTAATAACAGTACCTCGTACCTAGTACTGAGTGAAACCCAAAGAAGACGGAACTCGGTTCTGGGTACTAGGTACTGAGTACTGGGTACTGCCTCTGGTAGTAGCGCTCCTCCTGTTCTACCCTCTCGTCTGCCGCAATATGAGCCGAAACCCGCGCCAATCTGCGTCCTTCCTAATCCTGCTCACCTTAGTGGCGGCAAGTGTGCACGCACAGAACGTCCGTGGATCTTTACGCGGTACCGTGCAGGATGCCACCGGCGCTCGCGTTTCCTCGGCAAAAATCATTGCCCAATTGTCAGGTTCCTCCGTGAAGCGCGAGGCTACCAGCGAAGACCGCGGCGAGTTTCGTCTCGACGATCTTCAGCCTGGCACCTACCGCGTCACGATCACGGCTGCAGACTTCGCTACCGCGCAAGCGGAGGTTTCTATCGCCGTCACGACCGTGCGCGACATAACCGTCACCATGAAGCCTTTGTCAGTGCAGCAGACGGTCAACATCCAAGGCAATTCGTCCTCGATCACAACCGAGACGATTGATACCTCGAGCGCCGTACGCGGAGGCGTAGTGGGCACGCGGGACTTGGAAACTCTGCCGCTTCCCGCTCGGAGTTTCGCCAACATTGCTTATCTGGTTGCGGGAACGGAACCGGTCGAGCCTTCCGATCCCACCAAGGCGCGCATTACTGCGGTCTCCACCGGTGGAAGCTCCGGCTTGAACAACGAACTCTCAGTCGATGGCGCGGAAAATTCCGACGATTGGATTGGCGGTTTCCTGCAAAACTTTTCGCCCGATGGCATCCAGGAATTTGCCGTGCGCACCTCCAATGAAGACGCCGACACGGGCTGGACTACCGCCGGCTCCGTCGTAATTACAACCAAACGCGGCACCAACGAATGGCACGGCGACGCGGCTTTCTATGATCGCCAAGCCGCGCTGAATGCCCGGTTCCCCATCGAGAATCCAGCCCCGGACCCGAAGCAGCCATTTTCGCGACAGAATTATGTTGCGACCCTTGGCGGCCCCGTCGCGAAAGACAAAGTCTGGTTCTTCACCTCATTCGAAAATGTCCACGAAAACGCGAGCATCGCGTACAGCCCCGCCAGCACCGCGCAATTTGACGCGTTGTCTCAGCTGGCTTCCGAAGGATTGATCACCGGCATCCCTTCCATCCCGGTTCCCGCCACCGTGCCCATTCCATTTCGCGACTACATCAGTTCCCTGCGCTTCGACTGGGCGCAGTCTACGAAATCGACATGGTTTCTGCGCGCCTCGTCCGACAGCTACCTCACCCACAACGCACTCGTTCAACAGGCGACGCTGCCGTCAACGGGTCTGATCACGCACAACAATTACTGGAATGTGGCGCTCAGCAACAGCTATACATTCAGTCCAACGTGGCTGGGCAATCTGGTGATCGATGCCAGCCTGTTGCATCTCACTCAGACCCGGAATTCCGATCTCGGCTTCGCCCTTCAGTTTCCCTTCAGCGTGACGGCGCTGACCGTTTCGGGCTTCGAAACTTTCGGCGACAATCAATTTGCGACACCGATCACGCTTTTCCCCGACCTGCGCAATCAGGATCGCTATCAATTGCGCTACGACGTGAGCCACGTGATGCGGGACCACGCGTTTAAGTTCGGAGTCGACTTCATCCACGAACCCGTGCTAAGCGGCTCGTTTGCTTCGACGGCGGAACAATTTACCACGTATCCCGCCAACCCTGATTGCTATGTCAGTCCGCCCGGTCCCGACTGCGGCGGCATAACCACCGCGCTGCCGTTTTATTACACGCCGCCGAGTTCGCAGTGCACTCCTGCTCCGGATCCCAGTACTCTCATCGGTTGCACGTTCACTCCATCCGGCGACGGCAGCTTTTCGCAGAATGTTCAGCGGCTTGCCTTCTACGCCGAGGACTCCTGGCGTGTTTCGCACCAACTCACGGTTAATTACGGCTTGCGCTATCAAACAACTTGGGGACTATTCACAGGCTCGGGTCGAGGCCAGGCCGAGAATCCGGCGTTTGTGACTCTGCAGGCGTTACAGATTCCCATCGCGCCCAGCGCGCCCAGCGATTATCGCAAACAAATCGCTCCGCGACTTGGCATCGCATACTCACCTGGCAACGCGGGAAAAACGGTAATCCGCGCTGGTTTCGGGATCTACTACGACGATCTCGCGCAGAACGGATGGGCGACTGCTTTTCAGGGGGTCAACCATTCAAACTTCACAACGGGACCGTGCGCTCTCACCGGGGGACCGGGAGCGTATACCCTCGCCGGTTCAGGCTGTCTTCAAGGTGGCGCAAGTGCGACGGGCAATCTGATTGGCTCTCCGTATAAAACTCCCTACGCGATTCACACCACCGGCGGAGTGCAACACGCTTTCAATGAGCGTTGGCTGGCCAGCGCCGACTACGTTCACGAACAGGGCAATCACGGATACCGGGCCTTCCCTTACAGCGGCGGCACTGACCTGTTCACACCGCTCATTCCGGCGTCGGATCCAAACAATGCCGCCGATCAGGCCGCTGTAGTTCCAAATGTTAACCTGTTCGAATCCAACAATCGTTCCAGCTACAACGGACTCATGCTGCATCTGCAAGGCAACATGAGCCGCTTCAATCTCGTGGCGAACTACACGCTTTCCAAAGCGCAGACCTGGGGATGCGTGCTCGGCGAACTTTTCGACTACGTGGATGGCGTCTGCCAGGTCCCGACGGGATTTCCGAATGCTGGACAGTTGGACGCTTTCGGACCCGGCGACTACGGTCCCTCCGGCGAAGACGTTCGCCACCGTTTCGTGCTCGCGGCAATCGTCCGCATTCCCGGCGGCTTCGAGTTGAGCACCGTGAACCAGTTCGAGAGTGCCCGTCCGATCACCATCACTACTGCCGACAACAGCGGGCGCATTTCGATATCCCTGAACAATGGCGCAGACACCTATACCAGCCTGGACGAATTCCGCGGCACCCCTTATCTCCAATCGGACTTGCGCGTGACGCGGCCGATCCGCATCCATGAGCGCTGGCAAGTCGATCCTTTTATAGAATTCTTCAACCTCTTCAACCGCAATAATCCGGGCGCGAACTTCGCCGTGAACATCGCGCAGATTCCGGGGGCGCAATTTGATGCCAATGGCGCCGTCAACGGAATCTGCAATCCGAACTGCGTCCCACTCACCAGCCTGAAGCAGCTTGAGATACCAGAAGGCGCGCTGGGAGATTTCTTCGGACCAGGAACCACGGTCGGCATTCCCTTCGCTGCGCAGATTGGAGTGCGCGTGTCGTTCTAACTTCGACCTCGCGCACCCTGCATTGCAAATCCGACTTCAGCCACCTGGCTCAACGGCCTGAAAGCGACTAAGGCTTAATGGAGTAGACGGTTCCGCTTCCGCCTGTTCCGCCGTACTCGGTCGATCCATAGACATTTCCCGCGGAATCAAGGACGACTCCCGAAGTTGGGAAAAATCCGTCCGTACCGTTTTGGTTGAAGTCGTGGACAATTTTTTCGTGCCAGACACCACCCGCGAAGTGCAACTCGAAAACAATCCCGCATGCAGCCGTTTCCGGGCAGGACCCGGTGCCGCCGGCCAGCGTTGTACCGAACAGAGCGCCCGCGGAATTGAAGGCGAGTGCGCCATTCGGGGTGGCGCCGTCCGTGGGCGCTTCGAAGTTATGAATCGTAGTTAGCGTCCAACTCCCACCGGACGAAGGTGAAAGTTCAAACACCGTGCCGTTGCCGACCGGATTTCCAAAAGCGGTGATCCCATAGAGATTGCCCGCGGAATCTAAAACCAGCCCTCCCTCTGGAAAGCTGCCATCCAGGCCCGAAAAATTATAAAGAATTTTGTAGGTCCAGGAGCCTCCGCCGGCTGGCGAAAGTTCGAACACAACGCCGTCAGAACCGCTGAATCCGGTCACGCCGTAGAGATTGCCCGAGGCATCGAAGATCATTCCGCCACTGGGCAACCAGCCGTTGTCAATATTGAAAGTGACGAGCAAAGTTTCAGTCCACACTCCGCCTCCGGCCGGGCTCAACTCATAAACGGTCCCGTCACCATCGCTTCCACCCGATTGCGTTACTCCGTATAGATTTCCCGAGGCGTCGAAGACGAGGGTCCCGCGAGGATCTGTCCCGTCGCTGCTACTGCTACCGAAGCTGTGCAGGATCGACTCCCTCCACTGCGTATTCGGGGGGACCGGCTTGCTCAGTTCGAAAACCGTTCCCGCGTTATTGGCGCCCCCGGCGCTAGTGTTGCCGTAAAGATTTCCCGCGGAGTCGAAAATCAATCCATTGGATGGGGTCTGCCCGTCGCCACCAGGCTTCGAGAAACTATGCAGGACCTTTTCGCTGTAGCCTCCGCCGGCCCTTGGCGACAGTTCAAACACAACGCCCACATTCTCATTGCCGCCAGAAGAGGCTGTGCCGTAAAGATTACCTGCCGAGTCGAAGATGAGCGCCGAATCTGGGTTCACGCCCGCCTTGGTGTTGCTTCCGAAGTTATGCAGAATACTTTCGACTTGCGCAGCCGCGGGCATCGTCATTAAAAGTGCGGCCATCGCAAACACGACCGGGATGAATTTTAATCGGCACATGGTTTTTCCATTTTCCATGGTCAGTCCTCCTTAGAGTCTTTGCGACTAGTGGTTTGGTTTTAGAGAAATTACGGTGGGGGAATTCTGCTAATAGTGAATCGGGGCGCTGGGATCTCCAGCACACCCCCGACCCGATGGACCTAAACGCCGACTTACGGGATGATCTCAAAAACCGTCCCGTATGCGTAAGCTCCGCCTCCGAGGGTTGTGCCATACAGATTGCCGGAAGCGTCGAAGATCAGATTCCCCACGGGGAATTGTCCGTCCACGCCGCTGCCGAACTCGTGCAGAGTCCTCTCGGTCCAGCCTCCGCCCGTCCTCGGAGAAAGCTCGAACGCTGTTCCGAATCCATAAAGACCCGCGGCTGCAGTGGTGCCGTAGAGATTACCGGAAGAATCCATAACTAGACTGTCAACCGGATCATTGCCGTCGATAGTCGAGCTGCCGAAACTGTGCAGCAAGTTCTCGGTATAACTTCCGCCGCCGGTAGGGGTCAGCTCAAACGCAGTCCCCTTGTTGTCGGCTCCGCCATAGCTCGTAGTGCCATAGAGATTGCCCGAGGAATCCATCAGAAGGGCGGCTTGCGGCGTATTGCCATCGGAACCGTGACCAAAGCTGTGGATCACCGTTTCCGTCCAGGTTCCGCCAGTGCCGGGGCTCAGCTTGAAAACCACACCGTAGAAGTCGGTTCCGAAAGCACCGCCATCGGGAGCCGTGCCATACAAATTGCCGGCGGCGTCGATGATCAGCGTGCCTTCGGGATTCGCGCCATCCCCCACTCCTGTGAAGAAGGAATGAATGATTGTCTCGGTCCACAAGGAGCCGCTGGGCGTCAATTCGAAGACGACGCCCTGGTTGTTCGCGCCGCCATACGTCGTCGTCCCATAGAGATTACCGGCCGTGTCAAAGACCAGGCCGCCGAATGGGTAAGTGCCGTCGGTGCCGTCCTGATTGAAGTTGTGGATAATCTTTTCCGTCCAGCCGCCGCCGGAGCTGGGTGAAAGTTCGAAAACGTTCCCGTACCCGTAAAGGCCGCCGCTGCCCGTCACGCCGTAGAGATTTCCGGCGAAGTCGAAAATGACTCCCGCGAAAGTTCCCGCTCCATCGTGGCCGCCGCTGCCGAAAACATGCCGCGCCCTCTCGGTCCACGCCGACGCCACTGAGGCTGGTGGAGACAGTTCGAACACCGTGCCATCGTTGTAGGTACTGCCGTACGTCGTTGTGCTATAAAGATTGCCTGCACTATCGAAAATGAGTCCCGCCTCTGGGGTGTCCCCACCCATACCGGTGCTGTTGAAACTGTGCAGGATCTTTTCTGTCTGAGCAATGGCTGGCGTAACCGCTATTAGGGTGCCGATCAAGAACGTGGCTAAGACCGCAGCCAGTCCGAGGGATACTTCTTTATTTCGCATGGAGATATCTCCCACTTAGTCGTTGGGCGCCGGGGCGCAGTTTTACCGAAGGATAAAGTGAAAAAGAATAGGAGCGAACGAGACTCCTACTTTCGGGGAGGGACGCCAATGTATAACGCAAACGAGTCGGGAGTCAATAAGGAAATTACCGCACCAGCCACTCGGTTGCGGTATGGACCCGAGCCAGTAGTTCGCCATAAGTAACGGCGAGAGTAAAAAGTGCGGCGGCCGCGGCGCACATGGGAAGGATCATGGAATATTTTGAAGCCGTGTTCTGGCTTCGTTCGCGCCCTTCGCTCCACGCAAGAAGCCGGTCGACTCGGGCGTGCACGGACTCAGCCGGGCTGTGAACCAGAGAGGTGGTGAGCGCCGTGGGAACATCCGGCAAGGCCAGGCGTGAGAGTTTAATCACGGCAGCGGCCAGGTCGAGAGCCTCGCAGGCGCTGGTTACAGCGGCATCGTCGGCCGCCATTTCTGTCAATTCGCGCCACGCACATTCCAGTTGCTTCATTCCGGGAAAAGCCACGAAACGCAGAATCAATTTCCTGAGATTATCGCGGCGACGGACGTGCGCAACTTCATGGCGCACCGCGCTTTGCAGTTCCCGTTCGGTCAACACGAACTCGGCTGCACGCGAGAGCCAAACGCTGGGCCGGAAGATTCCCGCCGCAGTCAGCGGCGGAGCGTGAGCGGCAATCCTGCGCACACAAATCGGGAAGTGCGATCCCCTCCCGCGATCGGACTCTGCGTCCGCTTCGCGCGACCAGCGGGCGATGTTGCGAGAAGCCTGCAGTAGAGCATTCGCGGATTTCCAGGCGCCGGCCAACAAAACGGACACTCCACAAACACCCAGCGCCACGGGAATTAAGCTGAATCCTTCGTCCGCCGCGCGGGGTTCGAGAATCAGGAACGAAGGAACCGCCAGGGCAAGCGTGATCGTGGACGCAGCAGCGAACGGAGCAAGGCGCGCGAAGAAAAGCAAATCAGCGCTTCGCTTCGCCGAATATGGCTGTCCATATGCCAGCAGCTTTCGCCACAGTACACAAACCAACGACGAGAGTCCGACGTAAAGCAGGGCGAATATCGAAAAGGAAACGGCGATGCCTCGCAAGGCAAACATTAACTTTTCTCCTTTCCGGTTGCATCCCTTGGGCCTGATTCCCGTTGCACCGATTCCCGGTGGACAAGTTCGCGGCGCTTGCGTTCCACCAGCTTCCGCAAATCATCGAGCAACTGCGCATCGCGTTCGCCCAGTATTTCCACCAGGAATGAAAGCGGCAGTGATGAAGATGGACTGGCATCCAGCAGTTGCCGAAAAGCGTGCCCCGCGGCTTCCCGTTGCAGATCTTCACGGCTGAACTGCGGAGTGTAACGGAACGCTCTGCCCTCTTCTAATCGTGACAGCAACCCCTTCTTGAAGAGCCGGTCGAGAGTGGTCATTACCGTGGTATAAGCCAAATCTGCGCAAAAACCTTCCTGCAATTCGCGGACGGTGGCGCTGCCCTTGGCCCATAAGCCGTCAAGCATGCGCTCTTCCAGCGGCCCAAGTTGGCGGGAAGCGCTGCGAAATGAATGAAAGATTTTCATGACGGCCAATGAAGTTGGAATTCTATCGCGAAGAAGCAATCCACACCAGAAGACTTTCTTCTTGCGGAGATTCAGATTTATTAGGGTGCGGCGTGGAACAGGGCGCACGGAAAAGGGCGTGTGGAAAAGAAATCTGGGGTGGGAAACGGGAATCGAACCCGCAACCGTCGGAGCCACAGTCCGGTGCTCTGCCAGTTGAGCTATTCCCACCGCCGTCGTAATTATAGCAACTTCGCGGATACAACCGGGCGGTCCTGTGCTCCGCGACCGCGTGCATCGCAAACCGATCAAAAATCGCAAAAAATGTTACTTACTCTTCCGATAGGAGGGCACGAGAATAATTTGTGAGGTAAAGTGGCGGCGAACTCCTTCGAGGACTTGCGTCGAGACGACCAAACCGCCAGCTACAGCTTCCGAAGCAAATCCTGAGACGCAACTTGCTTCGCCGGATCGGTAACGTCATAAGCGTAAACCAGAACGTTCGTATCCAGAAAGTCAGGAGCGGGCATACAAATCTTCGCGCTTCCAGGTTCACCTTCCTGCGCGAAACCAAAAACTGGCTGAAGCTGTGTTCAGAGCTTCCCGTTCGCGGCGGCCGGAAGCGGCGTGCTCTGCAGCAAGATGTTCAAGGTGGGCCGGTATCAAACCGGTAAGGGTCGTGTCTTTTTCTACCTTCGATCTTACGAACATCCTTCACCGTTTGCGGTCGAGGGAGAGAGTGATATTCATCTACACAAAATAAGGGAACCCCTTAAGCTGTGCCAGTATCGGTTTCCGTTGTGCATCGCTGAATCCTAATTTGCCTCCAGATTGATATCCCCCACGCTCACGTGCACCCGTAATTCATATTTGCCGTCGCCGTGGTATTTCAGAGTTTTGCCGAGCCAGCCGCTGGTTTCGCCGTAGCCATCGCCATTCACGTCTCCGATGCTGGTGCTGGCGTTGATGAGGTGGTACGCGGCGCGGCCGAAGGCGACGCGGATATCGCCGACGCCTAGTTCAAGATCTTTGTCGCCTTCAATGTTTTCGACGGTGAGGTCGCCGACTTTTTCGTGGACATCAAGGTTCGTGCTCTGCGGCACTTCAAGTTCAATCTCGAACTGAGTGTTGCCGCTGGCCGGAGCGTGGAATTCGAGGTTGGCGTCGCGCCCCCGGATGTCGATGTCAACGTGCGCCTCTTTCACGCGGCTCTCGCGCCGCGACTTCACCGTATAGTGCAGGCGAATCTTGGCGGTGTCGCTGCGCCTGATGTGTATGTCTCCCACCCCCATGTGGACATGAACCATGCCACCGGTTACAAAGTCGCGGGTTACGTCGTGGGTTTCTTCGTAGTTCCAATCGTCGGATGCGGCGCAGAAGGGGACGAGGAGGAGACAGACAGCGATGGTTTTATAGAACATGGTTTTACAGAACATCGAAGGACGGATAAGAACCTTTCCGGGCATAAGAAACCTCGGGGGCGCATCGGCGCCTGTTTGTGGTACGTGTGGCATCAGGCTGCAGTTCCCTAAGATTTGGGATCGCCGATTCGTTCGCGGACAAGAGTGTCCGCAGCCACACACGCTGAAGGACCCACTACTTGAAGTCGGCCACGCCGTCCCAAACGAGTTGGACGGCGATGGCGAGTATAAGAAAGCCGAAAATTTTGTTGATGGCTCCCACTGCACTCGGGCCGAGGCGGCGGACCAACGGCCCACCCAGCAAGAAGAATAACGAAACTGAAATCGCCACGCAGGCGATGCCGATCACCATGCCCAGGTACGAAACAGACGTATCGACGTGCGCGGCGAGTCCCATGACTACACCGATAGCTCCAGGCCCGGACATCAATGGCATGGCGAGAGGAGTAAGTGAGATATCTTCCTTGACCTCAGCCTCGTGAGTTTCTTCCGGCGTGATGCGCGCGTGCGAGGTAACCATCCCCCACGCGGTATTGGCGACGATCAAGCCGCCGGCGATCTTTAGAACGGGAAGAGAGATTCCGAAAAAGGAGAGCACGAAGCGGCCTACAAAGAGAAACGTCACCAGAATGGCGAATACCCAGACGCCGGTTTTCAGGGCGGTCCAGTTCCGATCTTTGGTGGTCCAGGTGGAAGTCATGCTGAAAAAGATAGGAATGCCGCCGAAGGGATCGACAATGGGGAACAGCGCGAGGAACGTAGCGGCCGCCGAGTGTGGCAGCGTGCGCAGGAACTGACCGAGGGCGTGGGTGGGGTTCATGAGTTAGTGGAATTTGAAGGGATTCACGATCTCGACTCCCAGATGCCGGAAGTCTTTTTCATCACGAGTTGCCACAGTGAACCCCTTTACTCTTGCAGTCGCAGCAATCATCGCCTCCTCGCGCAGCCCTTCGGGCTTTCCGGCCATGATACGCGACCACTCCCGAAAGCAGGCCGAGTCCATGGGGACGACAGCAAAAGACATCTCGACCGACAACAGCCATGACTCAAGTTCTTGAGCTTTGCCGAAGTCCTGTTTGCGAGTCAGTTCAACGCCAGTTTGCAGCTCTCCCATGGTTACGGCAGAAATAAAGATTTGCTCGGCGCCAAGGGTTTCGAGCCAAGCTATCACGCCTCCATGGGGCCGGATCTTTCGCACTTCGGAAATCACGTTCGTGTCGAGGAGAAAGCGAATCACTTGAAATCCGGATGAGTGAAATCGATGGGGGGGCGGCGTTTCCAGCGAGTTCGCTTTGCCAGGGGAATATCGAAACGTGGTCCGGAACCGAGCAGCAATTCCTTAATATTTGGGCGTCTTGACTGCTGAAGGCGTCGCCACTCTTCGATCGGCACCAGAACGGCCGCTTCCACGCCCCGGCGCGTAACCACCTGCGGCCCTTTGGTAAGAGCAGCGTCGAGGAATTCGCTGAATCGAGACTTTGCTTCCTGTAGTTGCCAGGAGGACATGAACCACCCCTGACCGGATTCTATGACTAGTCAGATGACTAGTCAAGATGGCTCAGCGGTAAGCTTCCAAACTCTTCGCCGCCCGTTCCAGCGCCGCCGCCAGCGCTGCCAACTGCAGCTTGGCGCGTTCCGCATCGCCTTTGTCCAAAGCTTCATTCACCCCGGGGATTACCACCGCCGCATATCCCGTATATTCCCCGGGAGCATAAATCGAATGGCGGTACCAGGGACGATGCGGCAATCCTTCGGGAACCAGCAACGCGCGCTCGGCATTGCGTAGAGCCCGGTTCAGCTTGGCGGCATTTCGCGGCGGGCTCTTTTGCTTCTGAAAAATTTTCGCGCCGGCATCCTGAAAATGTTTAAGGGCCAGATTTACCGAAGTGAACTCAAGCGCATGATCGCCAAATTTGGTCTCAGCCCGCTTTTTAGCGGCATCCAGATAAACCGAAATTTCTTTTCCGTATTCTTCGTAATCGTAAGGGATCACGTCCGCATCGGCCATGCGCAGCGCTTCCAGTCCGAAGACTCGCGCCATTTCTTGTTCGTACAAAAAGTCCGGGTCGCCGAACTTT
>Ga0302319_10008628_pt1 | contig 19781 bp, 14 predicted proteins | sample Bog_T0_2_FD_203319 | JGI IMG/M metagenome (GOLD analysis project Ga0302319, IMG submission 203319) | Peat permafrost microbial communities from Stordalen Mire near Abisko, Sweden - Bog_T0_2 | ecosystem: Environmental > Terrestrial > Soil > Wetlands > Peat | place: Sweden: Abisko, Stordalen Mire... | reverse complement strand
CCAGCAAATACTGGGTCGGGGGCAGGGTCACGGATGTCGTGGTGTCGTAGACGCTTGTGATCGAGAGCACGGGCTGTAGGCTGAGGACCATCGGGGTTCCGACTAAGGTCGGGACCGTGATGGTGTCGACCTGAGTCAGACCTATGTTTGCCTCGGCCTGGATGTAGAGGTCGACGTAGCCTCCCGCGCCCTCGGCCCTGGTCAGCAGAGGGTCACCGGCGCCGACGACCAGGGCATCAATTACGTTTGGAAGCGTCAGGGCCAGGCGCCGGATGCCACGGAAGGTCACGGCGTCATTGGCCAAGAACGTGGCCTGTATCCTGGCCGCGAAGTCGGCGGCGGACTCGGAGTCGGTTCCGCCCGTGGTCGCGTTCTGGTTATAGACCGTGGACACGCCCGTGATCGTTGACCCCAGGAGCGTGATCACCCCGGGGCCGACATTGCCCGCCGCGCCCGCGACCTGGGCCTGGATCGGGATCGTGACGCTGGATTGCCCCGGGTAAATGGTCCCGCTCTCGGTCGTGATGAAACCCAGTGACGTCTGGGCCGTGGTCGAGAGCGTGGACACCACCTCTCCCAGGGGCACGACGATCGGAATCGTCGTGATCTGAGGCGCACTGAACGTAGCGAACCCGGTGCTGAACGTTGGCCCGCCAGGGGTCAGATTGAAGTTGGCGCCGTAGTCGGCGAGTTCGGTGCCCTGAAACTCGTCGACGTTGGAGAGGGAGTAGATGTCGGCCACGCGTTGGATCGAGGAGTAGAGGTTGGCCAGGCTCGTGCTCGGGAGGTCGCAGAATAGGTTCATGGTCACGGACCCGTCCTGGGTCGAGGCCAGAGGCTGGAGCGCCCCGAGGTTGGTCTGCATCTCGGTCCTGACCGTGACGAAGTCCTTGAACGACGAGTCCCCCTGGAAGGTGTAGGTCGCGTAGTAGGCAACGCCGGTGGCGGGCTGCTTGCCCGGCAGCGACCAGTCCACACCTCCGCTTGTCAGCTGATAGTCGACGCCAAGGGTGAAGTCGGCCTCGGACGCGGAGTACCCGACGTTGACTAGGGATAGGGCGGTGAAGGCCAGGGCGTCGATCCCCCCGGGATCGCCCTTGAACACCCGCTCTGTTATCTGGTTAATAAGAGGGATTGCCATGGTTTTTCCTTGCTATTGGGTTTGCCCTTGACCTGCGAGCTGCTGGGCGAAGACCAGGCGCTCCCCGGCCTGGCTCACGATCGCGATCTGGACCTCGATGCCGGTGTTCGAGGTCGGGATCACGGCGATGGCGTCGACGTGGTCGATCAGCTCCGAGTAGGTCATGGTCTGGATCGTGGTCTGGGTCGCTTGCAGGGATTGGAGCAGGGACAAGGCCTGCGAGCAGGTGTTGGCCACGATCCCCTGCACCGTCGAGAAATCCATGGGTTTGCCCATCAGGCCTCTCAGCTTCGTCCCGTACTGGACGTTCCCGGGGTCGGAGCCGAGTGGGGTCAGCATGATCTTTGACACGTCCTGGGCCAGCTTCGCCGTGTTCTGGACGATCATGGGGTTGCCGTCAGAGCCGAAGGAGATGTCGCCGTTGAGGAGCTGGAGGTCGTAGCTCATGCGAGTACCGTTATGTTTCCTGTGGTTATTTTTGAAGTCAAGGACGACGGCGCCAGCTTCACCGCCGCCGCCGCCGCCGCAATCGATCCGGACAGGGCGCCGGGGGGAAGCACAGACGGGGCTTCAGATATGAATAAATTCAGGAACGCGGTTAGGGCCTGGACGAAGGGCCAAAATTTTGGGTCCGATGCCACATCGGACACCACGGTGTCATTGATTCTGGAAATACCTTGTCCGGTATATCCCATTGACGCAGGTATTGTTGGGGGGCCTGCCCAGCTGTTCAACACGATCTGGTTCCCGGACAGGTTCAGGGTTCCGGTGGCGGCGGCGATGCTAATGTGGCCTTTGAGTGCTATTAACTCGTAGTCCCCGGTCGCGAGCGTGGTGCTGATGTCTCCGGTGATCTCCACCGTGGAGTCCCCGTAGACGTTCCGGAACTCGTTTCCATATAGGATCATCTGATCCGGAACCGATCCAGTCGCGGTCCCGATCTGAGTGACTCTCCCGTTGCCCAGGGGATCGCCACTGATAAACACCGTCGCCGACGCGGCCTCGTATGAATCGGAATTGTCTATGCTCAGGTACCTGTCGGACATGCTTAGATTCGCGGGCCCGGTCAGCGTCTCATTCAGGCTATACGAATTTAGATTTATGCTGTTGTCGGCGTTGATCGTTCGGTCCTGGGAGCCCTCGACCAGGGACTGATTCGTGTCGAAGCTCTTGTTCTGAGTCATCTCCGTCACGGCGTTATCGGCCTTGACCATGTAATTCTGGCACTGGACCGAGAACGTGCCATTTGATTCAAAACTGACGTCCCCGGCGTTGGCGAATGTGACCTCTCCGGTCTTCCCATTTATGTAGAGCTGGAACAAGCTGGTCTTATCTCCCGCAGACTGATCCATGAGGTTGTCGGCCATGTAGCTGAGTTCAGCCTGGTTGGTCATGTACAGAGTCGATCCCAAAAGTTGCTTGTTGATCGAGGCCGGGAGCGGCAACTGCGTGACTGGGTCCATCAGGAAAGCCGGAGCATGGCAGTTCGGGCATTGCTCGATCAATGTCGTGGCGTTGATATTCGCTTCCCAGGCGGTCAACAAGGACGTTACGCCGCAGGTAAGGCACTTGGCGGAATCCCCGCGAACTCGAATATATACCTCTCCCTCTTGCAGGTCCTCAGGCATACCATAGACCTGCTTGTACATCTGGTAGTATGAGTCCGGGGCCATGGTGTTAAGGGGATAGTAGCCGAGGACCAGGGGCATCTGCATCGGTCTGATCCCGACCACGACATGTGTCCCCACCGTGGGAACGGCGAATATCCCTCCGCCGGGGTAGGCCATGGGCATAGGGATCGGGACCGTGGTCCTCGTGCTGGTCTTATCCAAGATGTTCAGGCTGCACATCATATTCACGGTGTCAACGCTCGTGATCTGGGCGAGCCTCAGGTACTTCACTTCCTCGACCGCCTGCCGGTTGCCCTGGTTAAAGAATAGGTCAGATAAATTATTTTTGATCATATCAGCACTTTGGATCGATGTATGCGATCGCCAGTCCCATTATGTAATACTGCTGCGTCAGCTGGTTGGACGGGGTCACGGTCAGGCTTAGATTTTTCTGCACGGAGCCTGAGGAGTTGGTCGCGATGATCGTAAAATCAATGGTGTTGGTCTGCCCGCTCATGACCGTGCTCGTCGTAATTGCTGCACTCGGACCGACTGGGGCGGAGTACGTTGTTGTGGTGGGTACAGACCTCGCCGCTGGGGCAGAACTTGAGGTCAGGACACCGGATATTTCTCCTGTATATTTATTTATCGATAATCCCTCGGGGAGACCGAGAGCGTTATATGAGGTGGGGTTGTTCAGAGCCACGATCGCGTACGTGAACGGGACCCCAACTTTTGCAGACGCCGACAGTTGACTGGTTATGACAGGAGCGGGCAACCGGGAGGAACCTGGAGCGGCAGAAGACGGAGCCGCTCCCAAAAAAGAGCTTAGCATAGAGGTAAAAGATGGTGGCACCGAGGCCGGAGGCGCGGATGGGGTAGATATGCTGACGTGGTTCCTGTCTATCGCACTGGGCAGGAATGAGTTAGTGTTGATCCAGATCGTGGGGACGCCCTTTATCGTATTCCCCAGAAATTCTGGGAGGTCGGCAATGATTGCTTGGGCCGCTACGACTTCCAGGGCGTGGCCCAGGCTGTAGGGGGACTGGGCTACATAGATATATGCCGCGATCGGGAATTTGAACGATATTATTGGCGTAGTGTCGATCCCGGCCTGCTGCAATGGCGCGAGGAAGGCGGAGGCCCCAGTTTTTTGCAGGATGTCCCCGGTTGGGAACGTCTCCCTGAGTACGAACTTTATCTTTGAACTCCCTAGATAGGCCTTGAATGCCAGTACCTCGGGGTTCGAGATCAGGGCCGCAAGCTCTTGTTCGGCGGAATTTATTTCCTTCCCTATGAAATTATTCAACTTAGTTAAGTAAGCCGCGACCAGCTCCGGGCCTTTGTTTTTTACATCTTTGAGGAATTCCCATATCTTACCCGGGGCGTTCTCGATGTCGGTCACGGCATTATTATACGCTGTTACCACCGAAGACCAGGTTTGAGATAGGGCCGCTACGATTCTGGACTTTGACTGCTTCGGGTTCTTCTTCTTGCTTTGCTTGTTGCAGAGTGCGGACCGGATCACCGAGGTCGAGAGCACTGCTGAAATCTTGGTTATGAACGTTCTCGTGGCTGAGGCCTTCACCGGTTGACAGGTGAATCCGAACTGACTTGAGGTACCGGGGTTTAACGCTGCGGGATTTCCCGTCGCGATGAAGTTCAACTTGGCGCTGGCAACGCTCACGAAATTAGTGGCGTTCACCGCCGCGTTCCCCTGGCCGTAGAAGTTGCACATGCTGGTGTACGTTTCGTCCGTCTGTGGTCCGGACGTCCCATATCCCACGCTACCGCTGGGAAGCGCGTCTGTCCAATGCCGACCATGGGTGAGCCCTAAGGTTGTGGTAAAATCCTTGCCCTGCGTGTAGCTGTGGTTAATGGTTGATATGTAGTAGACGAGCATCTGCTGCAACGACGTGAGAGTGCTGTTCGGGGTCGTGGTCGAGGGTGCCGTCGACGTAGACGTGGCCGTCGAGACCGTGGAGTTGGCGGGCAAGGACACTCCTGGAGCCGAGGTCGCAAACGGGTTTAGGCTCACCGATTGCAGGGCGCCCCCCAGGTTTCCGACAAAGGCTACGGTGTTGCACAGCCTCAGCTCGGGAGTCCCGTTTATGGTCACGGTCGCCGACTTCAGCTCGGCGTTGCGTCGGTTCAGGAGCGCGCGGCAATAGCTGGACCGGCCCTGATCGACGTTGTACTGATCCCCTTGGTTGGCTTGGCTCGGGGCGACCTGGCCTGATGGCGGAGGGGTCGTGCCACTGAAAATTGGCGATGATTTTTTCTGGTACCTGACCGCGTACCTCTGGAGGACTGGGGTTGAAGTCTGGACAAAGGACCTGCCCTGGATAATAGGATCGATCGTGCTACCGTTTGCGAAGAAGCTCGGTTGCGTGTCGAGTTCCATCACGGTTACCACCGCCTTCTCGTCCACGGAGTGAGCTTCGGAAATAATGTCGATGTCCTCGATGTAGTACTGGGGGGCGAACGGGTTCAGATAGTAGAGCGGCGGATGATAGTTGAGGACCCCCATGTTGTCGGCGTACCACTCGAATTCTTGGACCTCGGCGATCTGGGCGCAGACCTCCCATTTTGTTAGTTCATCCGTCTCCCACATCCTGAACGCGTCCCGGAGCTGAGTCGCGTACGGTGGCCAGTTATTGGCCAGGTCATTGAAAATGTTGACCTTAATGTCCTTAAAGTCCCAGGCCAAGTTAACTAATTGATTTCCGAGGCTGACCGTAGACGTCGTGGTACCCGTGGTATTGGTCGCAGCCGCTGCGGTGGATGCTGCTGCGATGGGCGCGGTTGTGGTCGGACCCGGAACAGGTAGAATGGGCGGTGCTGTATTTGCCTGATTGGACAGGGTGGTGGTTGACGCCGAAGCCGATGTCGCGGGCATGACCGTGGCTAGCATGTATCCGGGGCCGCTTTGAACATTGACCGTCGTAGCCACGAACGTGGCGTTGGACATTCCCAGGATGGAGCCCGTCTGACCCTGGATTACGCTCTGCACCATTTCGCCGCCGGTAAGATTATTGGGCTGGTTCTCGGCGGCGATCAGGCTGCTTCCAAAGACCGTGGTCTGTAGGCCGAGGCTGTTCAGGGTCGTATCCAACTGGGGGTCGATGTTTATCCTGGCGAGGCGCACCATCCTCCCGACATCCTCGCCATCGACCTTTACGGCCACGGTGCTGCCTGAGTAGGAAACGCTAGTTTTAGTCACGAATCCGGTGAAAATGGGGTAGTAATCGGTGGGGAAGTTAGCGCTCACAGAGTAGCGCCTCCTGGCCCAAATTTGCATCATGTCGAAGGGTGCGATCGTGGTTTCCCGCATGTTCGCGGTCAAGATGCTCAAGGTCCGAGCCGGGATCGCCGACCCGCGCGTGGTCGTTGATCCGCTAGACACCTGCTTCTCAAGGTTCGCCATGTTAAAGACGTCATTGACCTGGAGCCCGAAGAAGAGGTCTGGAACCTGACCGTTGGCTGCCAGGGGCAAGTGGAAGGTAACGGACCCGGTGCCGGGCTGTCCCTTCCTGTTCATCGAGGTCTGCATCGAGTAGGGGCCGAGCAGGCAGTCGAGCAGGATCGGATCGTAGAAGGGTTGGAGCGCTGAGGACTTTTTCAGGACCGAGAGGTTGCTCTTGGCGTCGTTCAGCTGAGTGTTCAGGATCGCGATTTGCTGCTCAAGGTTTATCGCGCTCCCCAGAGACAGCGGGGCCACACCGACCAGACCATCCAGAGCTTGCAGGTTGGTGATCAAATTGCTGAGCAGCGTCCCCGTGGTCTGCTGTCCGGTGATTGCCGAGGTCCCGATGCTATTAATAGAGGCACTGGCGACGTTGTTCTTGATCAGAGTCGTGAGCGCATCCTCTATGGCTGTACATGTGTTCTGGATGTCGGCCATCGGCAATGGTATGGTGTTTGATATTGAAGTCACGTTGTTTAAGGTCGTCTGGAAATTTGAAGAGGCCTGGGAAAGAGGGGACGGTACAGTCGGGCTACTCGGAATCGAGTTGAAATTATTTATGTCCGTAACCAACTTCGGGTAGAATGCGAGGTCGGTCTGGAGCTGGTTCTGCTGATCCGTGCTCAGGTCGAATCCGGATGGGTTAACCGATACTCCGGCCAGTTCCTTGGTAAGGGCGGCTATCTGGGCGCTCAGGCTCGCCACGTTCGCGGTTGCCTTTGCGAGGTTGTCCTCGAATTCGGTGGCCACGGACCTAGCCTTGATCGTGACCTGCTTCTTAAACTGCGTTGGCTGATACGATGCAAAGGCCTGGTTTATCTGCTGATCCGAGGGCATCGTCACGTCCTGGGAATAGGCCGAACCCGTGATCTGGCTCGGGGTGAGCGTAACGCCAGGAACATAGGTCAGCTCTCCGGGGACCAGGAGCCTCCGGAAGAAGACCTTGATGTCCGGTTGCGGCGTGATCACGTTCGGCATATTAGAAGAGCTGGACCCCCCAGCCGCTGCCGTACTGAACGGGAGACGCTGCGATCGCGCTTATGTTAGTTTTATTGATGTTGCCGAGCTTGTTCATGTTGATGAGATTCGCTGCCGTCGTCGCGATGTTGCTGCTGAGGACAGAAGTCACGTTCTTGGTCACGGTAAACGTGAAGCTATAGGTGAACTGGTACGGGACGTCGGCGCTAAGGCTATAGGAAAAATCGTTGAAGTACCCGTTCAGGACCTGACTCTCGTAGAGCATGGACAGGATCGGGTTCCCGAGGAATGGCTGGGCATCGTTGAATCGGCTCTGGTAGCACTGGCGCTTGAGCAGCTCGAACGCGGCCAGAGGTTGCTTGCTGACCTGGAAGTAGGCGGTGGCCGCCGTCACGGTTATGATCTCAAGGTCGTGGCCCCAAAACTGGACGACGAAGCCGCCGCGCGTTGGTTTCTTGTCCAGGAGTACGTTCTTCTTGACCTCTATCGTCTTCGGGTTCAGGTAGAGTTGGACCACGGGGTTCTGGACCTGCCCCAGCAAGAAGTCTGCGGAGTTGAAATTTGCGGTCAGGCTGCTGAAGTTCTTCAGCTGGCTGGCGCTGGGGACGGCGGCCTTCAGGAAATTGGTGGCGTTCTGCTTGACCTGGGCCGTCAGGTTGTTGGCTCCTAGGGTCGCGACCACGAGGTCGGTGAACGCCATCTTCGTCACGTGGAGGCTGGATGCTGTCGGGATTATGGCCATATCTATACCGCGTAGATGGCTCTGCTGGCTTGTTCTGTTATTTTTTCTGCCAGATCGGAACACGCTAGTTTTATGTCTTCGCCTATTTCCCGACGACTCGCACCCACCGTGACATGAGCTTGAACATGTATGATGGTGGTCGACGATCCGGCTTCTCCCTTGATATGCCCTGTGGGAGAGCGTGGCATTAGTTTTTTGAAATCTAATTCCTTAACGTCCTGATCAGCGGGAAATTTCGTCGAGTCCCAATTTCCTTCCGGATGTTCTCTCCTTGTCCGTGAAATCTCCGGCCACAATTTTTGCGCTTTTTTTAGTCCGCGGGCCTCTTCCCTCCGTTCTTTCATGAATCCCTCTCCGATTGGATGTTCAGCAAAATCCCCTGCTTTTTTCATGGCCAATACGAACCCTTCCCTGCCAAGTTTCCCAAGTCCCCTATCTATTTCCAGTAGCCTATCCGAAAATTTCCTGGCAGAATCAGCAGCTTTTTCACCAGCTGTTGAAAGATTTTTTAGTGCGACTGCGGAAGCATCGCGCTGCTTATTCATGGTGTCGGCTACGGATTCTTCTCTGGTTAGATCGAGTTTTTCTGGATGCTCAAATTGCTTCTGATATTCTTCCGGGCTTGCCAGAGGGGAGCCCGAGAAAAGGTCATAGAGTTTTTGGAATACCAGCAGTTGATTTTGCCCGCCCATTTCCTTGGCCATGGTCTGGGCTAATCCGGCAGCCCCCCCAGATGCTTCGTAGGCCGATTTCCCACGATCGCTCATCATTGTGTGCAGAATCTCGTCCATGGACATGCCTTGACGCAGGCCCATCTTGGCGGCCATGTCCGGAGAATGTTGCATTATCATCGTGGCGCGCTCGATCATTTTGTCAAAGCCACCGGCTTCCGTCGAGTATCCTGCTGCAAGTTGCTGAGCAGTCACCGTGCCACGCTGAAGTTGCTTAGCGAATGTTGACGTCAATGCCGACGCCTCATCTGCCGATCCCCCAAGGGTCTTTATGGAATCTGATACGGAATCGAACTCCTTTGAGAATACAGTGATCCCGACACCGGCCTTGTGCGCTCCGGTCACGAACGACGCATAGGCGCTATCCATGGCTGGTCCAGATAGCTGGAATTGAGTTCCGAGTCTCGACACTATCTCAGTGCTTCTGCCTAGTTCTAATCCATTGGCAGAGTGCATCAGGGCTGCCAATCCAACAGAATGGGCAAGAGCATCGGTCGCCGCCTGACCGCGAGACATGCTTGACGTTGTGGCCCCAACAGCTATTCCGGCCTCAGAGAAAGATTGAGCCATCTTTGCCGCTTGTTCCTGTTCTATGTTGAGCTGGGTTCCAGCTGATATCATGCTATCAGCCATCGTCTTAAACCCAAGTCCGGTTTCTTTGGCGGAGCCGCCCATTGCCAGAACAGATTCCCCGGCTGCTCTTTGAACCATAGTCACGTCATCAGCTGCCCTGACCTGGGCGGTCCAGGCATGAACGGCTGCGTCAGCTATTGCCGCAAGGGGCGCCATCTCAGGAGCTAATACGCTGACGGCTGTCGCCATACCATTCGCCACTTTATCTATAGCGTCTCCCAAATTCTTGGTTAAGGCTGTTCCTGTTGTTGCCGTGACCACATTGATCACCGACGAGATTGTGTTCAGAGCCGACTCGGTGGCAGAGACTGCTGTTTCCAGTTTCCGCAGCTTCTTGTCTGACTCCTCCCTAGTTTTCCTCTCGGCATCGGTAGCATGGAGCATCTTCCCTAGGGACTCCGAGACCTTGTCCATGGCATCGGCAGCCCGGCCCATCGCGTCCGAGGCCTTCCCCGTATTCTCGGAAGCGCTCTCCACGGATTTGCTGTAGTCTTCCAGTTTTGGGTTCGAGGGCATCAGCGACCCCGGCCCCGGCATATTCGGCACTTCCGGATTATCCACGTTCAGCCTCCTCTGCCCACTTCTTCCTCAGCTTCGCCAGGGCCGCAGGGCCCTCGGCGTCGACCTTTCTTCCGTTCGTGATCAGCTCCTGTACCCGGCGCTCATGATCGAAGTCCACTATCTTTTTTACCTTCACCTGCGTGCTGCCCGCAGCCGTCTTCGACATCGACGAGGTCTCCGTCACCGGCTTCTCCGGGGTCGGGTCATCGTCGCTACCGCCCCCGCACATGATCCTGGAGATGGCCTCTACGACTTGCCTGGCCTTCTCCCACTCCCGGTGATCCTCCATGATAGCGCACCGGATGTACATGCGTCTCTGCCACTGCGGCAGCCGGTAGAACTGGTCGAAACCTCCGAGACCCAGCGCCCCGACTACTTTCCAGCACCAGTAGAGGTAGTCGGGGTCGGTGCGTTTTTTTCGAGCGCCGCGACGGCCTGGTCCCTCTTGGCCTCCAACTTAACCAATTCCTCGTATACCCGGTTGATCACCGGTGGGTGCCACTTATAGATCAGCTTCCTGGCCTTGCCCAGCTCCGTCAGGTTCTGGGACTTCTCCTCTTCCGTCACGGAAAAAGGCACGCCGTCGATCGTGCTGATCGCGCGTGCCAATTTCTCGATCTTGAGGACGTGCTCTTTGGCCTTGTCCGCGAAGGGCGTGGCAGCGGCATGGGCCATGACCTCCGCGTCCGAGTCCAGCGTCTGCATCGCGAACTTGTGCCCGAGTACGGTCGGCGCGTCCTTGACGCTTCCGATTGCGGCCAATTCTTCTGCGGGAATCATTAGATTTCCCTCCTTATTCTGTCGTAACTAGCCCTTTTAGGCTCCCGGCAACCGCCCACTGTTTAGTAGGCGATCTGATTCTGGGTCACGGTCACCTTCGACTGCGCCGTCGACGTGTTCTGCGCGCTGATGTCCATGGTCTCGACGACCAGCAGGTCCCCCGTGGCCTTGATCGGCCTGGTATAGTGCGTGATCCAGCAGTTGTTGTAGGTCGTGATCTGCTGCGCGGTGGGGTCGACCGGGCTCTGCTCGTAGACCTTGGCCGTGAAGCCGATGGGCATGTGCGCCAGGTCGAAGATGCTGTCCATGGTCGTGCCCTGGGCCTGTAGCCATGTCGTCAGGGCCGTCACGGTCTGAGCCATGGTCAGGCCCGCTGCGGCGCTGATCCCGGCCAGGTTCCCGCTGTCGATCGCCAGCGCCACGATATTGATCATCGTCGCGCCGTAGATCGCGATGTGCTCCAGGGCCAGGGTCACCGGCTTCGGCTGCCCCGGCGCCATCTCCACGACGCCGACGCTCCCGATCTCGTAGATCGGGGTCACTTCTCGGGACTGAGTCTCGGTTGCTTGCCTGGCGTAGCCGATCGTGAACTGGCCGATGGCCAGCTGCACGTTCGGGCTGAGGACTGCGTTCGTTATTGCGTGGTTTCCGGTCACGTCTGCCATGGTACTCCTCCTCTCTCAAAGATGACGGCTTAGGCCAGGCTCAGGTCGATCGTGAAGTTGATGAGGATGTCCAGGACCTCGCCAGCGGGCTTGTACGAGAACGACACCGTGTACTTGGTGATCGATCCCGGGTTCAGGAACGCGGACGACGGAGCAAAGGCCAAGATATCGCCGGAGGCGACCCTGGTCGTCAGGTACAAGTCCGTGATGTCCTCGATCTCGGACGGGACCGTGGGGCTGCCGCGTTGGCCCAGGACCTGGCGCCGCAGCTCGTTGCGCAGACCCGAGATCATGTCGTCTCTGGTCTCCACCGTGGGTATGCTCTTCTCGATGTCGCTGGAGATGTCGACGGTGACGTCGTTGGCCGTGGTTACGACCCCGCTGAAGCTCTCCAGGACCATGCCGCCGTTGTCGTCCATGGTGTCCATCTGCACGGGGTTGAACACGGTCACGAAGTCGTCGAAGACGGGGATGATCACGTTGAGTTCGGTCAGCGACACCTGCTGCGTGCTCCGGTACGCCGCGAGGGCAACGGCCACGTACGAGCCGTCTAGCGTGAGTTCCAACGCCGCGTTGTTGGACACGATCGACAGCTGCGGGTCGTAGTTGCAGGCGATGGTCAAGCGGCAGTTGTTGATGGCGTTGAAGCCCTGAAGCGCGGAGATCAGGGAGTTGTACGTGGAGTTGTTCTTGAGACCGGCGTAGCACCGGCGCTCGGACAGGAACTGCGGGTCCGCCATCTGGATGCAGTGCGCGAAGCACGCGGCGATCACGGGGTTCACGGACCCGTCCGCGAGGTTCCCGATCAGGGGCACGATGTAGTAGGGCTTGATCCCGGCCACCGGCTGCTGGAGCTTGAGCAGCGCCGCCTGGAAGTCGGCCAGGGTCGGGGCGCCGGGGGTCGCGGGCGTGATCTGGCACAAGATCAACTGGCTGGCGCCGATCCCGGGGTCCATCGCGATCTGGGCGGCCATGGACAGCTGCGAGGCTGGGTCCAAGGTCCCGGGGCTGATCACGGACGTGATGGGTCCGTACTGGGATATGATCGGACCGAGGTTTCCTCCGGAGAAGTACATCGGGACGTAGTCGGAGGCGACCTTGGCGTAGGTGTAGGTTGTCCAATACACGGCATCCGCCGCCGGTCCGTGACCCGCGATCCAGACGATGCCGGTGGGCCCCAGGACGTAGTCAGTGCCCAGGGCGTAGTCGGTCGTGGTCTGGAAGTTGCCGACGCGGGTGATCACCAGCGGGGGGTGAGCCAGGGTATCGGTGCTGCCGACGGGCACGGGGTCCGTCGCCACGATCCCGGTGTCGCTGAAGGTCAGGCCCGTTACTTGACCGATCAGGCCGAGGCCGAGGGTCGCGGGGGAGTCGCCCTCGACCGTGCGGTAGACGTTGTAGCCGGTGGCGCCGGGGATCGCGGTCCAGGACAGGGCATTGTAGTTCGTGTTGCTGAGCACGGCGTTGCCCGAGGACGTGGTCGCGCCTGCGGAGGCCACGCTCTCTCCGCCGGGGTTGGCGGCGGTGATGACGTAGGTCCAGGTCGCGGTTCCGGCAGTGCCCATGACCGTCAGGGTCTGAGACGCGGGGGGCAGGAGTCCGAAGCGAGTGTCCTCCTCCGTGACCGTGAACGTGGTCGACCCCTCTCCGATGATGGCCAGGACCCTCTGGGAAGCCGAGGTCGGGGCTCCGGTCGGGGACGGCGTGTACTGACTCGTGACTCTAGGCAATGCCATGGTAATCCTCCTGTGGTTTTTTGATCAGTGAATGCTCAGCCTTCCCCGATACGGATATCTCTGAAACGGTTTCCAGGTACTGGGCGGCTGCCGCCCACTCAATGGCGACGGAGACGCTGAGCTTGGACTGGTAGATTTGGTCGGCCCCGTACGGGGCCTGGGCGAATCCGGCGTGGGCGACGTCCAGGACTATGACCCCGTGCTTGCGCAGCTCCCGCTTCTTCTCGATCCACATTATGGCCATGGCCCGATCCGTGAGCAGGTCCCGGGCCTGCGTGTTCCGGGCCGAGGCCGTGACCTCCATGGTCATGTCGTAGAAGCCGCCGAAGACCATGCCCGTGGGATGATGCGGGGAGGAGGCCCGGAAATTCTTGGCCGGGAATTCCTCGGGGCATATCCTGTCCCCGATCAGGGTCACGAAGTGGATGATCTTGCCCTCCACTCGCTTCTCCTCAACCTTGAGAGAGAATTTTGGCCTTGGGAACATCGTGGAGTGGTCCCCGGCATAGCCCAGGTCAATGACGTCGCCGGGGGTCGTGATCAGGGGCAGGTCGAAGACCCTCCTCGTGGCCGTGCCCCCGGGCTCCTCGACCAGGGCCAGCCCGAAGTAGTTGCCCATGGCGTCCCCGATGCCCATGCGCCGAAACTTTCCCGGCTTCCCGGTGACGGTCAGGCACGGGAAGTCCCGGACCTGATAGCCCCAGGCGTCGAGGACGATCGACTCCTCTGACCGCGACGGGCCCGTCTTGTCGGGCTGGAACAGGGCGTCGGAGGACAGGGCCCGGCGCAGGGTCGAGATCACGATCCTGGTCGCCGCGAAGGAGAGGTGGATTTCAGCCATGTTAGCCCAGGAAATCCTTGGGATTGACGAATATCGTGCCGTTTACGTTCTGAGGGTCGGTGACTAGCCCCGATTCCTTTCCCTGCAAGACGCGGAGCCTGTTGAGGTCACCGGCTTGGACGTCCAGGGGCGCGCCCAGGTCGAAGATCGACTCCACGCCGTAAATGGGGTGGGTTTGATCCATGAGTTCGACGTTGGCCTCTTGGATGATCATGACGCCCTGGACCCGGTACGGGGATACCGAACCTATCTGGTACCGGAGCGTGGCGTTGATGGCGGCCTCGTAGCTGACGTAATAGGTCGAGGACTTCTGGGGTCGGCGGCCCTCCGGGAGCCAGAGGATGCCGCTTCCGACGATGGTCGCGATGAAGCCCGAGGCCGGGAACTTGTCTTGGTCCGATATCCCAGAGCCGTAGCCGCCGTCTAAGGTCACGATGAAGAACCCGGCGTCAGCCATGGTCCCCTTCCGGAGGGTGGCGGTCACGCGCTTGCGCTTGGCCGCCTGGCAGAAGACGCTGACGGTCAGGCCCGGGGCGAGGCCAGCGTCGGCGTAGAGCGCGACCTTGGGCTGCGTCACCCCCAGGAGATCGTCGTGCGCCGGTGGGTCCAAGGGCGCGACCTTGCCCAGGACACGGAGGACCCGGGAGTCCGGGTCCGGGGGCGGGGTCAGGGCGTCGGCGACCGCGAGTTCGCCGCCGGTCAGGATGTAGTCGACGCCGTCGACGAAGTCCTCGCCACCGCCGACCTGGGGAGGCACGTCGTAGCCGTTGTCCGGCGTCGAGATCGGGGCGGGGTTGGGGACGGAGAGGGTGGAGCCGTCCCGGGTCCGGCTGATCTTGAGGACCTTGCGCGCGTTCAGCTTCGACAGGGGGTCGACGTTGGGGTCCAGGGCGCCCCGGATCACGGGCTCGGCCTGGAACCTGACGCAGTCCGTGACCGGGGCCCGGGATAGGGAGACGACGAAGTCCCGGTCCCGAAGCGGGAAGTTGGGCATCAGCGTCAGCATCGGCTTCTGCTCAAGGGTGATCCCCAGCTCCGTCAGCTTCCTGGCCATGGGGTTGGGGCCGATGGTTCCTACGCTGCGGCCCATGAAGTCGTAGCCGCCCACGAACCTTGTGTTCCAGCAGATGCGGCAGCCGTCCTGGGCCTGATTCGTGACGGGGTCGACGCAGGCGCAGGTCTCGCCGAAGCGCTTCTGGCGGTAGATCAGCAGGTCCTCACCCACGGCCTTGAGCGCCAGCACCCGCGTGTTCAGGGCCTGATTCACGACCAAGTCCATGGCCATGATCTGGTCAGGCTGATCCTGGTAGGGCCCCAGGGGGTCGGGGAACGCCGACGCCGGGTCCACGGCCCCGGGGACGGGCGGGCGCCAGCCGGACTCGGGGGGAGCGACCGGGCTGAAGGCCTGGTCCGCAGGACCCCCGACGCTTCCGAACGGCTTCTCGAATTTTCCGTTCATCTTCCTATCGAATCCTCATTTGTCTTGGCGCGTATACCCTTATACGGAAAGAGAGCGGGCTCGTGAGGATTCCCTCGCCGTGGACGAAGCGCATCGTGCAGTAGAGCTTGATGGATTTGAGTTCTGTGGCGAAGGCCGACTCCTCGGCCTGGACCATGTTGTTGTAGAGCATGGTCCGGTTGATGCTGATCGTGGTCCCGCCAGCCCCGAGGTTGAACTCCTTAGCGGCCTCAAGCGCGGCCTGAGACCTCAGAGCGGCCAGGCGCGCGGCCACGAGGATGTAGTTGAAGAAATCCTTCGGTGCAGTCTCAAGGTTGAAGTCCGTGACCATGGGTATGGCGTTGACGCGGCTGAGACCCATGCTGATCGCCAGCCAGAGGTCGTCGTCGGACCAGCGCCTGACCCTGGGGTCCGGGGGGTTGTCCTTGAGCAGGGCCCGGAGGTTGACGATGTACCTCTCCGCCTGCGGCGAGAAGTTGCAGATGGACTCGGAGGGGGCGCTGCACCGGCCCGACCTGTCCATGGACGTGACGAAGTAAGTGTAGTAGTCGGGGAAGAACTCGACGCCGCCGCCGACAGAGTCGTCGCAGAACTCCAGGCGCTCGCAGGCCCTGACGCAGCCGATCCTGTGCTCGTTGCGCCAGACCTCGTAGAGCACGATCTCGGGTATGGCCGCGACCGCGCTCCACGTCAGCTTGATCCGGTGCTTGTTCCGGTCCAGGGGGTTGGAGGTGTAGACGGCTTGGAGCGCCGTGGGCGGAGGCACTGGCTTCTCGGGCTCGCACTCGCGGCGATCGCCGCAGGGGCTGGGCTCGCCGTCGCAGCGGTGATACTCGCCGTCACGGTACCTGAAGAGGGCGTTGTCGTGGTCCCGCCACCACCAGGTCCAGTCATAGAGGTAGCACCAGCGGTGCCGGTAGGGGTCGTACCACCAGAAGCAGTCGTTGTAGTAGACCGTCCAGGTATAGACGTCGCGGAAGTAGAACCCCCAGCGGTGGTACGATCCATCGAAATGGTGGCAGAGTTCGTGCTCGGACCAGTGCCGCCAGTGGTAGCCCCGGTCGTTGATGTCCCAGGATATGTCCTCGGCCCTGATCCTATCCTCGACCTCGCGGTCCATCATGGGCCTGAGCCGGATTTCCTCAGGAGCGATCAGCCTGTGGTCGTCGCGCTCGATGGGCTTCTGGCAGATGGGCCTGCCCTGGGGTCCCGTCGCGGGGTACTGGATGCTGCCGGGAGAGCCGTGCTCGACCATGCGGTCGCCGACAGGCCTGCGGCGCCAGTGCTCCTGGCGCGGGTGCTGGTCCTGGTGGGGGTCGGGGATAGGATCGCCCACTTAGCTGACCCCCATGATCGTCGGCGCTGAGATCGGGGCTGCCGAGCGCGTGAACGTACCGACGGTCACTGATTGGTTGGCCATATCACAGGGTCCCGGCCAAGACGAAGGCCAAGTCCGCGAGCGAGATATCCGGCACCGCCGGTGCGACAACGGTAACGACGTCTCCGGGGGCCGTCGTCGTCGTCCCCGTGAACGTCGCGGTCGTCGCCGTCGGCGAGAATACCATGGTCCCGAACTGGGTTCCGTTATTCAAGAGGCTGAACGTGGTCGAGGCCGTGGCCGCTGGGGAGCACACCCCGTAGCTGCCATCCATGCTCGCGCCGAAGGTGATGGCCCTGGCCACCACCGTCTTGAACACTTCTTGGTTGGAGGTCGGGGCCGGAACGTACTGACCAGAGATGTCGTAGGCGAACGGCCTGGAGTCCCACGACGAATTCCCGGAGGCGTCGCTGACTAGGGCCTTGCTAACGCCCTGTGTTCCGTCCGCTATTTGAATCGGTTGAGACAGAAGCAGAGACGGTCCCGAGCCGGGATTGGTGTATACGGTCATGTTTCCGGTATTGGTGATCGAGAAAGCTGTTCCATTGCCCGAGCCAACTTGCAGCGAGCCGTCTGAGTCTTGCGCGAAAATGCTCCAAGCGCTCCCGCTGATACCCGTGTAAAGGTTCACTTGAGCATTCGGGCTCTGACCCGTATTGGGGCTTCCGAAAATAGAAAGACCCTCTATTGCATCGAGCTGCATCGCCTGTGTGGTGTACGGGCCTCCGTCACCCAAGTCCCATTCGAAATAGCCCGTATATCCGCCGACAGCCCCACCCTCAGCGACTGTATTGCTAAGTCCCAACTGGCCTGCGATACTCGGCGCCGGAAAATTAGGGATTGTCAGAGATGCCTGGACTAGGTTAAAGCCATCGCCAGGGATCGAGATCAGGAATTTTCCTCCAGTAAATGAGACAACACATCCCGATAGAGAAACCTGATTAGGAGGATACACAGCCGCGATAGCTCTTATTTTAGCTTGCATGTCAGCGGCGACCGCCGAGCCTCCGGAATTCGCGCTGAAGACGATTTCGTGAATCTCTCCATTAATGACCAGAACCAATTGATCGCTTGGGTTGGTGGTTGTCAGGGTGGGAGTCCGACCCTCTAGAGACACTCCCCACACATTTCCCGTAAGGGATAGAATATTGGCTCCCCTGGGACCTGATGAATCTCCGGCAATGATCCAGATATTCGCGCCATGCCAGTCCGAGCCAGGACCAAAGAAATACAAACCCGGTTGACCACTGCTGGTCGCGGTGCCTACAACATACCCGCCAAAAAATTCCATGCCCCCTAGTGTATCACGACCTATTGCCACTCCTGATGCGCCCTGCATGTCCAGGGTAGACGCTCCCCATGTCGAGTCGACGCTAGGAACAAGCAAGCCTCCCCTGCCCCCATCAATCCCGTAGAACCACGGAGCCGTCGTCACGACTTCGTTCCCCGCCGTTCCGCCTGAAATGTAATTGACGGTGATGATATTCCCGGTCTGGTCGGTGGCCTTAGCCGTGTAAAGGATATCGCCGATAATCCTCGACGCCGAGACTCCTGTCGCTCCACCGACCAAACTCGGCGGGTACATCATCAATGTCGACGCCGAGATACTTTGAGCTGCTGAACCGTTCGATGTGGTGGCCGTAACGAGGGCATTAGCCTGTGTGTTAGCCTGGATGGCCGCGATGATCTGATTGGCCGTCGAGACCCCATCCTGGATTTGGACGGTGATAGATGGATTAGCCGAAAGAACCGATCCCTGGACTGCTATCCCCTGACCTGAAAAAGCGCCTAAGAAAAGGCCTGAATTTAACGGATTCTCAAAAACGCTCTCACCCTGCGCGGTAGTGAGAGACGATACCGAAGACCCCGAAGCCGGGGCCCAGGACGTGCCATTGAAGACTAGGGTTTGCCCTGGGGTCGGAGCCGTTGGCGACAGCGGGGTACCGGCCAGGTACGCGGCAGCGACGGCCTGCCATGTCGCGGTCGTGGCTGACGTCGCAATCAGGGCCTGCCCCGGGGCCGGTGGCGCGGCTGCGCTTACGACGACCGGGGAACCAGTAGTGGCCAAGCTCGTAGCTGCCCCACCTCCCCCGCTACCCGGGGCCCAGGACGTCCCGTTAAAGACCAGGGCCTGCCCCGTAGTCGGTGCCGTTGGCGACAGCGGGGTACCGGCCAGCATCAGCGCCGCAGTGTCGATCGCGGTGAAGTTGGCGTTGATCTTGGCCCCAAACAGGTCGTAGGCGCTGATCGGGGGCAGGTCTAGGTTCAGGTTCGGGGTGAATGTATCGGGCATAGATCAGACTCCGTAGGGGACCTCGGCGTTGGCTGGTGGGGCTGCGGCCTCGCCGTATGGACGCGCGCCGTAGTCCGTGCACTCGACGGCGACCAGGGTATAGTAGACGTCCTGCCCGAAGATGGGGTCGTCGACGTCGGTGTAGGACGTGGCTCCCGGGCCCAGGTCAAACTCACTGGCGATCATGGGCCCGGGGGCGCTGACAACCGGGCTCCGAAAGAGCCGGTACCCGATCACGTGGTGGCCTGCGGCGTCGGCGGGCGCGTACGGGGACCAGGATAGCAGGACGCTATTGCGGTTGGGCAGTAGCGTCGCGCTCAGTCCCGGGGGAGCGATCAGTTCATAGGCCATGTCTCAGCTGCTCAACACATTGAGAATGTTGGTGACCGAGGTCACGTCCTGATGCCGGTAGACCCCGATGTCCGGGTAGCCGACCGGGGTGGTCTGGCCGGGCATGACGCTAGGGAACCCGGCGTTCTTCAGTTCCAGGCCCCCGACGGCGGCGGAGTTCAGGGAGAAGTCGTTGCCTCCGGGGTTGTTGAAGGGGGACGCTGACATCGCGATGCTGTTGGGTCCGGTGTTCAGGTTATTGGTATTCCCCAGGGTATTGCTGTAGTACCCGTTGTAATTGATGGATGCGGAAACGGGGTGATCCTGGGCCGTCACGACGTTGATCCCGTACCCGCTGCTGTTGCTGATGATGTTGTTAACGATTATGTTGGTTGCGATAGAGATGGTGGCTGACAACCTGATCCCATCCCTTCCGC
>Ga0302319_10008627_pt1 | contig 19782 bp, 8 predicted proteins | sample Bog_T0_2_FD_203319 | JGI IMG/M metagenome (GOLD analysis project Ga0302319, IMG submission 203319) | Peat permafrost microbial communities from Stordalen Mire near Abisko, Sweden - Bog_T0_2 | ecosystem: Environmental > Terrestrial > Soil > Wetlands > Peat | place: Sweden: Abisko, Stordalen Mire... | reverse complement strand
CGGCTGCGCCAGGTCCTGCTCAATCTGATCAGCAACGCGGTGAAGTTCACCGATGAAGGCTGGGTCAGACTGAGCGTGACGCATGAGCCGGCCGGCGACGGGCCCAACGGGGAGCCTCGCCACAAGCTGCTGTTCAGCGTGGCCGACAGCGGCATCGGGATGGTCCCGGAGGCGATCGAGCGTATGTTCGAGGAGTTCACCCAGATGGATGGGTCGATCTCACGCCGGTTCGGCGGCAGTGGCCTTGGCCTGGCAATCTGCCGCCGGCTGGTCGAACTGATGGGCGGCCAGATCGCAGTGGAAAGCGAGATCGGGGTCGGCAGCACGTTCCGCTTCGACGTGACTTTGAAACCGGCCTCACCGATCCAGTCCCCCGCCCCGGTGCCCGAGGAAACCGGGGCGGCCACCCCCGCACGGCGCATCTTGCTGGCCGAAGACAACCCGACCAACCGCCTCGTCGCCCTGCGCATGATCCAGCGGATCGGACATCTGGCCGACGCGGTCGGCACCGGCGCCGATGCCGTCGCCGCGCTGGCGGAAACCCACTACGACCTGATTCTGATGGACGTGATGATGCCGGTGATGGATGGGCTGACCGCCACCCGCCAGATCCGCGCCACGGAACCGCCGGGGGTGCGCATCCCGATCATCGGGCTGACTGCCGGCTCCAGTCCGGAGCATCTTTCCGCGTGTCGCGACGCCGGGATGGACGCCGTGACCACCAAGCCGATCACGCTGCCCCGCCTGCGCGCCGCGATTGCCGAGGGCTGCAGCGCCGCCGGAGAAGCCCCGGCCGCGCCCGGACCCACATCGCGGCTGCACCAACTGGCCGAGATGCTCGGCGAGGAGGCGGTGGCGGAGATCGTCCACGCCTTCAGCGAAGACACACGGGCCAATCTCGCCTCGATGCAGCAGGCTGCTGCCCGCGGCGACGCCTACATGCTCTACCGCACGGCCCACAGCGTTGCCGGCGCCGCGCGCAACGTCGGCGCCGACGCAATGGCCATACGCGCCTCGGCGATGGAGGAATCGGTCGGCTCAATGAGCCCCGCCCGCATCGCCAGCGAACTCGCCGCCATGCAGCAAGAGTTCGAAACCGCCCTCGCCGCCCTCGCCGCCGAGACGCTGCACCAGACGTCCCTCCCGGCGTAGCCGGCTTCCACCAAAGACCACCGCACCGGTTGCCCGTCAGCGGATGCGCGGTTACTGGAACCAGTGATCGAACGGATCATCGCCGAAACTTTCCGGGCTGCCCGCGCTCATCTGCGCGATCCCCTGTGGCCCCCTTGTATCTCGGTCATTGCGCCAAAGTGGTCCCGTATCGGGACGGCCGCACCGCCGATCACAACCCGAACAGTCAATCCGCCCCAGCGGCCGCCGGATAAAACCCAACGCCCGCCCCATTGCTTTACCCACAGCAGCCTCCCCCGTCACGCAAGGAACCGCACCGTGCCGAACAACAACGTTGCCGACCTGATCGTCGAAACCCTCATCCAGGTCGGTGTCAGGCGCATCTTCGGCGTGGTCGGGGACAGCCTGAACGGTCTCACCGAAGCCCTGCGGCGGCGCGACGGCATCGACTGGATCCACGTCCGGCACGAGGAAGTCGCCGCCTTTGCCGCCGCCGGCGAATCCCAGGTCACCGGCCAACTCGCTGTCTGCGCCGGCTCCTGCGGACCCGGCAACCTGCATCTGATCAACGGCCTGTTCGACGCCCAGCGCAGCCGCACCCCGGTGCTCGCCATCGCCGCCCATATCCCGTCCGGCGAGATCGGCGGCGGATACTTCCAGGAAACCCATCCGCAGGAGCTGTTCCGCGAATGCAGCGTTTACTGCGAACTCGTGTCCGACCCTGCGCAGCTTCCCTACGTGCTGGAAAACGCCATCCGAGCCGCCGTCGGCCGCCGCGGCGTGGCGGTGCTCGTCGTGCCCGGCGATGTCGCCCTGCGCCCCGCGCCCGCCCGCGGCATCGCCCCCAACCCCGGCCTGTTGCCGGCGCCCCCGCTCGTCCGCCCGGCCGAACCCGAACTCGACGCGCTGGCCCGCCTCCTGAACGGCACCCAGCGCGTCACCCTGTTCTGCGGCCGCGGTTGCGCCGGCGCCCATGCCAGCCTGATGCGCCTGGCCGAGACCCTGAAAAGCCCGATCGTCCACGCCCTCGGCGGCAAGGAGCATGTCGAGTTCGACAATCGCTACGACGTTGGTATGACCGGGTTTATCGGCTTCTCCTCCGGCTATGCCGCGATGCACGCCTGCGACGTGCTGCTCATGCTGGGCACCGACTTCCCCTACAAGCAGTTCCTGCCGACCGCGGCCAAAATTGCCCAGGTCGATACCCGGCCGGAGAACCTGGGCCGCCGCTGCAAGCTCGACCTCGGCCTCGTTGGCGACGTCGCCGCCACGATCGAGGCGCTGCTGCCGAAGCTGCACGTCAAGACCGACCAAAGCCTGCTGGACGCCAGCCTGGCGCACTACCGCAAGGCGCGCGAAGGCCTGGATGAACTCGCCCGCGGCACGCCCGGCCGCAAGCCGATCCACCCGCAATACCTGACGCGAATCCTCAGCGAGACGGCCGCCGATGATGCGGTGTTCACCGCCGATGTCGGCACGCCGACGATCTGGTCCGCCCGCTATTTGCGCATGAACGGCAGGCGCCGGCTGATCGGCTCCTGGGCGCATGGCTCAATGGCCAACGCCATGCCGCACGCGATCGGCGTGCAGGCCGCCCAGCCCGGACGGCAGGTGATTTCCATGTCGGGCGATGGCGGCTTCACCATGCTGATGGGCGACCTGATCACCCTGACCCAGATGAAGCTGCCGGTGAAGGTGGTGATCTTCAACAACGGCGTTCTGGGCTTCGTCGCGCTGGAGATGAAAGCATCCGGCTTCATCGAATCCGGCGTCGATCTGCAGAACCCCGACTTCGCCGCCATGGCGCGCGCGATGGGCATCCACGCCATCCGGGTCGAGGACCCCGGCGAACTGCCGCACGCGATGCAAGACGTGCTGGCGCATGACGGGCCGGCGGTGCTCGACGTCGTCACCGCCAAACACGAACTCTCGATGCCGCCGACCATCGGGATCGAGCAGATGAAAGGCTTCAGCCTCTGGGTGGTGCGCGCGGTCATGAGCGGGCGCGGCGACTCGGTCATCGACCTCGCGAAAACCAACCTCCTGGCGCGCTGACGCAACACCTTCACCGCAGCAGCGGGGCCTTTCGGCCGATGGTCTTGCGGCCTGGCGCCGCCCGGCGGCCAATGCCCCCACCGGTCAGGTAGGGCATGCGGCCGGGACCAAGGCAGAAGCGGAGGGCGCGGCGCTCCGGCAGGCGGATCAGGAACGGCGGTGACTTGGCCGGTGGCGCGGCTGCGATCGGAATCTGCATCAGAGCCCGAACCGGCAATCGAGTTTCGACAGCGAAGGCAAGCATGGAGAGGAGAGAGCCGTCACCGCCTTCCGTCTGAAACCTGCCACCCAGCTCTACGCAGGCCTTCGAGCAGGTGATCGTGGTCCTCCTGACGGCACCAGGGTGGACGATTTCGCACGCGGAATTCGAAGAAGGCCAGCGCGGCGGGAGGGGCCATACGCAATGCCTCCTGAGCTTGCTCTACCCGCCCCAACTGGCCGAGGCTTGCGGCTAAATAGGTGTAGGAGCGGGCGAAATCTGGGTAGTCACAGGTTACCCGGCCTGTCGCCGCAATCGCCGAGAGGTAGTCGCGCTCCAGAAAAAAACTGATTGCAAGATGAAGCAATGCCTGGGGAGTGGAAGCCCCTCTGGGATCCAGCCGTAGCGCGGTTGTGAGCGCCTGTCGCGCGTCTACGCCCTGATGCAAAAAAACAAGAATATGCCCTCTCGCCAGATGGCCCGCCGGATCGTTGATATTGAGGGCAACCGCGCGTTCCGCATGCTCCAATGCCGTTGCAGCGTCGCCGCGATGGTCGAAAATCCATGCGAGAGAGGCATATGCGCTGGCGTTGTCGGGATCCAGCCTCAAGGCCGCCCGAGCCTCGGCTGCGGCAAGTGTGCGCCCTTCGTCCATTGGCCGGCCACGGCCTTGCGTGGTGTCTGACAAATAATACCGCGCGAGCATTGCATGAGGCTCGGCAAACATTGGATCGAGGGCAAGCGCTCGCCGAAACAGCTCAGCCGCACGATCTTCATCGTCGTTACTGCCTCTCGAGACATGCCAGAGCCCCCTTTGATAGGCCTCCCAGGCACTGAGATCCGTTGTTGGCTTTCTGATCGCGCGCGCGCGCTCGGACTCGGAAATGGCTGGCGCGATCGCGGCTGCAACGGCTCCGCTAATCTCGTCCTGGACAGTGAACATATCCGGCAGATCGCGGTCGTAGCGATCCGCCCAGATGTGGATTTCAGATTGGGCGTCGATGAGCTGAGCATTGACACGTACTCGTCCACCAATCCGTCGAACGCTGCCTTCAAGGACATAGCGGACACCGAGTTCCCGGGCGATTTCCCGTACGGCCACTGGGCGGCCCTTATAGGAAAAAGCGGAGCTACGAGCGATCACGAAAAGCGATCGGCTGCGCGCGAGCTGCGCCGTGACATCATCTGTTATTCCGTCCGAGAGAAAGTCCTCCGCGGGGTCGCCACTCAGGTTGGTAAAAGAGATCACAACGACAGAGGGGCGATTTGACGGTGTAAAGTCCTGGTTCATCGTTAGTTGCCGGTGTGAAGGCCCAGGAATGACACAGCGGCCTGTGGCCGGCGCCGTGGCCTTACTTTCGACAGTGAATAGATAGCCGCGTTTAGGCAGCGTGGCCAGCAGTTGCGGCGCGGCGTCGCCAAGAGCCCGGCGGATTTCAGTGATGCATTGAGTGATATTGTCATCGGTGACGAAGACGCCCGGCCAAATCAGCTGCATAAGTGTCTCGCGGCCGACAACTTGACCTGCTCTCTCTACCAACACACGCAGAACGTCGCCGGACCGGCTCGAATGAAAAGCCGATAAAGTGGAGGGGATTTGAAACTGCATCGCCAGGCGGAGGCGGTCGCTTGGTGTCCATCAAGAACGGTCCTTGCTCTGCTCTGCGCCGAGTATCCCATTGCGTCGGACTTCGGACAAATTTCGGCGCCGTCTCGGGACATTTTCGATGCTTCGGCCACACGTTGGGCGGACCATCAGATGTGGAGAAATCACATGAGCACCACTTCTAACCGGCCCGCGGCGGCCATTGACGCCTCACGCACGGCACCGAGGCAGACGGGTGCCGCGGTCATGGAGGGCCAGGGGTCCTACAATCAGCATGCCCTCCGTCCCTCGGCCGCGGGCGCGTTAGCCCTGCCGCTGCTGGAGCAGGCGGCGCGGCAGGTTGATCCCGGCCCGGAGGATCGGCCCATCCTGATCGCCGACTATGGCGCGTCTCAGGGCCGCAATTCACTGCGTCCGATCGGTGCGGCTATCGCGGTTCTGCGCGAGCGTTTCGGCGCCGGGAGGCTCATCCGCGTCACCCACACTGACCTGCCGGATAACGACTTCAGCACCCTGTTTCATACAGTTCACGATGATCCTGGCAGTTACTTGCGAAACGACCCGAACGTCTTCGCCGATGCAATCGGCCGCTCATTTTACGACAGCGTCCTGCCGCCAGGACAGATTTCGTTGGGATGGAGTTCGCATGCCGCGTGTTGGCTAAGCCGTGTTCCGGCCTATATTCCGGGGCATTTTCATGATCTTCGCGCTACTGGTGCCGCGCGTGAGGCATTTGATGCGCAGGCTGCGGCAGACTGGATAAGCTTCTTGTCCCTCCGCGCCCGTGAGCTGCGGCCAACCGGGCGGCTAGTCGTGGTTTTGCCGGCGGTTGACGACACCGGCTTTCAGGGCACCGGAAAAATCTTCGATGCGGCTAACGACAGTATCGCGGAACTTGTCGATCGCGGCGTAATCAACGCCGACGAAAGGACGCGGATGGTCACGCCGAGCCGCATTCGGAGCCGTGCCCAACTGCTCGCGCCATTTGCCGAGAGTGGGTCATTCGAAGGTCTGACTGTTGAAAGTTGCGACGTATTTCACCCGCCCGAAGCGGAATGGGTGGCGTATCGCGAACACGGCGACGCCCGTCTGCTGGCGACGCAGCGTGCACGGTTTTTCCGGGCTGTGTTGATACCCACTCTGACCATGGCGCTTGATCCTACCAGGACGATTGCCGATCGATGCGCATTCGCTGATGCACTTGAGGCCACTCTGGTGCGTCATTTGATCGCTGAGCTCTGTGAGATTCCCAGCACCAGCGCTGTCATGGTGGTGGCACGCATGCCTTACTAACCGGTTAGCCGGTGGCCAATCGAAATGGCCCCACCGGTGGCTTTGTATCCTGGGTCGGCTCCAAGGAGAAAAATGCCATGCGCCGCCGTGACGTGCTCAAACTGGCTGCCAATGCAGCGACGCTAGCCACGCCAGGTATCGTGCGGGCGGAGCGCGAACGAACACTCAAATTCGTTCCGCCGGTTCCGCTGGCCTTCCTCGATCCGGTTTGGGGCGGAAATTTTATAACGCGCCGCCACGCCTACCTGGTGTTCGATACCCTCTACGGCCTGGACGAGACGCTTACCGCCCAGCCACAAATGGCCGAAGGGCAAACCGTTGAAAATGACGGCACTACCTGGACCATACGGCTGCGCGAAGGGTTGCGTTTTCACGACGGTTCGCCGGTGCTTGCGCGTGACGTGGTGGCGAGCATCCGGCGCTTCGCGGCCCGCGACGGCTTCGGTCAGGCGTTGATGGCGGTGACCGGCGATCTGTCGGCCCCGGATGATCGCACCTTGCGATTTCGCCTGACCAAGCCATTCCCCCATCTGCCTGCCGCCCTTGGAGGATCGTCAGAAACCATGCCATGCATCATGCCCGAACGCCTGGCGCAGAGCGATCCATTTACTCAGGTGACCGAGATGGTCGGTAGTGGGCCATATCGCTTCCTGCAGGCAGAGTTCAACGCGGGGGTGCGGGCCACCTACGAGCGGTTCACGGGCTATGCGCCACGGAGTGAGGGAAGACCGAGTTATACCGCCGGACCAAAAATCACGCATTTCGACCGCGTGGAGTGGCAATCGCCAAGCGATGCCGCCACCGCGGTCGCGGCGCTGTCGCAAGGCGAGGTCGATTGGGTTGACCGGCCGGCCACCGATTTGTTGCCGTTTCTCTTACGCAATGCGGATGTGACTGTGGAAGCCAAGGAAACCGCCGGCGCGATCGGGATCATGCGATTCAATCATCTTTACCCGCCGTTCAACAACCCGGCGATCCGGCGGGCCCTGCTCGGTGCGATTGATCAGGCGGAGGTCATGAACGCCGTAGCTGGGACCGACCGAGCCAATTGGCACGACCGGGTCGGCTTGTTCAGCCCCGGATCTCCCCTCGCCAATGAAGCCGGGATCGACGTGATGAGCGGTCCGCGCGACTATGAAAAGGTAAAACGCGCCCTGGCGGAAGCGGGTTATCGCGGCGAATCTGTCGTCGTGCTGGGCGTAACCGGCACCGGCAATATCGCTCCCATGTCCGAAGTGGGTGTGGACCAGTTGCGGAAGGCAGGCATGAATGTCGATCTGCAAGTGATGGATGTTCCGACGATGAATCGCCGTCGGATGAGCAACGCTCCCTCTGACAAAGGCGGATGGAATGTATACTTCACCATCCTTGAAGGTCTGTACAATGCGAACCCTGCAACGAATGCCGCGATCCGGGGCGATGGCAAGGGCGGTATGCCGGGATGGCCAATCAGCCCAGATCTGGAATCCTTGCGCAATGCCTGGCTGGATGCGACGGATATGGCTGTCCAGAAGCAGATCAGTACGCAGATGCAGTTACAAATGTGGCGTGATGTGCCATATATTCCGATGGGGCATTGGGTTCCGTGTACCGCGCATCGCCGTGACATCGTCGATTTGCCGTGGGGATTTCCGGCTTTCTATGGAGTGCGCAGAGTCTGATTCGGCCACATTCTTGCGATTTGGCAGACAATCGATCACAACAAGCGCAGATCTGTCGTGTCACCAGCCGCCAATCGGTCAGCGCCTTGGAAGCAGCCAGCAGCGCCAGAGTCCCTCGAAGGGACTGCCCGCTGCCCGTGTGTAATGGGCGGTGTGCTTGGGGTCTCTGTGCCCGAGGTAATCCTGGGTCGGGCGAAGATCGTAGCCACGGTTGGTGAGGTAGAAGCCGCACGAGTGGCGCAGCATATGCGGATGGACAGGCGGTCGTTCAGCCCGCTCCGCTGCGGTAGCAACAAGGTGATTCTCCGACTGACGTGTCAGCGGCTGCTGGCGCTCGGACAAGACGAGCCAGGGCAGCGCATCCGTCCGGTGACCGATTTGGCGGCTGGTGACATGACTGTTGGGTCGATTCCGTCTCACCCGGCAGCCCGCCCAGCCAGCGCTCCAGCCGGCGCATGCCTGACGCGCCGCTTATCTGCTTCGCAAACCACGCTCCAGATGCGACAGAACGGTCAGCAACCGGTCGCGGCCGAATGGAGAATACGTGGATACACAGGATCGGCCCGACACCGGCGTCCCGCCCGTCACCTCCGCCATAACCGCCGCGCTGCCGCGCCCCGACGTCGTGACGGCACCGGCCGCGCAGTTGCGCACCGTGATGGCCGGCGCCCTGCTCGCCATGGTGCTCGCCGCGCTCGACCAGAACATCGTCAACACCGCCCTGCCGCGCATGGCCGGCGAACTCGGCGGCATCTCCCACCTGTCCTGGGTGGTGACCGCCTTCATGCTCACCTCGACCACCACCACGCCGCTCTACGGCAAGTTGTCCGACATCTACGGCCGCCGGACGCTGTTCTTCGTCGCCATCCTTATCTTCCTCGCCGGCTCGCTGCTCTGCGGTGCATCACAGTCCATGGCGCAGATCATTGTATTCCGAGCGGTGCAGGGCCTGGGGGCGGGCGGCTTGCTGGTGCTGGCGCAGGCGGCAATCGGCGACGTCGTCTCGCCGCGCGAGCGGCCACGCTACCAGGGCCTGTTCACCGGCACCTTCGCCCTGTCCAGCGTCGCCGGCCCGCTGCTCGGCGGCTTCATCACCCAGGCGCTGTCCTGGCGCTGGGTGTTCTACGTCAACCTGCCGGTCGGCCTGCTGGCGCTGCTGATGATCGCCGTGGGCCTTCGCAAACCGCCTTCCGGCCGCGCCCGCCCGATCGACGTCCTCGGCGCGCTGCTGCTGACCGGCGCCACCACCACCCTGCTGCTGTTGCTCGCCTGGGGCGGCACCGAGTTTCCCTGGCTGTCGATCGACACCGCCGGACTAGTCTCCGCCACCGTGGCGCTGGCCGCACTGTTCTTCTGGCAGGAAGGCCGCACGCCGGAGCCGCTGATCCGCCTCGCGCTATTCCGCAACGCCATCTTCGCCCGCGGCGTCGCTGTTGGCGGCATGATGACCTTCGCCATGCTCGGCTCGACCGTCTTCCTGCCGCTGTATTTCCAGTTCGTGCTGGGCATGGCCCCGGCCGCCGCCGGCATGATGATGCTGCCGCAGGTCGCCGGCATGCTGCTCAGCTCGATCGTCGGCGGCCGCATCGTCACCCGCCTCGGCCGCACCAAGCCGTTCCTGCTCAGCGGCCTGGGGCTGGAGGCCGCCGCCCTGGCCAGCCTCGCCGCGTTCGCCTTCATCGGCGCCGCCCCCGCCGTGTTCCTGGTCTCGATGGGTGCGCTCGGCCTGGGAATGGGCATGGGCATGCCGAACCTCACAACCGCCGTGCAGAACGCCGTGGCCCACCGCGAACTCGGCGCCGCCACCGGCGCCATAAGCTTTGTCCGCTCGCTCGGCGGTGCACTCGGCGTGGCGACCTCGGGCACCATCATGGCATCCCGGCTCGCCGCGATGGGGATGGGTGCCGCTACCTTGAAGGCGCACGGGATGCAGGCGCTGTCCGGCCTCGATGCCGCGCAGCAGGCCGGCGTCAGCGAGGCCTACCGCGCCGCCCTCACCGGCTGCTTCATGCTCAGCGGAACGGTGATGACCTGCGCGTTCCTGCTGGTCCTCGGACTGCCCGACGCCCGGCTTCGCAGCGAAATCGACGAGACCACCGCGCGTCTCCCCCGCCCGGCCCACGCGTCACCTTGACCCCAGAACATCGTGGAGGCTGACCCGCAATGACGGCAACACGAGCGCGGAGCGGCACCTTTTCAATGGGTTCGCGAGGGCTGACCTTAGGCTGCCGATTCGAGTCGGAGCCTGAGCCGCACAGGGCTTGTTCATGATTATTTAACACTTTTACGGCAGGAAGTCCGAGCCGGGACGGCTGGTTGAACGGCTGCGCGCGCGTTCCCCGATGCTCGGCCGAGACCAGGATGCCAGAATGCCAATCCGAACCTTGTTCCTTATCTGTATGTCTGCCGTGGCAGCGATGGCGACGTGCCTTGGCGGCTGGACACTGACGCAGATGGTGCTGGAGTATGGCCTTGCCGGGCGCGTCGAGCGAGCGGTGGACATCGATGCGCTGCTGTTCGTAGCCTCCGACAAGATCGGTCTCGAACGCCCGGTCGTCGGCGACGCCCTGCTCGAGGATGGTCCGGCCGATGCAGACGTTCGGGCCAGGCTGGCGGTCATCCGCAAGGATACCGACAGCACCCTGGCGCATCTTGAAAGCCGCATCGCCGAGGTGTCGTATCCCGGCGCCGCGGGCCAGTTGGCGGTCGTGCAGAAGACCCGTGCCGATCTGGCAACCTGGCGGACCAATGTGGACGCGACGTTGAGTCATCCAAGGAGCGAGCGGGACCCGAACATCTTCGCGCATTACATCGCCAGCCTGAATGCCGTTTTCGATGCGACCAGTGTGGCGCTGGACATCGGCGATCTGGCCGCTTCGCAGCACGATGGCACCTCGGTGGAGCTGATGACCCTTGCGCGCCACGTCTGGGCGGTGCGGGCGACCATGGGCGTGCGAACGGTGCCACTGATGGCCGCGATCGATACGCGCGTGCCGCTCGACCGCGACCAGCTGGAAGCCCAGACGCAGTTCGACGGGATACTGAGCGCCAACTGGACACCGATCATGGCGCTGTCGCGGCGTCTTTCGGGCGTGCCCGGCCTCGCGGTGACGATCGCCGCCGCGCGTGAGGCCGCCGAGGCATACGACCGCCTCTGCCATCAGGTTATCGCGGCCGGCCGCACCTCGGCGGTTTATCCGATTTCGGCTCTCGACCTGGGGCGAACCGTGGTGCGAACGGCGCCGGTGCTGCTGAAGATCCGGGATGAAGCGCTTGCCGCAGCGCGTGCGCGCGTTTCGGAAAGCCGCCATTCAGCCTTGGCTCATGTGGTCACTGCGGCCGTCGTCCTGGGACTGACGGTGGTCGCGATGATCGTCGTGCTGACGTTGCTGCAGCGGCGGATTGTCTCGCCGGTGCTGGCGCTGACCGATGTGATCGGGCGGATCGCGCGGCTTGACTTCGATGTGCCGATTCCGGCCCGCAATCGGATGGACGAGATCGGCCGCATGGCGGTGGCGCTCGACGCATTGCGCAGCGGTGCAATGGCGGGCGAGGCGAACAAGGCGCAGATCGTTCATTTGGCGCGGCATGACGCGCTGACCGGTCTGCCCAACCGTCGTGAACTGGAGGAACGCCTGGAACATGCGGTTGCGATGGGCGGCCGTGGGCACCTTTCAGCGGTGCTTTGCCTCGACCTCGACCGGTTCAAGGCGGTGAACGACACATTCGGCCATCCGACCGGGGATCGGCTGCTGCAGGCGGTGGCCGAACGGCTGCTGGCCTGCGTGCGTGACGTGGACACCGTGAGCCGCCTGGGCGGCGACGAGTTTGTCGTCCTGCTGGCCGGGCTGGATCAGCCTGATCATTCGGCGGTGGTGGCGGCGCGGATTGTGCGGCTGCTGAACGAGCCGTTCGACCTTGCCAGCCAGGTGGTCAGCATCGGGTGCAGTGTTGGCATCGCCATCACGCCGCAGGATGCGACCTCGGCGATCGTGCTGCTGAAATGCGCCGACACCGCGCTGTACCGGGCGAAAGCCGAGGAGAAGGGCAGCTGGCGCTTTTTCAAGCCGGAGATGGACGCGCACCTGCAGGAGCGCATGGGGCTGGAACGCGACCTGCGGGATGCGGTGCAGCACGATGGATTCGCGCTGGCCTATCAGCCGCTGTACAAACTCGCGCCCGACCGCCATGGAACCGACCGGCATGGAACCGACCATTTGGAGACCGACCGTTTGTGCGGCTTCGAGGCGCTGCTGCGCTGGCGTCACCCGGTGCGGGGGATGATCGGACCGGCCGCGTTCATTCCCATCGCTGAGGAAACCGGCCTGATCGTGCCGATCGGCGCGTGGGTGCTGCGGCAAGCCTGCGCCGAGGCGATGCACTGGCCGAATGACGTGAAGCTGTCGGTCAACCTGTCTGGTGTTCAGTTCAAGAATGCCGCACTGGTGCAGACCGTTCGCGACGCGCTGGCGGCTGCCGGTCTTCCGGCAGTCAGACTGGAACTGGAGATCACCGAAACCGTGCTGCTGAACAACAGCGCCGGCAGTCTTGCCATGCTGCACGAGTTGCACGACATGGGTATCCAGATCGCGATGGATGACTTCGGCACCGGCTATTCGTCGCTGAGCTACCTTCGGAGCTTTCCGTTCGACAAGATCAAGATCGACCAGTCCTTCATCCGGGACTTGTCGGACCATGCGGACTCGCGGGCCATCGTGCGCGCCGTGGTAGCGCTGGCGGGCAGCCTTGGCATGACGACGACGGCCGAGGGCGTGGAGACCGCGGACCAGTTGTCGCATGTTCGCCGGGAGGGCTGCACCGACGTCCAGGGGTATTTTTTCAGCAAGCCCGTTCCGGCCGCGGAGGCGCGTTTGTTAGCCCGCGGCGAGGCGGCCGAAGGTGTGGGGGTTGGACGCGTAGGGGGCGAAGTCGCGGGGGTCTGAGAGTCAGTACGGAATCTACTCATTGCAATTGCTCAGGTTTCTCAGCATCAGCCGGACGGATGCCAGCCTGATGAATGGGACGGCGTTACGGGTCCGGTTCTCAGCTTCCCCCGCCCCGCCCCGCCGCCGCAGTCATCCAGCCGCCACCGCCCGGCCGGACTCACCCCAGCAGCGCCCGCGCCGCCTGAAGGTCCGGCATGTCTAACCCTTCGCTGCACCGCGCATACACCGGCTCCAGAACCCGGCGCGCCTCCGCCGCTCGCTCCTGCCGCATCATCAGCCCCGCCAGGCTCAGCGCCGCCCGCAGTTCCCAGAACAGCGCCCCCTGCTGCGCCGCCAGCTCCATCGCGCGCCCGAACCACAGCTCCGCCTCGCCCACCGCCGCACCCAGCAGCACCAGTTCGCCCTTGACTCGGCGGAGTTCCGGCAGGCACCAGACCCGCCCGTCCCGATCATACCGCTCAAGTTCCGCATCGATCACGCGGTGCGCCTCGTCAAGCTGGCCCGACGCCGCAAGCCCTTCGGCAAAGACGCCGATGAAGCCCAGGTAATGCACGATCTGCCGAGTGCCGCGGAAAGTCGCCAGCGCCGAACGCAGCATCTGCGCCCCATGGGCCGCATCGCCGCGCCGGATCGACAGCACGCCCTCGTGGCACCGTCCGAACCGCGCCCAGTACGTCATCCCGTGTTCGGTCGCCAGCCCGGTCAACCGGTTCACCGCCCGCTCCGCGGCGACAAGATCCCCGGTCATCAGCGCGATCGGACAGGCGATCTCGGCCAGCACGAAGCACAGCGCGTGGGTGTGATCGGTGGCCTCCGCCTCCTCCAGGCTCTGCTGCGTGCGTTGCCGGGCCTGGCTAACCAGGCCTTGCAGCCATAGCACACGCCCAAGCCGAGCGCGGCACAGCAGCCGCTGATCCTGCGACGACCAGGTCGGGTTGCGCTGCTCGCCAAGCGCGGCTTCCGAGGCGATCACCTCCTCATAGCAGCGCCGCGCCTCCGCCTGCCTGCCGGTGTAGTGCAACGCGTTGCCCAGCAGCCGTCCATAGACCAGGAGGCTTCCCGGATCGCCGGACCGATGCGCGGTATCGGCAAACCGCCGCGCATACGGTTCCGCCGCGTCGGGTTCGGCGCCGTTGACGTGGTGAATCCACAGCGCCCACAATATCTGCAGTTGCAGATCGATATCCTGAAACTGCTCCGCGATCGCCAGCGCCTCAGACAGGACAGTGCGGGTTCTGGCCGTCGCCTCGGCCCGGTGCAGCAGAGTCAGCCCCAGGGCAAACAGCAGTTGCATCCGCAGCCGCGTGCGCTCCTGGTTGTCCGGGTTTACGGATTTCAAAGCCTGTTCGATGCGCTCATTGCTGTCGGCAAGCAGCGAGAAATGGATCCAGAACGGTCCGAAGGCCGCCGCCAGGGCGGTCCCCGTCGCGGTGTCGCCGTCCGCCGAGAACGCCCAGTCCAGCGCCGCCCGCACGTTGTCGTAGATCGCCATGCGTTCCAGCGCCGGCTGCGCCTGCGCCGCGGCGCGGCCCGGGCCGAACAGGTCGCTGAAGAACTGCGCATGCAACCGCGCAGCCAGCCTGGTCTCGCCATGCGCGGCCAGTTTTTCCAGCGCGTAGGACCGCGTGGTTTCCAGTATCCGCCACCGGCTGGCAGTGCCGGGATCCAGCGCAACGAGGGATTTTTCAACCAGGTTGGCAATGCCTTCGATGACATGCGGCGCGACCCCCTCGGTGTCGCTCATCACCGCGACCGCCGCATCGATGGTGAAGCCGCCGGTGAATATCGCGACCCGCCGCAGCAGCCGCTGCTCAAATGCCGGCAGCAGCTCGTAGCTCCAGTCCAGCGTGGCGCGCAGCGTCTGGTGCCGCGGCAGCGCGGTGCGCCGCCCGACGGTGAACATCTCGAAGCGGTCGTCCAGCCGCGCCAGCACCTGTTCGACGCCCAGCGCGGCGGCCCGCGCGGCGGCGAATTCGATCGCCAGCGGCATCCCGTCCAGCCGGCGGCAGATCGCCGCGATCGACAGCAGGTCCCGCGCGCCGGGCACGAAACTGGCGTCCGCGCCCTGCATCCGGGCGAGGAAAAGCTGCACCGCGCTGTGCCCAAGCACCGCCTGCGGGTCAGCCGGCACCGACGGCGGCAGGTCGAGCGACGGCACGCGGTAGGCGTATTCGCCCTCCACCCGGAGCAGTTCCCGGCTGGTCGCCAGGATCGACACGCGCGGACACAACCCCATGATGCTTTCGGCCAGGCCGGCCGCGGCTTCGATCACGTGCTCGCAGTTGTCCAGCAGCAGCACCAGGGGCCGCTCGCCGATCGCCCGCGCCACCGCCATCGGCGTGGCTTCGTCGCGGCCCAGTTCAAGCCCCAGCACCGTTGCAACCACCGACGGGACCAGGTCGGAGGCCGACACCGAGGCAAGCTCCACCAGCCAGCCGCCGCCCTCGAAATGCGCCAGTTCGTGGCGCACCACCTCCAGCGCCAACCTGGTCTTGCCGGCCCCGCCGGCGCCAGTCAGCGTGACGATACGATACGCCGACAACAGATCCCTGACATACTGCACGGCGGCGGCGCGGCCGATCAGGTCCGAAGTCGCAACCGGTAAATTGCCCGATGTCAATCCAGAAACGACCGGTGCCGCGTCCGCCGCGATATCCGGGGCCGCATCGGCGCCTTGCGCCACCCATGGTCCGACCAGCCGGTAGCCCCGCCCCGAGGTCGTCCGCAGCAGCCCGCGATCCGATCCCAGCGCCTTGCGCACGGCCGAGATATGCACCTGCAAGGTGTTGTCGGCAACGCTGATTCCTGGCCACACAAAGCTCATCAGCGCATCGCCGCTGACCAGTTGCCCGCCGGCCCGCACCAGGACCTCGATGATCGCAAACGCCCGGCTGCCGATCCGCACGGCATTCCCGCCGGCACGCAGTTCGCGCCGGCCCAGGTCGACTTCCCATTGCCCGAACGTATAGACAGTGGCCCGATCGCCGGCACTCATCCAGAGTAGCTCCCCAGGCGAGATTCAGGTTTATTCAGAAAACACCCGCAAGAAAAGCCCTGGCCTTGCAAAATGGCCGATTCACTTCGCTCATCCGGCCAAAACCGCGCTTGCGGACACAACGATTTTGCCCAATCCTGAAGATTCCTGAAATGGAGGGTGGTGCGTGCCGGCGCAAGGTCCAGCTCTGGTCTATGCGTGCGGACAATGCGAAATCGACCTCGGCCGCCGCGAACTGCGCTCCGAAGCAGCAGCGGTGCCGCTGGGCGGACGCGCCTTCGACATCCTGGAGGTGCTGATCCGCTCCGACGGCAAACTCGTTACCAAAGACGATCTCATGCACCGCGTCTGGGCCGGCGCAATCGTCGAGGAAAACACCCTCCAGGTCTACATCTCGGCCATCCGCAAGGCGCTCGGGCCCGATCGCGCCCTGCTCAAGACAGTCTCGGGACGCGGCTACCAGATGCTGGGCGCGTGGGCGCTGCGACCTGCCGGCGACCCGCCCGCCCCCGCGCTCGCCTCCACCCCCGCTCCGCTACCGCTGCGCCGCGCCCAGACCGTGCCCACCAACCTCCCACTCGTCTCGCCCGACCTGCTCGGACGCGTCGCCTCGGTGCAGCAGCTGCGCGACCTCATCGCCGCCCATCGCGTGGTCACCCTCACGGGCCCGGGCGGCATCGGCAAGACCCGCCTGGCCCTCCAGGTCGCACGCGATATCCTGCCGCGCTTCGACGGCGACGGCTGGCTGGTCGATCTCGCCGCCATCTCCGATCCCGCTCTGGTCCCCTCCGCCGCCGGCGCCGTCCTCGGGCTGATGTTCGGCGACGAACCGGTCTCGCCCGACACTGTCGCCCGCGCCATCGGCCCGAAACGCGTCCTGCTCGTGCTCGACAACTGCGAGCACGTCATCGAGTCCGCGGCACTGCTGGCCGAGGCGATCGTGCGCGCCTGTCCCGGCGCCGCGATCCTGGCAACCAGCCGCGAGCTGCTGCGGATCGATGGCGAACACGCCTTTCGCGTCCCGCCGTTGGACCTTCCCGACGCTGACGCGACCACCCCCGAAGACCTGCTGCGCCACAGCGCCGTCCAGTTGTTCATCGCCCGGATGACCGCGTCGCGAACCACCGCAACACTCGACGCCCACGAACTGGCGCTCGCCGCGGCGATCTGCCGCCGCCTCGACGGCATTCCCCTGGCCATTGAGTTCGCCGCCGCCCGCGCCACCACGCTGGGACTGGAAGCCGTGCTTTCCCGCCTGGATGAGCGCTTCAAGCTGCTCACCATCGGCCGCCGAACCGCCCTGCCGCGCCATCAGACGCTGCGCGCCACGCTGGACTGGAGCTACGAACTCCTGCCCGAACCGGAACAGACGCTGCTGCGCTTCCTCGGCATCTTCATGGCTGGATTCTCCCTCGCCGCGGCCAGCGCGGTGATCGGCCGAACCGATCAGATCCTCGACAATCTCGGCGCCCTGGTCGTCAAGTCGCTGGTGGTGGTGGACGGCCGCGCCCCTGGCGGCCGCTGGCGCCTGCTGGAAACCACCCGAGCCTATGCGCTGGAAAAACTCAAAGAACGCGGCGAGTTGCCGATCGCCGCCGAACGCCATGCCACCTTCGTCCTCGATCGCATCACGCAGCTTGGCGCCGCCGCGGCGTTGCAGCCGGTCAGCGAACGCATGGAACCTCACGTCCGCGGCCTCGACGACGTCCGTGCCGCCCTCGACTGGGCGTTTTCCCCCGGCGGCGACGCCGCGGTCGGCATTGCGCTGACCGCCGCATTCACCCCGGCCTGGCTGCATCTATCGCTGATGGTCGAGTGCCGCGAACGTATCACCCAGGCGCTGGCGCATCGGCAGACCCAGATCAGCCCGGCCCTCGACATGCGGCTGCACATCGCGCTCGGCCTGTCACTGGTGTTCACCACCGGCCTCGTCGCCCAGACCGAGGCGGCGCTCGCCAAGGGCCTGGAACGCGCCGAGGCGCTTGACGACCTCGACAACCAGCTTGCCGCCCTCTGGACCCTGTGGTTCTACCACATGACCAGCGGCGAACTGCGCGCCGCGGAGCCGTTCGCCACCCGCGTCAAAGCCACCGCGTCCAGCTCCGGCGTCGCCTCCGACCTTCTGCTGGCCGGCCAGATCGTCGCCGCAACCCTGCATTACCAGGGCAGCCAGCAGGAGGCGCGCCGCTATCTGGACCGCGTCGAGGCATCCTCGCCACCGCCCAACGATGGCCGCTATGCGACCTGGATTCTGTCCGATGTGCAGCTTCCCGCCCGCACCATGCTGGCCCGCGTGCGCCTGCTGCAGGGTTTTCCCGACCAGGCCGCGCAGGACGCGCAGGCCAGCTTCGGGCAGGAACTGGCGCGCCGCCGCCCGGTCGCCATCTGCACCGTCCTGCGCTATGGCGTATGCGCGATCGCGCTCACCACCGGCGACATCGCCACCGCCGCCTGGTCGGTCGCCATGCTGCGCGATCTCGCCGCCCGGCACGGCTCCGCCTTCTGGGCGCGCATTGCCCGCTGCCTTGAGGGCGCCCTGCTGATCAAACGCGGCGAGTTCGCCGCCGGAACCGAGCTGCTGAATGCCGCGCTGGCGAAAGTGCGCAACCAGCCTCCCGACATGCTGGCCATTCTCGCCGAGGGCGCCGCCGGAATCGGCCGCCATGCTGACGCCCTCGCCACGGTCGAGCAGCGCATCGCCCGCTCCGGCAGCACCGGCGAGCAATGGTACGATCCCGAACTCCACCGCATCAAAGGTGAACTGCTCTGGCAACCCGCAACCGACGCATTCGACGCGCCGGCCGAAGCCTGTTTCCAGACCGCCATTGCGCTGGCGCGGGCGCAGGGCGCCCTGCTTTGGGAACTCAAGGCAGTGCTGGCCCTGGTTCGGCTACGCATCCGGCAGAACCGCGCGCCGGAGGCATACGAAACGCTGGCACCGGTTTACGACCGGTTCACCGAGGGCTTCGGCATCACAGAGCTCCGCTTCGCCCGAACGCTGCTGGACGCCTTGCGCGCCGGCGACGCCAGCACCCTGCCCGAGGTCTTCGCCCGCCGCCTCTAACCTCCGTCATCCACCCGGTAGCACCCCGGTCTCGCCGAACCGTGACGATGAGGGGCCAAACCATGGGACGGAGAGCGGCGCGGACCTGGAGCACTCATGCTGTGGGTCGGCTACGCCTTGGCCTGCACTTTGGCCCAGGTGTCGCGCAGGCCGACGGTGCGGTTGAACACCAGCCGGTCGGGGCGGGAGTCGGGATCGGGGGCGAAATAGCCGGTGCGCTCGAACTGGACCGCCTCGCCGGCCGGGGCGTCGCGGAGCGCGGGTTCGACGAGGCAGCCGGTCAGGACCTCCAGCGAATCCGGGTTGAGGTCGGCCAGCGCGTCGCCGTCGGCGCCGGGATCGGGGCGGTTGAACAGGTGGGTGTAGAGGCGGACTTCGGCGGGCAGGGCGGTGGAGGCGGCGACCCAGTGCAGCGTTGCCTGGACCTTGCGGCCATCCGGCGCGTTGCCGCCCTTGGAGGCCGGATCGTAGGTGCAGCGCAGCGCGGTGACGGCGCCGGTGGCGTCCTTTTCGACGGACCGGCAGGTGACGAAGTAGCCATAGCGCAGGCGGACCTCCTTGCCGGGGGAGAGGCGGTAGAACTTCTTCGGCGGGTGCTCGATGAAGTCGTCCTGCTCGACATAGAGTTCGCGGCCGAAGGTGACGGGGCGGAGGCCGGCTTCGGGGTTGTCCGGGTGGTTGCGGGCCTGCAGGGTTTCGGTCTGGCCCGCGGGGTAGTTGTCGATGATCAGCTTCAGTGGGCGCAGGACGGCCATCCGTCTTGGAGCGGTCGGGTTCAGGGTGTCGCGGATGGCGGAGTCGAGCATGGCGACATCGACCGTGCTGTAGGCTC
>Ga0302319_10008626_pt1 | contig 19783 bp, 9 predicted proteins | sample Bog_T0_2_FD_203319 | JGI IMG/M metagenome (GOLD analysis project Ga0302319, IMG submission 203319) | Peat permafrost microbial communities from Stordalen Mire near Abisko, Sweden - Bog_T0_2 | ecosystem: Environmental > Terrestrial > Soil > Wetlands > Peat | place: Sweden: Abisko, Stordalen Mire... | reverse complement strand
AACGAAATCAAATTGCTCCTTCGACGCTCGCATCGCTTCCCCGGCTGCTGATTCTCCGTCGAGCCGACCGAAGAATCCGAAATTCAGGCTTTTTCGAGTCGCAAAAAAATGAGGGGATTCTTGAGGGGAGCGTCTAAAACCACTTGCTCGTGACGCGCTTCCGGACTATCGTATTTTAATAGATGTGATGACCCTCCGTTCAAATTGTGTCGGAACGGGTTGGGAGGATTTGACTGGATCGGGCCTGTGCGCTTGGGGCTTGGAAGTCTTTAACGAATTTGCGCCGGTTCCATCGGAGATCGGCGATTTTTGAGACCCACTGCGGCGGCAGGGGAACAGCGCGCGTTGATTTACGCATAATGAGGGCGCAATGCCGATCCAGATTCGCGTGATGTCCTGGAACATACAAGAGAAGCAGACCAACTACGATTATGTGGCCGAGACGATGCAGTTGCATAACATCGACATTGCGGCGCTGCTGGAAGTTCCCAACGGATCCGCCGTCGCCATCACGGGCGGGATCGTCGCGTCGCTCAACAATCTCGCCACCGCCTATCACCAGAACGAGTGGTCCAGTCACTTCGTGGACGTGGGCGACGAGGCGGTCGGATATATCTGGCATCAAACAAACAACGTCGGACAGAACGCCTTCACGGCCGACCTCATGCAGAACGGCGTGGCGCAAGTGGCGGGCAAGGTTTTACGAAACGGCGCGAACAACCGCATTTATTTTCCAAAGACCCAGTCCAACTGGGGTAGCCTCCCCGGTACGCCCGATGGGCGAAGGCCGGGGTACATGGCGTTCGTCACCAATGACGGAAATGCCGTCCGCCGTTTCACCGTGCTCGACCTCCACGCGCCGTTCGACAAAATCCACTCAATTCAGTCCTATTCGACCAGCCTTTACGCGACCTCGCGGGAGATCACGCAAGTCGGCCGCGTCGATGTCGCAGCCGTCGCGACGGCAGCCTCCGGCGTGGTGAGCGCGGCGATGTCTTTGATCGTCGACCCCTATTTGGTGGGTCTCAATTACATCACGCCGCTTACCTTTCGAAACGCCGCCGTCACCGGCGCGCTCGCGGAAATAGTTCGTCTTAGCGAGGAGATCGATCTCGCCATTCTATTTCACGCCGCCGCGCTCCGCGGCGCCACGAGCGCGCTCGACGGAGCCGCCATGCCCGCGAAGATCGACATCGACGATGATGGTAAAAATATCGCTAAGGCCTGTGCCGCTGCTGGGATCGGCGCGGCCGCGAGCCTGATCGCCGCCGTCCAACTTCCCACGGCGCCGCCCGCGGCGATCGCCAACGTGGCCGCGGCCCGCGGGGCGGCCATGGGCGCGGTGACGGGGCAGGTCAGCCAATTTCAAAGTCCAACCAAGAAGGGCGCCGCCGTCGTCCGAAGCGCCGTCGAGTTGGAGGCGTCGCGCATGGTTGCCGCGGCGGTCGCGCCTTTCACGTTCGCCGCGCTGCCGCTGACGCAGGTGGATGCGGCCATCATCGCCGGCGATTTCAACGTGGTCTATCCCGACGACCAAATCGACTATCAACCTGCCAACAGGACCGTCATGGGCGGTCAGAACTATAATGCATACTCACGTCTGCTCCTCATCGACGGCCAGGCCCGCAACCGCCAAAAATCCACCCGCAAACTCCCCGGCGGGTACAACAAAATTTATCTCTACGAATTGGAAATTCCGTGCCCCGTCCAGAGCGTCAACGCCTTGCTGAACGATTATGTCCCGCTGGATCTGACGACGCTCGTCCTCGCGCCCACCAACTACGTCGGCTACGACGTCTGGAACGACGCAATCAAGCAACTCGCGTTCGCGCAGAACCGCACGTGGGCGAGCATATGGGGCAACGCCACTTACAACGCTCGGCTCACCGCCGCGTTCGATCAAGAAATCATCGACGACACGAGTTATTATCGCGCGAACTGCTACGACAATATTTTCGTGCGCGGCGCGGCCGTCAATACGTCGGGCCTGATCGACGTGATGAGCGAACTCGGCTCCTGGCCGGCGAGGGCCGCGGCCGTGGTCAACCCGCAACCTGGCCTGCCGGTCAATCCATGGGTCGGCGCCGTCGGGCGCCTGAACGGGCTGGCGCAGCAGCAGCTCGGTCTCCTCGGCGCGCAGCTCCAATTTACCTACGACGGAAATACCTACAATATCACGGCGCCCCTCGCGACCGCGCAAGAGGCGGCGATCTTCTTCCACGAATACATCGCCGATCATCTGCCCGTCTTCGTGGAGGTGGCCCTGTGACGCTCGGCCGGTCATGAGCGCGCCCGACCTCCATAAGGCGATCGCGGTCGCGGGCGGACAAGTCGTCACCAGCGGCGCCGCGCTCGGTTCGGCGCCGATGACGGCGCTGCTGAGCGCCTATTTCGGCGAGGACAAGCTGACGATCGCCGCGGCGGCCGTCGTCAGCCAGCCCAGCGACGCCGACGTGGTCGTTCGCGGCGCGGTCACGCTGCTGGGTGTCGCGGTGACGGGCCAGTGTCGCTTCTTTGTCGACGGCGACGTCGCGCAGTTGGAATGGAGCGGCGCGCCGCCGGCGGGCTGGACGTTGGGGGCGAGCTTCGCGATCCTCGAGGGCCGCTATTTCGATACGTTCGCGCTGGCCTCGCCGCGACTGAGCCTGCGCTCGCAGCCGAGCGAAGCGCCCGGCTGCGCGCTCGAAGCGGGGTTCACGCTGCCCGCGCCGCTGGAGGCGCTGCGCTGGTTCGTCGCGCCCGACGCCGCCGCCAAACTTGGCGGACCCATCGCGCTCGACCGGGGCTTGCCGGCGATGACGCTGACCGTAAGCCCTTCCATGAAGGCGTCGCTCGGCGGCTATGTCGACATCGATCTGACGATGCAACACGTGTCAGTCGTGCAGCAGGGCGCGCCTCAGAGCCCGCCCGCGTTGTTGACCGTCTCCAGGCTGACCGGCGCTCTTTCTTTCCAGCACGACGGCAAGAGCGTCGCCGTGCCGATGCAGGCGGCGTTCAACGATCATCTGGGCATGCTCAGATTGCAGCTCGTCACGGGCGCCATTTTCGACCTCGCGCTCGATGAAATCGCGCATTGGATCGGGGGCGCAGATCTGTCGACGGCCGGCCTGCCGGCGGCCTATCGCCCTCCCGGCGGACTCACGTTGCACGACGTCGTGTTCGCCATCGGCGTGCCCACCAAGTCGCTCGCCTACGTGAAGCTGACCATCGCTTCGACTGAGCCCTGGATCGTGGTCGACAAGGTGACGATCAGCAACATCGTCCTCTCATTCACGATCACGCCCGGCGCCGTTCAGACGCTCGCCGTCACGATCGCGGGCACGCTCGAGCTGGGCGACGCGGTCTCGCTCGACGTTTACGCGCTCTATCCAAATTTTGCGATCAGCGGCCATCTCACCGACGGCACGTCGGTCGATCTCGTGCCCTTGCTCGCCTATCTCGGCGCGACGATGATCGGCGTGCCTTCGACGTTGCGGATCGACACGCTCAACTTCGACGCCGAGCCGTCGGGGGGCGTTTACGGGTTCGAACTCGACGTGGCCGGCGACTGGCATGTCGTGAAGGCGCTGGCGGTCGAGAATCTGAAGGCGAGGCTGGCTTATGCGAACAGGGCGCTCGACCTGTTTTTCGCCGGTAAGTTCACGGTGGGCGGCGTGGATCTGGCGATATCGGCCGAATACGAGAGCGAACTCGGCGGTTGGTTTTTCGCGGGTCGCGTCGCGCAGAACGCGCCGATCCAAATCGGCGCTTTCATCGCGGGGCTGGCGCGGGACTTTTCCTCGACCGCCGCGCAATCGCTGCCCGACTTCATCGCGACGCTCGAGATCGGCGCCATCGCGATCACTTTCGACACCGCGAGCAAGGATTTCGATTTCCGCTGCGAGACCAAGTTCGAAATCGACGGGACGCCGCTCGATCTGACCTTGCACATTTCGCTGCGCAACGGCGCCGGCGACAGTTACACCCATCTGTTCGCTGGGCTTCTGGTGATCGGCGCTTTCGCCTTCGAACTGGTGTTCGAGGACGCAAAAAGCGGCGCCGGCGCCTCCTCGACTTTGCTCGCCGCCATCCAGCCCAAGGGCGGCGTCGACGTGCGCGCGCTCGTCGCGGGCGTCAGCGCGGAAGCGGGGGCGTTGATGCCGGCGCTGACGCTGACGCTCGAAAACGCGCTCTTCCTCTACCGCAAGACGGACGCGGCGGCCGCGACCTATCTGTTCGGGCTGGCGATCGGGCTCGACATCAACCTTCAGGCATTGCCGCTGATCGGCCCCGTGTTGCGCGACGCGGGGATTGGCGGGATAAAAGACGTGCAGGCGCTTTACGCCTCCGCGCCAGTCAGCGCCGACGACGCGGCCGCCTTCAACGCGCTGCTGGGCGAGGCCACTGCCAAGCCGGCGCTGCCAAGCAAGAAAGGCGCGTCCGGCGCCACGCAGGTGCTGAGCCGGGGCTTCAACTTCGCCGCCAACCTCGACATGGGCGGCGCGCCGATTTCGCTCAGCGCCGGCGGGGCCGACGCGCCGGCCAAGGCGCCGGCGCAGACCGGGTCGCCGGCGACGCTCCCCGCGCCTCCGTCCGGCGGCGCCAGTTGGTTCGACGTCCGCAAGTCCGTGGGACCGCTCACGCTCAACCGGATCGGCGTGCGCTACGAAGATGGGCGGGCCTGGTTGCTCGTGGATGCGGATTTCACGCTGTCCGGCCTGGCGCTGGGGTTGCAGGGGCTGGCGCTGGGCGCGAAGCTCGACGATCCCAAGGCGATTGCGGTCAACATCGATGGCATGTCGATCGATTTCGCCTCGGGGCCGCTCACCATCTCCGGCGGGTTCCTGCATCTGGGCGGCGATTTTATCGGCGAAGCGCGGGTTCAGGCGGCGACCTTCGGCCTCACCGCCATCGGCGGCTACGCGCCGGACGACAAATCCTTCTTCATTTTCGTGCGCCTCAACGCGCCGCTGGGCGGGCCGCCGTTCTTTTTCATCACCGGCGTCGCGGGTGGTTTCGGGATCAACCGGACGCTGACGATTCCGCCCATCGACGATCTGACGAAATTCGCGCTGCTGCCCGCCAACAACAAGTTCCCGACGCAACTCGGCGCCAGCGATCCCGGCGCGACGCTCGCGGCGACCCTGGCCACGACCGAAGCCTACATTCATCCCCAGGCGGGCATGAACTGGGTGGCGGCGGGGCTCGACTTCACGTCCTTCGAGATGGTCGACTCCTCGGCGCTCGCCACCGTGGCCTTCGGCATCGATTTCACCATCGCGCTGCTCGGCGTCACGCGGCTGACCGTGCCCAAGCTCGATCCCGAGCCAATCGTTTATTTGGAAATCACGCTGGAGGCGCAACTCAAGCCGAGCGCCGGGCTGCTGGCCATCGACGGGCGAATCACCCCCGCTTCGTTCCTGTTCGCCAAGCTGGTCCGCGTCTCGGGGGGATTCGCGTTCTATCTGTGGTTCGCCGGGGAGCACGAGGGCGATTTCGTCATCTCGATTGGCGGCTACCATCCACGCTTCCAAAAGCCCGACCATTATCCGATCGTGCCGCGCCTGCAACTTGCCTACCAGGTTGGCAATCTCGTCATCGTCGGCCAGACCTACATCGCGCTGACGCCGCATATGGTCATGGCCGGCCTCCGGATCGACGCGACCTGGGACACGGGCGCGCTGAAGGCCTGGTTCAGCGCGGGCGTCGATTTCCTGCTGGGCTGGCGGCCGTTCCATTACGAGGGTGACGCCTATATCCATATCGGCGTGTCGCTGACCTTGGATCTTTTGTTCACATCGGTGTCGATCACCGTCCACGTCGGCGCCGATCTCGACTTCTGGGGCCCGCAATTCGGCGGCCGGGCGTCCATCGACCTGGACATCGTCTCGTTCACGATCTCCTTCGGAGCCGATCCCCGCAAGGACGCGCTCGACTGGCCGGGCTTCGCGCAAGCGTTCCTGCCCGCCGGCAAAACGACCGTCTCCGAGCCGGCGCACCGGATGCTCGCCGCCATGCGCGCGGACGCGCCGCCCATCGAGGCGGGCAGCCTCTGGTGCGTGGGAAGCGTCCCGGATGGGTTGGTGAAAGATCTCAAGGCCGCCGACACGACGTCGTTCTTCGCCTGGTTGGTCGACGCCAATCATTTCGCGCTCGAGACCAACACGCTGATCCCCGCCAAGCAGGCGATCTACAACGCCTTCGCATTGCAGACGCCGTTCACGCTCGCTGGCGGCTTCAAACCCGCCGCGAAGGGCGACACGCCGACCCCGAGCTACGACGCGGCCGCCAATCCCGGGGGTCTCGTCTGGGCGACCGATTTCGGCGTGCTTCCGGTGGGAATAGCCTCGAAGGACTTCACCTCCGCGCTCGACGTGCGGTTGCTGCGCCCCAAGCCCGGAACCGCCCACACCGATCCGGCCAATTATGTCGACGCCGTCGACGTCATCGCCGTCATGCCGAGGCTGAAGTCGGCGAGCGCGGCGCTTTGGGCCGGCGCCGATCCCGGCCTCAATGGCGCGCGGCTGATCGACAGCGCTCTGGTTGGCTTGCAACTCTCGCCGATGGCGCAGCATCCCGACATCACGTTCAAGGCCGACCTGTGGGCGATGCTGTTCGACGAGGGCCCGCTGATCGATTGGGCCGCCGACGTGCCGGCGGCCGACACGACCGACAGCTACGCGGCGACGTCGCAAGGCGGGACGCTCACCTTCACGCTGGCGGGCGAACACGTAGAATGCAAGGATTACAAACTTTCCGCGCTCTCCCTCGAAAGCGTCGCCAAGACGCGCGCGAACACGATCGCGGCGCTGGCGAGCCTGGGCATCCCGCTCGACCCCGGCGCCGTCGATGTCGCGACCCTCGCCGCCTATCCGCTCTGGGACTGGCCGGCCATCCAAACCCTCGGCGAGGAGCGCAGCCCATGACCACGGCCCCCGTTCGAGCGCCGGTCGACGGCACGGTCGAGTTCGTCCAGCACGTGCTGCCCGGTCTGGAGGCGGGCGCTTATATGCTCGAGGTGTCGCAGACTTTGTCGACGCAGGCCGCGGCGCCGACCAACCGTTATTTCTTCGCCGTCAGCAGTCCGCGCTTTGCGCTCAACCCAGCCGACGTGTTCGCGGTCTATCCGCCCGACAAGGCGGTGGGCGAGTTCGACGGAACTCTGCCGCACGTGGTTCTCGTCAACCGCACCTTGCCCTGGCAGCGCTATCCCACGCTCGACCAGCCGCCGCGCTTCTTCCCCGACAGCCAACACGACCGCGACGTGCCGAGCTGGCTCGCGGTGTTCCTGTTCGACGCCGACGACGAGGCGGCCTTTCCCGGTTTTCACGCGCAGGCGCGGGCGGGCAAGGTCCGCGACCTGTTCATTCCCCAAACCAGCGGCGCGGGCATCGGCCATTCGATATTCTGGGAAGCGGGGAGCGTAGGGCCGACGAGCGCGGGGCTGGAGGCGTATCTCGACCATGGCGAGACGCCCGACGACGCCGTGCAGTTCATCGACGTGCCCATGGGTCTGTTCTGGAAGGTCGCGCCCTCGGTCGAAGACCTCGAGATGATGGCGCACGTGCGCAATGTGAACCTGATCTCCAAGGCCACGGAGAACGGCGTGCCGGCCGGGCGCGGCGACCTGTCGAGCGTGCCCGGCACGTCCGATTTCTCGCTGACCTTCGGCAACCGCCTGCCCAAGACGGGGGTACGAAGCTTCGCGCATCTGGTATCGCTGGAGGGCCTCGCGGGGTTTTTGCCCCTCGACCCCGCCGCGAGCGACGACGCGGGCGAGATCACGCTGCCCTCGCAGGCGGTCGGCGATGGCGGCGCGCCCGTCTCGGCCATCGCGAAGGACAGCTTCATGCGGCTCGTCTCGCTGGCGTGCTGGAGCTTCACCTCCACCGGCGACTCCAGCCATTTCGAGCAGGTCGTGAGAAATCTCGCGCCGAAGACCGCGGGGCCGAAGCCCGATTATACGTTGGGCCTCCCCATGCCGGCGCCCGCCCCGGGCGAACCCGTGGAGACGGCGGCGGCGCGCAAGGTTTTGGGCATGGGCTATACCGCGCTGCGCCATCACACGCGCGACGGCGGAGCGACGGTCTCCTGGTACCGCGGGCCGCTGCTGCCCGGGCCGCTGACGGTCAAGGTTCTCCCGGACAGCCTCGCCTCGTCGGATGCCGCCACGGCCTACGATCCGGCCAGTGGGATGTTCGACCTCAGCTACGCCGGGGCGTGGCAAATCGGGCGGCTGCTCGGCGTCCAGGACAAGCGGTTTTCGAGCCTTCTGGTGAACTGGCGGCGCCAGAATCTTCTCGACGCGGTCGCGCGGATGGAAGCGCTCGTCGTCCAGCAAAGTCTCGACGACATTCAGGCGCAATTGCGCGACGACTCGCTGATCTATCCGTTGCTGCAAGCCTTCGTTCCGTCTCCCGCCCCTTCCGCGACGGCCCCGACCGCCGGCGCGATGCAAGGGCGCGCGCGGCGCGCCAACGCGCATCGCGCGGCGCTGACCGACGCGGGGACGTTGACGCCCCTCATGCCGGACACGCTTCAGGCCCCGCTCGAAATCTACAAATGGCTGGCCGCGCTCAAGCTGCTGCAAGGCGTGCCGTTCCGCTATCTCGTGCCCGACGAGGCGATGCTTCCGCCCGAATCGATCCGCTTCTTCCATCTCGACATCAACTGGGTCGATGCGCTGATCGATGGCGCGCTGAGCATTGGGCGCTCGGGCTCGGCGACCTCGACCGAGGCCGCGCATGACGTCGCCGTGCGCCCGCTGCTGCAGGGGAGCGCCAACGTCCACGCGCGCCGCATCCGCCGACTCGCGCTGCGATTGGCCGCGCCCGCGCCGGCGCGGGTCACCATGACGACCGCCGCCGGCGCGCAGGGGCAGCCGCTAGAGGCCGCGTCGGGGTTCCTGATCCGCTCGGACGTGGTCAAAGGTTGGCCGGGGCTCGAAGTCAACGGATACGCAGGCGACGGGACGTTGCTCGACATCGTGCGCTTCGAGCGGCTCGCGCCCACGGTGCTGCTATGTCTTTTCGAGAAGGACGGCAAGAGGCTCGCCCGGCTCGACGTTCATGAGCCCGCCGAGGGGCTGCATTTCGGCCTTTCCGGCGGCGGCGGGGCGGTAAACGTGCGTTACAACCATCAGCAGGACGCATCGGGGCCGGGCGCGCAGGCGCCGGGGGTGGTGCAGCCGGCGCCGTTCCGGGGGGCGGCGGACGAGCGGCGGGTGGTGCGTCTGTTCCGCCTGTCGCGCGCGCTGCTCGACCCGAAATACGCGGCTTACATCACGGGTGTCTATTCCGGCTTCGACCACCTGCCGTCCTCGCAATTCGCAATGCAAATGCTGCGCGGCGTGGGCCTCGTCTCCTTTGAACTCGAAGCGAGCGCGACGCCGTGAACCTCATCGTCCCCGTCAATCTTCAGGCTTTGCGCGTCGCCCCCAACGACGCTAGCCTCGTCACCTCGCGCGCCGAACTGTTCGCCGGGCCGACGACCGCGTTCGAGGCGCTACCGTGGCGCAGCCCCGATTATGCGGAGCATTGGAAAAAACCCTACAAGAACAACGTCGCGGCGGCGGTGACTCCGTCGCTGTGGGACGGCGTGGTCGAGCCGCTGGAAGCGGGCGTGCATGTGCATTGGGCCCTGCCGGACGGGCTTACGCAGGGCGTGCAGCAGGACGACGGGTCGCTCGCCTTCCCCGCCGCGCCCAACCGCTGGTTGGTCACGCGCCTGCTCGACCATGCGAGGACGGTCTCCGGCCGGCAGTGGATCGTCGAGAGCGACCGGCTGATGAGCGAAGACGAATATCTCAACAGCTATTACCCCGCGAGCCGAAGCAAATCGCCCGCGACGCCCGTCGGATGGGCGCTCGCGCCGGGCACGGACCCGCGCAACGGCGGCGCGGTCTATGACCAGCCCTGGCGCCGGATCGGCCGCGTGTTCGCACTTGCCGGCTGGAAGCCCGCGACGGCGGGGCCGGGCACGCCGCCCGCTCAGGCGCTGCATCTCAACGAACTCACCGCCCAACTGACCCCGTTCGAAGCCTCGCGCGCGCCGACCCCGCTGCGCGCGGTCGGCCCCGGCGGCCCGGCCTTCGCCGCCTATTATCCGGACTCGCGCGGCGTCTTCGGGTTCCACGACACGTTCGACGACCTCGGCGCCGGCGCGCTGGACGGCGTGGCTTTCACGGCGTCCTATGTCGTCACGGGCTGGCATGGCCTGGCGGGCGACGATCCCCTGCAATGCGCCGCTTTTCTCGCCGCGCTCGCCAAGGCGACCGCCGCCAACGCCGCCGCGCCGCGCTCCACGCAGGTCACGCCGCCCGAGGTCGCCGCCGGGGCCGTGAAGGGGCTTTATCGGTGGGCTTACGATTCCCGGATCGGCGCGCCGAGCCGTTGCCTGTACGGGGGACAGATCGCGGGGCTGGCCTGGGACACGACGGGCGCCCGGCCGGACGGCGGCGACCCCAAGCTCCCTAAATGCTATCTGCGGCCGCTGCCCGACGACCCGACCGTGCGGCTAGCGGTCGGCCCTTCGGCGACGAGCGCGGTGGCGGCGCTGGTCAAACACGAATGGGGCGGCGTGGCGCCCGGTCCCGACGATCCCGGCATTCCATCCGACATCTCGGACAATCTGGAGTTTCTCGTCGACGCCCTGCAACTCGGGCTGCTTCAGGACCTGGGACCCCGGCTGTCGCTGCCCCAACTCGAACAGGCGTTGCATCAGACGGGCTTCGGCGCGCTGCGCGGCGGCGCGTCGTGGATCGTGCGCGCCAAGGGCGCGGCCGCCGAGAAGACCGATCCGCTGCGCTTCGAGCCGCCCGAGGCGGAGGTCCCCGACCTGGGCGGGGCGATCGGTCGGCCGCTGGCGACGCTCAACGCCGCGCAGGCGCGTCTGGACGCCGTGCTGGGCGCGATCGACACCTGCCGGCGCCAGATTTTTCTCGATTGGAACCTATATTTCAGCCAATGGGGCGCGTCCGGCGACGCCACGACGATCGAGACGCTGAAGACCTATGTCAGCGCCCAGATCCTCGATCTGTGGGCCAAACTCGACGCGGCGTTCGGCATTCGCACCCCCGCCGCGCCGACCTCCGCGAATTTGCCCGCGTTCTACGCCGACAGGTCCGCTTATATGGCGTTCGACGGCGCGCGCTATCAGACCTCGTGCCCGCCCGTGACGCTCGCCGGACAGATCGCGGCGGCGGCGAACGGGCTGCTCGATCAACTCGAAGGCGCGGATTATGCGAATTTCGAACTGGTGAGCGTCGAGGGCGCGCGCTTCTGGCGACCCAACGAGCCGGTGGTGGTCGCCACCGGCGACAGCCTTCGGCCCGCTCAGCGCAACGGTGTCGCCAAATATCTGCTCTGCCGGCTCTCTTCGCAGCTCGTGGGTGCCCTGGACGCCAAAGTGGGCGCCGCCGCCGCGACTATGACGGCCGCCCAGGCCGCCGCCGCGCTGAAGATCGGCGCGCCGGACCCGCGGGGCGGCGCGGCGCCCGAGGCCGCCGATTTGGCGCCGCTGCTCACCGATATGGCGGCGCTGCAAGGCGAAGCCTGCCTCCTCGACGCGACGCTGGCGCCCCTGCTGGCGCCTGAGCTGGGCGCTTCGCCGGCCGATCTCGCCGCGGCGCTCGCCGCCGCCGCCGCGAAGATCGCAACCACGTGGGAGGCAGGCGCGCTCGATGGCGAGCGGACTTCGCCGCCCGCGACGCTGGACGATCTCGCCGTCTCCGCCGGTGCGCTCGCGCTAACGCTGCGCGGGCAGGCGCCGCAGGGGCTCGCGCTGACCGCGTCTCCCGGCGCGCCTTGGGCGGACCCGTTCTTGCCGCTGTTTCTCATCTGGGAGGTCAAATACGAGGCTTACCAGAAGGGCGCGGCGCCAGGCGTCCAACGATACGACGCCGGTTTCGTTACCAACCATTTCGTTCTGGATCCCGACGTCATAGATCTCACGCTCGAGGGCGATGCGCCGCCGACGCAGGGGGGCGCCGCGTCGCTGCGCGGCTTCATCCCGCTGTCGTCGCGCGCGGCGGAGCCGCTGCTCGACCAGATCCGCCAATATCTGGACACGACCGCCACGCCCGATCCCCAGCTTCAGGCCGTCGTCGACGATCTGAGGGGCAAGCCGCTGCTGTCGCAGGGACTGAGCGGGCTCAACGCGGCCTTGCTGGCCCGCGCGCAGGGCATGCAACTCGCCGTGTTCAACCCATTCTACTATTCCGAGCCGCCCGCCGTCGCGCTTGGCGCCGGGAACGACACGTTCAATCCGGCCAATGCGCTGACCCATTTCGTCGCCGCCGCCGCGGGCGCGCTCGCCGATCAGACGCCGCTCGACGCGGCGGGCTTCAATCCGCTGCGCGCCGGCACCCTCGAGTTCGTAAAGGCGACGGTCGTCGACGTGTTCGGCCGGCGCCGCACGGTGATCGACGCCAGCGTCGCCGCCGACGCGAACAAGGTCGTGGTGTCGGCGCAATTTCAGCCGCCGCGGGGATCGGCCGCGCCCATCGCGCTGCCGCCCCGGCTGGCGCAGGCGACGCGGCTGCGCTTCGATTGGGTCTCGGGCGTCGACGGCGCGGTCGTGTCGAACAGCGCGCCCTCGACCTCGCCGGTCGCGGCCTGGGTCGTTCTGAATTACCTCGACGACAGTCTGATGCTGTTCGCCCCCTCCGGCGAGCCGCTCGGCGCGCTCGGCGCATTCGGCGGGCAGGCCGCCGTCGCTTGGCAATCGGCGCCCGGACGCCCGGCGCGCGCAATGACGGCCGACCTCGGCGACCCCGACCTCGCGCATCTCCTGAAATTCGCGACCTTCCTGTTTGGCCAGCCGCGCCAGGTGTTTGGCGCGCTCACCACGGCCATCGAGGACGCCCACACCTATATTCTGCCGCAAGGCGACGAGGGGCAATTGCCCTACGCGGTGCTGATGGGCCGCCCGCTCGCGCTCGTGCGCGCGCAACTCCGATTGGAAACGCCGGGCGTGCCGGCGAGCGACGCCGCGCTGGCGGCGGTTCTGGCGGTGGCGAAGGCCAACGCGGGCCGCGCCTACGATCCGGCGCAGCGCGACGACGCGGGGCTCGCGGGAGTACGGTTTCCCGTGCGGCTCGGCGACCGCGACAATCTCGCCGACGGGCTCGTCGGTTATCTGATCGACGGCGCGGGCGACTACAAGACGTTCTACGCGCCCGCCGCGCCCGCTTCGGGCTCGTCGGCCGTCATGGCGCCAGGGCCGGAGACGATCGCGCTGACGCTGCGACCCGCGCTCGAGCCGCCCGCCTCGCCTTACGCCGACGCGGCGGCGCAGACCGCCGCGCTGCGCGACGCCTCGACGCGTCCGCCCGGGCTGGCGGTGACGATGTTGATCGATCCCCGCGCAAGCGTGACGGCGACCACCGGCATCCTGCCGATCACGGCTTTGGACCTGGCGCCGGAAATCCATGCGCGGGCGCTGCGCTCGATCCAGGCGTCTTTCTTCACCCACCCGATCCTGCGCGGGGCGCAAGCGCTCGACCTACCGGCGCCCGTCGAGCCGGGCTTCGTCTGGGCGTGGACGATGGGCGTGAAGGTCGACGGCGTCGCCGAGCCGCGAAACGAGCCGCTGGTCCCCTCCGGCTCGGGCGACCGGGCCGGCTTCGACTTCAGCCCGCAGGAGGCGCAGGACGGTTGGCTGACGCTGGTCCCCGCGCCCTCGAAGAAAGCCCAGCCATGACCATCGCCTTCACCTTCCTCAACGACGCCACCGGCCAACCCGCCGCCTACAGCGACCGGACGGACCTGAACGTCTTTACGCTGACCGTCACGACCGACAGCGTGGCGCCGGTCGCCGTCGCTTCGATCCGCCTCGACTTCCCGCTGCGGATCTTCACGCTGGACGAAATCGCGGCGTTCACGACGCCGACGCCGGGGTGGGGCGCGCCCGCGGTCGCCGGCCCGTTCCTCACGCTGACGCCCACGGCGGCGCTCCAGCTTTCCAAAGACGCGCCCGTGACACTGAAGATCACGGGAGTGTCGAGCGCGAACGGGGCCTCGACGACGGACGTGGTGCAGCTTTTCCTCGGCGCGGAGGCGCCGACCGCCAAACTATTTTTGATGAAATATCCAGCCGCCGCCGGCGATCTGAAAGCGGCGGTCCGCGTCGATTTTCTGCCCGCGACCGTCTACCGGACGCCCGCGGGCTTCGACACGGTCGAGAACGTGTTGACGTTGCGGCTCACCAACCTTCAACCCGACTCGCCGCTGATCAAGAAAGCCTGGGCGTCGACGCCCACGGTCACGTTGTCTTTCGTCTACGGCGACGACATCGGCTCGCTCGCCAAAGCCGACCCGCCGCTGACCGATCCCCATTCCGCCTACAACATCCAGGTCGATGCGAGCGCTGCCTACAAGGACGGCGCGCGCGCCTATGAATGGCGGACGACGCCGCCGCCCGCGAGCGGAGAGACGCTCTCGCCGATATGGACGTTGCAGCCGGTCGCGGAAAATCTCGCCGTGCTCGGCGCGGGCGCGGGCGCCACGGCCGAGTTCCGCCTCTCGGGGCTGTCCACCGCCGCGCCGTCGGGCGCCACGCTCGCCTACCTGCAGTTCACGGATTTTCCCGGCTTCAGCGATTGTTATTTTTCGCCGACGCTCGTCAAACAGGAGCCCCAACCGGGCATCGTGTTCTTCGACGGCGTGCCCAATTACGTCGAGGCGCCGGGCGGCAAGGTGACGCTGGCGTGGCGGACGATCCAGATGGCGCGTGTCGCGTTGCAGCGCAACGGCGCGTTGCTCGACGGGCCGTTCGACGTCGAGAGCGGCGAGTATTCGACGGAAATCGAGCGCAATGCCGATTTCGCCTTGATGGCTTTCACGAGCGTTGGCGACACGGCGCCCGCGCATACGGCGCAGTGGACGGCGCATGTGCCCGACGCCGAGATCGTCGCCTTCACCGCCGACCGAGACACCGTGGGGGACGGGTCGCCGGTCAAGCTGACTTGGTCCGTGCGCAACGCATTGAGCGGTGAGATCGAAGATGGCGGCGGCGCCTACGCCCTCACGCATGCGCAGCTCGATGGCGGCTCGCGGCTCTATCACCCCCGCAAGCCCACCACCTACACGCTCAAAATCCTCGGGCAGGGCGATCCGCCGCCGGTCTCGGCGAGCGTCCTCGTCATCCCGCGAGGATGGGCCAAGCGCGGCATGGGATTCGAGGTCGACGCAGGACAAGGGCCGGTGCTGTTCGGCGCCGCTGGCGGGCTCACGCTGGTGGGCGGGGGATCGGACAATGCGATCTTTCAAACCGCCGACGGCGTGAATTGGAGCCAGACTGGCGTCGCCGATTTTCCCGCGCGCTACGACGCGGCGGGTTGCGTGTTCGCCGACACGCTCTGGATCACCGGGGGGACCAGCGGCGGCCTCGCCGCTCATGACGTCTGGCGCTCCGCCGACGGGCTGACCTGGACGCAGGCCATTGCCGCGGCCCCATGGCCGCGCCGCTCCGCCCATGCGTGCGTCGCCTTCGGCGGCAAGCTCTGGGTGATGGGCGGGCTCGATCTCAATCGGGCGCCGCTCGGCGACGTGTGGTCGTCGAGCGACGGCGTCACCTGGACCGAGGCGGCGGCGTCCGGCGCGCACTGGTCGCCGCGCGCGGGCGCCGCGGTGGCGGCGCATGGCGGCAAGCTGTGGCTTTTTGGCGGGCTTACGGCGGACGGCGGCGTCGCCGGAGACCTTTGGAGCAGCGCGGATGGCGCCACGTGGACGCGGATCATCGAAGGCCCTTTCGGAACGCCGCAGGCGCGCAGCCGCGCGACGCTCGCTTCGCCTGACGGGTCCACGCTCTACCTGTTCGGCGGCCTCGACGCGTCGGGACAGCCGCTCGACGACTTCAACCAACTCGACGGCGACAGCTGGGATCTCGCGGACGGGCCGGGCGGCTGGACGGTCAGCCGCTCGGGCTTCGCCGTTTGGCGGGGCGTCTTCTGGTTCGCTGGCGGCCTCGCCGGCCAAACCGCCTCGGACCAGGTCTGGTCCTGGTACGCGCCGCCCGAGTCCTGACGGGGCGCAACTTCGGACGATTGCAAGCAAGGGAGAGAACATATGGCGAATGCGACGGGTTTTCTACTCAGGACGTCCCTGAGCGACAATGGTTCGCTCCCGCGGAGCGGGACGTGGACCTATTGCCCGGATATCATCCCGGCGGGCATCACGGCGATTTCGAGCAACGACCTCGTCAACTCCTACGGCTCGGCAACGGACAAAATCCTGACGCAGGGACTGACCAATTATCTCTACGTGCGCGCCAAGAACATGAACGCAACGTCCCTCGCGCAGGTCGCCTATCTGTTCCAGGTCGACGGCTCCCTGGTTCTCCAGCCGCAACTCTGGTACACGGCGCAACACTTGGTCGGCTACGACGTGAAAAATCCGGAGGGCGACGGATCGCCCGATGATCCGAAGATCATCAAGAAATATGCGCAGCCCCTGACGGCGGAACCCGGTCAGATCGCGGTGACCAACGCCTACACCTGGGCGCCCGACAACACCAACCATCATTGCCTGGTCGCGGTGGTCGCCGACAATTGGAACGCGGTGCTGAACAACTATAATCCCGCCGGCACGATGGATGCGCTGGCCCTGTGGATCTACAACAATCCTAGCATGGGGTGGCACAACGTCAACATCCAGCCGCTGACGACGACGGTGTATGAAACGCCGATCGCCTACCAGCACACGTCTCCCGAAGACGAGCAGATCACGTTCAGCATCGTCGCGCAGAACGTGCCCGTCGGCGCGCGCGTGAGCTTTTCGGCCAATACTTCGACCAAGAGCGGCGAAGTCATCGGGCAGGATTGGACGACCGTGCCGTCGAAGCCGGGGGGCGGTGCGATAAATCCCGATTTCGAAGTCGGCACGACGCTGACGGTCAATTCGGGCTTCGCGACGATCATCACCTATCGCACCGACTTCAACGGCCTCACGCCGCCGGCGAATTTCAGCATGCACATGAAGGCGACCAAGACCGTCAACCCGCCGCAAAGCGCCGTCGTGAAAGACAGCTTTTTCGAGAGCTACCACCGCGCCCATCTCGCCGACGCCGTGTTCGGGCACGTCGACGGGACAGCGCATGGTCAGGGCTATCACGGCTTTCGAAAGATGATGGGCTTCGCGCCCGGCGGCGGGGACGGCGACCTCAGCGATTCCATCGTCGTGATCGTCGGCTCGCACACCACGACGGCGGTGTCCTCGTGACGGCCCTCCGGTCCCATGCAACCCACAGTTCGAGGAGCATCCAAATGAGCGAGAAAGACTGGTTCGTACTGCGCACTCAGCCCCTGAGCGGCCACGCCAAGAGCGGGTCGCCCGACATCATTCTAGGCGGCGAGACGCCAAATCCTAAATATACGAGCAACTACGACTCGGCGTTCAACGCGAGCGCCAACTTCAGCGCCGCCAACTATGTCTACGTGCGGGCGCAAAACAGCGCAGGGACGCAAAGCATCGGTTCGGTCATGGTCTACGCCGTGCGTCAGAACAATGTGCAGAATCAGACAAACTGGTTGACGATCCAAACGGCCGACGGGCGCGACTCCACCAATATCTCCGCCGATGCTGGCGCCGTTGGCGTCAACGGGGCGGCGCTGGTGTGGAGGCCCGGGGCCGCGCCGCCGCCTGACGCGCCCTGGATGCTGATCGCCGAGATCGTCGGAGACGGACATCCCAAACTGCATGTGCCCAAGACCGTCACGGATCTGGCGACGTTCAACGTCTGGCTCGGCGACCAGACCCGCATTGCGGCCCTGACGGTTCAACCCCCCGTGGTCAAGCCCGTCGTCAGGCCTAGCTTCACCTGGAGCCGCGAAGTCGACCTCGGCAACGAGGCGCCGATTACGCTCGACGTTTCCGTGACCTGCACCAGCGGTCCCTCGGGCGGATCGCTGGCCTATCAATTCGACAAGAACGACAGCCAGAACCAATCCATCGGCGTGGGCGCGACGGCTTACGACGTCAACGCCGCGTATTCGCAGAGCCGGACGGTGGACGCGGGCTTCGCATCGACGTTGACGCTTACTTATACGCCGCCGGCGGACGAGACCGGCCAGGCCGCATTCGCGGTTCAGGTCGCTACCGAGAGCGGCGGCGGCGACGGGGGAGGCGACTTGTCAGACACCACGAAAACGCTGTTCGTCAACGATGCGTTGACCTTCGCTCAAACACGCGGCGATGTCTGATAAAAGTCGAGGCCGGCGGTCCCGCGCGCGGGGCTGCCGTCAGGAAATTTTCCGCTGTTGCCAGTCACAATCGGGTTTGCCCTCGGGCGGTTCGTCTAGTTCCGGCAACCACGCGGTTTTGACGACTTTGTCGCGGCCGGCGCCTTTCGCCCGGTATAACGCGAGGTCGGCGTCTTTCAAAAGCCGGTCCAGTCCCACTTCGGAGAGCATGACAAAGTGTGGGGCGGGGCGGCTTACGGCTCCATTTCCGAAGGTGGCGGGGGTAGGGTGCGGCAAAGCGTGACGTAGGAGCGGCCCTTGCCGAGACGAGCAGAACCATCTCCCGCTTCCGGGCCGGAGATATCCGGCGCGATTATGGAATTCAAGGTTTGGCTGATGGGCCTCAGCCCGATGGTATGGCGCAGGGTCCATGTGCCGGCGACCTTCACACTTCGTCAATTGCATGGCGTGATCCAGGTCGTCATGGGTTGGGAGGGCGCGCACCTTTTTCAATTCCACTTCCGTGCTGTACGATACGGTTCCTCGGAGCTGTCCGCACGGTCGCCGGAGGCCACGCTGGAGAGCCTGCGCCTTCGCAGGGGTGCCCGCTTCGTCTACGAATATGATTTGAGTGTTCCTTGGCGGCATGAAATCAGGCTCGAAGAATGCTTGGAGCCGACGTTCAAGCAAAACTATCCGTTTTGCGTCGATGGTCACGAGGCTTGTCCGCCAGAGGATTGCGGCGGACCGGCCGGCTATCTCGCCCGGCGAGAGTATAGATATTCCATGGACGCTCTCGATGATCTCGGCGTGACGGCTGAAATCGTCGAACAAGCCGCGATCGAGGAGCGGTCAGAGATTCTCGACGACGCCAACGCGCGTTTGCAACTTGAAGAAGCGCTTGAGCGAGCCGAGGAACGCGAGCGATGGAAGGGTCGGCCATTTTCCCAGCACGCGGTGAATGCCGATTTGCAGCAAGGTCAGCATCTCGTCTTGATGCATCAGCAGTATTGATATTGGGCAGTCGATGGCTTGTCCGAAACCGAGCGATAGCGGACACCCTCCCTGCCCCGTGTCCAAAAAGTACCTCGATCTAATTTCGGACATGACTTATAAATCGGACATCCATTTTGGACGCGGCCAAAGCCGATGCCGCGCCTCTTCGCTTACGTCCGTGTCTCAACAACCGGGCAGGCAACCGAAAACCGGATTCGTGAAATCGAAGCTGCGGGCTTCACGATCGAACCTCGCCGCGTCGTCTCCGAAACGGTCTCCACTCCAGCAGCACCGCGGCTGCTAAACGGGGCGGCTTCGTCCGTCTCTTGGACACGTTGGAGACCGGAGACATTCTAGTCGTCACCAAGCTCGATCGCTTGGGCCGCAACGGCATGGATGTCCGCGTCACCGTCGATCGGTTAGCCGCGCTCGGCGTTCGCGTTCATTGCTTGGCCCTTGGCGGGGCCGACCTGACTAGCGCGGCGGGGAAAATGACCACGCAGTGAAGTGGACCCTGTTCGTGGGACCAGGGGGCATTGAAATTAAGGTGTAGCCGCTCCTGCCTCTTTCTTCTCTTCCTCTTTCAAAAAAACTTCAAGCCGCTTTCTTCTGTTTCTTCTGCGGCTGCTG
>Ga0302319_10008624_pt1 | contig 19786 bp, 13 predicted proteins | sample Bog_T0_2_FD_203319 | JGI IMG/M metagenome (GOLD analysis project Ga0302319, IMG submission 203319) | Peat permafrost microbial communities from Stordalen Mire near Abisko, Sweden - Bog_T0_2 | ecosystem: Environmental > Terrestrial > Soil > Wetlands > Peat | place: Sweden: Abisko, Stordalen Mire... | reverse complement strand
CCGCGAGCGCGCGGGCGACCTGAAACGCGCCGAGATAGGCGTTCGCGCTGAGCACGTTCGCGGGCAGCGGCGCGCCGGTGAACATGTCCGCGGCGCCGGCTTCGCGCAGTCGCGGCATCAGGCCGCTGACGTCGTCGCCCTCCACGACCGCGATTGTGGGCGTCAGGCCGAGCGCCGCGGCCATCGCGCGCAAAGCGTCGGCGCAACCCTTCGGGTTGATGCCGCCGGCGTTGGCGACGATCTTGACGCCGTCTCGCAAGGCGTCGCCGAGCACGTCCCTCATGGCGATTTCGACGAAGTCGGTGGCGTAGCCGAGTTCCGGTTTCTTCGCGCGCGCGGCAGCCAGGATGGCCATGGTCGTTTCGGCGAGATAGTCGAAGACGAGATAATCGATTCCGCCCGAGCGCACGAGCTGCCGGGGCCCGACCATGCTGTCGCCCCAGAAGCCGCACGCTCCGCCGATACGAATTGTTTTGTCGCGCTTGTTCATGGACGACCCTCCCGGTCGACACCTTATCGCGCCGCGCGCGTGCGCGCTCGCGAGAATTGGCGGGGGCCGCGGGCTATTTTCGTGTTCGCATCCGCTCGAAAATGACGAACAGCATCGGGATCACGAAAATGCCGACGATCGAGCCCGCCAGCATGCCGCCGAAAACCGGCGTGCCGACCGCGCGGCGGCTCGCCGCGCCCGCGCCTTCGGCGATGACCAATGGCAGCACGCCGAGGATGAAGGCGAAGCTGGTCATCATCACCGGGCGGAACCGCAGCCGCGCGCCCAGTTCCGCCGCCTCGCGGATCGACTTGCCTTGCTTGCGCTGGTCGACGGCGAATTCGACGATCAGAATGCCGTTCTTGGCCGCGAGCGCCACCAGCACGACGAGGCCGATCTGCGCGTAGACGTCGAAGCTGCGCCCCGCCACGACCAGCGCCAGGATCGCGCCGAGCACGCTGACGCTCACCGACAGCAGCACGGAAATCGGAATGTTCCAACTCTCGTACAGCGCCACCAGGAACAGATACGCGAACAGGATCGCCAGACCGAGCACGATCGCCGTTCCCCCCGCCGCCGCCTTCTCCTGCAACGCGGTGCCTGTCCATTCATAGGCGTAGCCGGCGGGCAGCGTCGTGGCGGAGATGGCCTCCATCGCGGCGAGCGACTGGCCGGAGCTGAACCCGGGCTTGGCGGCTCCGTTGATGAGCGCGGCGCGGAAGCCGTTGTAGCGCGTCAGCAGCTCCGGCCCCTGCACGATCCGAGGTTCGCCCAGCACCCGCACCGGCACCATCGCGCCCGCGCTCGAGCGCACGTAGACGTCGAAAATATCGTCGATTTCGTGCCGGTACGGCTGGTCCGCCTGCAGATTGACCTGCCAGACGCGGCCGAAAAGGTTGAATTGGTTGACGTACAAACGACCGATCGTCGATTGCAGGGCGTTGAACAGGTCGGACACCGCGACGCCGAGCACCTGCGCCTTGTTGCGATCTACGTCGAGATAGACCTGCGGCGTGTCGGCGGAGAAAGTCGAGAATACGCCGGCGAGTTCCGCCCGCTGATTGGCGGCGACCTGCATCGCCCGTGTGACCGCCGCGATATCGAGCGGCGGCTGACCTTGCAGCGCCTCCAGCATGAACTGGAAGCCGCCCGTGCTGCCGAGCCCAAGGATAGGCGGCAGGTTGAACGGGAACGCCACCGCCTGGTTGATGGCGGCGAGCTTGGGCCGCAGTTTCGCGACGATGGCGGTCGCCGAGCGCTCCGGATCGCCGCGCTCGCCATAGGGCGCGAGCTGGATGACGAAGAACGCCTGATTGGGCGTGGTGACGCCGTCGAGAAAGTCGAAGCCGACCACCGACAGCACGCCCGAGACGCCCGGCACGCCCTTGATGACGTCCTCCGCCTGCTCGACCACGCCTTGCGTGCGGTTGAGGGAGGCGCCCTCGGGCAGTTTCATCGCCGCGAACAGCGCGCCCTGGTCCTCCTCGGGCAGGAAGCTTTGCGGCGTGCGGCTGAAGAGATAACCCGAAAGCGCCAGGACGCCGACGACAACTACAGCGCCGACGATCGAGACCCGCACCAGCCTATGGACCAGCCAGCCGTAGCCGTCGCGCGCGCGGTCGATGCCGCCGAGCACCCAGCGGATCGGCCCGCGGCTCGGCGGTCCGCGCTTGATCAGGATCGCGCACAAGGCGGGGCTCAGCGTCAGCGCGTTGAGCGCGGAAATCAGCATCGAAATCGACACCGCCACCGCGAATTGCCGGAACAATTGCCCGCTGATGCCGGGAATGAACGCGACCGGCACGAACACCGACAGCAGCACCAGCGTGATGGCGATGATCGGCGCGGTGATTTCCGCCATAGCCTTCTTGGTCGCTTCCGGCACCGAAAGGTCCGGCTCTTCCTCGACGACGCGTTCGACGTTCTCGATGACGACGATGGCGTCGTCGACCACGATGCCGATCGCGAGCACCAGGGCCAGCAGCGACACGGTATTGGCGGAATAGCCGACCGCCAGCAGGCCGCCGAACGCGCCGATGATCGACACCGGCACGGCGATCAGCGGAATCAGCGTCGTGCGCAGCTTGCCGAGGAACAGAAACACGACGAGTCCGACCAGCACGAACGCCTCGAGCAGCGTGCGGATCACTTCTTCGATGGTCGAGGTGACGAACACGGTCGTATCGAAGAACACCGAATAGGTGAGATCATCGGGGAAGCGTTTGGCGAGCTCCTCCATCGTCGTGCGAACCGCCTTTGTCACATCGACGGCGTTGGCGCCCGGCGATTGATAGATGCCGATCGCCGCCGTCGGCGCGCCGTTGAAGCGCGAGTAGCGGTCGGAGGAATTGGCGCCGAGCTCCACGCGCGCGACGTCCTTGATGCGCACCACCGATCCGCCTGGATTGGTCTTCAGGACGATGTTGTTGAACTCGTCGAGATTGGCGAGCCGTCCCGTCGTCTTGACGGTGAACACGCTTCGCTGATCGCTGGCGACCGGCGCGCCGCCGATGGTTCCGAGCGCGGCGGGCGTGTTCTGCGCCTTGATCGCCGCGGCGACGTCGGCGGGCACGAGGCTGAACGCGGCGAGCCGGGCCGGATCGAGCCAGACGCGCAACGAATAGTCGAGCGGCCCGAACAAGGTGGCCTGTCCCACGCCTTTGACGCGCGAGAGCGCGTCGAGCACGTTGATCGTCGCGTAATTCGAAAGGAAAAGCTGATCGAAGCTCTTCTTGGGCGAATACAGCGTCAGCACCTGCAACAGCGCCGCCGATTTCTTGCGGATCGACAGGCCCTGCTGAACGACCTCCGTCGGCAATTGCGCTTGCGCCAGCGTGGCGCGGTTCTGCACGTTCACGGTGTCGATGTCGGGATTGGTGCCGAGCGCGAAGGTGACGTTGAGCGTGTAGGTGCCGTCGGCGCCGCTGGTCGATTGATAATAGAGCGCGTTGTCGACGCCGTTGACCTGCGCCTCGATCGGCTGCGCGACCGTCGACTCGACGAGTTCGGCGTCGGCGCCGGGATAGTTGGCTGTCAACGTCACCTGCGGCGGCACGATGTCGGGGAATTGCGCGACCGGAATGACGAGAATCGCCAGCAGGCCGGCGAGCGTGATGACGATCGAGACGACGAAGGCGAGGCGCGGCCGGTCGATGAAAATGTCCGAGATCACGGCTTCGCCCCGCTGGGCTTCGCCTCACCGGCGACGTCGGTCGCGTTGACGACCTGTCCGGGCCGCACCTTCTGGACGCCGTCGATGATGACCTTCTCGCCCTCTTTCAGGCCGGAGGCGATGGCGATCTCGGTGTCGACCGCTTCCGCCGTCGTCACGCGCCGCACCACGGCCTTCTTGTCGTCGTCGACCACCATCACATAGACGCCGACCTGGTCGAGTTGCAGCGCCGAGCGCGGGATGACCAGGCGCTGCTGTGGCGCGCCCCGTTCGACCTTGACGGTGACGAAGGCGCTGTCGAGCAGCACGCGGCGCGGATTGGCGAACGTCGCGCGCACCGCAACCGTATCGGTCTGCTGATCCACCTGATTGGAGACGAAGCTCCAGTCGCCGACCTGATCGTAAGGCTTACCGTTGGCGAGCGTCGCGTGCACCTTGATGTCGGTGGCGCGCGAGACGTCGCCCTTGTGCTGCGAAGCGAGATCCGCGATCTGCCGCATGCTGACGGGAAACTCGACATAGATCGGATCGTCGCTGACGACGGTGGCGAGCACGCCGGTCGCCGCGTTGACGAGATTGCCGAGCGTGACGGCGGTGAAGCCGACGCGGCCCTCGATCGGCGACATGATGTCGGTGTAGCCGAGGTTTTCGTTGGCGATGGTCAACGCGGCCTGATTCTGCATGATCGACGCGTTCGCGCTGTCGAGCGTGGCGCGCGTGGAATCCACGGTCGCCTGCGTGCCGGCGGAGGTCTTCACCAGATCGGAGGCGCGGTTGAAGGCGAGTTGCGCGTTGCGCGCGACGGCCTCCGCCGCCGCGACATTCGCTTTGGCCTGCTCGACCGCTGCTGTGTATTGCGTCTTTTCGATCTGATAGAGAAGTTCGCCCGCCTTGACCTGCTGGCCGTCCTTGAAGGCGATCTTGGTCAAGAAGCCTTCGACGCGGGCGCGCGCCTGAAAGGTCTCGACCGCCCTGACGCGGCCGATGAACGACAGCGACGGCGTGATCCCGCGCTGCTCCACGGCGACGACCCCGACCGCCGGGGGAGGAGCCGGCGCGGGCTGTTGCGCCGTGTCCGTCGGTTTGCAGGCGCACAATGCAATGCAGGCGGCGAACGTGACCGAAATTCCGCGGGCGAATTTCATGGCCCCTCCGGTAACGCGTTCTCTGAACAAGATGTATAGCGCTATGTCGTATCGCCGACGAAGGGGGGGAAATCTCACGAATGCGTTATCGGCGGCCAACATGCTTTCGGCGGGAAAGGCGCGGCACGAAAACGGCGTAGCCGCGTTGTCTCCCGTATCGATACAGCAACGGAGAGCCTCACATGACCCGCATCTTGTTCGTTGGCCAAAATCCGGAAACCGTCGACTTCACCGACCCCGCCCTGCCGCCGGGCTTCAACGCCGAGAAAATTCAGGCGGGAATCGCGATCGGCCTCGCCAAGATGAAGGAGCGGGGATGGCGGGCCGATCCATGCATGATCCCGCCCGACGAAACGGCGGGTCCCACGATCGAGAAACAACTGACCAGCGCGAACTACGACTGCGTCGTGATCGGCGGCGGCCTTCGGCTTCCGCCCAAGAGCCTTTGGCTGTTCGAAGCGGTAGTCAACGCCGTGCACAGAGCCGCGCCCCACGCCGCCATCGCGTTCAACACGCGCCCGGAAGACACGGCCGACGCGGCGGCCCGTTGGCTGAAGGCGGATTGAAGCTCGCCTAATGGACGTCAGGCGGAAGGTCGCCGCGGCGGATTGGACATTGATATTTTCACGCCTTGGCGCGATGAGGGAGGAAGCATTCATCGCCGGAAGGTAGGCGTTTCAAATGACCAGGACGCCGTTTCAGACTTATTATTTCGAGGACCTCGCGCTGGGCATGCGCGAGACCATCGCCAAGACCGTCGAGAACGAGGACGTGATCGGTTTCGCCGAATTGTCCGGCGACCACAATCCGATCCACCTCTCCGACCATTTCGCGCGCAAGACGCGGTTCGGCGCCCGCATCGTGCATGGCCTCTATACCGCGAGCCTGATCTCCGGGGTCATCGGCATGCGTCTGCCGGGCCCGGGCGCGGTGTATATCTCGCAGACCCTCAATTTCCTCGGACCGGTCATGATCGGCGATGTCATCGACGTTTCGGTCGAGGTGGTCGAACTGACGGAAAAAGGCCGACGGGTGCGGCTGCATTGCGAATGCAAGGTGGGCGACAAGCTGGTGCTCGACGGCGAAGGCATCCTCAGCGTGCCGCCGACGCCCAAGCGACGCCTTCCCGACGCCGCGACGCCGGCTTGACCCGGCGGCAAGCGCGGGGCAGTTTCCGCGCGCTTCGCCGCCCGCCGTCATTGCGAGCGCAGCGAAGCAATCCAGGGGCCGCATCACGGAGCCGCTGGATTGTTTCGCTGCGCTCGCAATGACGAAAATGCATGGAATCCACGTGACCGCCGCCTCTTCCCCGGACTTCGTCACCGCCGTTGATCCGACGCAGCCGCCGCCGCGCCTGCGCAAGGCCGTCTATGCCATCGGTAATTTCGACGGCGTGCATCTGGGCCATCGGGCGGTGCTGGAGCGGACGAAGGCGCTGGCGACCAACCTCGGCGCCCCCAGCGCGGTGCTGACCTTCGAGCCGCATCCGGCCGATTACTTCGCGGGCAAGCCGGTCGTGTTCCGGCTGACGCCATTCGCCGCCAAGGCGGGGGCGATCGAGGCGCTCGGGCTCGACGGCATCGTGTTCCTCAGCTTCGACGCGGCGCTGGCGGGCCTCTCGGCCGAAGCCTTCGTCGAGCAGGTGCTGGTGCGCTCGCTCGACATCGGCGCCGCCGTGATCGGCTGGGATTTTCACTTCGGCAAGGGCCGCTCAGGCTCGCCGGCTTTCCTGCAACGGGAGGGCGAGAAGTTCGGCTTCGCGGTCGATGTCGTGCCGAAAGTGGAAGCGCGGGACGACGGCGGCTCCGAAGTGATCTCGTCGTCGGCGGTGCGGCGCGCGCTGGAGCAGGGCGACATCGCGGCGGCGGAACGCCGTCTCGGCCGCCGCTATGGCGTTTCGGGAACGGTGATCAAGGGCCAGCAACTCGGCCGCACGCTCGGCGTGCCCACGGCCAATATCGCGCTGCGGCCGACCGATCGGCTCGCCCATGGCGTCTACGCCGTGCGCGCAACGGTCGGCGGCCGGACTTATGACGGCGTCGCCAGCTACGGCACGCGCCCGACGGTCGACAACGGCGCACCGCTGCTGGAGACGTTCATTTTCGACTTCGACGCCGACATTTACGGCCAGGAGCTGCGCATCGACGTCGTCGCGCGCATCCGCGACGAGTTGAAATTCGACTCGCTCGACGCGCTGAAGGTCGCGATGGCGCGCGACATGGAGCAGGCGCGGGCGATTCTGGCGGCGGAACGATTTGGCGATTCGCGCCAAATCCTCTAATCCCCCAAGCTCGCGCGGGCGCCTCGGCGTTTCGCCCTCTCCTTAGCTCATCTCCGGCTGCCTTTCATGACCGACGCGCCCGACTATTCGCAGACCCTTTATCTGCCCAAGACCGATTTTCCGATGCGCGCCGGGCTGCCGCAAAAGGAGCCGGAGATTCTCGCGCGCTGGGGCCAGCAGAACCTCTATTCGGCGCTGCGCCAGAGTTCCGGTAACCGGCCGAAATTCGTGCTGCACGACGGCCCTCCCTACGCCAACGGCAACATCCACATCGGCCACGCCCTCAACAAGATCCTGAAGGACATGGTCGTGCGCTCGCAGCAGATGGCGGGCAAGGATTCCAACTATGTGCCCGGCTGGGACTGTCACGGTCTGCCGATCGAATGGAAGGTCGAGGAGGAATTCTATCGCAAGAAGGGCAAGGCCAAGCCCGACTTCAAGGACTCGGCGGCGATCATCGCGTTCCGCAAGGAGTGCCGCGCCTACGCCGAACATTGGCTGTCGGTGCAGCGCGAGGAATTCAAGCGGCTTGGCATCACCGGCGACTGGGATCATCCCTATTCGACGATGAGCTTTCCCGCCGAGGCGCAGATCGCGCGTGAAATCCACAAATTCGCGGCGAACGGCCTGCTGTATCGCGGCTCGAAGCCGGTGATGTGGAGCGTGGTGGAGAAGACCGCGCTCGCCGAGGCCGAGGTGGAGTACGAGGAGCACACCAGCGACACGGTGTTCGTGGCGTTCCCGGTGAAAGATACAGGGACGATCAAGGTCGGAGAATCCGAGATCGCTCAGGGCTTCGACACGTTGGACAAAGTGCGTGACTTGCTCAAATCGTCGTCAGTTGTGATTTGGACGACAACGCCGTGGACGATCCCAGGGAACAGAGCAATCAGCTTTTCCTCTAGGATCGAGTATGCGGTATTTGAGGTTACTGATGCGCCAGAAGGAAACTGGGTCGCCGGAGGTGCGAGATTCATCGTTGCTACGAAGCTCGCCAACGAATTTTTCAGGGCTGCGAAAGTAACGAGTTTCGTACAAAGGCTGAAGCTCGATACGTCTTTTTGGACGTTGGATAAGGGCTTTTCGGTATTTCATCCGCTTCACGGCCAGGGGTACGAATTCGACGTGCCCTTGCTCGACGGCGACCACGTCACCGACGACGCGGGCACGGGCTTCGTCCACACCGCGCCCGGCCACGGCCGCGAGGATTTCGACATCTGGATGATCTCCGGCCAGATGCTGACCAAACGCGGCATCGAGACCCGCATCCCCTACACCGTCGACGAGAACGGCGCGCTCACGGCCGAGGCCCCGGGCTTCGAGGGCAAGCGCGTCATCACCGACAAGGGCGAGAAGGGCGACGCCAACGAGGCCGTCATCAAGGCGCTGATCGAAGCGGGCGCGCTGCTCGCGCGCGGCCGGCTGAAGCATCAGTATCCGCATAGCTGGCGCTCGAAGAAGCCCGTCATTTTCCGCAACACGCCGCAATGGTTCATCGCGATGGACAAGGCGATTGGCGCTGTAGACGCGGGCGCCGACCGCGTCCGGCGCGAAGCGCCACCGGCCGCGGCAACGGACGCGGTCGACGACCGCGTCTACAATGGCGCCACCCTGCGCGAAACCGCCATCGCCGCCATCGCCGAAACCCGCTGGGTGCCGGCGGCGGGCGAGAACCGCATCCGCGGCATGGTCGGCTCCAAGCCCGACTGGGTGATGAGCCGCCAGCGCGCCTGGGGCGTGCCGATCGCGGTGTTCGTCAAGAAGGGCGAGCACACGCCGCTGGTCGACGCCGCCGTCAACGCGCGCATCGCCGCCGCGTTCGAGAAAGAAGGGGCCGACGCGTGGTACGCCGAGGGCGCCGCCGCGCGCTTTTTGGCTCCGGACTACGACGCCGCCAACTACGAGAAGGTCGACGACGTGCTCGACGTCTGGTTCGACTCCGGCTCGACGCATTCCTATGTGCTGGAAGATTACGTGCACTTCCCGGGCCTTGCCGGCATCCATCGCAAGATCGACGGCGGCGCCGACGAGGTCATGTATCTCGAAGGCTCCGACCAGCATCGCGGCTGGTTCCAATCCTCCCTGCTCGAGAGCTGCGGCACGCGTGGGCGCGCGCCTTTCGACGTCGTGCTGACGCACGGCTTCACGCTCGACGAGAAGGGGCGGAAGATGTCGAAGTCGCTGGGCAACCAGACCTTCCCGCAGGACATCATCAAGACCTCCGGCGCCGATATCCTGCGCCTCTGGGTGGCGAGCGTCGATTATTCCGACGACCAGCGCATCGGCCCGGAAATCCTGAAGATGGTGAGCGACAATTATCGGAAATTGCGCAACACGATCCGCTGGATGCTCGGCACGCTCGCGCATTGGGACGCCAAGGACGCCGTCGGCTTCGACGGCATGGAGGCGCTCGACCGGCTCATGCTGCACAAGCTGAGCGAACTCGACGAGACGGTGCGCGGCGCTTACGCCGGTTTCGAATATTCGCGCGTGATCGCGGCGCTGTCGGCGTTCCTCAATGCCGACCTCTCCGCCTTTTACTTCGACATCCGCAAGGACGCGCTCTATTGCGAGCCGCCGTCGAGCGCCAAGCGGCGCGGCGCGCTGGAGGCGATCGATCACATCTTCCGCGCCGTGACGATCTGGCTCGCGCCGATCCTCGTCTTCACGACGGAAGAGACTTGGGCCTCGCGCGACGCGTCGCAGCGTTCGGTGCATCTCAAGCAATTCCCCGACGTGCCCGAATCGTGGCGCGACCCCGCGCTCGCCGCGCAATGGGAGACCATCCGCAAGGTGCGCTCGGTCGTCACCGGCGCGATCGAGATCGCGCGCGCCAACAAGGAGATCGGCTCCTCGCTGGAGGCGCATCCGACCGTTTACATCGACGACGCGAAGCTCGCCGCCGCGCTGGAAGGCGTCGATTTCGCCGAAATCTGCATCACCTCCGACCTGACGATTCTGATGGGTTCGGAAGCGCCCGCGGACGCGTTCCGCGCCCCCGAGACCGCCGGCGTCGCCGTCGTCGTGAACCGCGCCAAGGGCGTCAAATGCGCGCGATCGTGGCGCTACTTCGACCCCGCCACCGCCGATCCGGCCTATCCCGACGTGACCCCGCGCGACGCCCAGGCGCTGCGCGAACTCGCGGCCCAGCCGGCGTGATCAACGCGCGCGTCCTCGGCGCCGTCACCGCGGTCGCGATCTTCGGGCTCGACCAAGCCTCGAAGTTCGCGGTCGTGCACGGCTTCGGCGAAAGCGAGATGGGATCGCCCTATCTGCTGCCGATCCTCGATCTTTCGCTGCATTGGAACCACGGCATCTCGTTCAGCCTGTTCCCGCAGGACACGTCCCTGGGCGTCTGGGCGCTGCTCGGCTTCACGCTGTTCGCGGTCGCGCTGCTCGGCGCCTGGCTGTGGCGCGCGCGCGCGGCGTTGGTCGGCCTCGGCCTCGGCGCCATCATCGGCGGCGCGCTCGGCAACGCGAGCGATCGGTTCGCCTATGGCGCCGTGGTCGACTTTCTCGACCTGCACGCGTTCGGCCGGCATTTCTTCGTCTTCAACGTCGCGGACGCGGCGATCTCCTGCGGCGTCGCGCTCCTGTTGATCGACGGGTTGTTCGCCGCAGAGGCGAAGACCGCGCAATCTTAACCTCGCGCCCCGCGCCTTGGCATGTCAGCATAACCCACCATCCGCCCTGCGATTCGCCCTTGTCCGCGCTCACGCCCTTCATCGCTTTGCTCATCTCCGTGTTCGCCCTGATCTCGGGCAACGCGCTCATCAGCGTCGCCGTGCCGATCCGCGCCAATCTCGACGGGTTCGGCGCGTTGACGATCGGCCTGATCGGCTCGGCCTACTTTGTCGGGATGCTGGGCGGCACGCTGAAGACTCCCGCCATCGTGCGGCGGGTCGGGCACATCAGGGCCTTCGCGGCCTTCGTCGCGCTGGCGATCGTCGCGGTCGACATTCTGCCGATCTGGGAGAACCCCGCCGCGTGGTTCGCGTCGCGCGCGCTGCTCGGTTTCGTGCTGGCGGGAATCTACGCCGTCATCGAATCCTGGATCAACGGCAAGGCGCACAACAGGAATCGCGGCGGCCTCTACGGCGTCTACCAGATCGTCAATTTCGCCGCTTCGGCCTTGGGGCAGTTGATGTTCCGAGGCTTCGACGCGCATTCGTTCGCGCCCTTCCTGGTCGGCGCCTCGCTGATGGCGCTGGGCATCGTGCCGCTGTCGATGACGAGCGCCGACGCGCCGGAACTGCCGCGAACGGTGAAGCTGCGCATCTCCTGGCTACTGACGCTGTCGCCGATTTCGGTCGCGGCGGCGCTGGTCGCGGGCGCCACCAATGGCGCGGCGATCGCGCTGGCCCCGATCTACGCGCTGCAAATCGGCGTCGAGCCTTCGGCGGTTCCGTTGTTCACGGCGGCGATCGTGATCGGCTCGGCCTTGGGCGTCTACCCCGTCGGGCGGCTGTCGGATCGCATCGACCGGCGCGTGATCATGGCTTTCGTGATGACAGCGGGCGCTCTCGTCGAAATCGCGCTGGCGACGTCGAGCCCGCAAGGGCTTTGGCTGGCGGCGGCCGGCTTCTTCGTCGGCCTGACCACCTACACGCTCTATACGCTCTCCGTGTCGCTCGCCAACGACCGCGCCAGCCCCTACGACATGGTGCTGGTCTCGGCCGGATTGCTGTTCGTCTATTGCGTCGCCGCGGTCATCACGCCGCCGCTGGCGTCGCTGGCGATGCGGACGTTCGGCGCGGGGGCGTTGTTCGCGCAGAACGCGGTGTTTCACGCCGGTCTGGCGATCTTCGCGATCTGGGGATTGATCGCCGCGCCGAAATCACGCTGAGTCTATTCCTTCGCGACCGAAATATCGGGCGCCGACGGGTTCTTCATGCCGACGACGTGATAGCCGGCGTCGACATGCAGGATTTCGCCGGTCACGCCGAGCGCCATCGGCGACAGCAGATAGACCGCGCTCTGGCCGACTTCCTCGATCGTCACGGTGCGGCGCAGCGGCGCGTTGTATTCGTTCCAGCGCAGGATATAGCGGAAATCCCCGATGCCCGAGGCCGCCAGCGTCTTGATCGGCCCGGCGGAGATGGCGTTGACGCGAATAGCCTTTTCGCCGAGGTCCGCCGCGAGATAGCGCACGCTGGCCTCCAGCGCGGCCTTGGCGACGCCCATGACATTGTAGTGCGGCATCCATTTCTCGGCGCCGTAATAGGTCAGCGTCAGCATCGAGCCGCCGTTCTTCATCAGCTTTTCCGCGCGCTGCGCGATAGCGGTGAAGGAATAGCAGGAGATCGCGAGCGACTTGGTGAAATTGGCTTCCGTAGTGTCGACGTAGCGGCCGGTGAGTTCGTCTTTGTCGGCGAAGGCGATGCAATGCACAACGAAGTCTATGCCGCCCCAGAGCTTTTCCGCCTCGGCGAATACCGCGTCGACGGTCGCGCCTTCGGTGACGTCGCAATGGCCGAGCACATGCGCGCCGATTTCCTTGGCGAGCGGACGCACGCGCTTCTCCAACGCGTCGCCCTGGTAGGTCATGGCGATCTCGGCGCCGGCGTTGTGCAACGCCTTGGCGATTCCCCACGCGATCGACCGGTTGTTGGCGACGCCCAGGATTACGCCCTTGAGGCCCCGCATCACGCCGGATTCGCTCGCCACTGTCATGCCGTTCCCCGTCATTTCAACTTCTGAGTACGTTCTGTGCCGGCCCTGCATACCGTCGCGAGGCGCGCAAGGGAAGGCTAGGCTCTTGGAAGCTCCGTAACAAAATGTGTGAAACCGCTCATAAATCCGCTTGGAGCGGGGTGCGGTTCGGAATAAACTGCTTAACATTCGATTAATCCGTGGGTCGGCGTAGTGTCCATGAACCGAGAATGGTCAGACGACACAGGAAGCTTGCGACGTTTCGGTCTCGCATTGGCGCGGGACGATCGTTTTGTGCTCGACGACGCTTCGGCGACGCGGCTTGTCGACAAACTGATCCGACAAAGCGCGGTCGCCCCGATCGCGGAAGAATTTCCCTCTCGCCTCAAAGGCCGCGCGCGCGCCTTCGCGCGTTTGATCCAGCTCTATCGCCGGCATGTCCGTCGCCTCGCGATGGAGGATGTCGAAGGCGGTTGGACCGAGGGCTCCGGCGCTCGGAGCGGTCCGGCCGTGGTGAACGGCGTTCGGGCGCTGCCGCTGGAGCTGCGCGAAGCGTTGTTGCTCGTCGTGCTCGGCGGGTTCTCGCATGGCGAGGCGACCGAGGCGCTGGACATTCCGATGTCCTGCTTGCTGGAGCGACTGGAGAGAGGACGGATGCGTCTGGCTCAGCACATGGGCGTGAGCTTCGATCCCGTCCGCGAGACGAACTGGCAAGGCGCTCCACATCTGCGCGTGATCAAATGACGGATCGTTTCGCGTCGAGCGAAGCGCACGGCTACGTCGATTCTTGTCTCGACCCCCAGCAGAAACGCGCGTTCGAGGCGCGGTTGCATGAAGAGTCCGAACTGCGGCGCCGTGTGGAAACCTGGCAAGCGCAGAACGAGGCGATCCGTCTGGCGTTCGGCGCATCGCCGCGCACGCGGTTTTCGCTCGGGCGTCCCTCCAACGAGAACGCGACAGCCCGGCTGAATGCGGAGACCGATTTACGCCGCGTCGAATCGTCGCCCGCGCCCAGAAAGGCGGGGAGCGGCGAAACGTCCCAGGCCGCGCGACCCGTCGCCGAGGCGCCGCCTCCGGCCCTCGGCATGTTGCGCTGGGCGGCGGTCGGCGCGCTCGCGTTCGGCCTGCTCTGCGTCAGCGCCTCCGGCGGCCCCGCCGATCCGCGCGACGCGCTGATGGACGCCGGCGCTTCGGCCCTGCGAGCGTTCAGCGCCGCCGCCGTCGCCCCGTTGGATATGCCGACCCACGACGCCCGGGCGCTGGCGAAATGGCTGTCGCCGAGGTTTGCGCTGAACCCGCCGCTGAGCGGCCTCGAAATTCCCGGTTGGAGTCTGGTCGGGGCGCGCATGGTGCCCGGCACGCGATCGGCGGCCGCGCTGATTCTGTTCGAAAACGAGGATCATGTGCGCGCGGGACTGATGATCGAACCGCTCGACGCGCCTCCCGCGCTGGCCCCGCTCGCGCGCCGCATCGGCGCCGTCGCCTCGGCCGCGGCGACCGAAGGCGGCCACGGGATCGCGGCGATGGGGCCGAGCGTCAGCGTGGTCGCGGCTTTGATGCGGGGTCGCGGGGCTGGGGGGGACTAAGGCCTTCGTCACCCAAGGCGCCCGTCATCGCGAGCGACGCGAAGCGATCCAGACTAAAGCCCAAGTCTGGATCGCTTCGCCTTGCTCGCGATGACGGAGAGGGGCGGCGCCTAGAACAACGCCACCACGAGCAGCCGCGCGCCCCTCTCGACGATAATTTTCACTTCCCGCCCGTCGGCCAAAGCCGCGCGCTCCTCGGCGAGCCGAATCTCGATGTCGTCATATTCGAGCGGCGAGCCGTCGAATGGGTTCACGGCCTTGTAGACTGCCTCCTTGCACGAGAAGATCAACCGCGCCGTCACGGGATCGCCGTGGGTCGAGAGCCGCTCGGCATCGCTCAGCGCGAAGGCGGCGATGTCGTCCGGCAAAGGGTCCGCCGGCTCGATGTCGATTCCGAGCGCGACGACTTGCCTCGCGGAGGCGACCGCTGCGACGGCGAACACGTCGTCGTGCGCGAGCGATCCCACCACCCCTTTCGGCCATACGGGTGCGCGGGACGGCGAGCGCGGCAGCGGCGCGAAGGGATCGCTGCCCAACTCGCCGAGCAAGCCTCGCGCGGCGATTCGGGCGGCCCCGCTCGCGCGACGCCTCGTGAGGTTTTTTGCGCTCGCGTCCGCGAACGCGTCCTCGTCGCCGATCCCAATCCGGCGCGCGGCGACAAGAATCCCGAGGGGCGACAACGAGAATCGAAACGCCGAGAGATCGAGCCCGCCGTCTCGCGATTCGCCCGCGCTCATTCCGCCGCGACGAGCGCCATCCGGGCAATTCGGCGGCCGACGAGTCTGGCGGGGTTGCCGCGCCAGCGCGAATAGGCCGGCGTGATCTCGCCCTTCATAAGGAAGGAATCGGGGTCGAGATAGGCGCCTTCGTTCATCACGACGCCGTAGTGAACGAACGAACCCGCGCCGAGCGAGCAGCCCGCGCCGATTCGGACGTAATCCGACTTGAACACGCCCTCTTCCAGCGAATGCGCCTGGATCATCGCCGCCTGATTGAGGTTCGCGCCGTCGCCGATCTCGACCAGCGTGCGTTCGCTCAAGTTGCAGCCGTCGTCGAACACCTTGCGGCCGACCTTGACGCCGAGGAGACGCAGCACCGCGCCGCGCATCGCCGTTCCCGCGAACAGCGAAGCCGCCGAACCCGCGCCGGAGAGTTTCCAATAGCGCTCGATGCGCCAGAACGCGGGGTCGTAGGTGGTCGCGATTTGCGGCTTCAGCCGGCCGAAGCCGATCGACCCGCGCTCGGTCAGGACGTGCGCGGCGAAGGCGATCAGCAGCGCGACGCCGACCGCGAGCGACATCGCCGGCAGGCTACGCCATCCGAATGCGGTCGCCATCACGGCGAAGACGAAGAGGGCCTGGAACTCGACGAACCAGTGCATCGCCAACATCAAGAGCGCGGTGACGACGTTGTGCCGGGTCTTGCGCTTCAGCAGAAGACGACGCTGCTCGGGGCTGATTTTCGCCACCAGCTCGAGATCGCGCGACGCCGCGCGCGGTATCTCGAAGCTCGGCGAGCCGAGCAGGCCGACGTTTTCACGCATCGGGCCGTCGATGGGCGCCATGACTTTGGTCGCGAGCAGACAATTCTCGCCGATGCGGGCGCCGGGCGGCACGAAAACGTCGGTGCCGAGAAAGTTGTTGGCGCCGACGCGGCAGGCGCCGAGCCGGAAGGCCTGGCTCGACATCACGACATTGCCGAGGGTCAAGCCGTCGGATGCGACAGTGCCGGCGCCGATCGAGCACAGGAACGGATTCTCGTAGCGCTGCTCGCTGCCGAAGTTCGACCCATTCGATTCCGCCGACGCCAGCTTGAGGCCGACGAAACGCAAGTAGCGCTCAATGTAGACGCTGTCGCCGAACAGCAGATTGAAGAACGTCGAATTGCTGGTCCCGTCGATCAGGCGCGTCAGGAAATGATGGAAGCCGTAGAGCGGATAGAGCCGACCCTCGCGAAGAAACGCGTTCGCCAAGCGCGGCAGCGCCCAGATCACCGCGAGCCCGGTCAACAGGGAAGCGACGAAGAAGCCGATTGACGCCGCCAGCGTCAACGGCAGCAAGTCTTTCGCTGTCTGCCAGATTGACGAAGCGACAACAACGCGGCCGGAATCGGCGACCCAGATCGAGAGCGCATAGGTGAGGACGGCGTCCGCGAGCGGTCCCAGCAGCCCGAGCGCGCCGACGAGTTGGGTCGCCGTGTAGAGCCCCCGGCGCCAACGCGGCCCCACGCCGTCGTCCGCGAGGCGGAAATTGGTCGTCGTCTCCTCGGCGGGCGAGCCGTGATAGCGCTTGCCCTCGGGCACAAGCTGGCCGTTGCGCAGCGAGGAGCTGTGGCCCAACTGGCCGAAGTCGCCGATCGAGGCGTTGATGTCGAGAACGCTCGCCTCGCCGACATAGGCGTTTCTGCCGATATGAATGGCGCCGAAATGCAGGCGATTGCCGAAGGCGGTGTAGCCGGGCAGCATCGCGCGCTTAGCGATCACTGCGTCGTCGCCGACGCTGAAGAGATCGGCCGCGGCGGGTATGCTTCCCGTCATGATCAAGGCGTGCCGGCCGATGCGGGCGCCGAGGCAGCGCAGATAAAAGTTGTAGAGCGGCGTGCCGACGAAGGCGTTCGCGGGCGCGACGCCCATGAGCTGTCGGGCGACCCAGAAACGATAATAGGCAGCGCTCCAGATCGGAATCGTCCGCGCCTCGGCGCGGCCGATCAGCAACCATTTGGCCCCGATCGCGAGCGCGTGCAGCCCGAGAAACCATGCCATGATGACCACGACGGAGCGAAGATACAGCGCCATCGGCGAGTCGACGACTTCGTAGGTCCAGGCGAAGCTCGCCTGCGTCGCCGCGATCCCGAGAACGCCGCTCGCGAGATAGAACGCGCATTGAGCGGCGCCGCAGAGATAGAAGGTCAGGTTCGACGGCTTGTGCTCCGGCGGGTTCTCCGGCTCGACGGCCTCCATCGGCTTGGCGGCGTCGAGCACGCGCGAAAGCCGGCGCACTGTCGGGTTGGTGTAGACTTCGCGCATCGCGACATGGAGCGTCGGCGCGGCCTGCCGGATGCGGGCGCAGAAGCGCGCCATCAGCAGCGAATGCGCGCCGTATTCCTCGAAGAAGTCGCCATCGATCGACACCTCGTCGAGGCCCAGCGTCTCGGCCAGCGCGTGGCAGAGCAGATGCTCGGTCGGCGTCGTCGGCGGCGCATGGCTTTCGGCGATACGCAGGCGCGGCGACTTCGGCGCCGGCAGCTTCTCGCGGTCGGCCTTGTTGCTGACGAGGGTCGGAATGAACGGCAGCCGCTCGAGGTAGGCCGGCGTCATGTAGGAGGGCAGACGCGAGCGCAGGAAGGAGACGATCGCGGCCGGCTTGGGCGCGGGCGCGCCGTGCTTGACGGAATAATAGGCGACCAGTTCCGCCGCGCCCGGAACGGGCTCGAAGGTCGTGACCACGACCTGCGCGATATCGGCGATTTCGAGCAATACCGATTCGATCTCGGTCAGTTCGATGCGATAGCCGCGCAGCTTCACCTGCGTGTCGATGCGGCCGAGATATTCGATCTCGCCTTCCGCGTTGATGCGGCCGAGGTCGCCGGTGCGATAGACGCGGCCCGAGGGATTGTTGGGCAGCGCGAGAAAGTCCGGGATGAACTTGGCTTCGGTCAGCTCGCGCCGGTTGAGATAGCCCTCGGCGACGCCGATGCCGGCGATGCCGATTTCTCCGGCCTCGCCCATTTCCAGCGCCTCGCCGCGCTTGGGGTCGAGAATCAGGATCGAATAGGTCGGCAGCGGCTTGCCGATCGTCACCGGCCGGTCCGGACGCATGTGGCCGAGCGTGGCGGTGACGGTGGTCTCGGTCGGGCCATAGCTGTTGAGCAGGCTGCGGCCCGGGCGGCTCCATCGTTTCACCAGCGCGGGCGGGCAGGCCTCGCCGCCGATCAGCAGCACGCGGAGATCGGGAAGATCGCGGTCGATCGAGGCCAGCAGGGTCGGCACGCAGCAGAAGCAGGTGACGCCGCGCGATTCGAGAAAATCGGCGAGCTCCTCGCCGAACAGGCTCGTCGCCGCCGTGTTGGGAACCAGCGTGGCGCCGGCGACCAGCGGAACCCACAATTCCTCGACCGAGAAATCGAACGCGACCGACATGCCCTGATAGACGCGATCCCCGACCGAGAAGCCGTAAAGTTCGGTCGCGACGCGGACGAAATTGCAGATGCTGGGATGCGCGACCGCGACGCCCTTGGGATGTCCTGTCGTGCCGGACGTATACAGGATGTAGCAGAGCCCGTCGGCGACCGCCGCCCGCTCGTCGTCGCCGATCGGCGCGTCGTCGAGATCGGCGACTTCGTAACGCGACCGGTCGAGGATGATTTGCGGGATCGCGGCTTCGGAGAAGCGATCGGCGAGCCTCAGATGCGTGACCACCAGCGTCGCGGAGGAATCCTCCAGGATGTAGCGTAGCCGCTCCGGTGGATGGTTCGCGTCGAGCGGCACATAGACCGCGCGCACCTTGAGCAGGGCGAACAGCGCGACATAGGCCTCGACGCCGCGGTCGAGCAGCACGGCCACGCGATCACCCGGCCGCACGCCCTGGATGAGAAAGAAGCGGGCCATCTGATTCGCGCGCGCGTCGAGTTCGCGATAGCTGACATTCGCCCCGTCGATCGCCACGGCGACGCGGTCGGCGTGGCGGCGGCAGGCGTCCTCCAGCACGTCATCGAGCCGCTCGCCGAAGCGCCAACGCAGCATCGACGCGTCGCTCAGAATCGACAGCTGCGCCGGCGGCCGCGCCACGCGCGCGGGCGAAAGGCGAGCGCCGTGAGCCGGGGCCAACGGAAACGGGACCAAGGCCTCCGGTTCGCGAACCAGAACGTCCGATCTAGGAGAGGAAACAGGCACAGGCGTACGTCCAAAAACACGATCAAGGAGAGACGTGATGGACGCAAAAAGTCGCTCGGCTTCTCAGCCGCTCTTCAGCCCCCGTTCCACGCCGTGGGTTTGTCCCCGGACAATTCTTCTTCCCAGCGGGCGCTTGTTAAGCGCACCGTTTCTGAACGTTGGGTGAATGTCCGCAAAGGCCCTATTTCCGCCACTCTCCAGAGACTTCAGCGCGTGAGGGGTCGCGTGATTCGCGCCGTTTCGGGCCATGCGCGTAGTGTGGAGACAGCGAAAGAAATTCTTAACCTTTAGTTCATGCTCGGTTCATCGCGGCGGGGTCAAACAGCGTCATGAAGCCTCGCGCCGAGGCTCGTTTCGAAAGTCTCATCTCCATGATCAAGAAGCTTTTGGCCGCCGCCGTGATCGCGCTCGGCGTCGCCGCCGCCCCCGCTGTCGCCTCCGCTGATCCCGCGCATCATCACCATCACTACCACGGCCATCATCACCACCATGGCCACCACCATCATCATCGTCACCATCATCATCATCATCATCATCATCATCACCACGCCAAGTAAGCGCGATCAAAG
>Ga0302319_10008620_pt1 | contig 19790 bp, 14 predicted proteins | sample Bog_T0_2_FD_203319 | JGI IMG/M metagenome (GOLD analysis project Ga0302319, IMG submission 203319) | Peat permafrost microbial communities from Stordalen Mire near Abisko, Sweden - Bog_T0_2 | ecosystem: Environmental > Terrestrial > Soil > Wetlands > Peat | place: Sweden: Abisko, Stordalen Mire... | reverse complement strand
TCCGGCACGCCTACGACCGCATCAGTCTCGAAGTGGTTTGGAACACAGTCCAGGAGCTTCTGCCGGCGTTGGAGGATGACGCGCAACGAGCGCTGGAACGACTGCGATCCGGGGACGGCAAGCTGACTGATCCGATTTAGGCCTGCATCGAAAGCCTCGCATGAACGGCCTACGGCTGGTCTTGCGGCGCAGATTGGCCGAGACAACGGGTGTGGATTGCCTGCTCGGGTTGGCGGTTCTGTGTTTCAATTCAATCCTTTTCAGGGTACCATAAACGCTGTGACCTCGGAGACCGACGAAGTGGATTTGGAAAAGCAACGCAGCCAGTTGCTGCTGGATTTGAAAGCAACGAAAGGAGCACGGTTCAATGCGGCCGAGCGGCTAGGGCAGCGTGACAAGCACAATATAACAGTTATCGCTGTTGCATCGGTCTATGTAATCATTCTTACTCTGCTGCCGGTTTTCTTCCATACTTCGGAACGTATATCAGTTTTTTTGAATCTCGCAACGGTATCCTTTTCGCTCGTAATTTTGGTCGCGTCACTTTTGCAATATTCGAATGCAGACCCTGTACAGATCGAACAATATCATCGCTGCGGCCTGGAGCTTAATGCTATTAGGCGCGAGTTACGGGCGACGGATCCTCTTACAGCGGAAGCGCTCATTGCTTCCGGAAAGCGCTTTGATGACGTTCTCCAAAAATATAGCATCAACCATGATACTGTGGATTTTGACAGGTATAAAACAGAGCATCCAGATGAATTTGAAGGCACGGCCGCCGAAAAGCAAAGCAGGCTATCAGTTAACCTTCTATCACAGATTAATAAATCAGCCGTTGAAATCATGACTGCTATCATGATAGCGCTTGGCATTATTCTGATGATATGGTTTGATTAGATAAATTAGTTCACCATCGGCGGCGCGTGTTATGTAACCTGGATGCAGACTTCTGACCAGTGTCATTTGGCCCCCTACTCCGGCAACACCTCGATCGCGTCCCCCACGGCGAACCGCCCGCCCTCCACCACCTCCGCATGCACCCCCAGATCGGCGTGCCCGTACAACCCCCGCAACTCCGCCACCGGATCAACGTCCCGTTCCGCCGTCTCGGGGTTCACCTCCGTCGCCGCGCACCGCACGATCCGCTTCGTCACAAGCAGCACCGCGCCGCCGAGCTGGATCTGCCGCCCCACCCACTCGAACTCGCTCCACGGCGGCGCCCCGCTGAACCACACATTCGCCCGGAACCGCCGCCGGTGACGCCGAGCCCCGACCCGCGCCTGGTAATCCATCAGGCTCGCCAGGTTGATCAGGCTCACCACCGGCTTCTGCTGGTCGCAGAACACGTGCCCCGGGGCGTAGCAGAACCGCGGCTCCCCCCGCGCCTCATCCCCCAGAAACGCCACCAGGAACGCGCCGATCCGCGCGCGCCCGGCCTCGGTCAGCGGGCTGTCCGCCACCACGCTGCCATCCGGCGCCCGGATCGTCAGCACGCCCGACCGCGGATCGAACAGCGAAAACAGCGCCGCGATCCGCGCATTCTTCAGCAAGCACATGAACCAGCTTTTCTGCCGCCAGACCGGTGCCGCCGGGTCAAACCCCGAATCCCCCTGCGCCAGCGCGAACGCCCGATCCCAGGGAATGCACCCGCCCGGTTCCACTTCGGCGGCTTCCAGCGCCTCGGCGGTCAGACCCTTCACCGGAAAGCGGTACAGGTATTCGATGCGCATGATGACATCCTCTTGAGCGGCCCCCCGCCTCTTCCCAAATCCTAGCCCAAAGGTTCACCGTCCGCTGCCTCCAGGGGGGCGAACGGGGCCTGTCGCCTAATCAACAGGGACACGACATGGACATCGAGAAATTCACCGAACGCTCGCGCGGTTTTCTCCAGGCCGCCAGCACCATCGCCATCCGCGACTTCCACCAGCGAATCACCCCCGAACATCTGCTGAAAGCGCTGCTGGACGATGAGGAAGGCGCGGCCGCCGGGCTGATCCGCAGTGCCGGCGGCGACCCCAAGGCGGCGCTGGCGGGAGTCGAGGCGGAACTCGCCAAGCAGCCCAGGGTGCAAGGCTCCGGCGCCGGCCAGCCGCAGATCACCCCCGATCTGGTGCGGATACTCGACGCGGCCCAGCAATCGGCGACCAAAGCCGGCGACGAATACGTGGCGCAGGACCGGCTGCTGGTGGCGCTCGCCGCCAGCGACTCCGCCGCGGCCCGCGCCCTGCGCGCGGCCGGCGTGACGGCGCAGGCGCTGGACAAGGCGGTCGCCGACATCCGCAAGGGCCGCAAGGTCGATAGCCAGAACGCCGAGGCCGGGTTCGACGCGCTGAAGAAATACGCCCGCGACGTCACCGCCCTGGCGCGGGAGGGAAAACTCGACCCGGTGATTGGCCGCGACGAGGAAATCCGCCGCACCATCCAGGTGCTCGCCCGCCGTACCAAGAACAATCCCGTCCTGATCGGCGAGCCCGGTGTCGGCAAGACCGCGATCGTCGAGGGCCTGGCGCTGCGGATCGTCAACGGCGACGTGCCGGAGGCGCTGAAGAACAAGCGGCTGATGGCGCTCGACCTCGGCGCGATGGTCGCCGGCTCCAAATACCGCGGCGAGTTCGAGGAGCGGCTGAAGGCGGTGCTGAAGGAGATCGAGTCCGCCCAGGGCGAGATCATCCTGTTCATCGACGAGATGCACACGCTGGTCGGCGCCGGCCGGGCCGATGGGGCGATGGACGCCTCCAACCTGATCAAGCCGGAGCTGGCGCGCGGCACCCTGCATTGCGTCGGCGCCACCACGCTGGACGAGTATCGCAAGCACGTGGAGAAGGACGCGGCGCTGGCGCGGCGCTTCCAGCCGGTGTTCGTCGGCGAGCCCTCGGTGGCCGACACGATCAGCATCCTGCGCGGCATCAAGGAGAAATACGAACTCCACCACGGCGTACGCATCACCGACGGCGCGCTGGTGGCGGCGGCGACCTTGTCCAACCGCTACATCACCGACCGCTTCCTGCCCGACAAGGCCATCGACCTGATGGACGAGGCCGGCAGCCGGCTGCGCATGCAGGTGGACAGCAAGCCGGAGGCGCTGGACGAGCTGGACCGCCGCGTCATCCAGCTCAAGATCGAGCGCGAGGCGCTGCGCAAGGAAAGCGACATCGCCTCGCGCGAGCGGCTGGAGACCCTGGAGAAGGAGCTCGCCGAGCTTGAGGACAAGGCCAACGCCATGGCCGCCGCCTGGAAGTCGGAGAAGGAGCAGGTCGCGGAGTCGCAGAAGCTGAAGGAACGGCTCGACCAGGCGAAGAACGAGGTCGAGATCGCGCAACGCCGCGGCGACCTCGCCCGCGCGTCGGAGCTGCTCTACGGCGTGATCCCCGACCTGGAGCGCAAGCTGGCGAAGGAATCCGACGGCAAGCTGGTGAACGAGGCGGTCACCGAGGAAAGCATTGCCGGCGTGGTCTCCCGCTGGACCGGCGTGCCGATGGAGCGGATGCTGGAAGGCGAGCGCGGCAAGCTGCTCCGCATCGAGGAGGAGCTGCGCAAGCGGGTCATCGGCCAGGACGAGGCGCTGAAGGCGGTGGCCAACGCGGTGCGCCGGTCGCGCGCCGGCTTGCAGGACCCGAACCGGCCGATCGGCAGCTTCCTGTTCCTCGGCCCCACCGGCGTCGGTAAGACCGAGCTCACCAAGGCGCTGGCCGCATTCCTGTTCGACGACGACCGGGCCATGGTGCGCATCGACATGAGTGAGTTCATGGAGAAGCACTCCGTGTCGCGGCTGATCGGCGCGCCTCCCGGCTATGTCGGCTACGACGAGGGCGGGGTGCTGACCGAGGCGGTGCGCCGGCGGCCCTACCAGGTGATCCTGTTCGATGAGGTGGAGAAAGCTCACGAAGACGTGTTCAACGTCCTGCTGCAGGTTCTGGATGACGGCCGGCTGACCGACGGCCAGGGCAGGACGGTCGATTTCAAGAACACGATTATCGTACTCACCAGTAACCTGGGCTCGGACATCCTGGCGGCACAACCTGAAGGCGAACCGGCGACGATGGTGCAGGGCCAGGTGATGAACGTGGTTCGCGCTCATTTCCGGCCCGAATTCCTGAACCGGCTGGACGAGATCATCCTGTTCCGCCGGCTGCAGCGCGACGACATGGCGGCGATCGTGCTGATACAGATCGAGCGGCTGCGGGCGCTGCTGGCCGACCGGAAGATCGGGCTGGAGCTGGATCGCGCCGCGCTCGAATGGCTGGGCACGGAGGGCTACGACAGCACCTACGGCGCCCGGCCGCTGAAGCGGGTGATCCAGCGCAGCCTGCAAAACCCGCTGGCTGGTTTGATTCTGGAGGGCGCGGTGAAGGAAAATGAGACGGTCCACGTCTCCGCCGGCGCCGACGGGCTAACCATCAACGGGCGGCTCGCCGAGGCGGCGTAAGCGAAACGAACGGCGTCTCCGGCGTAAGGCGCGCCGGGGGCGCCCCGTCCGGCATCGCCCGGACCAAAGAGTCTCTTGCTCACTCACGGCAGGATTAGTACACCCATCCCCGCGCCAACGAGCGCGGGGGAAATTCGCAGTTCCTGGCTGGCATTCCACGCTGGCCATGCCCGGCGCCACGCCGGGCGGTTCCCCTATGATCGTTGGTCCGCCGCCGCCATCGCGCTCCCGACGGAGATCTTTCATGCCGGAAGCCATCCCACTTCACACCGCCTCTGCCCTGGTGAAGACGCGTCCGAAAGACGTCGTTTCGGTCGCCGAGCGTATAGCCGCGCTGCCCTTCGTCGAGACGCGCGCCGCCGACTGGGGCCGCATCGTGGTGGTGTTGGAAGCCCCCGATGCGCGGACCGTCGGCCGGCTGCTTGAGGACATCAACGCCATCGATGGCGTGCTGTCCGCCGCCCTGGTCGGGGACCACAGTGCACCGGCACATCAACTGGCCTGAACACGGCGGCGCGGGCCAAGACATGCCCTTCGCGGTCGGGACGCGCAGGGCCGGTGTTTGCCCAATCAGGATGTAGGGCGGATAAGCTCTTGCGCCATCCGCCATTGCTGCCTGCTCCACAGCAAGCGGCGGATGGCGCTCCGCTTATCCGCCCTACGCTTCAACGCGTCGGCCGTTGAATGACCGGAGGCCCACCGCCTCCCTGCCCCGGCCCCTGACCCGCGAGACGACCGTGCCCGAACAACCGCGCTCCGTGATCGTCTATCTCGACGTTCTGTCCGACACGGAAGTGGCTGGCTGGGCCTACGACGAGGACGCGCCGCTCCGGCCGGTTACCCTGAGCCTACATATCGACGACGTTTTTGTTCTGGATGTGGCGTGCGACCGCCTTCGTCCGGATGTTCTGAGCAGCGGCTTTCCCACCGCATCCGTCGGGTTCTCGCTCGCGATCCCGGCCAGGTATTACGACGATGAGCCGCATCGACTGACGCTGCGCATTCCCGACGGCGGGCGGGTCGAGGTGATGGCCGTATCGGCCGAGGGTAAGGCGTGGGGCGACTTCCAATTTCCCTCGGCCACCGTCAAGGGGCAGGTTGAGGGCCTTCACGACGGGGCGTTCCGCGGCTGGGCGTTCCGCCACGACCGCATCACGGACCGCAAGCTGGGCGGCGTGCAGATTCTGGTGACCAGCGATGGGCGCCCGCTGGGCCAGGTGGTGGCGAACCTGCTCCGGGCGGATGTCGCCGAGACGCACGGGTGCGATAAGCTGTGCGGCTTCTTGTTCACGCCACCGCCCAGCGGCGCGGGTGGCAAACCGGTCGCGTTGCGGTTCAACGCGATCCCCGGCGGCGCCGAGTTGCGCAACAGCCCGTACCTCGTGGACCTTCCGGAACCCGATTCATACCGGAAGCTGCGGCAGCTCCAGGCATCGGCGGATCAGATGCTGGCGCAACTCTCCGCCATGAGCGCGCAGATCGCCGACCTGCTGCCCCGCGAACGATACAGCCTGCAAACCTATGACCGTTGGGCGCAGGCGTACCAGCACAGCCTGGCCATGGCGGAGCTGCCGCCGGTTGCGGCGGGACGCAAAGGCCAGGAGCCGCCGCTGGTGAGCCTGATTTGCGCGGCCTGGCCGGCCGGCCCGCCCACCGGGGGGGATCATCGGACTTCGCCGGCGACGCGCCGGAGCGATGTCGTTGCAGCGGTCGAGTCGGTGAGCGCCCAGACCTACGCGAAATGGGAACTGATCATCATCGGCGACGGATCACCGGACCTTGCCGACTGCATCGCCGATCTGGCCGGTCGCGACCCGCGTATCCGCTCGGTGAGCGGCGAGGCGAACGGTGGCTTCGCGGCCGCGACCAACGTGGCGCTGAAAAGTGCGAAGGGCCGCTACATCGGTTTCCTCGGGCTCGATACGGTGCTGGCGCGGCCGGCGCTGGCGATCATGGTCGAAGCGGCGCTGCGCACCGGCGCCAGGGCGCTGTATTGCGACGAGGACAGTATCGACGTCGCCGGCACGTATTCCGACGTCAGGCTGAAGCCGGACTGGAACTATCGCCTGCTGCTGGCGCAGAACTACGTCGGCCAGGTGCTGCTGGTAGAGCGGAGCCTCCTGAAGAAGGCCGGCCCACTGCGGAACGGCTACGCTGGCGCCGAGCTGCATGATCTTCTGCTGCGCCTGGCGGAAATAACGCCGCCGAACGAAATCCATCACGTGTCCGAAATCCTGTGCCACGCGCGGAAGTCACAATCCGCGGTGAGCGACGCCGTGCCGGCGACCGACGCGGCGGGGGCTCGCGCGGTGTCAGACCATCTGGCGCGCCGAGGACTGCAAGCCGACATTGCCTCGCCGCGCGGCGACGGTTGCTACGAGATAACGTGGACGCTGGCGCGGGAGCCGCAGGTCTCGATCATCATTCCGTACCGCGAACACGTCGGCATGACGCGAGCTTGCGTGGACGCAATCCGGCGCTCGACCGACTACCGGGCGTACGAGATCGTTCTGATGGACAACGGGTCGGAGTCCGACGAAGCTGTTGCCTTCGCTGCGGAGATGGATGGCCGGGAGTCCACGCGGATCGTGCGGGTGGACGAGAGCTTCAATTTCGCTCGCCTCAACAATCTCGGCGTTGCGGCAACGCAGGGTGACTTCCTGCTGTTCATGAACAACGATGTTTTCGTCGCGGACCCGCGGTGGCTGTCCCGCATGGTCGGGGAAGCGCTGGCCGATCCGTTGGTGGCGATTATTGGCAACAAGCTGCTGTATCCGAACGGCCTCGTGCAGCATGCCGGCCTTGTGCTTGGCGTGGCTGGGATCGCCGAACACGCGCATCGCGGGCTGGCGGCGGACGATCCCGGGTATATGGCGAGGGCGGTGTGCGCTCAGGACGTCTCGGCAGTAACGGCGGCCTGCATGCTTTGCCGGCGCGACGCGTTCGTGCAGGTGGGCGGATTCGACGAGACCGATCTCGCGGTGTCGCTCAACGACGTGGATGTGTGCCTGAAGGTCGCTGCCGCGGGTTACCGCATCGTCTGGACGCCGGCGTCGGTCGCCGAGCATCGCGAGAGCCAGAGCCGGGGCAGCGATTTCGAGCCCGAGCACCAACGACGGTTCCTCGGCGAGACCAGGGTGATGGAGGCGCGCTGGGGCGAGGCGCTGCGGAATGACCGCTTCTACCACCGTCACTTCTCCCGCACAGGGGGCCTGTTCGTGGAACTCGGTGACCCCGAGGTTTCATCTGCAACGACTGCGACCTGAGCGGACTTGCGCGTCCGCATCGATCGCGGTCAGGTTATCAACGCATGACCACCGCTGAACGTGAGGTGGTTGGACAGCAGGCCGGCCGTCATGCCGCTGCTCACGTTGGTCAGCACCACGCCGTGCGTCGGGTCGGCACTGCTGGCGAGCGCGATGGCCTTTTGCCCGTTATAGCTGGTGTTATACGCCTGCAGGACGCTGTTGGCGGCGCCGTTCAGAGCGATGTTAAGCTGGTCCAGGCCATATTGAAAATTGGCGATGGTCTCGATGCCGCTAGCGGGTTGCAGCGTATAGTCGATGGTGCCGGTGCCCGTCCCGAGGGTGATGGCGTCGGGCGTGCCGATGAAGGCGAGGCTGGGTGCGGCCAGCCCCGCGGTGGCGCTCGCAGTATCGCCATTCAGATTAATCGCCGCCGCCGCCTTCAACCCGGTCAGTACCAGCGTGTCCCCCGAAGCCGTTCCGCTGACGGTCAGCGCCGATAGTTTGCTGTCAGCCTTCAGCGAGGTTAGCGCCGCCGTGACATTGGCCGCGGTGTCGGACACCGCGAACGAGGTGACATGCGTATTGGCCTGTACAGTCGTCGTGGCCGACACTGTCACGCCACTCACAGACAGCGTGTACGCGGTCGGAAGCTTGCTCAACGCGATCGGGTCTCCGGTAAGCTGGACGGAGGTGATCGGCAGGGGATTGCTGTCGGTCAAACTGATCGAAGAGAGTTTCGAATCGCCGTTCAGCGCGGCGATGTTGTTCGCCACACTGGTCGAGCTATCCAGGACCGCAAACGACGTCACCACGGCATTCGCCTGGAATCCGGCAGCAGAGCTTGCCAGAACGCCGCTCACCGTCAGGGCGTATTTGCCGGTGATCCTGCCAAGCACAGCCACATCGGCGTTGTATTGCGCCGCTGTCAGGACAAGCATGGGCGTGCCGGTGCCTGTCAACGCAATCGAAGACAGCTTCGTGTCGGCGGCCAGGCTGGCCAAGGCGGCGCTCACATCGGCTGCGCTGTCCTGGATCGTGAACGACGTCACCGCGGCATTCGCCTGCAAGCCGGCAGCAGAGCTTGCCAGAACGGCACTCACCGTCAGGGTGTATTTTTCAGCGACCCTGGCAAGCACGCCAGCACCGGCGGTGTATTGCGCCGCGGTCAAGGTCAGCGCGGGCATCCCCCCGCCAGTGAATGCAATCGACGATAACTTGGTGTCCGCGGCCAGGCTGGCCAACGCGGCGCTCACATCGGCCGCGCTATCCAGGATCGTGAACGACGCCACCGCGGCGTTCGCCTGCAAGCCGGCAGCAGCGCTTGCCAGCGCGCCGCTCACCGTCACTGCGTACTTTCCGGTGATCTTGGTGAGCACGCCCGCATTGGCGTCGTATTGCGCCGCGGTCAGGGTCATCCCGGCGTCCGTCAGCGTAATCGACGACAGCTTGGTATCGGCGGCCAGGCTGACCAACGCGGCGCTCACATCGGCCGCGCTATCCACGATGGTGAACGACGTCACCGCGGCATTCGCCTGCAAGCCGGCAGCAGCGCTTGCCAGCGCACCGCTCACCGTCAGCGCGTATTTGCCGGTGATCTTGGCAAGCACGCCCGCACCGGTGCCGTATTGTGCCGCGGTCAGGGTCAATGTCGGCGTCCCGGCATCGGTCAGCGCGATCCGCGAGATTGCCTAGCGCGGCGGCGGAGGCTCCCCCGCCGGTCCATTTGGCGTTGGCCGCATTGCCATCGATCAGCGCGTCGGTGACATAGGTCAGATAGGACGACGCCGTCTCACCGACATCGAGATCAGCGGCGATCAGTTTGAGGTCGTTGAGCTGGGCGGCCGAAAGGGTCGTCTTGCCGGCTGTCAACTCGGCGCCGAGGTCGGTAAAGAGCTGTGCCATGCCGGCTTCGCTGACCGAGCCGCCAGCAGACGCCGCCGTCATGTCCGCTTTGATGACGGCATCGCTGAGCGAGGCGATCCAGGACGGACTCGCGGCCGAGCCCGTCGTGGCAGGCACGACGGCTGTCGAGCCGGTGGCGGAAGAGGCCGCGCTTGCGCCGGAGACGCCGACGCTGGACGTGATGGAGACGAGCGTCGGGGCAAGGTCCATTCCGGTGCCGGACCGGATTGTCGAGGCGTCCAGCGCCGGCGGCGCGGGCACCAGATTCTGGAGCGGATACGGGAAAGTGGCGTAGTCGTCCCACGGATTTCCGGTATGCGAGTTTGCGATACGCATGGCGCTTGCTATCCCCATCACGATGGGGGCTATGCTTGCGCAGAGCTGGTTTCGGCTCGGTTAACGGTTTGCCCAGAAACCGCAGTTTTGGCGACTGTTTTGAGTACAGTCGCAGTTTTTGGACATCACTGCCGCCAAGCGCGACCTCTCAGGGCGCCTTCTCGCCACCCCGGCGCCGCAACCCGGCGATCGGAACCATGAAAGAAGTGGGTTTTTCCGGGTGCCAGCGCTTTCCGCGCTAAGCCCCCGCATCCCCGCTGCTTGCCGGCCGGTGGATGCCGCATTCGGTCTTGACCAATCCCGCCCAGCGGCCGGAGCGCGGGTCCTCGTCCGGTCCCACCGGCCGGGTGCAAGGTTCGCAGCCGATCGACTTGTAGCCGCGGGCGACCAGCGGATGAGCGGGCAGGCCGCGGCGGGCGATCTCAGCCTCGATATGCGCCGCGTCCCAATCGACCAGCGGATTGACGCTGATCCGACCGTCCTCCCGCTCCACCTGGTGAAGCTGGCGACGGGTCAGCGCCTGGTGGCGCTTGCGGCCGGTGATCAGGGCGTCATATGGCGCCAGCGCAAGCTCCAGCGGCCCGACCTTGCGGATCGCGCAGCATCCATCCGGATCGATGCTGTACAGCAACTCGACCGGGTCTTCGCGCGCCACCACCACTGGGTCCGGCCGCAGATCCTGCACCCCGGTCAGCCCCAGCACAGCGGTCAGTTCACGGCGATAGGCCAGCGTGTCGGGGAAGTGGCGCCCGGTGTCCAGGAACAGCACCGGGACCGAGCGGTCCACCTCCGCAACCAGCGCGAGCAGCAAGGCGGACTCCGCCCCAAAGGACGACGAGACCGCGATCCGGCCCGGAAACGCCACGAAGATCGCGTGGCGCAGCAGGGCAATCGCATCCAGCCCCTCGGGAAAACTGTTCACGGCGTGGGTCGTCGACTCTGGCACGGAATGATGCCCAATGGCCGACGGTCCGGCCGGTATTTGGCCTGCATAAGTCATGACGAGCGTCCCAGGCTAGAGAAAATCAGCGGCGCAACGGGTCTGTCACGCCAGCCGACATCGTCCGGATCGCTCGCCGCCTGCAGCCCGCCGCTCCACCGGGATCGGCGGAAGGATCACGCCCCGGCCTCCGGCAAAATATCGTTATGAAAGTCCCGACCGGCAGTGGTCGCGCGCACATGGCCGGCACGAATGACGAAGTCGCCGAAATGTTCTCCGCGCCGCCGCTCGGCCGCATAGGCGACGAACAGCGGCGCCAGCGCCGCCACGATCGCGTCGCCGCTGATATCCTTGCGGTACAGCTTGTTCAGCCGCGACCCGTCGAACGCCGCGCCCAGATACAGATTGTAGACCCCTGGATTGCGCCCCACCAACCCGATCTCCGCCAGGTACGGCCGCGCGCAGCCGTTCGGGCATCCGGTCATCCGGATGGTGATCTCGTCGTCAGCCAGCCCGGCCTGCGCCAGTTCCTGCTCCAGCCGGGTCAGCAGATCGGGCAGGTAGCGCTCGCTCTCCGCCAGCGCCAGGCCGCAGGTCGGCAGCGCGACGCAGGCCATGGCGCTACGGCGGAGCGCCCCGGTCTGCGAGTCCAGCCCGTATTCCGCCAGTAGATCGGCCACCACCTGGCGCTGCGCGGCCGGAATGTCAGCCAGGATCGCGCTTTGGTTCGCCGTGAGGAACAGCCGGCCGATGCCCAGCGCCGCAAACGCATGCAGCCCGCTCAACAAGCGACGCCCCGGCAGATCGTGGATACGGCCGTTCTCGATGAACAGGCCGTAATGGTGGGTTCCGTCGTCGCCCTCGATCCAACCGAGCTGGTCGCCGTTGCCGGTGAATGCGAATTTCCGCGCCTTCGCCAGCTTGAAGCCCAGCCGCGCCTCCACCGCCGCGACAAACGCGTCCAGCCCGATCCGCTCGATGGTGTATTTCAGCCGCGCGTGCTTGCGGTCCGAGCGGTCGCCGTGATCGCGCTGCACCGTCACCACCGCCTCGGCCACCGCGATCGCCTGGTCGGCGCGGCAGAACCCGACCACGTCGCCGGTGCGGGGAAAGGTGCCCGGCTCGCCATGGGTCATGCCCATGCCGCCGCCGAGCGTCACGTTGTAGCCGACGATCTTGCCGGCCTGCTCGATGGCGATGAACCCCAGATCGTGCGCGAACACGTCCACGTCGTTGTGCGGCGGCAGGGCGATGGCGATCTTGAACTTCCGCGGCAGGTAGGTGCGGCCGAGGATCGGCTCCTCCTCGACCTCGCCGCCTTCGACCTGCGCACCCTCGATCCAGATCTCGTGCCAGGCGTGGGTCTTCGGCAGCAGATGCACACTGAGATCCGTCGCGAGCGTCGCGATCTGGTCATGCGCGCGCTTGCGCCATGGTACGGTGCTGGCAATCACGTTGCGGTTCACGTCGCCGCAGGCGGCGATGCTGTCCAGCAGCTGGGCATACAGCGCGCGGAACGCGGGCCGCAGGTTGCACTTCAGGATGCCGTGGAACTGGATGGTCTGCCGGGTGGTCAGGCGGATCGTGCCACTGCCGCGCTCCAGCGCCACCCGCTCGGCGGCCAGCCACTGCGCCGGCGACAGCCCGCCGCCCGGGATGCGCAGCCGGACCATGAAGCTGAACGCCTTCTCCATCTTCTGCCGCCCGCGCTCCGGGCGCAGGTCGCGGTCGTCCTGCTGGTAGAAGCCGTGGAACTTCGTCAGTTGCCCGTCGTCTTCCGACAGGCTCCCGGTCTCGGCGTGGGTCAGGCCCTCGGCGATGGTGCCGCGCAGGAAGCGGCTCTCGGCCTTGATGGTCTCGTTGCGCGACAGCGGCGGCTGGTTGTCCATGGCGCGGCCCTTCAATACACGTCGCGCAGGTAACGGCCTTCGCGGCGCAGGGTGTCCAGCGCCGCGGTCGCCGCCGCCTCATCCTGCTGGCCCTGATCGGCGAGCACGCGAATCAACGCAGCATGCACGTCCTTCGCCATCGCGTTGGCGTCGCCGCAGACATAAACCGCCGCCCCGTCCTGAATCCACGCGTACAGATCGCGGCGCGTGTCCCACAGGCTGTGCTGGACGTAACGCTTCTCCGGCTGGTCGCGCGAGAACGCGACATCCAGCCGCGTCAGCACCTTGCTCTTGAGCAGGTCCTGCCACTCAAGCTGATAGAAGAAGTCGTGCAGATAGTTGCGATGGCCGAACACCAGCCAGTTGCGGCCGGACGCGCCGGTTGCCTCGCGCTCCTGCAGGAAGGCGCGGAACGGCGCGACACCGGTGCCCGGCCCGATCATGATGATTGGCCGATCGGGATCGGCGGGCAGGCGGAAATGCTGGTTCGGCTTGACGAACACCTTCAGCCGGTCGCCGACCCGCCGCCTTGCGGTCAGATCGACCGAGGCGACCCCTGCCCGCGCCCGGCCATGCGCCGTGTAGCGCAGCGCGGCGACCAACAGATGCGCCTCCTCGCCCACCGCCTTGCGGCTTGAGGCGATCGAGTAGTAGCGCGGCGGCAGCGGCCGCAGCAGGGTGGTAAGCTGTTCGGCGGTCAGCTTATGGGGCGCGGCTTCCAGCAGGTCGATGACCTGGCGGCCGGCGGCAAACTCCGGCTGGCTCGTTAGCCTGGCGTCGCCCGTCAGACGCGCGTGGTCATCGATCTGCTTCTGCGTCAGCGTGGTGACGTCGAAGCGATCGAGCAGCGCCGCTCGCAGCGTTGCATCGCCATCCAAGCCGGTTGCCGCCAACACCGCATCGACCAAGGCCGGATCGTTGCCCGGCAGGAAACCCAGCGCGTCGCCCGGCTCGTACGCCAGCCCCGCGCCGGCGAGCGAAAGCTCGATATGCCGCGTATCGCTGGTCGAGCGGCTGCCGCTGAGGCGGACATGAGTGGTGATCTCGGCCTCGAACGGCCGGGAGCGGCTCCAGGTCTCCCCGGCGCCGCGGGCGAAATCGACGTGGATCACCGCGGCGCCCGGCTCGGCCCCGCCGGTCTCCTTGTCCAGCCGGTCAAGCGTCGCGTCCACCCATGCTGCGGCCGGCGCCTCGAAGTCGAGGTCGCAGTCGATCCGGTCGGTGATGCGGGCGCCGCCCAGTGCGGCCAGCCGTTCGTCGATCCGCCGCCCGGTTTCGCAGAATTTGGCGTAGGCGCGATCACCCAGCGCCAGCACCGCGTAGCGCACCTTGTCGAAGCGCGGCGCATCGTCCGCGCCCAGCGCGGCCATGAAGTCGATGGCGCGCTGCGGCGGGTCGCCCTCGCCCCAGGTGCTGGCGATCACCAGCAGGTTTTCCACGTCGGCCATTTCCGCGGGCGTGGTGTCCGCCATATCGACCACCCGGGCGGCGAAGCCGAGCTTGCCGGCGGCCTTGCGCGCCTGGCCGGCCAGCGCCTCGGCATTGCCCGATTCGGTCGCGAACAGGATGGTGAGCTTCGCCCGGCGGGCGGGCGGCGCGGCGATGGCGGGGACCGGCGCGTTCGCCGCCTGATAGCCGGCGAGGAAGCCGGACAGCCAACTCCGCTGTTCGGCGGTGGTGCCGGACATCACGCCGTTCAGCGTCGTGATCTGCTCGGCGGAGAACGGCGCGTTGCCAGGCAGCAAGGGAAGACTCGGCATCCTTATGGGTCTCTCAGGCCGTCGTGCGGCTCGTCTCGAGGTGGCGGGTCACCGGCGTTGTCTGCCGCCATGCGACGGTCAGCGGCGACAGCGTGCCCACGGGGCTGGCGCTCGCCCAGAGTCCCTGCGCCGGACGGCGGCGGCGCGCATGGCAGCGATCATCGAAGGCCCTCGGCACGGTCAGCGTGAAATGGATCGGGTCAAAAGAGGAGATTATTGATTCGAATGCAAGGCTGGCGTGGCCAAAAGGAATACTTTGCCTCGATCGCCAGTTTTTCGCGGTGATCTTGCCAATCCCGGCAGGAACCGGGCGATCTCATGCTGCTCCGGACGTCGCATGTCGCCCCTGCACGGCTGGATGGCGGCGAACGCCGGTCGTAACCGATGTCAAGGTATTTTGATCATTGTCACGCCATCCATGCGTGATAGCAAGTCGGGTTTGCGCGTGCGTTTGTTGCCGGGCTGCGTGGCCGGACGTGGGTTTTGGCGCGAGCGTCCCGGGGCGTCCTGTCACGCCGGTCGGCCAACGGCGCAGCGCGACGGATAAGGTTTCGATTCGGTCATGTTAACCAGGATATTCCGCCTGTCGTCGCGGGGGGAGAAATCTGTGGCACCGGGCAGCGGCCCGACGGATGACCCTTGCTGCCGCAGGGCAAGCGGTGTAACGAGTCGTCTTACAGGGGGCAAAGCTCGAATCCATCATGCTTACGCGCCGGGACCGTGGAATGGTGGCTGTGGCCATCATGCTTGACGTGGCCTTCCATAGTGGGGGCGACGCCGTTGTCAGCGCCGCCGAGATTGCCGAGCGAACCGGCACGGCGCGGCGCAGTCTGGAACCCTTGCTGCAGGGTCTGTCGCGTGTCGGATTGCTCGAAAGCACCAAGGGGCCGCATGGCGGCTACCGGCTTGGCCGTCCGGCGCGCGTGATCAAGCTGTCGGACGTCGTCGGGCTGGCGCTGAGCAGCCTGGAGGACGGCAGCCCCAACCTGACGGGCCGCCTGCAACGCGCCGTCGTCGATCCGCTCTGGGCGGAGTTCGACGCCATGCTGCAGGAGCGCCTGGAGGGTCTCACGGTGGAGGACCTGCTGCGCATGGCCGCGAAGGCCGGGCTGCGCAAGCGCGTCACCGAGCCGCTCAACTTCGCCATCTGATCGCAGGGCCGATGTCCAAGCGGGTTGCCAACGCGGCCACGGCCGGTTCGCCGCCACGGCGTGAGCCGGTAACGACGCCCATCCCGGAAACGGACGGGCTTCCGTCGCCCGGCGCGGGGCTGTCACCGCCCGGCGGGGCGCCGACCCCGCAAGCGGCGGCACGGGGGCGTATCTACGGCAGTGTGTTGGAGGTGATTGGCGGCACCCCGCTGGTCCGCCTGCCGCGCCTGATCGCCACCCGCGAACTTTCGGCGGACATCGCCCTGAAGCTGGAGTTCTTCAACCCGCTCGGTTCGGTGAAGGACCGCATCGGCCTGTCGATGATCGAAGCGGCGGAGCGGGCGGGCGAGATCAGGCCCGGCGTGACCACGATCATCGAGCCGACCTCCGGCAACACCGGCATCGCGCTGGCCTGTGCCGCCGCCGCCAAGGGCTACACGCTGATCGTCGTGATGCCGGAAGGCGCCTCGGTCGAGCGCCGCAAGATGCTGCGGCTGATGGGCGCCAAGGTCGAGAGCACCCCGGCAAAGCTCGGCATGCCAGGCGCCATCGCGCGCGCGGACGCCATTTTGGCGCGCACCCCCAATGCCTGGATCGCCCGCCAGTTCGACAACCCGGCGAATCCCGCCGTGCATGAGGCGACCACCGCCGAGGAAATCTGGATCGACACCGAAGGCGCGGTCGATATGGTCGTGGGCGGCGTCGGCACCGGCGGCACCCTGACCGGCATCGGCCGCGCGCTGAAGCCGCGGCGGCCGAGACTGCGGATTATCGGGGTCGAGCCGCAGGAAAGCGCCGTGCTGTCCGGCGACAGCCCGGGGCCACATCGCATCCAGGGCATCGGCGCCGGGTTCACCCCGGGCGTGCTGGACCGCAAGATGCTCGACGAGATCCGCACCGTGGCGGAGTCCGACGCCTTCGCGGCGGCGCGCGCCTGCGCCGAGGTGGAAGGGCTGCCGATCGGCATCTCCTCCGGCGCGGTGCTGCACGCGATGCTGGACCTGGCCAAGGAACCGGCCAACCGCGGCAAGTTGATCGTCGGAATCGCGGCGTCGTTCGCCGAACGCTATCTGTCCACGCCGCTGTTCGCCGGGCTGTAGACGGGTCCCGGCCGGTTACGACTCCGGCCGGATCACGCAAATCCGCGCGGAGCGTACCGCAATGGAAGTCGGTAACCCCCCCTAGGCGCCGTTCGTCCGGACGGGTTAGTATAGTCACGTAACATGCCGACAGGATCGCCATGACCCTCGCACCCCGTGCTGCTGTCCTCGCCCTGTTGCTCGCCCCTTGGTGGATCGCGCCCGCCCTCGCGAAGACCCTGGAGGTCGGACCCAACGCTGAATACAAGTTGCCCAGTGCGGCGCTGGAGGCGGCGAACAACCATGACGTCGTGAACATCGCGCCCGGCACCTATTTCGACTGCGCGATCATCAAGCAGAACTATGTCACCATCCAGGGCAGTGGGCCTGGCGTGGTGATGACGGACAGGTCCTGCGGCGGCAAGGCCCTGCTGGTGGTCAGAGGCTCCGATATCGTCATTCGCAACCTCACCCTGCAGCGTTCGCGCGTGCCGGACGGCAACGGTGCCGGCATTCGTTACGAGGGCGGCAACATGACGGTGGAGAACGTCAAGTTCATCAACAACCAGGATGGCATTCTTGGCGCCCCCGATCCCGATGGCACGGTGCGCATCATCGGTAGCGAATTCCTGCAAAACGGCAGTTGCGCAGGCGCCTGTTCGCACGGCGTGTATTTTAACGCGCTCAAGCTCCTGCATATCGAAAAGTCGCGATTCTTCGAAACGAAGGAAGGGCATCATATCAAGTCGCGAGCGTTGCGAACCGAGGTGATCGATAGCGAGATTGCCGACGGTGAAAGTGGTTCCAGCAGTTACCTGATCGAGGTTCCGAACGGCGGCTCCTTGATTGTGCGCAACAATAAGATGCAGAAGGGCATTCACTCGCAGAACCAGGCGAACGCGATCATGATCGGTGCGGAAGGTACCAACCAGCCCACGGAGGAAATCATCATTGCCAACAACACGTTCGTCAACGACCAGAACCGGCCGACCACCTTCGTGCACAACATCACCGCGACACCGGCGCAACTGATCGGGAACAAGTTCGAAGGGCAAGTCCGCCCTTTAGAGGGGGATGGCTCTATCAAATAACCTATAACGCGACGCAGGAGGTCCATCGAGCCGTGGGCCAGTTCAAGGCGCTCGCGGCGAAGGTGTACCATCACATGATCGGCTGAGGCCGCACCGTGAAGGACGGGCGGCCAGCGGCGACCTTCTCGCCCGGCCGGCAATCTGCTAGTCACAGCCCCGTCATAAAGGGGTGGATCATCCGCCCCGATGATCGGAGGCTGTCCATATGAAACTGTCAGCTCGCAACCAGATTGCCGGTACCATCACCGCCGTCAAGCCAGGTGCCACGACCACCCACGTGACGATCGAGGTCTCGCCGACGGTGACGATCACCGCGTCGATCACCAACGAAGGCGCCGAAGCGCTGGGGCTGAAGGTCGGCACCAAGGCGACGGCGATTATCAAGGCGTCGGACGTTATTGTAGGCGTCTGAACGTCAGGCAGCGTTTCCGGGTTACGGCGGGCCGGGAGCGGCCTCCACCCGGAGGCGCCGGCCAGCTCACATGGGCCCCGCTCGCGGTCCCTGCGCCCCGGCCAATACCTCGACCGACATCGACTTGATCAGCGCGGAGACCGGCACGCCCGGCGCCAGTCCAAGCCGCGCGACGGCGTCCGGCGTGACGCGGGACAGCACCGACCCACCGCCCAGCGCAACCTCGACCAACACGGCCCGGCGGGCGGGATCATCCGCGATCGCGCGCACCGTCCCCGGCAGCACGTTGTGCAGACTGAGCGCGTCGCGGAAGCCATTGAGCTCGGGCACCCCCAGGATAACCTCGCGGGCCGGAACGCGAACGCGAACATCGAGCCCGTCCGGCAGATCGGCCTGCGGAATCCACAGTTCCGCCGGCCCCCAGCTCAGGCGGGTCAGTTGCCGTCCCGCATCCTGGGCGGCGACGCGGCAGGACAGCACGGCGCCGGCATCATCCCGTTGCGCCAGCGGCAGGTCCGCGCGGGCGGCGATCTCCGCGATCGGGCCAGCCGCGACCACCGATCCGGAATCGATCAGCACGACGGAATCGGCAAGCTGCGACAATTCCTCCAGCGAATGCGTCACATACAGCACCGGCAATTGCAGCATGGTCTTGAGCCGCGCGAGGTAGGGCAGGATTTCCGCCTTGCGCGAGGCATCCAGGCTGGCCAGCGGTTCGTCCATCAGCAGCAATTGCGGCTGCCGCAGCAGGGCACGGCCGATCGCCACCCGCTGGCGCTCCCCGCCCGACAGAGTGTTCGGCCGCCGCGCCAACAAGGGGCTGATTCCCAGCAGTTCGACCACGCCGTCGAAGTCGATGATCCGCTCTTTCGTCCGGCGCATCCCGAAGATCAGGTTGTTGGTGACCGACATATGCGGGAACAGGCGGGAATCCTGGAACACCATGCCGATGCGACGCCGCTCCGGCGGCAGCCAGATGCCTTCCCGCGTATCGACCAAGACCTCGTCATCGAGGGAAATGCGGCACTGGTCCGGACGCAACAGACCGGCCGCAGCCACGATCACTGTGGACTTGCCCGACCCGGACGGACCGAACAGCACGGTGACGCCCGGGTTCGGCACGCTGAACGCGATAGCGATCGTGACGGTGGGAAACTGGTGGTTGAGCTCGACCGACAGGCTCATCGGCCGAGCGCCGTGTTCAGCCGCCGGCCCGCCCATTCGGACGCCATCAGCCCGATCAGCGCCAGGGTCAGCGAGATCAGCGAGAGCTGCGCCGCTTTCGCCTCGCCGCCCGGCACCTGCAGCGCCGAGTAGATCGCGAGCGGCAGGGTCTGCGTCTCCCCGGGGATGTTGGCGGCGAAAGTAATGACGGCGCCGAACTCGCCGAGGCAGGTGGCGAACGCCACGATCGCCCCCACCAGGATGCCGGGCGAGGCCAGCGGCAGGGTGATGTTCACCAGGCGATCGATCCGCCCGGCGCCGAGCGTCCGGGCCGCCTGTTCCAGGCCCAGATCGGCAGCCTCCAGCGACAGGCGCACCGAGCGGACCATGAC
>Ga0302319_10008619_pt1 | contig 19794 bp, 12 predicted proteins | sample Bog_T0_2_FD_203319 | JGI IMG/M metagenome (GOLD analysis project Ga0302319, IMG submission 203319) | Peat permafrost microbial communities from Stordalen Mire near Abisko, Sweden - Bog_T0_2 | ecosystem: Environmental > Terrestrial > Soil > Wetlands > Peat | place: Sweden: Abisko, Stordalen Mire... | reverse complement strand
GCAAACACTTCTATATCCTTCGTTTTTCTCCGCGTCTCTGCGACTCTGCGGTGCAAATCATTCGCGTTAGAATCAAGATTCACCCTATGAACACCAGAATTCTTGCCCTCCTTTTGCTCCTGCCCCTTCTCGCCCCGGCGCAGCGCCCCGCACCTTCCTCCGGCATCGACAAGGCTGCCATGAACACCGCCGTCGATCCCTGCACCGATTTCTACCAGTACGCCTGCGGCAACTGGAACGCCAGCCACCCCCTCCCCGCCGACCGCGCCCGCTTCGGCCGTTTCAACGAACTCCAGGATCACAATCAACAACTCTCGCTGGATATTCTGCAGGGCGCCGCCGCCAAACAGGATCGCGCCGGATTGGAACAGATGATCGGCGATTTCTACGCCAGTTGCATGGACACCGCCGCCATCGCCAGGAAGGGCATCGAACCGCTTAAACCGGAACTCGACCGCATCGCCGCCATGAAGGATATGGCGAGCATCGTCGACGAGATGGCACGCTTGCAGCGCACCGGCGTCAGCGTGGTTTTCGGATTCGGAGCCCAGCCCGATCCCAAGGACTCCAACCGCACCATCGCCGCGCTGCGTCCCGGCGGGATTTCGCTGCCCGACCGCGATTACTATCTCAAGGCCGACCCCAAGTCCGTGGAGATCCGCCAGCACTACGTGCAGCACCTCAAGAACATGTTCCAACTGGCCGGCGACAAACCCCAGTCCGCCACGCTCAAAGCCACCATGGTTCTCGATTTTGAAACCGCGCTGGCCAAGGATTCGCTCGACCGCGTCTCCATGCGCGATCCCAACAAGACCTACCACATGCTCCCCAAGTCCTTCCTGGCCGGCGACTATGCCGCTTTCCCCTGGGACGCCTACTTCAAGGCCATCGGCGCACCGGCCTTCGACTCTCTCGATATCGCCTATCCCGAAGGCATCAAGCTGCTGGCCACCGACCTGGGCTCGCAATCTCTCGACGGCTGGCAGGCCTATTTCGCCTACCACCTGCTGCACGCTGCCGCCGCCGAATTGCCGCAGACCTTCGAGGACGAGGATTTCGATTTCTGGCAGCGCTATCTCGCCGGCGTGAAGGAGCAGCGCCCGCGCAACATACGCTGCGTGGCTGCGACCGATCGCGCCCTGGGCGATCTGCTCGGCCAGAAGTACATCCAGTTGGCCTTCGGCGCCGACGCCAAAGCGCAGATCACCAAGCTGGTGGAAGGCCTGGAACGGGCTCTAGGCGACGACATCTCTTCGCTGCCCTGGATGACCGACGAAACGCGCGCCGCCGCCCTGGTCAAACTCCGGGCCATCACCAACAACGTGGGCTATCCCAAGAAGTGGCGCGACTATAGCAAAGTCACCATCAAACCCGACGACTATCTGGGCAACTCCGAGCGCGCCACCCAGGCCCTGGGCCAGCAGCGCATCGAGAAGATCGGCCAGCCCACCGATAAGACCGAATGGACCATGACTCCGCCCACCGTCAACGCCTTCTACAGCCCGCAGAACAACAGCATCAATTTCCCCGCCGGCATTCTGCAACTTCCGTTTTTCGACCCGCGGCGCGATATGGCCACCAACTACGGCGGGATCGGTTCCGTGATCGGCCACGAAATGACTCACGGCTTCGACGATCAAGGCCGCAAGTTCGATGGCGACGGCAACCTGCGCGACTGGTGGACCGCCCAGGACGCCGCCGAATTCGAAAAGCGCGTCTCCTGCGTGGCCAACGAGTATTCCAGCTTCACTTCCGTGGACGACGTGAAACTGAACGGCCGCCTGACGCTGGGGGAAAACACCGCCGACCATGGCGGATTGCGCGTAGCCTACCTGGCGATGCAGGAGGAACTCAAGCGCACTCCCGGCCAGACGCTCGACGGCTTCACGCCCGAGCAGCGTTTCTTCCTGGGTTTCGCGCAACTCTGGTGCGAGAACATGACGCCGCAGGAGCTACGCCAGCGCGCCGCCACCGATCCGCACTCGCCCGGCCGTTTCCGCGTCAACGGAACCGTGGTAAACATGCCGGAATTCCAAAAAGCCTACGCCTGCAAGCCCGAAACCCCCATGGTAAGCCGCAACGCCTGCCGCGTCTGGTAAATAATTACGGTAGCAGGCGCCATAACCACTCTATGATCACCGTCCTTCTGCTGGTGTCCTCAAACGTCTTCATGACCTTCGCCTGGTATGGGCATTTAAAATACGGTCACGCCTGGCCGCTCTGGAAAGCGATCCTGGTCTCGTGGTCGATCGCGCTGTTGGAATACTGCCTGGCGGTGCCCGCAAATCGCCTCGGCTATGGTCATTTTTCGGGATTCCAACTCAAGATCATTCAAGAGGTCGTGACCCTCGTCGTCTTCACCGGGTTCGCAGTCCTATTCCTGAAGGAGAGACTCGCGTGGAATTATATCGTGGCGTTCCTCTTTCTCGGTTTGGCCGCGTTCTTCGCTTTTGCGTTTAGGGCCCCCGGGCCGGTAGCCTGACAATTACGGTAGCAGGCACCATAACCTCGAAATTAATTCGCCGCGGGCCGTTGCACGCTTTCGATCACCAGGAACTCGCCGGGCCCCTTGGTTGCGTCCAGCTTCAGCCCGATCCTCTGTACGGCGGCGAAGATGGAAGCGCCGAGCGCGTCCGTAGGGTTCGCGCGCCCGGCAGGAGGCCCGATCCGGGCTTCTTGCGGTGGCCTGGGTGCGCCGTCGGCTCCGCCGGAAGAGGGATCGGGGGGCGGTGGCTCCACGTGGTAATCGAACACGCCCGCAATCCCGGTCTTATCGATGACGTCCCGGTCCAAGACCATCGAGAGCGCCGCGCAAAAATCCGCCACGCTCGTACTGTACATGTAGACCCCGTCGTTCGCGCTGGAAGGAGCGAAGACGCCGCAAGGGAAAAGACCGGGTGGCCTCTGCGCCGGGGGCGAGCTCCGCGGAAAGCACTTTCCTTCCTGCGCGGGCTGAAGTTTGGCGCCCCCTTTTGCCACGGTCAGCGCATAGATTGGGATCTCCCTGGTCTCATGATGGACCTTCAGTTTGAAGCGGTCTTCGAGCAGCGTTTGCATCATCGGTCCGCGCATCATTTCCTGGCTCTCCGGGCCGTCGGCTTTGGCCTCGATATCGTAGCGCTCGGAACTGATCCATGCCGGCCCTCCCGAAATAGGCACGTCCGGCCCCGCGGGCCTGCGTTTGCCATCCGCAAACTGAACGTACGCCGTCCGTACCAGGTCCATCACGGTAAGGCATTTCAGATCCAGCCTTTCGGGCGACGAGCCTCCGCCGCTCGGGCCGCCTCTGCCGCCACCGCTCCCGCACCCGGTACTCACCTTGACCGAGGCCACTTCGAATTTCGGCGCGGCCGCCGGGGTCTGGGCAGAAATCGCCGGCACAAGCAGGGTGGCGGCAGCGATCCAGGCTATCGCCAATCGGGCGCGTAGGCCGCCCCCGCATCGGGTCCATGATGTCATGGTACAAATCGTACAACAAGAAACCGGTAAGGTCAAGCGGGAATTAGAATTACGGTAGCAGGCACTATAACCTCCACGGGCCGGGGCGTACGGCTGTGGCTGATCTGGGGTTCACCTGTAAGCTTCCGAGCGATGCCTGCCGCCAAATATGCGCATGACGTCTTCTTCGAGAGTGAACAGGACACGGTAGTCACCAATCCGGAGCCGAAACGCGCCGGCCATGTCGCCGTGAAGCGCGTTCACATCGGCGGCGCCAGTTTGTGCGAAACGGAGAATTCCTTCAAACAAACGCACGGCGATGGGCTGGTCGATGGCGCGGACGTCGGCCTTGGCTTCATCGAGCCACTCGATGCCGTAAGGCGGCACTTACCGAGTATCTTCCGGCGGTCGAGGAGCATCTTCGGGCTTGAGCCCGAACCCGGCAAGCACATCCTCCATCGGGATGCCTTTGCCGCCGCGTTGCGCGAACCACGCTTGGCCTCCCTGAAAACGTCGCCGATCCTGTTCTGTCACGGGCTCGTCGTCGGGCGGCGCCGTGGCCACGGCACGGGCTACCGGATCGAGCAGCATGAACTCCAGGAAGCGGATCGCTGTCGCAATCTGCGAGTCCGGAAGCCTTTCGCAAACACGGGGACAGACGGAACGAACCCCGCACTGATCGCGAGTCGCTCTCACAATGCCCAAGTAACAGAAAACCTAAGCGCCCGACTCCTGTCCTCCCAACGCCCCAGGCCGTTCCACCCATAGAACCAGACAAACCCGCCGTCGAACCCACCGCGGCAGCCGCCGGCCCCACCTCGCTCGCCTTCCGCTGTCGGAATTCCCCCCATCCCCGTTGCAGCCCACTCCCCGCCCCTGTATAATCAACTCAACTGCTTGTGCTGGCACTAGGAGATTGATGCTGCGTCGCACTTTGCCCGTGATGCTGCCTTTGGCAGTCGGGATTATCGCTATTACCGCGCCCCCCGCGGCGAAACCCGCCAACGCTTCCCTCGACCAGCAGTTCACACAAACCGTCCGCCCTTTCATTACCAAATATTGCATCGGCTGCCATAGCGGAAACACGCCCGCCGCCGAGTTCGATCTCAAGGCGTACACCTCCTCCGCGTCGGTGGTCCAGGACCTGAACCGCTGGGCGCTGGTGATCGACAAACTGTCGGCGAAACAAATGCCCCCGCCGCCCGTCCCGCCGCCGCCCGACGAGGCTCGCCAACAGGTGATCGATTGGATCAAAGCCACCCGCGCCGCCGAGGCCCGCAGGAATGCCGGCGATCCCGGCACGGTTCTGGCCCGCCGCCTCAGCAACTCCGAGTACAACTACACCGTCCGCGATCTCACCGGCGTCGACCTCCAGCCAGCCCGCGAATTTCCCGTCGATCCCGCCAACCAGGCCGGCTTCGATAACTCCGGCGAGTCCCTCACCATGTCGCCCGCCCTGCTCAATAAATACCTGCAGGCCGCGCGCGCCGTGGGCGATCACATGTACCTCACGCCCGACGGCTTCGATTTCGCGCCCGCCCCGATGCTGGTGGAAACCGATCGCGATCAGTATTCGATCCGGCGCATCGTCGATTTCTATTTCCGCCAGCCTACCGACTTCGCCGATTACTTCCAGGCCGCCTGGCGCTTCAAGTACCGCACGCTCCTGGGCAAGCCCAGCGCCACCCTGGCCGCCACCGCGGCCGAAGCCAAGGTGAGCCCCAAGTACCTCGCCACCGTCTGGCAACTTCTCGAGGAACCGGAAGCGAAAGCCAAGGATGAGGTTGGCCCCATTGCCAAACTGCAGGCCATGTGGCACGACCTGCCCGTGCCCAACGCCAACCAGTTGGACCCCAAGAGCACGCCCCTCCGCGCGCAGTGCTTGGAGATGCGCGATTTCGTGGTTAAGATTCGCAACCACACGGCCATGCAGTTCGCCGCCCCGTTGGTGCGCGGGCTACCCGCCGGATCGCAGCCCCTGCTGGGCTGGAAATTGCACGAATTCGCCATCCACCGCCGCGACAGCGACCCCAAGGATCTGCTCAACGATACCGATACGCCCCCGGCGGTTCCCGAAATCCCGCGCTATCCCGGACTGCACGCGGAAGCCGCTCCGCGCTGGGCCGCGCTCACCGCGAAAGCCCGCTCCGGCGACACCGACCTGATCGTTCCCGCGGCCGAGCGCAGCCGCTATGAAGCCTCGTTCTCCCGTTTCGCTTCCGTCTTCCCCGACGGCTTCTTCGTCTCCGAGCGCGGCCGCTACTTCCCCGACGATTCCGAGGATAAAGGACGCCTGCTCAGTGCCGGCAATCACAGCGTCATGGGCTATTTCCGCGACGATGTTCCGCTCATGGAGTTGATCCTCGACGAAAAGGGCCAGAAGGAACTCAACCGCCTCTGGGATGAATTCGAGTTCATCGCCGATTACACCGCGCGCACGTTCGTGCAGTACTTCTTCAATCAGAGCGGCGAGGTGGCCGGGAAGGGCGCCGAAGCCGGCTCCCCGCGGCCGCCCGATCACGAGATCACCGACGCGCCTGTCATCCTGGCCATGCGCGATGCGTATTTGGCCAAGGCCGCGGCCGATCCCAAGGGCGATCCGTCCGCGCCCGAGGCCATCGGCTATCACTTCGATCGCATCAACTCGACCCTGCGGAATCTGGAAAAGGAAAAGGCGGAGGCCGAGCCCAAGCATCTGGATGCCCTGCTCAAATTCGCCGCGCGCGCTTACCGCCGGCCGCTCACTAAGGCTGAGCACGACGATATCCTGGCCTATTACCATACGCTGCGCGAGAAGAGCGAGTTGTCGCACGAAGACGCCATGCGCAATTCCGTCGTCGGCGTGCTCATGTCGCCCGACTTCTGCTACCGCATCGATTTGCTCGATACCGCGGCCCAGGCAGCTACCTCCAAAGCCGTCGTGCAATCCGTGGCCGCCAAGACTTCCACCACGCCCGCGCTGCATCCTCTTTCCGGCTATGCGCTGGCCAGCCGGCTCAGCTACTTCATCTGGTCCAGCATGCCCGACCAGGAGTTACTGAACCACGCCGCGGCCGGCGATCTGCACCGCACCGACGTGCTGCTCGCGCAGGTCCGCCGCATGCTGAAAGACGACAAGGCCCGCGGCCTGGCCACCGAATTCGGCGGCAACTGGCTCGATTTCCGCCGCTTCGAACAGATCAACACGGTGGATCGCGACCGCTTCCCCGCCTTCACCTCCGACCTGCGCGAGGCCATGTTCCAGGAGCCCGTCCGTCTCATCGAGGACATGATCCACAACAACCGCTCCGTCCTCGATCTCATCTACGGCAACTACACCTTTGTGAATCCCGTGCTGGCGAAGCATTATGGCATGCCCGATGTCGCCGGCAACAACGACACCTGGGTTCGCGTGGACAACGCCAACCTGTATGGCCGCGGCGGTCTGCTCCCCATGGCGGCCTTCCTCACCGAGAACTCTCCCGGCCTGCGCACCAGTCCGGTGAAGCGTGGATATTGGGTGGTACGCCGCGTCCTCGGCGAGGTCATTCCCCCTCCGCCCCCCGTGGTGCCCGAATTACCCAGCGACGAAGCCAAATCCGATTTGCCTCTGCGCGACATGCTGGCCAAGCATCGCGCCAATCCGCTCTGCGCCTCGTGCCATCAGCGCTTCGATGTCTTCGGCCTGGCGTTTGAAGGCTATGGACCGGTCGGGGAAGCGCGCACGCATGACCTGGCCGGCCGCACCATCGACACCAAGGCGACTTTCCCCGGCGGCAGCGAGGGCTCGGGATTCGAAGGCGTGGAAACTTACATCCGCGAGCATCGCCAGAACGATTACCTCGATAACCTCAGCCGCAAACTGCTGGCTTATGCCTTGAACCGCTCCCTGATGTTCTCCGATGAACTCACGGTAGAGCAGATGCAAAGCAAGCTGACGGCCGCTAACTACCGCTTTGATTCGCTGGTGGAGACCATCGTCACCAGCACGCAGTTCCTGAACCGCAAGTCCGACGCGCCGGAAAAGCCCGTTTCCCCGGTAAAGAAAGGTGAATAAGATGCCCGAACCAACTTCCCGCTCCGCCCGCCGTATTTCCCGCCGTGCCGTACTGCGCGGCGCCGGAGTCACCATGGCCCTGCCGTGGCTGCCCTCTTTGAGCGCTTTCGCCGATACGCCCTCGGCGGCGGCTTTCCCCAAACGTTTCGGCATCGTTTTCCTGGGCAATGGCGTCAATGAAGATCATTGGAGCGCCGAAGGTTCCGGCGCCGCCATGAAGTTGAGCAAGACGCTCCAGCCGCTGGAGCCGTTGAAAGAGAAGATCAACGTCATCGACGGTCTTTACGTCAAGGCGCTCACCGGCCAGGGCATTCACCCCGGGCAAACGGGCAGCCTGCTGTCGGGCGCGCACATCTCCAAGGGCGCCATCATCCACTCGGGCATTAGCGTGGATCAGATGATTGCCAATCGCGTGGGCGACCAGTCGGCGCAGCCGAGCATCGTTTTGGCCTGCGATGCGCCCATGACCGGGTACCACGAGACGAACTTCTCCATGGCCTACAGTTCGCACATTTCATGGCAGACGCCGGATTCGCCCGTCCCCGTGGAAATGTACCCGTCCCTCGCCTGGGACAACCTCTTCGACAACCGCGGCAGCCTGCTCAACCTGAGTATTCTGGACCGCGTCAAAGACCAGGCGCAAGACCTCTCCAAAAAGATCAGTTCCAGCGACAAGACCAAGCTGGATGAATACCTCACCAGCGTGCGCGAAGTGGAGAAGCGCGTCGAGGGAACCCGCAAGGCGAAGGAGAATGCCGAGGACGCAGCCAAGGCTAAAAATACCGTTATTGCCGCCATGGACCGGCCGGCCAATGGGTTGCCCGAAGACCTGCGCGATCACTCCCGGCTGATGTGCGACATCATCGCCATCGCGTTCCAGACCGACAAGACCCGCGTCGCGTCGCTGATCATCTCCCGCGATCTTTCGGCCATGTATTATCCCTTCCTCGATGTCAAGGAAGGCCACCATTCCGCCTCCCACAACAACAACTCCGATGGCTACGAACGCATCGCCCGCTTCCATGTGAGCCAGTATGCGTACCTGGCGTCCAAGCTGGACAGCATGAAGGAAGGCGAAGGCACGGTGCTCGATAATACCTGCCTGATGTTCCTTTCCAATCTCTGGATCGGCCGCAAGCACGATAACTTCCGCTTGCCGCTGGTGCTCGCCGGCGGTTTGGGCGGCACGCTCGAAACCGGGCGCACGCTGAATTACCTGGAGGCCGGCGAAAACGACCGCAAGATGTGCAGCCTGTATCTCTCGCTGATGGATCGCATGGGCGTCAAACTGGAGCGCTTCGGCGACTCCGACACGCGCCTCACGCGCCTCTAGAGCGCTGCCCAAACCGGCAAGCTAAAGCATGCCCCACCAAACTGCCCGTGTTTTCAGTGGTGGGGCATGCTTTAGCTTGCCGGTTCGGGGCATGCACCCGGTACATGAGCGATCTGCTAAAGAGCACCTTGCTGGTTGTCGGGGCCCTCTTTCCCATCGTTAACCCGATCGGCAACACCCCCATTTTCCTCTCCTTAACCCGCGGGCTCTCACCTCGCGGGCGAGCCGTCCTGGCCAGGATGATCGCCCTCAACGGCCTGATTCTGATCCTCACTTCCCTCTTCATCGGCACGCACATCCTCGCCTTTTTCGGCATATCCCTGCCGGTGGTTCAGGTGGGAGGAGGGCTGGTGGTGATTTCCACCGGCTGGACGCTACTGCGCCAACCGAATGACGACGATAGCGGCGAAAAGGGCTCCAGCCGACAGTGTAACGAGACCGATTACTCCCGCCAGGCGTTTTATCCCTTGACCCTGCCGCTCACCGTGGGGCCGGGCACCATCTCCGTGGCCATTACCGTGGGCGCCAACCGGCCCGAAGGCTCGGGCTGGCCCCTGATTGCCGGGATGCTGCTCGGTTCGCTACTGATAGCCGCCTCAATCTACTGGAGTTACCGGTTCGCCGAGCGGATCGGGCGCACCCTCGGCGATTCCGCCATGAACGTCATCATCCGCCTGTCTTCCTTCATCCTGCTCTGCATTGGGGTGCAGATTCTGTGGAACGGGCTGAGCGCCCTGCTGCGAACCGTCATCCGTTAGGCCAATGGGCCGAAATGCCGCGTGATTTCCTCTAAAAAATGGCATCTGGGCCGATATGCACCAACAAGGCAGGGAATAATCCCAATGGTCGCTGGTGCGTGCGCGGTGTCGTTCCGCTGGGCTCTTCCGACCGGTCGAACGGCGGCAACCTTATCACTCGCGCCGCACATGTCGTCGACCTGCCGACCGCAAATGGGGAAGTGATTGGGACACAACGTGAGAGGCGCGCGCTTGAGCAGCAGCCCTGGTCGCAGGGTCTATCTGCTGGTGGTGTGTCTTGCGCTGGCCTCGGTAGGGGCGGGTGTGGTCTTCCTGGCCGGCTTCTCCATGGACCTCCTGATGGGAGTCCGCCGGTTTACCCAGTGTGAAGCCCAATGGTCGAACGCGCAGAAGGACGTGGCGTTTCTGCTGCAGCGCTACCGGTATTCCCGTTCCGAGAATGTATTTCAGCAATACCTGGAGGCCCTCCGTGTACCCAACGCCTACCATCGGATCCGCCTGGAGTTGGAAAAGCCGCAACCCGATCCCGGCGTTCTAATCGGCGCCATGACGGAAGCCGGTCTGGACCCGGAGCAGCGGGATCGCATCTCCCGGCGCGTTCGTTTTATCCGCGGCGAGCCGCATTTCGGCCAGGCGATCGCCCAATGGGCCGCGGCGGATCGGGACATGGAAGCGATGACCGTCGCGGGGTCGCGCCTTCATTCTCAGGTAGCGGCACAGCCGCCGGATGAGTCGGCCATTCAGGAAACGCTGGCTGATATCGACATCCTCAACGCTCGTCTCGCTCCCCAGGAAGTACGCTTTTCGCAGAGTGTAGCCGCCGCTTCCCGCTGGCTGTACCGCGTGCTGATCACCGTCTTTGCGTCGTTCACCGGCCTCCTGGTGCTGGCCGGCTTGACGATTTATATCCGTCTCTTCCAACGGATCACCGAATCGGAACAGAAGTACCGGCACCTGATCGATACCGCCAGCGAGGCCATCTTCATCCTCGACGGGCGGTCCGCCGCCATCCTGGATGCCAACCGCAAGGGGGAACTGATCCTGGGAGGGCCGGTGGAGCAGTTTGCCGGCAGCGTGCTTCCGCTGCTTTGCCTGGAGCCCCAAACCGGCGGCAAACTCACACCCGCGGAAATCGCGGCGCTGATCGGGGCCAAGCGGGAAAGCAGCATGCGCTCGGCGCGGGGCGCGTTGATCGCAGTGGAGTTCAGCGGAAGCGCGGTCCATGTCCACGGTGGCACGCTGATCGAGATCATTCTCCGCGACATCACGGAGCAAAAAAACGCCGCGGCGGCTCTGCGTGAGAGCGAACAGCGCTATCGGCAACTCTCCGGCGAATTGCGCGTGGCCCGCGACGCCGCGCTAGATGCCAGCCGCGCCAAGAGCGAATTCCTGGCGAACATGAGTCACGAGATCCGCACGCCCATGAACGGCATCATCGGCATGCAATCCCTGGCTCTGACGGCATCGAGCGCCGAGGATGGCCTGGGCTACGTGGAGGCCGCGCAACATTCCGCGCACTCCCTGCTGGCAATCCTCAACGATATCCTGGACGTCTCCAAGATTGAAGCCGGCCGCATGGAGATCCATTCGGCCCCCTTCTCGCTCCGCAATACCGTCGAGGAGGTCCTTCGGCTGGTGCGGCACCGCGCGGAAGAAAAAAGCTTGCAACTCGTCTGTACCCTTTCCGAAGTCACCCCGGACAATCTGCTGGCCGATTCGCTGCGCATTCGCCAGGTTCTCACCAACCTGCTGGGCAACGCCGTGAAGTTCACCGACCGGGGCCGCGTCGAACTGCGCGTCAATTCCTCGCCTACCGGTCCCGATCATCTGCGATTGGAGATTGCCGTCGTCGATACCGGAATCGGCATCAGTCCCGATAAGCAGGGGGTCATCTTCGAGTCGTTCCGCCAGGCCGACAGTTCTACCACCCGCCAGTACGGGGGCACTGGCCTGGGCCTGACTATTTCCGCCCGTCTGGTGGCGTTGATGGGTGGTAAGCTCGCGGTGGAAAGCACGCCCGGGCGAGGCAGCGAATTTCGCTTCTCCGTCCCCTGCCGTCTGGCGCCGCAGGATATAGTGACTCCGCGCCCCTCTGCTGCCCCTGCGGCTTCCAGCAAGCCCTCGCGGAGCCTCCGCATTCTGCTGGCGGAAGACAACCCGGTGAACCAGCGGCTGGCGCAGCGCCTTTTGGAGAACCGCGGTCACCGCGTTTCGATTGCCGGCGACGGACGCCAGGCGCTCGAGGCCGCGGCGCAGGAGCCGGAACTCTTCGACCTGATTCTGATGGACGTGCAGATGCCCGTCATGGACGGCTTGGACGCCACCCGCGCGATTCGCCAGTTGGTGGATACGGAGCGCAATTCGATTCCCATCCTCGCCATGACCGCATTTGCCATGAAAGGGGACCGCGAGCGCTGCCTGGCGGCAGGTATGAACGGCCACCTCACCAAGCCGATCGACCCCGCCGGCCTGTGCATCACCATCGAACGATTCGCCCGTTCCCGCGACACCGCCCCCTCAGCCTGAAGGCTCTTGGGTGGGGAATGCTGTCATGGCTAGGTGAAGTGAAGCTTCTCCGCGCTACTTGCCCAGCGAATCCTGCCGCGCTTTGATATACCGCTGCGTCTGCGGCATGTCTCTCCATTGCGGCGTGCCGGTGCTGTCGGCCACCTGGTAGACGGCCAGCGCCACGGTGCGATCGACAATCGCCAGGTTGTTGTAATCCAGCTTGGGCCACTCGTCTCCGGCCTGGTGATAATCGGGGAACATATAGCCTACCGACAAGGTATGCGCCGGCACGCCGGCGTCGGCGATCGCCTGGTTGTCGCTCTGCGCGAAATACCGTTCGTTGAGTTGCGCATTCTTCACCACCTGGAGCCCGGTGGCGCCGCCGGCTTTGACCACCGCATCGGTGAGCGTAGAGAAATCGAACCCGGTGACATTCACCAGGTTGACGCTGGAGCCGCCATCCACATCGGTGCGGCCGAGTTGTTCCAGGTTGAGGTCCGCCACCGTCTTAGCCAACGGAAACACGGGGTGGGCGCCATAATATCGCGAACCCACGAGGCCGAGTTCTTCGCCATAGAACGTCATGAACACCAGGGACCGTTTGGGCCGCGTGGGTAAAGCCGCCAGCGCGTTGGCGACCTCGATGACCGATGCCGTGCCGCTGCCATCGTCGTTGGCGCCGTTGTAGATGTGGTCGCCGGGGCCCGTGCCGCGCACGCCCAGATGATCGTAATGCGCCGTCACCATCACGTAGGTATCGCGCAGCACCGGGTCCGACCCGCGCAGCACGCCCACTACGTTATGCAATTTCACTGGCGTCGTAGTGGGCGGCGCGATGTGCGCCGAAACCAGGACGTCCACCGGCGCCGTCTTACCCACTCCCAGGGCGGTGCGGACCGCCTCGTCCCAGACCACCATTACCGGCACCGTGGGCGCTGCCGCGACCTCGCGCATACGGGTTGCCGTATTGGCAGGCTGGCCGCCCGAGCGCAACAGCACTACCAGCGCAGGCTGTAGCCGGGCGGTCATGGCGGGAAGCTGGCGCGTCAACGTGGCCGGGTTCGAGCCCTCGGGAAAATCGAGCACCAGCACCTTGCCGCGCACCTGATCGGCAGTGAGGGCGTTCACGGCGGCGGCATCGCTGCCGGCGACTTTGATCACCGCTGCCTTGGTCAGATCCAAAGCGGCCGCCTGTTGCAGAGCCATAGAGACGCTCTTGGCCTTGACAGTGCTACCGCCGCCCATATCCACCGTAAAATCCATGCCTTCCACGTTGGGCGTCACGTTGGCATAGGACGCGGTCTGAAAGTAGCCGTCGTCGCCGGCGGGCTCCAGGCCGGCGCGCCGGAACTGCGCGGCGATATATTCGGCGGCAATGTCCAAGCCGGGCGAGGGCGTGCCGCGGCCTTGCAGCGCGTCCGAAGCAAGAAAGGATACGTCGGCCTTCAGGTCGTTAGGCGTCAGGCGGCTCGAAATCTGCTGCAGCATGGTCGGCCCGGTCTGCGCGGTGGCGAGAGCCGCGGCCAAGGCTGCGACGGTCAGGAACATTGGTTTTTTCACGGCTGATTTTCCTCTACTTCCAGTTGATGGCTCCGCGGCACTTCTCCGCGCCGCAAACGCAGCGTACGCGCTCGATGGCGTCGGAAAAGCGATAATCCACCGTCAGTTCCTCTCCCGGCCGAATCAGCCTATTGCTGAAATAAAGGATGTGGCCCTGGCGGATGCTGGCGACGAGATTGGGATCGCAGCTATGGTTGATGATTTCGGCCCCGCTGCCGCCCACGGCGCCGTCGAGGGTCCAGTAATCGTCCAGGCTGAACAGGTAAGTCACCGACCCGGTGCCGCGGCGTTTGGTTTCGCGCCGGCTGATGCGTTCGCCGGTGTATTCCATCACCTTGCGCCGGGCCGGTATCCGCTCCGCCGCGTACACTCCGAAGCGGTGAATCCGCGATTTGCGGATCTGCAGGCGGAAACAGGCGTAGCGTTCGTCGATACGCGGTGACTGGATCAGTTTGGTGGCCATTGGCGCCGGGCGTTTGTAGCATTGTAACGCGAAGGCGCGGATGCCTGTACTTTGTCGGCCACGATGGGCATGATAGGAGCTGATGACAAGGTTTGGACCGCTGTTGGCGCTACCCCTGATCTGCGCAGCCTCGGTATTCGATACCCCGGAGCTGCGCATCGCTCCGTCTCCGGCCCTGCCCGCTCAGATCCACCTGGCGCCCGGGGTTCGCGTTCTGGATTTCGATGTCTCTCCGGCTGGGCCCCAAGTGGCGCTCTTGACGGCAAACACGGCCGGTGCGCGCGAAGTTCTGTTTTGGGACATCGGCCACCCTCAACCCGTCGGCATCTGGGCACTTCCGGCCGCCTTTGCCGCGCGCTCCATCGTGTGGCACCCGCAAGCGGAAGCACTGTTCCTGACCGGGTCTCAAGGCCAGCGGTATATCATCGTGCGCCTGGAAAAAGCCAAGGGTGTTTGGGCCTCGCGGCAGATTTACACTTCCAGCAGGGAGATCCGCAGGCTGGTGGCTGGGCCACGGCCGTACCTACCCCAAGAGAACGAGAAACTGCGGAAGCCCGTTTCGGCCTATCGTCTCTTCTTCGGCCTGCGCGCTCCCAATGGCGCTTACTCTATTCACTCCATCACCGAAAACGGCCAGCGAGAATATCAAATGCTGGGCCGGCGTGAGAGCTTCACGGTTTTTCCGGAGGCCGGCGCCAATCCCAGCGAACTGGTGGCCGCTTCCGCCCTACCGGTGGGATTCCATCCCGCCGGCCATCTGCTGATCTGGGAGGACGCCGGCAACTGCTTTCACGTGGCCGGTTACGACCGCGATCACTGGGAGACCAACACGCCGTTATTGGGCCGCGATCTCTGCGGCGGCGCTGTGAGCGCTACGCCCAACGGAGCGGGGATCCTGCAGTGGCGGCCTGGAACCGAGGGCGTAGACTTGCTCTTGCAGCATTCCACGGCGTCCAGCCGGCAAGCCGCCGGTTACCAGCTCATCTCGGCGCCATCCTCCGTGCCGGACGGCCGTGGCATCGTAGGAGTGACGCGCACCAGCACCGGCTTCGACCTCAACTACATTCCCGTCCAGGTTCCCCTGGCAGACGTGACCAATGCCTGGATGTACACCGAGTCCTCCCAGGACACGCAGCTCCTGGCCGGGCATGGCGGCCTTTTTCGCGACCTGAAGAAGGACGACCAGCTTTACCAGCTTTACGATTCGGAGAACTACGCTTGCGGGAAGGATCTCGACGAGTCGACGCCCACACGCCCCTATCTGGTGACCACCGACAGCCTCTGGGAGTTGTTCGCGGCCGCGTACGAGGGCATGTTCATCGTGCGCGAACGGCAGGTAGCCATGCCGGCATTCGCGGAGTTCGTCTCGCAGGCGGCCGCGGCTCTGCGGCAATCGAGTCCTCAATCCCCGTGGACAGCGGTATTCGCCGCCCTGGCAGCGCTCCAATCCAGGCCGGAAGCGAGCCCGGAGGCTATGCGCATTCTGCAAGCCACCGGCAGCCGGCAATCCTCGGTGACCGGCGCTGGGTTCGACTACGGCGAATTGCAGCCGCGCGGCCATTACACGGCTACGCCGGAAGCCCAACGCTACTTCCGCGCATTCCGTTACCTCACCCGAATCCAGGACCCGAAATGGAGCACGGACGAATTGCGCCAACTCCCCGCGCCGGTCCGCGCCGCGGCGCTGCGCTGGATTGCTTCCTACCAGGAGATGATCGCGAGTTCGCGCGCTCCCCTCGTCTGGCAGGACTCGCCATTCCAACCGGCTGCTTTCATTCGCCATCCGGGGCAAATGCCGGTGCTGTTTCCGCTTTCGTGGGGCTTCGATAACGAAGCGTTATTCTCCGCAACGTATCACGCGGAACTGCCGGCGGCGGAGCAAATCGTGGGCGCCGGCGGGCCGCGCCTCTTGCCATCGGCGCTGGATGTGGCGGCGGCACTGGGAAGCGGATTCGCGCGACAACTCCTCTCCGCGGAGATTGCCAAATACCCGCCCTTGAACAATGCCTTGAACCAGCTTGCGGCGCGTTACCAGCCCTCCGCCGGCGCCAACCTTTATCAACAGTGGATCGACGGCCTGGCGGTGCAATGGGCCGATTCGGTGGCATCGCCCAATGGGGAACTGGATGCCGACCTCTGGCGCGCCAAACGCCTGCAGACCGGCCTGGCTTCCTGGGCGACGCTGCGGCATGCCACCGTGCTGGTGAACGAACGGAATTCCGCCGAGTGTGGCGAGGGCGCTTTCGAGTTCATTGAGATGCGTCCGCCGCGCGGTTACGTGGAGCCCGATCCGCGGACCTTTGGGCGCATCGCCGAATTGTTCGCTTCGGCGGCGAAAATGCTCACGTCGGGACGAGGGCTGGCAGGCTCGCTTCCCGCCGGCGAGATCGTGCAGCAGTCGCAAGAATCCCTGCAACTCGGCCTCTTTCGACGCCTCAGCGAAACCGCAGCCAAGGCCCGCCTGTTTCAGGACATCGCCGGGAAAGAAATTCGCGGCGAGCCGCTCACCGCGGACGACTACGAAGAGATCTTGTATTTTGGCCGTGTCGCCGAGCATCATTTTCTGATCTACAGAAGTCTGGCCAACAAGGACCTGGCTTTGTCCACGCCCAATCCCATTCCCAAGATCGCCGATATTGCCGACGTGGCAGGCTCCGCGCCTTACCAGATGGCGGCGGTGGGCCGTCCCCTGGAATGGGATCACACGGTGCCCTTCTTCGGCCGCCGCCAGATTGTGAAGGGCGCCGCCTATTCCTTCTACGAACTGCTCTCGGATAAGCTGTTGGACGATGCCGACTGGCTGAAACAGCTTCCTACGCAGCCGCACCCGGCATGGGTGTCTCCCTACGTTTCCGCCAATGAATTGTCATGCCCTCCGCGAAAACCGTTCTAGGCCCGTTGATCGCCTGTCTGCCGGCGGTATTTCCCGCTGCCGCGCAGGATGTGCGCCTCCTCTTCACCGGCGACGTCCTCCTTTCGCGTCAGGTAAAGCAGGAAATCGAACGCACCGGCCGCTTCCCCTGGGCCGGTTTCGCGGCGCTCTTTCATAGCGCCACTTGGGTGGCCGGCAACCTTGAAGGCGCCGTCGGCAAGCCCGAAGATTGCTTCCCGGCGGACTCGGCCAGCCCCTGTTTCGATATCCCGCCGGCCCTTATGCCGCTGCTTTCCAAAGCCGGCTTCCGGGCCATGGGCACCGCTAACAACCACACCGCCGATCTGGGTGCGGCGGGCATCGAGGAGACTCGAAAAATCCTGCGCAGCCAAGGGCTGGATGCTCTCTCTTACCAGGATTCGCCGCTGTTTCTTACTCTCGGCGGACACTCCATCGCGGTGGTGGCTTTCTCCGCCGTGCCGGGCCGCGATGGGGCGCGGGTCGAAATCCCTTCCGTCGCGTTGCGCCAGAAGCTGCGCCTGGCGCGGACCATGGCCGAGCTGGTGGTCGTCTTTGTCCACTGGGGCAGCGAGCTCCTGGACTGGCCCAACCTCGATCAGCGCCACACCGCGGAATGGCTGGTCCGAAATGGGGCCGACCTCATTGTGGGCCATCATCCCCACGTGGTGCAGGCTGTTGAGTGCGTTCTCGGCAAACCGGTGTTTTTCTCCCTGGGCAACCACCTGTTCGACCAGAAGTATCCCGCCACCAAACACGGGCTGATTGCGGACTGCCGGATCCACGGCAATGATCTGCGCTGCGGCGGGATTCCCACCATCACGCCGATGGGTAGCGCGTTTCCACAAATCGCACCGGGGAGCGCCGGCGATGCCTTGCAAGGCTGCCCGGTGACCCTGCAGCCTCCGCTGGTTGTCGACGGCGTCTCGCTCAGCGTCACGGCGGCTCCGGAGGGCTACGTAATCGAAGGCAAGCCGGCGGGCGCACGCCCCTGGCGTTCGCGCGTCCTGCCGCTCCTGTCCGCCGAAGTGGGGAAACTGGCCGGCAAACAGGGCCCGGACCTGCTCTTTACGCTGGAGCAGCATTACTCCTCGATTGACAAGGAAGACGGCGTGCGCCCTTACGTATACGAAGTTCGTCCAGGAGGCCTGGTGGCGCGGTGGCGCGGCAGCGCCCTGGCATGGCCTTTGCTGGACGCGGCGCTGCTGCCGGGCGGCGACGGCTTGCTCTGCGCGCTTCACCGCCGCGATTCGTTCCTGGAGCTGCAACCCGGAGCTGCCGGCGTCCGCACGGCCGCATACCGATGGCAAGGCTTCGGCTTCGCCGGGGTGGACGATCCCATGGTCTTAGAGCGTTGCCGGGCGGTTCTGGGATCCGAGCAGTAGATGGCGGGTGACCTGCATGTGCATGCATGTGATGATAAGGGCATGCGAACCACCATCGAGATTAAGCCCAAACATCGCGCACGAATCCTCGAATTGGCCGCGAATCGGGGCGAGAAGGGCTTTTCGGCAGTGGTGGCCGAAGCACTGGAACTCTATCTCGAAACTCAAAGAAACCGGACGAATGCAATCCGCAGCGCGCTCGCTCTGAAGGGGTCCATTCAGGAGACGGTAGCTGACGGTCTGTTGGCCCGCACCCGGCAAATTCGGGCAGACTGGCGATGACCATAGCCGATACGGATGTGCTGATCGACTACCTCGCGGGCAAGGGCGAGGCTGACGCCGTGACGCAGTTGTTATCCCGTGGGGCGTGCCATCGCTCGAACTGGACGATCCAGCCGCCTATTAATCAGTTTCGTCGCAAAACTCGGTTTCGGCGTGCAAGACCGCTCCCTGACGGTTGCGGCTCCGATCCGAAGTCTTGAGGGTCGACGAAACCATCAGAGCCCCGACCGTAAGGGAGGGGTTTTGAGACAGAAACTAGTCAGCAACGGTGGCGCCAATTGACGGCCGCCTCGCTCAGTTCTCCGCAGGACGTTGGACGTGGTCAATGACCAGTGTCTCCACCAAGCCTCTGGCCGTTTCCAGCTTCAGGCCGAGTTGCTGCGAAATCGCCGCAAACAGATCGGGCTTGGCGGAGTCATCGGCACCCTTCCCTAATGCCCCGCCGAAGACGCTCTCGTCGTGAACTCCAGATCGAAGTCGTACCTTGCGGTAAGCCCAGTCTGCGGCGAAATCACGAAAATCAGCGGCGGCGGTCCTTCCGGGGTGGCATCGGGAGACACCGTGCTTGGCTTTAGCTTCGGCCCATCCTTTGCGATGGTGAGCGCGTAGATGCGCATTTCCTTCTGTTCGCGATGCTGGAACCGATCGGCCAAGAGCTTGCGCAGGCCGAGGGTGCGACATGGAAGTTCAGATACTACTGGCAACACGGCAAGCTAAAGCATGCCCCACCGCGGAAAGCCTGGCCTAGCGGAATGCCAGCTCTTCTCCGCGCCCTCTGCTCACCCCCCTACCTGACGACTAGTTTATCCACCGCCTGGTTATCGTTGTCATCCGTCACCCGCACGGCGATGGTATGCTCCCCGGCGGGCACATCGAGGTTCAGCTCGTAATCCAATTCCGGCGAATCCGAGAGTTTGCTCACCGGCGCGGCCACGGTCCACTCGCCGCCATCCAGCGAATACTCTGCCTTGTCCAGGTTGTTCAGGGCGTCGGCTGCATGCCACCGTACCTGCAGCTTGACGCCGATGCGCGTTGCCGCAAGGCCAGTGATCTTCGGCGGTGTATTGTCAATGGTGAAGGGGGCGCTTTCCATGCGCGCCGTCAGGGCTTCCGACGGCGGATTGTCCGGCGCATCCGAAGC
>Ga0302319_10008618_pt1 | contig 19795 bp, 15 predicted proteins | sample Bog_T0_2_FD_203319 | JGI IMG/M metagenome (GOLD analysis project Ga0302319, IMG submission 203319) | Peat permafrost microbial communities from Stordalen Mire near Abisko, Sweden - Bog_T0_2 | ecosystem: Environmental > Terrestrial > Soil > Wetlands > Peat | place: Sweden: Abisko, Stordalen Mire... | reverse complement strand
CGCCACCGCATAGTCCGAAAAGGTATAACCGTTCGCCGTCTTTTGAGTCCCCGCCCCCCCGAAATCAACTCCGTAAACCTCATTCGATACCGCGCCCGCCAAAGCGAGAACCGAATCATCGCTGAACGTGCCCGCGGCGACCCAGGTAATCTGTCCTTGGGCCACCGCGGTGCCCAGAATGCCTACCGCCCACGAGGCCGGTGAACTCCAGGCGGACGGCTGGCCGGTCCCATCCCGGACCCGCACATGCCAAAAACAAACCTCGTCCGTCGTGAGTGCCGCGCCGGCGTAGGAAATCTGCTTGGTCTGGTTCGTGGCAATCTCGCCGGTGTCCCACAAATCTCCCTGGCCGCCGCTCAACACCGCCATCGAGCTCGCCACCTGAATCTGGTACGCCGTCTGGTACTGGCCTCGCGAAACCGGGGTTGCAATATCCTGCCAGCTCAATCGCGGTGAGGTTTCGGTGATTCCAATGGGATTGGATTTTGCTTCGCACTGGAGATTGGTCGGCAAAATTCCCTGGGCGGCTGCCGCACCGGGCAACAGAATCGCCAGCGTCAGCCAAACACTGCTCCGGTTAAACTGATTCATAGTATTAAAACTCTCACCCATCTTCACCGTCTTCCGACCGAAAGGCTACTTTTGGTTGGGATAAATTCCCTGTCGAACCCACAACAGATCCAGATCTTCCGGCGCCGTTCCCGCCGCTCCGCCAATACCCAAGCCCGTTAGGTTTTGGGTTTTTCCTTCCACCCAGTGGTGAAATGACGCGTGGCCATCGGCAAAGGAGAAATTGCTGCCATTGCCGTGCCGGCTGGCGACCCAATTTCCCCACTGCACTTTTGGAGTCGATCCGGTCGGATCCTCGTGCTGCGCAAAATATCCGTCATCAATGCTGCACTTGGCCGGCGTCGGATCGTCCGATTCATCCACAAAGAAAAGGGCGTCGGAGGGTCCGGGACTCGTCACGTCGGAAAACTTTTTGTTCTCATGGTAATCGGGGTGAATTGCCGCGGCCGCGCCGCTGGCAGTGCCCCCATTGTATCCCATCATGCAAGACAACGAAAAACTCCGCACCCTCAGCCCAACCACGAAACCAGTCACAATCGCCGGTTTGAGGTCGCCCGGACAACGATAAATGCCTTCCGATTTATTGTAGGAAAAAAGCACTGCCTGATCGATATTCAGGAGGTTGGTCACCCCGTTGGGACCACCATCGCCACTCACATCTCCCGCCACCCAGCCGCTCGTTGAGGTCGGAACATTCGGAATCAGGGTGTCGTTGTAATCACCGGCATAAACCACCGCCGCCAGCGTAAGCTGTTTGAGATTGCTCAAACAATTGATCCCTTGCGCCTTCTGCTTCGATCGCGCCAGGGCCGGCAACAGCATCGCCGCCAATATGGCAATGATCGCAATCACCACCAGCAACTCAATCAGGGTGAAGGCCGGAAGTTTCGCGCGCGCCTGGCCGTCAGATTCCTTGTATAATTTGAATGCTTTCATTTTCAACCATCCTTCTTTTGCTATTTACCTCTTCCAAACTACCAGTAATTCAAGCAACTACCAATAATTCAAACGGCCCACCGAAGCGGGCCGTTTGAGTTTGTTGGTTCATTTTTCTGCCCGAAATCCATGGCTCACGGCATCCGCACCCGGAAGAAGCTGGCCGGGTTCGTAGCGCTCACTGGAATGGCGTTCGAGAAGGCGCCCGTGACGTCCAGCGTACCGGAGCCGCCCGTGGTCCAGTTGATCGGGGCTGAAAGGTTGGTCGCGGTGAGTAGCGTATACCCGCTGTTCGCCGTGCCCCCCGCACCGCTCAGGATGAGATTACCAGCTGAAATCTTGGGCGCCCCAATGACCGGCGCCTTTGGCCGGACGGGCGCACCTGTGGTCACCAGGATGGCGTTGTATTGGCTATTGCCAAAAACACCGCTAAGCGACCAGTTGGTGGCAATATTTGGATCGCCGTTAGGCACACTATCCTCGCTGACAACCGTGAGGGGTTGGTTCGTTGCCCCTGCCGTGAATGTCCCCAATAGATACCCGCCCACCGTTCCATTAGTAAAAACAAAGTCCTGCGCGGGGCTGTTAGAAACACCCTCAGTTCCATACGCTTCGCCTCCCGGAACCTGGCCAAGGTAGGGGGCTCCCGGACCCCGCGTATCATCCAGCAGCACCAAAACGGTGTAGGTCTGGCCAATCGTCAAATTGTTCAACGTACCGGTGTTATTTCTATTCCCATAACTGCCGCACGTTAAAATAGTGTCCAAAGTGCTGTCGCCCGTGGTGGCGCCATTTGCCAGATAACCATTATAGAAACCCTGGCCCGTACCCCCAACATTGGCTATGCTCATGAATCCCTGACTGTCACTGTAATCATTAAAGGTGTACCCATTGGCGGTGGTTAAATCACCGTTTCCATCGCCGCCTTCCGTCACGAAGTCCACGCCATAGACTTCCGTGTCCGCGGAACCGGCCAATGCAAGCACCGTGTTGTCGGTGAAGGTGCCGATGTTCACCCAGGAAATGAGCGAAGCGACCACCAGAGGCGCAGCCGCGCTGTAGGCGACTCCCAAACTGTTGGTCGCATTCACCGCTTCCAGCAGGTACGAAGCGGCGTTGGTCAGTTGCAGATTGGTGAGCGTCAGCGTTGAAAACACGACTCCCCCATTGGTGACTGTAATCACCGCGGCATTCGCGGCAGTAACGGGATTGGTCAGCCCCCCGCTGATGACCTGCCATTGTAGGTTGACCGGCGGAGAATTGCTGAAGCCAGCCCCAAAGACAGCCCGGCCACCCACGCCCGCAGCGGCCGACGCTGGCTGGGTGTTTGTGACCAAAATGGGCAGGAAGGCGGGCGGAGGCGGAGTGATTTCCAACAGAATGGCGTTATACTGGCTGTTTAAGCCTGCCCCCTGATTCTCCGTCGTGAATACCTGGGTCGTGGCATCAGCCGTAAATGTCCCAATGACATATCCGCCCACCGAGGGTGATCCGTTGGCAAAGGCATACGACTGGCTCGGGCTGGTGCTGTGTCCATCCGTCGCGATGAAAGTAGTGCCGCCCGCGGCCGAGCCGCGGGTGTCGTCCAGAAGCCCCAGCACGGTATAAGTTTTGCCCACCGTTAAATTGTTGAGCGTGCCCGTATTCGCCGTTGAACCATAAAGCCCATACGCTAACAGTGTGTCGAGCCCCGAATCGCCCGTCGTAGCGCCGCCGGTCAAATAGCCGCCATAAAGACCAAATCCGCCCCCCGCAATCGACATGTTCCCGGTGGCATAGTCGTTGAAGGTGTAGCCATTGGCAGTCGTCACCGTCCCCGAACCGCCGAAATCCACCCCGTAAACCTCATTGGAGACAGCGCCGGCCAAGGCGAAAACTGTGTTGTCGGTGAATGTGCCGGTTGTCCCCCACGTGATTTCCGCTGCTCGCGCGCCCGAAACAGCCAACAAACCAGCCAGACCAAGGGCTGCTGCGATTTTCCATTTCGAAATGCTATTTGTTTTCATAATACGATCTGCTCTTGCTTTTGCTTTTGGAGATTGCATTTGCGTCGCAATTCCTGCGGCAAATGATTTAGTCCTTCAATTCAGGTGGTTTTTTGCTTTTGATAAATCGTATCATGATTCCCGTAGCCGCAAAGTCCCCCGATCGGGTAAAATGGCGATCACCCTTGTGGGTGATGCTTCCGGAGCATTGCCCGAAAAACTTTCCCCTGTCCGCTAAATGAATAGACTTTGCTCCACTGCTCGCATGCCGTAAAATTTACAATGTTTCAACCCAAACCCGTATCGCGTGCCCGATGACCCTTCAAGTTATTTTCGACGAAATCCCCGCGCTAACCAGCGACACTATATTGTGGTTTATAACTGCCAATCTAAGAGTCTGTCTGCGGCGAAACAAATCCAAACAAGCGTTTTCCACCTGCTATGAATCCCGGCGGCAACCTTGACCGCCTGCGGTGGCAATGCGGCCTGGCTGCGATGGTCTTACTGTTCCTTTGCCTCCCTTCGGCTGCCTGCGCCGGTATCGGCAGCGAGATTGGCAGACAAACAAATGTTGCGGGTGATCCTTCCCTCGTTTCAACCAATCCACTAATGCCATTGCTGATTCAGGATACCCTGCCGGCGACCGCTTTTGACATGACCGGCGACGAGGTAACGTTTACGGCGATTGTTGGCAACGGGCCGGCCGTCATCTTCCAATGGCAGAAAATCTCCAATGGACTGGCCTTTGACCTTCCCGGAGCGTCGAACACAACGTTGACGCTCAATAACCTGCAACTCGCGGATGCCGCTGCTTACCGGCTAAAGGTCACGAATGCCACCAACAGTGATGCCATCGCCTTCACCTCGGCCCGGCCCCTGGTGGTTAACCTCCGTCCGGAGCCGGTGAACAACCTGATTAAGGTCGCCGCCGCTCAAACTGGCCTGGGTGGCATGACCAGCTTTACTCCTACTTGGAGCATAACTACCAACGGCAACCTGATCGCCGGAAGTTTGCCCAACCGTACCACGGGTAACTTCAGCCTGGAATCCCCCGGTCGTCAGGTTGGCCGGTTGACCGATGGCAATCAAGGTACGCTTACTCTTATCACCAACGGTTTGGCCCATACTTTTTTCCTTTCCAGCAGCACGAATTATGTAACCTGCGGCGGTGGGTTTGATCCGGATGGCGACCGGGCCGGATGTTTAATCATGTACTTGTTGCCGTCCGCCACGGATGGCTACGATCTGACCAATATCACGGTCTACGGCGGCTGGGCGAATAATGGCCGGGATCAGCAGGCTTACACGGTTTATTACTCCACCGTGGCCGCCCCGGCGATGTTCTTTCGGCTGGGCAGCGTCAATTACGACCCTCCCAATCCTGCCAACGTCCAGTCCGCCACGCGGGTGACGTTGTTGCCTGCCACCGGTGCGCTCGCCGCCAACGTGTCCGCCTTAAGATTTGATTTTACCAGTCCCGCGTCGAAAAATGGCTATTGTGGCTATTCACAAATTTTTGTGAGGGGCGTGGTCTCGGCCACCCCGCCGTTAAAAACCCCGGGCGACCGTAAAGTCCCCACCGGGACCGAGGGTGTTTATACTTCGAGCAGTCTCGATTTCCTGGGTTCTTGGATTTGGGATACCAATACCTTTGATAAACAGACGTGCTATTTCTGGAAGACCTTTGAAATTCTGCCCAACCAAAGAGCCAGCAACGCTCGGCTGATCCTGTCGGTGGATAATGAGTATACTCTCTTTCTCGACGGGCAATTGATTGGCCGGATGGACGATTGGCGGGAATATTGGGAATATGATGTGACCTTGCTGATGACTCCCGGCCGGCATGTCCTGGCCGTAAACGCATATAACTCTGCCAAGTCTGCCGGTTTGATTCTTGGCCTGCATGTGGACTTTGAAGACGGGGATATCCTTGAAATCAAGTCCGATCCCACTTGGAAAGTTGTCCCGCAAGGAACCCGGCAATGGAAAACTCGGATCTCAGCTCCCGGCGCCTGGCGGCCCGCCACGGTGGTGGGCGAGTTAGGAACACCTCCCTGGAATTCGGATCCACAGGTCATAAATGCGGGGCCGCCCCTCCAGCCTGTCAAAATCTTTTTCTGGCAAACTCTCTGGTTTCAAATCACTTTTGCCACCCTGTGCGGGTTATTCTTGCTGATCATCTTCTTCCTCGCCGCCCAGCTCGCGCTTCACCAGAAGGAACGCTGGTTGTTGCAGCGGGAACGCGCCCGCATTGCCATGGATATCCATGACGATATCGGCTCACGCATCACCCAACTGGTCCTCGATGGCGAAGCCGTCCAGGATGAACTCCCCGAAAACTCCAGGATGCGGTTGCAACTGATGGAGATATGGTGCAACGCCCGGCGGGTTCTATCCAGCATCGATGAAATCCTCTGGGCGTTAAATCCCCGGCTGGACACGCTGCGGGATTTTGCCGATTATATTTGTGATTACGCCCAGAAATTCCTGGAACCTTCCGGCATAAAATGCGTGTTCAAGGTTGATCCCGATCTGTTACTCCCCGCGGATCTGCCGTTGAGACGGAGCCTGCTCATGGCCATCAAGGAAACGCTTAACAACGTCGTCAAGCATTCCGCCGCCACCGAATTGCGGTTGAAAATCGAACAGCAACGCCAGCACCTCGTGGTCCTGGTGCAGGACAACGGCAAGGGTTTTGTCCCGGCTTCCATTAAACCCGGACGCCACGGTCTGGGCAACCTGTCGCGCCGCATGGCCGAACTCGGCGGAAGTTGTCACATTTCCAGCCAGCCGGGTGAAGGTTGCTGCATCGAATTCATCATTCCGCTGAAGCGGCCCAGAAGATTTTCATTGAAAAGAAAATAACATCGCCAACGATGGATGATCCCGGCGCCGGTAGTGAGAACCGGCCGCACCGGCCGCCCGAAAATAATATATATTGCCACGAATCATCGTAATACTTATGACGCAATCCAATGAAGGGAACAAAGCGGCGCCCGGGAAACAGCCCTCCCCGCCGCCGGCCGGACCACACACCATCCGGGTTGCCTTGGTGGAGGATCAACTCAAGGTTCGCGAAAACTGGACCCGGCGCATTAATTCGCTTCCCGAATTCCACTGCGTTTGCTCATGCATGTCCGCGGAGGAGGCCCTGGCCGTCATCCCCCTTAAGCATCCGGACGTGGTGTTAATGGATATTTTCTTGCCGCGCATGTCGGGAATTGAATGCGTGGCGCGGCTCAAGGCTAAGTTGCCGGAGGTTCAAATCGTCATTCTCACCGCGATGGACAATCAGGAATTACTTTTCATGGCTTTGGAAGCCGGAGCCGACGGTTATTTGTTGAAACGCACGGAGTCTTCCGATTTGCGCAGGGCCTTGCTGGATGTGATAAACGGTGGCGTGCCCATGACGAGCCAGATCGCCCGCCGGCTGATTGCTTCATTTCGCAAGCAACCCAAAAACAAGGATGAATCCTTGAATTTGTCCGCGCGGGAGAGCCAAATCCTGCACCTCGTTTCGGAAGGTGATTCCAACAAGTTGATCGCCAATAAACTCGTTATGGGTATCGAAACCGTTCGTACCCATCTTAAAAAGGTGTTCAAAAAGTTGCATGTCCGGTCACGAACCGAAGCCGCCATGCGCTATATCAACTCCAAAATGTCCGAGCAACGGCCGGATGAAAATGAACCGTGATGGATGCTCCGGGTGGAACACTGCCGGGTGGAACAGGCGACCCGCCTGTCTGCTGGGCAACCTGCCCAGCAGTCCCTTTCGAGATCGGGCAGTCCCCTGCCTGCCGTCGTAACTACGCCGATTACCGAAGAAAAAGTGACGATCGCCGATCGCGGCCCTCTCGCCCTTTAAAAGGGAGAGATTTCCCCGAAACGAAGTTCCCGCATTGAGCCCCTGAACCTGATTGAAGTGGCCGCGAAAAGTCGTAGGAAATATCTGGCAATTTCCCCGCGCGCCACTCCTCTCAACGAGGAGACTATCGCTGCTGGGGGGAAGCAGCGATAAGAATTCGGCGGAGCCGGAGGCCCGATAGGAGGAGTTCCATGTGAGGGCGAGAAACTTTCTTGCGCCCCTGTCTTCCGTAGCCTTGGTGAAGGGGGAAGCACCGCCACTTTCCACATCAGTCACCCGAAATCTGCCTTACCGCTCCGATTTCTCACCCATCGGAAAAACTAGTTGACCCTGCCAACCATGGATATTATTCTTAACCCGTGATCCGTGATTTCAATTTAAACCTGCTGCTAGGCCAACTGCTAATCGGTGCGGCAGCCGGGTTCTGATCGTTTCACAACTATTTCCAACCCCACTGCCGAACCGGCGGTGGGGTTTTTTGTTTTGCCAGACTGAGACGCCGCCGCCATAACCAAAAGACAACATGCAAACCGACCCGTCCAAAAAATATCGCCCGTTCCCACCGGTGTTCCTCCCCGACCGCCAGTGGCCCAACCGCGTCCTCACCGCCGCCCCCCGCTGGTGCAGCGTCGACCTCCGTGATGGCAACCAGGCCCTCGCCGTCCCCATGAATGTTTCGCAAAAGCTCGAATTGTTCCAGAAGCTCGTGAAAATCGGGTTCAAGGAGATCGAGGTCGGTTTTCCGTCCGCCTCCAACACCGAGTTCACCTTTAACCGCCGGTTGATCGAGGAAAAACGCGCCCCCGACGATGTTTGGTTACAGGTGTTGGTCCAGGCCCGTGAAGATTTGATCGAACGCACCATTGAATCCTTGATCGGCGCCAAAAAGGTCATCATCCACATGTATAACTCCACGTCCCCCGCGCAGCGCCGCGCCGTGTTCGCCAAATCCCAGGAGGAAATCAAGGCCATCGCCGTCAACGGGGCCCGCATGATTAAGGACCGCTTGCACCGGCTCGCCGGCACCGAGATCATGCTCCAATATTCGCCCGAAAGCTTCAGCGCCACCGAGGTGGAGTACGCCCGGGAAATCTCCGAGGCCGTCATGGATGTCTGGCAGCCCACGCCGGACCACAAGATGATCTTGAACCTCCCGGACACCGTCGAAGTAGCCATGCCCAATGTCTACGCCGACCAGATCGAATGGATGTGTCGCCATCTCAAAAACCGCGATTCGCTCGTCATCAGCCTCCACACCCACAATGACCGCTCCACCGGCGTCGCCGCCACCGAACTCGGTTTGTTGGCCGGCGCCGACCGCGTCGAGGGCACCTTGTTTGGGAATGGCGAACGAACGGGCAATCTCGATCTCGTCACCGTCGCCTTGAATCTCTACATGCACGGCATCCATCCCAAATTGGATTTCTCCGACCTCGGTTCCGCCATTGAAGTCTACGAACGTTGCACCGGAATGACCGTCCCCCCGCGCCATCCTTATGCCGGCGAACTCGTCTTTACCGCCTTCAGCGGCTCGCATCAGGATGCCATCAAAAAAGGTCTCGCGGAGTGGGAGAAGGAGGAGCGCTCACACTGGGATGTTCCCTATCTCACCATCGATCCCGCGGACATCGGCCGGGAATATCGCGAGGTAATCCGGGTCAATTCCCAATCCGGCAAAGGCGGTGTCGCCTATTTGCTCGAAAGCGAATTCGGCATCGAATTGCCCAAGGACTTGCAACGGGAATTCGGCCCCATCGCGAACGACGCCGTCGATAAACTCGCCCGCGAAGTCAGCGGCGCCGAGCTGAAAGCCATGTTCTGGCAGGAATACATTGACCGCAATTCTCCCTGGCAGCTCCGCAGTTTTAAGTCCGAGAGCGAGGATGGCGTCGTTAAATGCCACGTTAAATTGTTGCGGGATGACCAGCCCATGGAATTCCACGGCCAGGGCAACGGTCCACTGGCTGCCCTCGTCGACGGCTTTGTAAGGTCTGGTGTCCCCCGTTTCGAAATCGCCGCCTACAGCGAACATGCCCTCAGTGCCGGCGAAACCGCCGCTGCCATCGCCTATATCCAGATCAAGGGCGCCGACGGCCTTACCCGCTGGGGCGCCGGTGTGGATACCAACATTGAACTGGCCTCGGTGCGCGCGATTCTCAGCGCCCTGAATCGTTCTTGAACGGTTTCCATTTCTTGCTCGTCAAAGCGACGTGAACAATTTAAGTTTGCGTCGCTTTATGCATTTCCCGCGTACATTTTTGTGGCTCATGATTGGGGTCGGCTGCACGGCCTGGATTTCGTGTACTCCTGTGAAGGCAGTCGCGCCCCCAGCCCTGCCTGCCGCCGCAACGCCACCCGCTCCAGTTTCCACCGCCCCGGTTGCCGTTCCACCTGTCGCCGCCGCTCCACCGGCTGGCGGGTCCGTTCCCGTTTACGTGCCGGACCTGACCCACGCCAACGAGCCACTCCCGCAAGGCGTCATCGCTTGGAATGCCACCTCGCAAGCCGTCGATGTCCCCGCCGAGGAACCGCAGGCTCACTTCCTGTTTGCGTTCACCAATATTTCCGACAAAGCTTTCGCCATCACCACCGTTCATCCCTCCTGCGGTTGCACCACGGCCAACATTCCCGCCCTGCCTTGGATGATCGGACCCGGCGTTTCCGGCCAAATTCCCATTACCGTCAACATCGGCGGGAGAACCGGCATCCTGTTCAAAAGTGTTTTTATCGCCACCGAACGCGGCAGCCAAACGCTGCAACTCCGCATCAATGTCCAACCCGCCGTCATTCCCAAGTTGTCTGACGCGGATCGCATAAAGGGAATGGAAATCGCCAAAATGGACCGCCAGGCCGTTTTCAAAGGCGATTGTATCACCTGCCACGCGAAAAATATCCAAGGTAAATATAGCAAACAACTTTACGATTCCGTCTGCGCCGTTTGTCACGAGGCCGAAAACCGTGCCAGTATGGTCCCCGACCTCCACAATCTTAAGGTGGCCACCAACAACGACTTCTGGCAAACCTGGATCAAGTTCGGCAAAGCCGGCAGCTTTATGCCCGCTTTCTCGTCCTCCCAGGGCGGCCCGTTGAGCGATATGCAAATCGCCTCCCTGGCCGCCTACCTGACCACCGCCATGCCCTCCAAAGTCCCCCAAACGCCCCAATAATAAGACTTCAGAACGTAATCCATCTGGAGCCGAATTAGGAACCGTAGCATTTTATTGATACGAAAAGTCGCTAACCGAGCGAGGTTAGGAGTCGCGGATATTACAATAACCGGCGGCAGTGACACCTTCTCCTCGGGGCAAAACGCTGGAATGAGGGCGAGCAACCTCTTCCGCCCCCGGCGCTCATGTTCTGCAAGTTCGCAGATTTTGCCAATCTCTCCCCATCTAATGACAACTTAAAAGAACCTCTTGCAGTTTTTCTAATGAACCGATACCGTGTCAACCATGAATGCGAAACTGGTTGACGCAGCGAATCACAATAAGATTTCCACCTTGGGGGAACGCATATTGGGCGGCGGACAAATCACCCGCGACGAAGCGCTCTGGCTCTTTAATCTCGAATCCTCTTCCGACATCCTCGACCTGCTGTCCTGGTCGAATCGCATTCGTGAGAAGTTCAAAGGCAACAAGATCCACCTGTGCTCCATCGTGAACGCCAAGGCTGGCTCCTGCTCGGAAAATTGCAGCTTTTGCTCCCAATCCTCCCATTACCAGACCGGCTCGCCCCGCTACGGTTTCATTGACCCCGAACCCGTTTTGGAAGCCGCCAATGAAGCGGGCCGGAATGGCGTCACCGCCCTCGGTATTGTCGCCGCTTGGAAAGGGCTGAACGAAGGCCCCCTTCTGGACGAAGTCTGCGACCGCATCCGTGAACTCAAAGCCAGCGGCAAAACCCGTCCCGATGCCTCGCTCGGTATCATTAAAAGTCAGAAAGTGGCGGACCGTCTCAAGGAAGCCGGGTTGGAATGTTACGGCCACAACCTCGAAAGCTCCCGCCGGTTTTTCCCGCAAACCTGCTCCACCCATACCTTTGACGACCGGTTGACCACGATCAACCACATGAAAAAGGCCGGTGTCAAAATCTGCTCCGGCGGCATTATCGGCATGGGCGAAACCCGCGAAGATCGCTGCGATTTGGCCCTCGAATTGAAAGCCATCGGCGCCAACGTCGTCCCCGTGAACATTTTAAATCCAATCCCAGGCACGCCGTTCGAAAAGGTTCCCCCGCTCTCCGTGATGGAAATCTTGAAGAGCATCGCGTGTTTCCGTTTTATTTTGCCGCGCCAGGAAATCATGATTGCCGGCGGCCGCACGGTAAACCTGCGCGAAGCCCAGAGCATGATCTTCATGGCCGGCGCCAGCGCCCTGATGGTGGGCAATTATCTGACCACGCTCAACCAGACCGTGGAAAAAGACCTGCAAATGATCAAAGACCTCGGCCTCGACCCCAGCTGGGAAAGCCACGGTTTCACCGATCAAGAACCGTCCGCTTGCGGCTGCGAAAACGGTAGTTGCACCACCGAAAAAGAACTCGTCCCCGTCGCCTGATCTTTGTTCCCTGACGCCGGAGGCGTCAAAGACAGCCGGTGGTCGCAGCGCAGCGAAGACCACCGGAGAACATTCCCCAAACTAAAATGCACCCCGAAGCGGGTGCCAGAACGGTCGTTCCCGAATCCAATATCACCGATCCTTTCCCCCGGTCGGTCCTCCCAAAGCGTCTTGGACTGCGGCGGTGCCCCGCCGCTTTTTCGACGCTGGCAAAAAACATTCGCGAAAACGTGCCACCCGATTTTGCCCACCGCCCGGCCAAGGTAGGCGTATTCGCTGACGCCGGAGGCGTCAAAGAGAATAGCCGGTGGTCGAGCGTAGTGAAACGCAGCGATACCCCCGGCACCATCCCGGCAAGCAATCCACCCCGAAGGCGGTGGCAGAGAATACGAAACCCTGGTCGCCTTCACCTAACCGACCGACGACGCTCTTCGCTCTGACAATTCATCCTTCGGCAACTCCCGGGCCGAAAGCGCGAAACAGATCGTGCCTTCCCGGGCTGTAGGCCCGAAATTTGATAGCCTGGGCTGGAGCGAGTCCGACGAGCGGAGGCCCAGGTAACCGTCATCCTAAGCCCCCGAGGCCTGTAAGGCCGACACGCCTTTACCTCCGACCATTGGGACAATACTCCGCCATGAATATTCTGTCTAAAAGACGCTCAGATTAGCGCGCTCCCCTGCCGCGATGCGTCATGGGGTGCGATAGCCCTCTACCGCTTTCGAACCACTGCCGCCACAAATCCGGGCAACTACATCACCGCCCCCATCGCCCAACCCAACATCCAATTGCCTGTGCCGCGGTCGGGAGACCGCAATAGGTTCCAAGCCCCGCTTGGCGCTTGGGGGGAATTTATTTGCGCAGCGGGCATTTTGCGAGCAACTTTCGGCGTGCAAAAACTAGGCAAAAACCTGGGATCCTACCAGGGCGAGATCATCGCCATCCACGAAGTCCTGCGCGATCTCGAAACCGCCGCACACCAAAATCACTGGACCGTCGATCACTTTCATCAAGTCCGCGAATTCAAACTGCCCGTCTTCCATCGTACACCACCGTCCCATAAACCTCCCCAAACAAAAATCTATATTTCCGCCGGCATCCACGGCGACGAACCCGCCTCGCCGCTCGCCGCCTTGAAATTAGTCCGGGAAAACCGCTGGCCTGACAACGTCGAAATCTTTCTCGTCCCCTGCTTGAACCCGGTCGGCTATACCAACAACCGCCGCGAAAACGCCGACGGCATCGATTTAAACCGGGACTATCGCCAGTCGCAATCCCCCGAAATTCGCGCCCACATTGCGTGGCTCGACCAACAGCCCAACTTTGACGTGTACCTCTGCTTGCACGAAGATTGGGAATCCCATGGCTTTTATCTCTACGAACAAAATCCGGACAACCGGGTTTCCTTTGCGCAGCCAGTGATCGATGCCGTCCGTGCCGTTTGCCCCATCGATGAATCACCCGAAATCGAAGGCCGCCCCGCCGAGCACGGAATCATTCGCCCGATGCTAAATCCGCAGGAGCGCCCCGCTTGGCCCGAAGCCCTCTATCTTATCGTGAATAAATCCCGGCAAGGTTACACCTTTGAAGCCCCGTCCGATTTTCCTTTGCCCGTCCGGATCGAAGCACTGACCTCGGCCGTCCATACCGTCGTGCAATCACTTGCCGCTAATGCGGGGGCCGGAAACAAATCGTGATCACAATGCCAGCCAGAATGCCGATCACCGCCGGCAACTTGCGCCAGCCATTCACCTCGTGGAACAGCCAGATACCGCCGGCAAAAGCCACCAGCGTATTGGCGCGCCGGAGGCTCATCACGATGGAAACCAGCGCCTTCGGATTCCTCAGCGCGCTGAAATACGCGTAATCCGCCACCAACAACGCCAGCGCGATCAATGGAATGCTCCAGCGCCATTCGAATTCATTGCGCGACCACCACCGCAGCTTCCAGCCCAGCGCAAAGGGCGCAAATAATACAATCAAGTAAATCGAAAACCAGGCTTGGACCGTCGGCACCGACAAGTGCTTCGTGCCCAGCAGATATTTGTCGTACAGCGAGCTGACCGCCCCGAGCAAAGTACCCACAATCAAAAACCCCACCCACTTGTTGCGGTAAAAATGGATACCTTCACTCCGTCCAACAATCGAGAGCCCGACAAAGGACGCCAACGTCGTGAGCACCCCCACCGTTTCCATCGCCGTGGGGCGTTCCCCCAAAACCACAATCGCTCCCACCAAGGTCCACAACGGACTGGTCGCCCGGATCGGCGCACCCAAAGACAAAGGCAGATGTTTCAAAGCATAGTAGGTGCCGATCCAAGAAGCCGCCACAATCGTCGATTTAAGAAACAGTTGCAGATGCTGCGTCAGGGTTAGCGGCTCCGTGACCAGGGAAGGCGGCAGCAATCCCGGGTGCAAATATTGAATGAACAACAGCCCCGTCCAGACCATCGCACCCGTTAACGTGCTGAAAAAGAGAACCGGAGTAACAGCATTGGCCCGCACTGCGTATTTGGTACACAGGTCGTAAACGCCGAGAAACGCGGCCGATAAAAGAGTGAGGGCTATCCAATTCATCACAGGCAAACGGGACACGGCCCCGCCCGGCGTGCCCCCAGTCTAAACCATCCCGCCCATCCCACAATAACCAGTTTAGTTCCATTGCGCAGAGACCCTCGAACCGAAGCTCGCGCCCCGAACCCTTGAACCAGATTGATTCGGCGGCGGTAGGACATCGGAAGTACCAAGGTATATCCCAACGCGGCGCCCTTCTCCTCTCAGCGAGGATAGGGGCAGGGGTGAGGAGTGAGATTATGTAAGTTGTTGATAATAAATAGTCACTTTGGAGGTTCATGGGGAGGAGTGAGGCCACGTCAGTCGTTGAAAATCAATACGCACATTTTAGGTTCATGGAAGAGTTGGTAAATTCCCTGTCCACGTTTCCTCCTCTCCGCAATGCTATCCAAAAGATCTCATCATTTTCGGAAAAAGTCTATTTTGTCCCTTTTTCCCTGCGGTTAAATCAATCTAATAATTCTGTAGTTTTCTCCGCGTTCTCCCTTGTCCTCCGTAGCTTTAGCGAAGGAGGAGTCTCCGCGTGAACTTTTTCCCGCAGGACGCCCCTCCCCCGAGCTTGACCAACGCCATCGCTTCACCGAGACTTCCTGCACTGCGATTCATTGCAGCACATTATGATGATTCCAAGATTATTGTTGGTGGCGGCCGCGTCCCTGTGTATTGTGGGATGCAATAACCCAACCCAAACTGCCGGTGATTCTAATGCCCGCACGAATGCTCCCAGTGCCGCACCGGCGACCACAAACTCTATCGATATGATAACCACCGCCAGCGGATTGAAATACCAGGTCTTGAAACATGGCACCGGCGCCGTCTCGCCCAAAGCCACGGACACGGTGACCGTACACTACGAGGGGAAATTATTGGATGGCACCGTTTTTGACAGTTCCATTGCCCGCGGCCAGCCCGCCAGCTTTCCTTTGAACCGGGTCATTGCCGGCTGGACCGAAGGACTGCAACTCATGAAAGTCGGCGACAAGTTCAAGTTCGAGATTCCGGCGAATCTGGCTTACGGCGCCAATAGTCCCAGCCCCGCAATCCCGCCGAACAGCACGCTCATCTTCGAAGTGGAATTGCTCGGGGTTCAATAGCCTCCATTTTGGTTCGTCACGTTTTTTGCACAACGCTGCATATCGCCCCAGCATTGCCGAAAAGGTAGGGGGCGTCACTCCGTGCGCGCCGTCATCGCCGGGGTTCGCCCGATAGACCTAATAAGTTCGCCCGATCTCGCCAACCACCGAATCCCCTCGCCCCTCGGAGGGGAGAGGGCGGGGTGAGGGGTGATAGTTTGACGCATTAAGATCACCCATTTCCTCCCCTCCACGTTTGCACAATTGCCGAATTGCGATACTCTTTCCCGCGTGAGTTCACCCATCCCAGCACCCGAATCCGCCGCCAACGCCGCGCGGTTTGTTCGTGATGCCCTGCCACCCAACGGCTTGTTCGCCGGCATGAACTGGCATGTCTCCCCCACCCCCTTTCCGCTCGGAGAAAAGATGGCTCGCGAAATCGAATCTCTCGGCCGGGTCCTCCTCCAATTTTATCGCGCCGTCAACTTGCTTTATCGCCGCAGTGCCGAAGGCAAGCAACCCGATTGGATCGCCCGCTGGCTCGACCTCGGCAAGCCGCCGGAACTCATCGCCCGTCAACGCTCCAGCGGATTCAAAATCGACGTGCCCCGCGTCATCCGCCCCGATATCCTCCTGACCGAAAACGGCTTCAGCATCACCGAACTCGATAGCGTCCCCGGCGGCATCGGCCTCACCGCTTGGTTGAACCAGACCTATTCTCAGCTCAAGGATCAAACAAGCATCGCCACCCTGATCGGTGGCGCCGACGGAATGCTGCGCGGATTTGCCAGCATGTTCGGCGATGCCCCCAAGGTTCACATAGTCGTTTCCGAAGAAGCCGCCGCCTATCGACCAGAAATGGAATGGCTCTGCCGCCAGCTCGGCGATCGGTTCCAAGTCCAAGGCCCCGACTTCGCGACGCCTGCGGATGGCGAGGCTGTTTACCGTTTCTTCGAATTGTTTGACCTGCCCAACGTCCCCGGCTCCGGCAGCCTCTTCGATCTCGCCGAAGCCAAGCGCATCCGGCTCACTCCGCCGCCCAAACCGATCTTCGAGGAGAAAATGCTCTTCGCCCTGTTGTGGAATCGGAATCTTCAGCCCTATTGGCGGCAGGAACTTGGCGAGGCGTTCTTGGCGCGCTTAAAGAAGTGCATTCCCTACACCTGGCTGATGGACCCCGCGCCCTTGCCACCGCATGCCGCCATTCCCAGACTCGAAATCACCGAATGGCAGCAGCTCAAAAGTTTCTCGCAAAAAGAACGCGATCTGATTCTCAAAGTCTCGGGCTTCTCGCCGAATGCCTGGGGCGCACGCGGCGTCTTTCTCGGCAGCGACCTCCCGCATGAAGACTGGTCAAAAGCCGTCGATGACGCCCTCGCCCACTTCGAGCAGTCACCCAGCGTTTTACAAGCCTACCACAAACCCGCCTTGGTCGAGGCGCAATGGTACGATTTCACCAAGGAAGCCCTCGTGCCCATGCCCGGCCGTGTGCGCCTGTGCCCCTACTACTTCGTCTCCGGCGATGGCGATGCCGCCCGCCCGCAACTCGGCGGCGTCCTCGCCACCATCTGTCCCGCCGACAAAAAAATCATCCACGGCATGGCCGACGCCATCCTGGCCCCCGCCTCCATTAACAGCCAACCACGAACGCCGTGAAAGATCCCAACAAAATTTCCAACCGCGAAATCACCCCAGCTTCGGTGTATTTTAACCGGCGGTCATTTATCCAGGCGGGCATCCTCGCCGCCAGCGCCGTCGCCACCGGTCTGGTCTATCGCGAACTCAATCCCGTCGGAGCCGGCGGCGCCAAAACGAGGGCGATCGCCGGCTTGGCGCCCGCCCCGACGAACACTCCGAGCGCCTTCGACGTGCCCGAAGCCCAAACCTCGCTTCAAGACGTCACCCACTACAATAATTTCTACGAGTTCTCCACCGATAAGGAAGAAGTCGCCGCGGCGGCCGCCAATTTTGACACCAAAGGCTGGCAGGTCTCCGTCGAAGGCCTCGTCCGCAATCCGAAAGTCTTCGGTCTCGAAGACATCCTGAAAATCAGTCCGCCCGAAGAACGCGTCTACCGCATGCGCTGCGTCGAAGGCTGGTCGATGGTGGTTCCGTGGGCGGGCTTTTCCCTGTCCAAACTGCTGGCCGTTGTCGACCCCACCAGCGACGCCAAATACGTCGCCTTCGAAACGTTGCTCGACCCGAAACGCATGCCCGGCCAGCGCAGCGACGTGCTCAACTGGCCCTATGTGGAAGGCCTGCGCCTGGACGAAGCCATGCATCCGTTGACGCTCTTGGCCAGCGGGCTGTATGGACGCGAACTGCCTCCGCAAGACGGCGCCCCCATCCGTCTGATCACTCCCTGGAAATACGGGTTCAAAGGGATCAAATCGATTGTAAAAATCAAGCTGCTTGCCCAGCAGCCCCCGACCACCTGGAGCCAATACGCGCCACGTGAATACGGTTTCTACGCCAACGTGAACCCGCATGTCGATCATCCCCGCTGGAGCCAGGCCACCGAGCAGCGCATCGGCGAATCCGGCCGCCGCCCCACCCTCATGTTCAACGGCTACGAAAACCAGGTCGCCAGCCTGTACGCCGGCATGGATTTGCGCGCCAACTTTTAGCTCATCATGACCGAAAAAGATCTTCGCTTTGCCAAAGTGCTTGTGCTGGTCAACGCCGCCGTGCCCGGCACCCTGCTCGCCTGGGACGCGTGGCACCACAACCTCGGCGCCAACCCGGTAAACTTCGCGATCCTCACGACCGGCATGTCTGCGCTCGTGTTCTTGCTCCTCACCCTGCTGGTCACTCCGTTGCGAAAAATCAGCGGCTGGAATTGGATCATCTTTTCCCGGCGCACCTTGGGCCTGTACGCCTTTTTCTATGCCCTCGCCCATTTCCTGATTTTCTTCGGTCTCGACCGGTCATTCAGCATTTCCAGCACCGTCACCGAAATGTTCAAGCGCAAATATCTCTTCGTCGGCGCTCTCGGACTCCTCGTGCTGATACCCCTCGCCGTCACCTCGACCAACGCCATGATCAAACGCCTGGGCGGAAAACGTTGGCGATCCCTGCACCGGCTGGCCTACGTCGCCGCCATCGCCGGCGTCATCCACTATTACATGCAGGCCAAAGCCGACGTCCGTCGCCCCTTGGTCTTCGCCGCCATCCTCGCCGTCCTCCTCGGCTACCGCCTGATCGTCTACTGGCAACGCCCCAAATCCGCCCCCACCCCAACGCCAACCATCAAACCCACCCCACAGCCCGGCGCATAAACTCGCGAATCCCTCAAGGTATTAGAGGTTCATGGAGAATTCCCAGTTGCATTCGGACCCGCTCACCGGCCATGAACCAAACTTGGTAGGGCGGGCAGTCCTCTGCACGCCGTCGTAGCTACGCTCATTGACGAAGGAATAATAACGATGTCTTATCGCGGCTCCCCCGCCCCTCAAAGGGGAGAGGGATCAAGGGTGAGGGGTGAGATCGCCTAAGCCCTTGAGAATGAGAACCCACATTCTGAGGTTCATGGAAAGCCCCCTTTCGATTTTCGAATGCATTGGGACCATGAACCGTCTGGAGGAGCCGTGGTTCCTGAAAAAGCCTGTAAAATGCCTCCTCTGTTTTCTCTCCGCGCCTCCGCGTCTCCGCGTGAACTTTTTTCCGCAGGTTCATGGAGAGCCCCGTTCCGTTCGGACCTGCTCACCGGCCATGAACCAAACTCGGTAGGGCGGCCAGTCCTCTGCACGCCGTCGTCGCAATGCCGATTGCCTAAGAAATAATGGCGATGGCCCATCGCGGCCTCCCTCGCCCCTCAACGGGGAGAGGGATTGAGGGTAAGGGGTGAGATCGCCTAAGTCGTTGAAAATCAACTTGCATCGAGAGGTTGCTGGAAAGGAAACGGGTGAAGGCTGTAATTTTACGACCCCACCCCCACAGCCTTGGCGAAAGGGAAACAACGCCCACATTTTGACCCGTCCGAATAAATCTGCCCTGCGCCGTAATCGGATAGCTTTAACCGAGTAAACTTGCCAAACGGGTCAAATGAGCGTAAAAAGACGACCTTCGGTGGCCAGTTTAGCTCAGTGGTAGAGCAACGGTTTTGTAAACCGTCGGTCGTCGGTTCAAGTCCGACAACTGGCTCCACTTCTAACCGTGAGTGCGGTAAGAAGTTATGAAAGTGATGAGGAAAAGTGCCAGCAGAAGTGCCAGCAAAATTTAACTCTGGCGTATTCTGCG
>Ga0302319_10008617_pt1 | contig 19795 bp, 14 predicted proteins | sample Bog_T0_2_FD_203319 | JGI IMG/M metagenome (GOLD analysis project Ga0302319, IMG submission 203319) | Peat permafrost microbial communities from Stordalen Mire near Abisko, Sweden - Bog_T0_2 | ecosystem: Environmental > Terrestrial > Soil > Wetlands > Peat | place: Sweden: Abisko, Stordalen Mire... | reverse complement strand
CAAGCGGCATTCACTCATGGTGATGCCCGCCGCCTTCGCCATCAAATAATACGCGTATTCAATCGCGCCGTAACCCTTTGGATCTTCGAGTTCCTTGTCCTTGTTGCCGGTGACGCCATCAAATTTCAACAGCCAGTAATCGAATCCTTGTCCTGCCGTGATCTGCCCCGAACGGACTTCATTGGTTTCACGGTTCCACGCGATGACCGCCTTGGCCCGTGCACCGCCGGCAGATGTGCCGACCCGCAGGATGTCGTTCAAGGCATTTTTCCGGCTCGCGCTGGCAAACGTGGTTTTCAGATTCTTGCGGTGGCTTAGAACTTCCGACGCCAGCTTGACCAGGGCGTTGATCTCAATTTTCTTCGCCGCCTGCGGTTTTGGCCCGATGGCCGGTGCGAACTCCAGCGCGCCCATGCCGCGCGCGCCGGTGTAACAAAGCCTTTCCACCGCGTTGAAACTTTCGGACGTCCGGCCTTGAGTTGCCAGCCATGCATCAATCAAGGCATTGCCAAATTTATCGGGCAAGGAATCGGCCAGCAGACCGGGCAATCCATGAAACGTTATTAGTGGCAAATCCGAGAACGCATAAACCCGATCACTGAGCGGCATCGTGATGGGCGCAACTTCAATCCCGCTCTGCGCAAATGCCGGATCATACTGGAACGTGGCGAACTGGCCTCCTTCCTCCAGTGAAACAGCGCCAATGGTTCGTCCCCAAAGTTGAACTTCGGCGAGGGTCATGACTTATCTCCCCATTGCCATTTTTTAGCCGAAGGCTTGCCGGGCTTGGTGATGGAAGCCCGCTGACGTTTACGACCGGCCAGCTTCAGTTGTGCGACCGGACTGGGCACTGGTTCCGGAATGAGCAGATCAAACCGTTCAATCACATCAAGCACGCGACACACGCGGATGAAGCCGGACAACTGCGTTGCCACTTCGCCCGCTTCCAATCGCTGCACCGTGCTTTTCGAGACACCAGCCTCTCCAGCCAACTGGACTTGTGTAAGGTTCCGTTCCAAGCGAATCCGAGTTAATCTCTCGCCCAATTCAGTCAGAATGGCCTCGTCGGTCGCTTGTTTGGTTATTTTCATAACGCACCATATATGATGCATTAAGTCAATAATGTCAATTAAAACATCATTAAAGATGCTTAATAAAATCAAATCAAGACCTTGCGACAACTTGCCAGTTACCGTGACCAGCGCGGTCTTCGCTACGCTGTCCGTGCTTGCGGTCGGCCCTATACCCGCTGGAACCCGCCCGTTCAGCTTCGCCAAGCACGCGCTCGTCACGATCGGTAATTAGCACGCCGAAGAATTGGCGGGCTTTCCGCCTGGGTTCCGCGACGGTCGTTCAGCTCCGGCTCCGTCCGTCTCTCCGCCTGCGCTTCACTTTTCCGCTCGCCGAACCGCAGGCCGAAGCTGGACATGACCAGCCACGCACTGTCCTTCATCGTAGTAATCGCCAACCCACCTGTGTCATGAATTTCTGTCACCGCATCTTGATGGAAAGGCGGCACAAACCATTTGTGGCGCGGCGTGCGAAGTCAGATGCCAGCCATTCTGTGGGGCGAAAAGCTGCACCAAATGCCACGGGAAAAACTGCGTTGCCCGCTACACCGGCCACGATTGTTGATGCGTTGCCGGCGCCAACTGAAAGTGCGCCAGTGAAAACACGCGGGCCGCATATCGCCAAAGTTGATATGCTACCACCCGGAGAACAATATAATTAAATGCCTGGACCTCATCCACCATGGCAAGGGCCGTGTCGGCAAAATATCTGATTGTTTGCTGCTGCACCTGGGTAAACCCATAAGAACAGCAGTCGGGCGGCTCGTGCTGTGCAAGCCGTTCGTCGCTACCGTTGCGGTCTGGCTTGACAGCGCCGCCCGCTGCTGTGGGTTGCGCTTAAGGTTTTGGGTTCGCAAAACCTGCCCGGCGACGGGCACAAGACCACCATCTATGACGCCCCGGCAGGACACCGCCGGCAACAAGTTCCGCATCGAACTGGACAAACAGGTTCTCGACAATCGCCGCGTCGCCGGGGAATTGCTGCTGCGGCCGGCTGGAAGCCAACATCAAGGATTCGCAAACACGGGCAACCGAACTGGAGGACAAGGGGGTTGTCCATTTGAGAAGGAGGATCGGTATCACCATCTGGTCGCTCGCCAGTCGGAAATCAAGGAGAAACTTGGGCCTCACGAAAAACCAGGCACCGAGCCAAGTGGACGCCGCCGTCACGGACGATTGCGTGGACAATTCCGAGAAACAAAACAAAACAAAACAAAACGAAGTCAATCAAACAGAGCAGAAGGACTGTTATTCAGGTTTGAGCCGCAGTCTGCAAAAATAAATCTGGAAACTGCATGATCTCAACCCCGAAAGAAAACAACGGCGCGTTGGGCAGTCCGATGGTTTCTCCATCGGCCAGAGATTCAACGTCAGGAAATTCAACGACCCGGCTTACCTTCAGCGTTAAGGAAACGGCAGACATGCTTGGCCTGTCAGAAAAGACAGTTCGCCGGTTGATAGCACGTCGGTTGCTCCGTTTCTCGCGCGCGCTGCGTCACTTGCTAATTCCGAGAAAGGAAATTGAGCGATTCCTCGATGAAACCACCGTCACATAAACTAGAGACGAGTTTCTTCCTTCAAGATTTAGATATTTTTCAATTCAAAAACAAGTGCTCCAAAACCGCCAATAGAAGACTTCGGCATAAAAAATCAGTCAAAAAAAAGTTCCAAAATACGGCCTCGAAGGTCGTTTAGCTTATACGCAGGCGGGAAAAAATAGGGGTTTTAGGGTCCAAGTGGGTCCCGCGTCAATTTTCAAAAACCCAATAAAAATGGGCATTTGGTGAGTGCGTCCAAGTGAGGGTAATTGGGTCCAAGTGCTCTGATCTTGTTGCGAACGAGACGCTCTACCAACTGAACTAAGACCCCATCCACCAAACCATAAATGACTTTTAGCAGAATTGGCGGAAACGCCTTACCGCTGTTCATCAAGGCGTTCATTATGCATGCTATCGGAACAAGGGCAAATAAATTTGCTGCGTCCAACATGTGGCGTGCCTCGGTTGAGATCGACACAGGCTGCAGGGTTTGTTTTTAAATCGGACCGCAAATGTTCCCGCCGATGACCGTACCGACACCCATTTGCCACGGGAGCGGGCAAGAACAGTTCTCCCGCCGGCTTGGGACGAAGCCTATCCTTCTCCGCCCCGAAATTTCGTCATGCCAATTTAGCTCATCACACTGCGGTTAGCGGTCAAACAGCTGGGCGGCAATCGTACGCAGCAGATCTTCGAGTTGGAACGGCTTGACCAATTTGGCAGCCGTGCCCGCGCTGGAAACCAGTTCAACTTCCCCGCTCATCAGGACAATGGGCACCGCGGGCTCCTGGTTGCGCAGATATGGAATGGTTGCCCTGCCATCCAGCACGGGCATGTCCGTGTCAAGCAGGACGAGGCGTACTTGCCCGGCCTGCTGTTCGAACAAGGCGATGGCGTCGGTGCCGTTCGCGGCGGTGATCACGCGATAACCATGCGTCGTAAGTCCGAGCGACACCATTTCGCGGACCGATTCCTCGTCGTCCACAACCAAGATCAATTCACCGTTGCCCTGGGGTAATTCGGGCGGGAGAATATTTTCCCTGACCGCCGCCGGCACCAGGGCTGCGCCCGGCAGATAAAGCTCGAATGTTGTGCCGCGCCCCGACTCGCTCTTCACGTTCACAAACCCGCCGTGCTGGCCGACGATCCGCGCGGTGGTGGAAAGTCCAAGTCCGGTTCCCTGCCCCGCCGGCTTGGTCGTAAAAAACGGCTCGAAGATGCGCGGCAGGATCTCCGGCGGAATGCCGCTGCCGGTGTCCGATACAATCAGCATGACGAAACGGCCCGGCACACCATTCGAAAGCTGGGACGCTTCGCCAGCATCGAGTTCTACGTTGTCCGCAGCGAGCGTAAGTTCGCCGCCGAGTGGCATCGCATCGCGGGCGTTGACGCAAAGATTGAGCAGCACCTGGTGCAATTGTGTTGCGTTGCCGAGCACCGGCCAGAGATCGGCGGGCACGAGCGCGGCGACATTTATGGATTTCGGAAAAGTCTGCCGAACGATGCGTTCCATTTCACGCATCAGGCCGCCGAGTGACAGCGGTTCCTTCTCGCTTTCGCGTCCGCGCGAGAACAACAGCACCTGCCTAATCATGTCCGCGCCGCGGTGCGTGTTGTCCTCCATCACGGACAACATGCGCTGCGTCTCCGCGTCCGGACGCTGCTTCTGCAACAGTTGCAGGCCCATCAAAATTGGCGCGAGCGCGTTGTTCAAATCGTGCGCCATGCCGCCGGCAATCACGCCGATGCTTTCGATCCGCTGCGCCCGGAAAAATTCCAGCTCCAGCCGTTTCTTTTCCGTCACGTCGGTGTTGATGAACAACAAAGACTGTGGTTCGCCGCGTTCATCCTTGATGAGCGTGCATCGGCTGGCGACGGTGAGCTTGCGCCCGGCGCGCGCGGTCTGTTCCAGTTCGCCCAGCCATTCGCCGGTCGCAAGCGCCGTTTGCCGCGCTTTGGCATAAACTTCTTCGCATGACGCGACGATTCGCGGCGCCGCGCCGTCGTTCTGAAGTTCATCAGCGCTCCAGCCGTAAAGCCGCTCCGCGCTTGGATTGACATAAATGATCCGGCCGGAAATGTCCTCGACCAGAATCGCGTCCTGCGCCTTTTCGATGAGTGCGGCCTGTTCGCGGATTTTCAACTCCGCGGCCCGGCGCTGTTCTTCAAACCGTCGTTTCTGCCGATACCATTCGAGCGATTGATAAAGCACGGAACCGGCCAGCGCTCCGGGGATTTGCACCGCGCAGATGATGAGCCACGGAAACCAGATTTTCTCCGCAGTCAGGATGAAGGCGGTTATGCCGAAGACGCACAACCCGGCAGCCAAGCCAACACCCGCCGCCGGCAACGGTCGAAAACGAAACAAAAACCAGACAGACAAAATGGCGGACAAGACCAGCGCCAGAACTTCCGTTTCCAGCGGCAGCCGGCGCAGCGAGTCGTCGCGTAGGAGATTCAGCAGCTGCGTGGCGTGAACCTCGACGGCGGGCGTGAACAGATCCCGGTCGCCCCAGGCCGTGAGCGGGCTGCGAAATTCATCCTTGCGCTCCAGAAACGTTCCCGCCATCGGCCGCGCGCCGATGAAAACAATCTTGTCGCGAAAAAAACCATCGCTGACTTCGTCGGTTCGTAACGCGGCGCTGTAGCTGACATGGGGAATCGTGAGCGGTTTGCCGTAGTAGCGAAGCCACAGCGGCTCCGGCGGGTTCGTCGCCGCGAGGCCGCCGAGCCGTGCGCTCGCCAGGGCGAGGCCGGGTTCGGCCAGGTTGAGAAATCCGTTGAACTGCCGCCGCACGACGAAATCATCGTCCACACTCGCGTTTGCAACGCCCCAGGCGGCCGCCGCGTCAAGAAATGGCTTGGCCGGCATGGAAAGTTGCATTGACTGGGTGCCTTCCACCTGCGGCGTGTCGCGGCTCGAACGGCTGATTTCCGCAGCGAGCACGACGCGGCCGTTCGAATGCAACGCCTCGGCAAATTCGCTGTCCGCCGCCGCGTCCGCACCTGGTTCGCCGAAGATGATGTCGAACACCACCGCCTTCGCCCCGGCGGCCGTGAGCCGGCGGAGCAATTGGGCGTGCAACGCGCGGCTCCACGGTTCCGCTGGGTTCTGCTTTTCCCGGAGGTAAGAATCGAGATCAAGATAGATGATAACTACCGGGGCATTGGAAAAGACGGTTTTAGAAATCATCGCTTGCGACAAATCATAACTCGCGCGCGCCAGCGAGGTGCCGACGCGCGATCCGGGCGACAGCAGCCACATGCTCAACCCGGCGAGCAGGACGGCGAGGCCGGTGGTCGCCAAGACACGCAGATGGGTTTGGAAGAATCGGCGCAACACGTTGTTAAATTATACCGCTAAAAATTCAATCGCAACGACGCCGTGAACGTGCGGCCGCGGGTGAGTTCCGATTGCAGGTTCAACGGATTGAGCCGGTAATCCTGGCCAGTGAGATTCAAGAAGCCAAGGCGCAGTTCCGCGTGGCGATGCGGGAAAACGTAGCCGGCGAAAATATTATGCTGCCAGAAATCGTCGCCGGACAAACCGGGTGAATAGCCGTAATTGTCCTGATGATACCAGTCCGACGACCACTCGGCAAAAAAACCGCACGGAAGATTATAGATCAGGAAAAGCTGGCCATGTTGCAGCACCGCGCGTTCGTCCTGCTCCTGTGCCGACACGCCCGTAATGCCAGCCAGATTCGGCAGCGTCGTATTGAGTTTCGCATCGCTCAACCGGTAGCGCCCGCCAAGGGACCAATCCCGGCCGACAAGTTGATTGACGTATGCCGACAGATTGCGCTCCTGATAATCGAGAATCTGGCCGGTTGTCGCCGGTTCATTGGGCACCGGAATGAAAGCGATGGAGTTTGTGAATGCGCCCACGTCGCGAGAGCCGTCAGACTGGAGCAGTTCCGCACTGACACCAAAATAAGTCTGGCTGCGCAACGACTGGTCAAAGCCAATCGTCCACGAGTCGAACCGCGTGCCAGGCACCAGCCCTTCGACAGATTCGGGAATCAAACTACGAAACGCGCTGGTCGAGCCGGCGACCTCGGCCGGCTCAAGCCGGATGCTGTTGTCAAAGAAAAGGCCGCCAAGCGAACGCGTCCACGCGCCGTGCAGCCAGCCGCCGCGCCAGGGTTCGGCCGTGAACCCCACTTTCGGTCCCAGCACCGAACGCCGGTCTTCGTCCGCCTGCACCGGCGGCAAATCCACGTTGCCCGGATAAGTCAGCTGGTCGTAGCTCAAACCGGCGGTCAAGCGGAACTCGGTGATCGGCCGCCATTGATAATAGCCGTAGCCGTTAAGCCTTTCCAGATACGGTGAAACACTCTGATCCGTCGTCGCGCCAAAAGGCGCGGTCAACGTCGAGTGTGTGTCCACGTTGCCGCGCTGATAACGCCCGCCGATGATGAGCGCATGCTCCGGGGATTCCCAAATCTGCTGCGCCTCGACGGAGTAAAGTGTGAAATCCAAGTCCTGCTTCAAGGTGAATGGATAGCTCTCCACACCAAAGATTCCCGCGCCGTCCTGCGGCATGAACAGCACGCTCGGCCGCGGATTCGTCAGCGACAGGTGATCGGTCAGCCACGAGAATAACAACAGCGTGTGGCTGCCCGGCGACCACTCGTGATTCCAGCCGATGAAAAGATTTGGACTTTGTTCCTCTGTAGTCCTTAAACCGAGAATGGCATTCGTCGGATCATAATGTTGCGCCACATCGCCGTTCGCGCCGTGAAAATAGCCTGCCTGGAAATAAGCGCTGTCGCGCGGCGTGATCTGCTGTTTGGCGGTGAACGAAATCTGCCGGTCCGTCAGGTCATTGTTCAGACTCTGGCCGTTTTGGGAAACATATTGCGCGTCGAGCGCGTAGCTGAATCCGTCGGCGGAACCGAAGGCGGTGGTCGCCTGGTCCCAATTGCCGCGGCTGTCGTAGGCGGTCAACGAACTCAAACCGAACGGACGCGCATCGAAGTATTGCAGATGATCCTGCTGCGAGAGAATCTGCGAAAGATTGCCGCCGCCGGGCGGCGCGAGCAAATTCGCGACGAGCAGTTCGCTTTCGCGCGCCGTTTCAAAACGCAGATCAAACCGCTGCGGATCCTCCTGGTTTTCCAAGCTGTCCGCGAGAAACAGATGCCCGGCGAAATCAGAATACGATTCCTCCATGGCGCGGCTGGCGGCGCGGTCACTGACTTCGGTCATGCCCGCAGCGTCGTAAATCGCCGCGAGATCGGCGCTGCGCATGGCGCGGTCCCGGTCCAGTTGCAGCCGCGAGCGGAAGAGGCTGCGATTATCATTTAACTTCCTCGAGTGCTCCAGGTCGCGCACGGCGTCATTGACCTGATGCGTCTGGAAACGGTGCAGCGCGGAGTAAAGCCACGCCGTTGGATCGGCGGGGTCGAGCTGCTGCGCCAGGGTGAAATCTTTTTCGGCAAGCTGGTCCTCGCCTGACTGGCTCCACGCCTTGCCGAGATAACTGCGGAACAATCCACGCTGCGGCTCCAGCGTGGCGGCGATCTGCAAATCGCGGCGCGCTGTTTCACCGCGGCCCGTTTGCGCTTCCGCCAGCGCGCGGCCGAGCCAAGCGCTGGGCAGCGAGCCGTCGAGCGCAAGCGAATGATCAAACCAATCCAGCGCGGAACGCGGGTGGTTTTCCGCGAGCGCCATGAACCCTTCGAGCGCGAGGGCCTGCGCGTTGCGCGGCGAAAGTGTCCGGGCGCGGTCCAGCGCGTCGCGCGCCGCGCCACGATGCTCAAAATCAAATTCCAATTCGGCCACACGCGCCCAGGCAAAGCCGAATTCGGGAGCGAGCTTCACCGCCTGTCGCGCGGCATTCAACGCGGCCGGAAGCTGCGACCGCGATTGGAGGTAATACGAACGCGCCAGCCAGCCGCTACTGTTGCTGGGTTCGGACAGGGGAGTGATGGGCTGAAATTTTACGGCGGCGATGAGTTCGCGGAGCGGCGTTGCGGCTTCGCCAACGGGCGCAAGCAAAGCTTCAGCTTCCCCGACTTGGCCGACGGCGAGCTTGAGCGCGGCGAAGTAAGTTCGAGTGGCAGCGGATTGTGTCGCAAGAGCATCCGGCGCATCTGTCAAAGCCGCGGGCAAATCTCCGCCAGCGTAAGCGGAAAGCGATTTCGCGAGCGCGGATTTTTCCGCGTCGGCGAACGGAATTTCGGCGGGATTGAGAACGGCCGGGTAGTAAAAACTCCATTGGATCAAATTCACTGCGGACAAAACGGCGGTCAATTTCGCGGGCTGGCCCGGCTGCACCAACACTTGCTGGCCGCTGGCAAGCTCCAATTGTTCGACGGCGGTATTGAGTTCCACCGCGCCGTCAAGCAAGGCAAGGCTCGTGGCACCAGCGGCATCGGCGACCTCCAGGAAAAATTCCGTGCCGCGAATCGCTCCGGTAGCCAGCGGCGTCTCGAATTCGACATCGGCGGGCCGCTCGCGGTCGAAAAAAAAGAGCGCGCCCTTTTGGAGTCCGAAATGATGCCGTGCTGGTTGTGAGGGCGGTTCGATTTCGAGGAAGGTGGACTGGCTGATGCGGATGACGCTGCGGTCGGAAAGCTGCAGGGTTGCCCGGCTGCCGGCAGCGGTTCGCAGGCGATCGCCGGGATGCAGCAGTTGATTGGTGCGCGCCGGCTGCCAGTCATTGGTTTCGGCGAGGGTGATCTCGACCTGGCCTGAAAATTCGACGAGCTGGCTCGCAAGGTTGATGCCGGCGGAGGTCGGTGGTTCGGCGCGGGCGATTGAAACCATCGCGCAAACCATCACGCCCGCCAGAGTCCAGCGGAGCGGGCGGGCTGGGCCAATGAGAAAGGTTTTTGACATCAAATTCTGACAAACCATTTTGAGCAGTTAATATGCCGTTGGTCGCGATGTAAACAAACCCGGTTAATGTCGCCGTGTCCGGGATGGAGACGGACCATTGCCGGTCCGCAATTGAACCGACACCGGCCTCCGGCCTGGTTGTTCGAAAAATGTTCAGGACGGTCGCGGAGCCACTTGCCGCAGTTCCGGCCACTTTTCCAGCCGCCGCAGCAGCGCCTGGTGCGTGATGCCAAGGCGCGTGGCCGCGCGGCGGATGCCACCGCCTTCGGCCTGCAATGCCTGCTGGATAAGATGATATTCCTGGAGTTCAATCGCGTTGAGCTTACGTTCGGGCGGTGGCGGAATTGAACCGCCAGCGGGAACCGCAGCTTCACCGCCCGGAGTGGCGCTCAACCACGCGAGATCAAACACGAGCCAGGAAGCAGCCTCCGGCGTCCGCAACAGGGCGCGTTCGAGAAGATTGCGCAGCTCGCGCACATTCCCCGGAAAATGATAGCCACGCATGGCTGCGAGATCACCCGGTTTTAGGAACGGCTTTTTGCGCCGATATTTTTCGCAGAGCTGTGTCAGGAGATTTTCGACCAGTAGGTTGAGATCAGAAATGTGCTCGCGTAGGGCGGGCAGACGAACCGTTGCCACGGTCAGGCGGAACATCAAGTCCTCGCGAAAACGACCGCGTTTCACTTCGTCGGCGAGCGAGCGGTTGGTGGCGGCGACGATCCGGCCGGAGAATTCGCGCAGCGTGTTGCTGCCCAGCGGGCGATATTCGCGGGACTCGAGAAAGCGCAGGAGCTTGGCCTGCTGTGGCAGCGGGGTTTCGGTGATTTCATCCAGGAACAATGTCCCGCCGCTGGCGGCTTCAATGAGGCCGTCACGACGTTTGTCCGCGCCGGTGAAGGCGCCCTTCTCGCTGCCGAAGAGTTCGGATTCAAACATCTCGGCGGGCACGGCGGAGCAGTTCAGCGGCACATACGGCTCGGTCGCCGGCTGCCGGGCATGCGTGAGACGATGCAGCAGCCGTGCCGCCAGGTCTTTGCCGGTGCCCGTTTCGCCGAGCAGCAGAACGGTGCTCCCCGGATGGCCAGCGGCCTGTCGCAGGGAGTTCAAGGCTTCGCGAAGGACCGGAGATTCGCCGATCAGATCGCGGGCAATTTCCGCGCGGTCGGGGTGGTTGAGACGTTGCCGGACGCGGTGCAAGCAGGCGGTAAAATCGGCGGTGTTGAGCGGCTTGGTCAGATAATCAAACAGACCATTGCGCGTGAGTTCGACGGCCTGGGCCAGTTCCGGCACGCCTGTCACCATCACAACGACCGAGTCGGGGCAGCGGCGGTTCAACTGCGGAAAAAATTCGTAGCCGGTGCCGTCGGGCAGGCGGTTATCAAGCAGGACCAGATCGAAGACCTTGCGTTCGGTCTCGGTCCGCGCGGATTTCAAATCCGCGCAGTAGCTGACTTGACCGCCTTCCTGAGTCACAACTTTTGTCAGCATGGAGACGAAGCCCGCGTCGTCATCCACGATGAGGCAGGAGAAGTTATCCGGGTTGCTCATGACTTTACCGGACTGGTTTGACACATCCACCGCCAACAATCAAGGCGTATGAACGCGAAGGAACAGCGCGCTGTTGCCCGTCGTCGAGTTGGTCAGCCAGACGACACCGCCAAAATCCGGGTAGGCATTTGTCCAATAGTTCCAGGCACCGGCGACCAGGCCGGTATTGCAATCCGCCGAGTATTGATAACCGCGGATGCCGGGGAAGGCGGACACCATCTGGTTTGAGCCGGCGTTCAGGTTTACCAGCGGCGAACTGATCACGGTGACATTGGCCGGAGCACTGGTGATGGAACCGGCGATGTTGGTCACGACCACGCTGTAATTGCCGCTGTCCCGGTTTTGGGGTGACCGGAGCAGCAGGGTGGCGTTTGTTTGCTGGCGTAGCTGGGAATTATCCTTCCACCATTGGTAGACAAACGGAGCGGTGCCGTTCGCCACCACGCTCAAGGTCACGGCCGTCTGGGTGGCAACGAGGAAGGGCTGCGGCTGGTTTGTTAACGACGGCGGTGTTGGCGGCGGATCCGCGTTCAACGAGTAATTTAAATACGCAACGCCGCGCGCGCCATTGACGCCGCCGACGACGATGAAATAGTTGGCTCCGGTGGCTGCGTTGAATTGAACGGAACTGGTGTTGGTGCCGGTGCCGTTGCTGTTGTTGTCGCAGGCGACGGGATTCAGATTGGTGTAGCTGGAAAGCACGCCGTTATAGGTAAAAACCGCAAGCAGCGTTGGAAATGAACTGTTGCCGGTGTCAATCGTCATGACGCCGGCGTTCGGAGCCTGATAGGAAAACCAATACGCCGCGCCAGGTGGCACGCCGCAAACCAGCGGCGCGTTGGGATCCATGATCGCGTTGGCGGTGTTGAAGATTTGGGTGCCGTTGTAGCCAAGGATGACGCCGGCACCCAAACCGGATTGGGCGGTCAAACCGGACTGGGCAGCATCGGCAAGCTTGTTGCGGGCGAGAACCTTTGGCAGCCCCTCGGAATTCACCTGAATCTCAATTGCCGAACTGAAGAAGCTGTCGTCGTTCAAATAAAATTTCAACGAGTAAAAACCGAGGTTGGTGTCTTGCAGGCTGGGAATGACGAGCGTGGGATTGACCGAATCATCATCCTGGCCGGCAACCGGGCTTCCGTTCAGAAACCACTTGAATTGCAGATTCGGGCTGGGCACGAGGTTGATGGTAAGAATCAGCGGATCACCCAAACGCAGCGACTGGTCGCCCGGCTGGCTGACGACGATTGGCTGAAGATTCGAGGATGAAAGAAAATTCAGTTGCATAAGAATGTTGCCAGTCGCACCGTTGAATCCGTCCACAGCGATCTGATAAGTCTGATTGGAATTTGCGCCGAACTGCAAATAGGAAGTCACCAATCCACCGTAGTCGTCGTCGGAGACATCTTCCCGGAGACGTTGCAACGATTGAGGACCATTTGAAGGGAGCGTGTAAACCGCCAGCAAGGTGTCAAACGAACTGCCGGACGTGCTCAAGGTGACGAGGCCGTCGCCCGGGGCGATCCAGGAAATCCATGCGGAATGACCGCCGATTTTGCCGGCGTGTAGCGGCTCGTCCGGCTCCGCCGTGTAGTTGGTGTTTGAGCCGGTGACCGTGACGGAGCTTCCGGTGAGCAACTGGCTGTTTGTAAACATGTCCGAAAAATTCTGGGCACACGCCGTCCCGCCTGCCAGGCAAAGGCAGAACAACAAACCCAGCCGGATGGCCCTAACTCCATTAGTCACGCTCGCACCGTAATGCCGGTGCCCCCGATAAGTCAAGGGACAGGTTGCATACTATCAGCAACTATTTTAAAAGCCGCCTCCGGGCAACCAATCCAGTTTGCGCCAGCGATTGCGCCGGTTGCGGACCCTGCGGACCGGTGCCGGACCACTAACCGGACCACCCAGCCGATGCCGCGTCCGCGTTTCGCAAACCGGATTCGCAAGTAGTTCAATTTATTCCTGAAATAAGCGCATTTGCTAGACATGCCCGTCGGACGCGCCCGCAGATTCTCCATTGGCACCATGGTTGCTAGGAGCCATTGCATCCGGCAAATCTCGCCGGACATATTTGGAGAAAAAAATCAAAATAATCCTGCAGTAAAGACTTTGATGATATTCGCGGAAAACTTTGCCGGCAACGCGGACTGGAATCAGGTTCCAAAAAAAAGCTCATGAATTATTCTGCGGCGCAACACAACTGGATATTATTTCACGGCAAACGAAAAATATGCCGGCGTTTTGCAGCGGTTGGCTGCCTGCTGCTGATCCTTCACCGCGCGGAAGCCGCACCGCTCATGGAGGAAGGCTTTGACTATCCGGGCGGCACAGCCTTGGCCGCCAATCCGCCGTGGTCGGGCAGCATCGGCCCGTCTTTGGAAGTGGGGACCGGCAATCTGACGCTAACCAACCTTCAGGGCACCTCGCCTGCCGGGAACCTGCTGCAAATTGGCGGCGGCGGCAGTGTGTTTGCCTACCGGAATTTCAGCACCAACCCCGTTGTATCTGCAGAGGGAACTGCGGTTTACCTTTCCGCGTTGGTAAACTGCACGTTGCTGCCCACCAACCGGCAGTTCATCGCCTGCATGATGGAGGCTGGCGCAAATTCGCCGAACGCGCCCAACGACCCGGTGGATCTCTACATGACTCCAGGTTCTGGAGGCTGCCGGCTCGCCATTAGATCTGAAGGCTCCGACTCCGCCACGGCAAGCACTGTCCTGACTACCAATACGACACACTTCATCGTCATGAAATACACTTTTGGCTCCAATGACTTCGCAAGCCTTTATATTGATCCCGTTCCGGGCGCACCGGAACCCGCCTTCGCCGACGCCCAAACCGGTGGCAATGGCGGCGGCGGCGACGACGACGGTGGCGGTGGCGATGCCGCGAATCTACAAGTTGTTTTCTTTCAATCGCCTAACTTCGCCGCCCAGGGCGGCATTAACTTTGACACGCTGCGCGCCGGGACAAACTGGATGGATGTGACGCCGGTGGTTACCGCACCTTCCATAACCGGTCCACAAAATCTTGCCGTTTGCTTCGGAGACCCGGCGGTGTTCAGCGTCAACGCCTCCGGTCTGCCGCCATTCAGCTACCAATGGCGCACCAATGGAGGCGCCATTCAAGGCGCGACCAACAACATCTATGCAATGCCCACCCCGACCGCCGCAGACGCTCTGAACAGCTATGATGTGGTGGTCGGCGATGTGTTCGGGTCGGTGACGAGCCGGGTCGCATCTCTCGCGGTCAGCTACAGCACACCCGGCATATCCATGTCTCCCACCAACCCGATTGTCATGCCGGGCGCTTCCAACGCAACCTTCGACATTTTGGTTTCGGGAGACGCGCCCTTGAACTTTCAATGGCGCACCAATGGCATCGCCGTTCCCGGGGCCACCAACAACAGCTACACCATCACTAGTCCGGGACCGGCGGATGCGACGAATGAGGTTGATTTTGTGGTGTCCAATCCCTGCGGCTCCACCACCAGCGCTCCCCCGGTTGAGGTTTCTTTCTATAACCAATTCTGCAGCGCTTTCGACGCTGGAGCCGGGTTTTTTAGCGGTGAAAATCTTATATTAACCAACGCCAGCGGAACCAGCTTGTATGTTTGGTCATCGCCCGACCCGTCGGTTCCCGTGACGAACTGGACTTTGGAAGGACCGATGAGCGAGCTTCCTTTGGGTACAACGGGCTACAGCCGCTATGACATAAATCTTAACCCCGTCACCTCCCCTGACCTCCCCTGTCTATTACATTTTTGCGCAGACGAATACAGGATCCTATACCGCCATCGAACCCGTGTTCTGGCTGACGACGCCTGACTTTGCGAGCTACTATCTGACCAGTTCTGAAATGGGCATCAATGCTGACGGCATCTTTGAATTCCCGGTGCCACCGGTCATCACGCAACAGCCCCAAAGCCAGGCGGTGCTGGCAGGCCAAAATGCCAGTTTCAACGTGACGGCCACCGGCTTCGGATTGGGCTACCAATGGTTTTTTAACGACCCCGGCATGCCGGTTTCGTCCACTGCCATGCTTGGCCTGACCAATCTCTCTGCCATCAACAACGGAAATTATTTTGTCGTCGTCACCAACTCCCTGGGCGCAGCAACCAGCGCCGTTGCGACACTCACCGTCACCCTGCCGCCAGCTTTGCAGATTGGTTCCATCCCGCCTGGAACCGTCCAATTTACCGCAAATACCATTACCAATCTGACCTATGTTATACAGTCAGCAACCAACTTGGTTAGACCTGTCTGGGTGTCCATCCTCACGAACAATACTGGTTTGAGTGGTTTGGTATTTGTTCAAACCAACATTACGGACACCCCTTGGCAATTCTACCGTCTGTTTTTTCCATCGGCTTTTCCTTTACCGCCGCTGATCACGCAACAGCCTCAAAGCCAGACGGCGCTGGCCGGACAAAGCCGTAGTTTTATAGTATCTGCCAATGATCCAGGGGCGGGCTACCAATGGTTTTTCTACAGCAATGGCTTTGCCGGAGCTTCGGCACCGGTGCTTAATCTAATCAATATAGCCGCAACCAATGCCGGCGCTTATGTCGCGGTTATAACCAACAGATTGGGTGCAATGACCAGTAGCGTCGCAACCCTTACCGTTGTGTTGCCGCCCAGCTTGAACCTCACTTCTGGCACACCCGGAACCATCCAGTTTAACGCGAATTCCATCACCGGTCTAACCTATGTTGTGCAATTAACAACTAATCTGGTTAATCCCGCCTGGGTGTCCATCCGCACGAACAATACCGGCAACGGTGGCGCGATATATTTTCAGACAAACACAACGGGTGCCACCGTGCAATTCTACCGCCTGCTCTTCCCATGAACCTCGGCAACTTTAAAACTAATAACATTTTTTAATTTCATGGACACCCCCCATGGCCACAATTCGGCAGACAAAGGTGAAGCTTCTTTTTCTGCCAAACGCTTACGAATTGACCGACGGACGCAGTGGATGGCGTTGAGCGTGGCTCTGACCTTGCCCCTATTGCGTGTAAGCCGGGCCTTGGGACAGGAAGACGATGTGGGTTATCGCAGATCCTACTATCAGGAGGATGATAACCGGATGAAGGTCACCACGGATACCGCACAGTTTGATGTCAGCTTAATGGATAACGTGCGCTTAAGCGGTGACGTCGTGATAGATGCCATTTCCGGCGCCACCCCAACGGGCGCGCCGCCACAGAACAAATGGCCGTTTCCCACCTTCAACACCTTCTACCAGGCGGACTACCGGCTTGCCTACGGGAGCCAGTTTAATCAGTTCATAAGCCAGAACATAATTTATGCAAACAGCGGACTGGAAACCTATCAGCAACTGACCAATGATGCGACTGCGTATGCGCAGCTCGCGGCCTCGACGATTGCCACCAACAACGCCAGTGCTTCGTATCAAAACCTGACCAACAATCCTAATCTGCTCAATAACAAGGTGCCGCTGGTCCAGAATCACGACCATCGGACCGCATTTTCCATCGGGCTTCCCGTCACACTTGGCCAGCATGAGATCACACCATCGTTTGCCTACAGTCGTGAAAGCGATTACCTCTCCTATGCCGGAGCGTTGAACTATTCCCTTTCGTTGTACGACAAAAATACCACGTTGAACGTCGGCTGGGCGCATGACGGCGATTCGGTGCGGAATGATCTGTTCGTTTGGGTGCCCAAGACAACCGACGATGCTTTTCTCGGCCTGGTGCAGTTGTTCGGGCCCAAGGCCTATTTGACCGTCAATGCCTCGCTCGGTTTCGAGCGGGGTTATCTGGCTGATCCTTATCGTGGGGTAATGTTCGCTAGTGTGCTGCAGCCCAACCCCTCCGATGCGGTATTGAGCGCGGAAGTCCGCCCGCGCCATCGCAACAGCCAGATACTTTACGCCTCTTGGACACAGTTTATCACGCCCGCGAGTGGGAGCCTGGAAGCAAGCTGCCGTTTTTTTCATGATACCTATGGCATCTTTGCCAACACGGCGGAACTGGACTGGCATCAAAAAATCGGCAAGAACCTCGTCATTTCTCCCATGTTTCGCTACTACGTCCAAAACGCGGCGGATTTTTATCACGTTCTGGTGCCCGACTCCATCGGGCCACCGACCTATTACTCTTCGGACTACCGGCTTTCGGAATTTGAATCTTTTGCCACCGGCGTAACCGTCACCTGGCGCGTCTGGAAGCACCTGTCTTTGGATGCCAGTTACATGCGTTATATCATGCGGGGGCTGGATGGCGTCACCTCGCAAAGTGCCTACCCCGCGGCCAATGTGTTCAATGTCGGTGCCCGGGTGTGGTTTTAACTCAACCTTACTTTCTATGAGTAACATTACATCTGATAAAACACATTCCGAGATGTTGCTGCTCCCGCCAACCGCCATCAGCGCCGCCAACCATGCCGTCTTGGTTGCCGGTGAAGTCTTTAACCGCATCTCGCAATCGGCGCAGAATTCCGTTGAACGCGCCCTCCACAAACTGGAGTTCCGCGCCATGGGCACACACTGCCGGGTGAACTGCCACGGCCTCTCCGCCGCAACCGCCAGGGATTTTCAGCGCGAGGTCGTTGCGTGGGTCGCGCAGTTCGAGGCGCGTTACTCGCGTTTTATCCCCGACAGCCTGATCAGCCGCATCAACGCCGCCGCCGGTGAACACTGGGTTGAAACCGACGCCGAGACCGACCGCCTGTTCAACCTCTGCCAGGAACTGTTTTTCTTCACCCGCGGCTCGTTTGACCCCACCGCCCTGCCGCTCATCAAATTGTGGGACTGGAAACAATGTCCGCCCGTCCTGCCGGATGACAAGGACATCCAGGCCGCGCGCGCCTTGGTCGGCTGGAATAAAATCCAGCGCCGGTCCGGCGGCATTTTTCTGCCGCAACCGGGCATGGCCCTCGACCTCGGCGGCATCGGCAAAGAATACGCCGTGGACTGCGTGATGAACCTGGCCATCCAGCGCGGCATCCCGAACGTGCTGGTGGATTTCGGGCAGGACGTGCGCGGGCGCGGCCATGCACCGGATAAAAAATTCTGGACCATTGGGCTCGACGACGCCACTAATCCTGGCACATGCTGGGCGGGCGTGGCCGTGACCGACCACGCCGTTGCCACCTCCGGCGATTACCTCCGCAACTTCACCGTCAACGGCCGGCGTTATGGCCACATCCTCGACCCGCGCACCGGCTATCCGGCCTTCAACGATTGCCGGGCCGTGTCCATCATCGCGCCGAGTTGCACCATCGCCGGGTTGCTGGCCACCAGCGTGTGCGTCCTGGGCGCGAAGGAAGGTCTGCAACTCGTCGAACTCCATCCCGGGGCTGCCGGGGCCGTGACCGCCGACTCCACCAAACTCTATTCCCGAAAATTCCATGAATACCTCCCTGCTTAAAAAATTAACGCTGGTGGCGTTTTCCGCCGGAATCGTTTTGACCGCGCAAGCCGCGCTCAAGGTTGGCGACGGTTTCCCTGGTCTCGCCGGCTTCAGCCTTGAGGGGAAGCTCCCGGACTCGTTGAAAGACAAGGTGGTTATCGTGGATTTCTGGGCATCGTGGTGCAACCCTTGCAAGGAGTCCTTTCCCGCAATGAATGAACTTCAAAAAAAATACCGTGATCGCGGGCTGCTCATCATTGCCGTCAATGAAGACGAGGAAAAATCGGACATGCAGGATTTTCTCAAGGATAACGCGACCACGTTCACCGTAGTCCGTGACGCCAAACAAAAGCTCGTGGGCGAGGCCGGCATCCAGACCATGCCCAGCTCGTTCCTGCTTGATGGGACCGGCAAGGTTCGCTTTGTCCACAGCGGATTTCACGGGGCCGAAACTCGCAAACAATATGAACAGGAAATCGAATCACTTCTTAAAAAATAATTTATGAATTCCTTCTCGAAGAAAATTATCCTGCTGGCCGCCCTGGGTGCCATCGTTAGTTCGCAGACCGGCTGCGAATCCGTGCAGCCATGGCAGCGCAAAACCCTGGCAGATTACACCATGCGCGGCAACCGCGATCCCATGGGTGACGCCATAACGGATCACATTTTCTTTTCCCGCGAAATGGCCTCCGGCGGCAAAGGCGTCGGCGGCGGGGGCTGCGGCTGCAATTAAATAAATTGATCATGAAACAACACCTGAATTTTATTGCGTTGTTGCTGGCCGTATTCGCACTCCTGCCGGCGGCGGCGCTTGATTTGCCAACGCGTAGTCCGTTCGGCATCGCCGTGGTCGCAACCAACACCCCGGACGGGTCCATACTCTTGCGCGTGGATTTTACGGTGCCCTCGAATTGCGTCATCAATGTGGACCGGCTGCATCTCCGCACCCCGGACGGCACGGAAATTCAGCCTTTGATCATCCCCGAACCCGAGTTGGAAGTGAACCCAGTCACCAGTAAAACTAACAAGGTTTATCCCCATGATTTCTCGTTGACGGTGAATCCGGCGGATTTGCCGGACCATCAACTAGCGGTAAAATTTCAAGGGTGCACGAATGGCGAATGCTACTTTCCCGAAAAACGGCTGTTTGCACCGAACGCGACCGGAACGTTTTCCGAGGTTGCCCCCGATCCAAACCCCACCCACCCGCCGACAGCCAGCGTTTCGGACTCGATTAATTGGGCAAAGGAGTTCCAAGGTTTTACAGTCAAGGGTCAGCAGACCGGATACTTGAACGGCTCGGAATTCACCGCATTTTTGAATCATGCCGTAACCGGTCAGGGAACCACCGACCCGCTCCGGAAGTTTCGGCAAATGGGATTGTTCGCCACGCTCCTGTTGATTGTTGC
>Ga0302319_10008616_pt1 | contig 19796 bp, 13 predicted proteins | sample Bog_T0_2_FD_203319 | JGI IMG/M metagenome (GOLD analysis project Ga0302319, IMG submission 203319) | Peat permafrost microbial communities from Stordalen Mire near Abisko, Sweden - Bog_T0_2 | ecosystem: Environmental > Terrestrial > Soil > Wetlands > Peat | place: Sweden: Abisko, Stordalen Mire... | reverse complement strand
AGCAGGACAATCTGCCGCCGCGCCCAGGCCGGATAGGTGGAAAGCTGCCACGCCGTCGGCGTCTGCCCGTGCTGCTCCAGATTCAGCGCCAGCAGGTTCACCGCGTTCTTGGCCCGGATGCGCGGAAAGTCCTCGGTCGCGCTGGGGAATTCGGGGTCGAAGCCGACATCGGCCTGGTCCACGCGGTAGAAGAACTCGAAATAGCCGAGCAGCGGCACGTCGGGCCAGACATCCGTCAGGTTCAGCATCTCGCCCCAACCGTGATGGCCGATGATGATGTCCGGCCGGAAGCCGAGCTGCTTGAGGCTGTTGGCGGTCGCGGTCACCCGGTCGGCGCGCCGGGCCGCGGTATCCAGTTCCCGGACGATCAGGTGTGTGCCGGCGGAGGGCGCGCCCGGCCGGCGATACGGCACCTTCCGGATGCCGTGGATGTGGTTCCGGTTTGGTTCCGTGATGAAGACGATCTCGTGCTGACGCGTCTCGGCCAGGTGCCGGGCGAGGTGCAGATACTGGCCGGGAAAGTTCTGATGGACGAACAGATATTTCACGCCTCAGCCTTGGCGGTCGGCCGGCAGGCGCGGCCCGCCGGCGATGTTTGTGAGGCGGGGTGCCGTCAGCGGGGGCGGCGCGGCGGCGTCCGGTCGGCCACGGCGGCCTTCTTGGCCGGGGCCGGCCTGGCCTGCGGAGCCCCCGCCGCGTTGCCGCCGCCCAGCGGCCGCAGCTCGATCAGCAACGACTCCAGCGCGGCGAGGCTTTCAGCCTCACACGCCTCGCCGTTCTCGACCGGGCCAGCCACGCTGCCGTCGACGAAGGTTGCCGAGTAGACGCAGGCGTAGTCTCGCGCCGCCGCACCCTTCAGCCGGACCTTGAAGCCCAGCAGCGGCAGTGCCATGCCGCGGCTGCCGCAGAACTTGCCGCCTTCCACCCAGGGGGACAGCCAGCCGCGGCCAAGCACCGCCTGGTACTCGACGTCCTCTGCCGCCACGCCCGCCTGGGGCAGCACGGCAAACCCCTCGATCCACTGGTTGCTGCCCCGCTTGCCGAGCCAGGTGCCGAGCGGCACGCCGACATCGCCGGCGCGCTGGATGTGGGCCATCACCTCCACCGCGCCGCCGGTCTCGACGGGACTGGGCCGGGTCGGCGCGATGCCGGAGGGCGCCGCGCTCAGGCGCAGCACCTGCAATCTTGGCGCGAGTTCCGGGGCGTGCAGCGGCGACTGGTACACCGTGACGAGAATCTGGGCCTGGCCGTCGGCAACGCGCACCAGGGCCGCGGAGTCACCGGTCAGCCAGCCGTCGTCACGGAACGAGCTGATGCGTACGGCCTCGGGGCGGCTGGCCGCGCCAGGCGGCAACGAGATGCGCACGCCGGGCAGCCCCGACCCGTCGCCGGACACCGGCGCGCCCGGGACCTGGAAGACGCAGAACAGGCCGGCATCCAGTGTCATCAGGTGTCCTGACACGCGCAGTTCGGTCACGCGCGGCTGGTTCGCGTCGGCGGTTTCTGGCGCGGCTTGAGCCGTCTTGTCGGCTCTCTCGGCGGCTTCGGACATTAAGATGATCTCGCTCTCTGTCGGACGGTGGCAGTCGGCGCCGCTGCATGGAATGGATCGGTCAACGCAACGGCCAACTAGCACCGTCCAGTTCGATTGTCAGTCCCGCGGCCTTCAGCAGCACATTATTTATCCCGGCGGGCGGCAGGCCGAGCGGCAGCAGCAAGCCGCGCCCCGTCCTGCGGATGCGTTCGGCCGGCGCCCCGATGTCGAACGCCGCAACATCGAGCCCGGCCTGCCATGCCTCGCTCAGGCCGAAGCACCAGGTCTCCGGACAGATCGAGGGCAGCAGCGCCAGGCGCGCGTTCTGGGCACGGATCAGCGCCACCACCTCATCCGCCCGGTACTCGCCGGTCACGAAAACCCGCCCGGTCGCTTGCAGGCGGCGGTCGTCGATCGTGTGGCCGACCACGACGAACTCCAGATTTAGGCGCCGGGCGGCGGCGTCGCGCGCACAGGCCAACAGCACGTCATAGCCTTTATGCACCCCGATCGCGCCGACGACGCAGATCCGGCAGGGCATGGCGGGATGCGGCCGAGCCGGCGGCGGGTGCGCCAGCGCCATGTCGTCTTCCGGCTCGGCCACCTCAAGTCCGCGGTCGGGAAAATGGCGGCGTATCCGGACGGCGGCATCCGCGGATGGCGTCAGCACCCGGCGGGCACCGGCAAGCAGCCTGGCGGAACGGGCGCGCAACCCCGCCACGGAGACCTCGTCGCCGATCAGGCTGCCGGCATCGGCCACGCACGCCTCGCAGCCCGGCAGATCGGGCTCGCCACAATAGCGCTTCTCGGCGCCCACCAGGGAGATTCGCGGGCAGAACAGGGCATAATCGTGCACGTGCACGTCGTACGGCACGCGCAGCCGCTCGATCAGCGTCAGGACGGCCGGGTCGAACCCAACCAGATGGTGGACTTCGGCCGCGTCCGGCCGCTCCGCCTGAAGCAGGCGCAGCAGCGGCGAAAGCTCCTCCGGCAGGGCGTAGCGCAGGTTGGGATAGCTGCCGGTGCATCCGTCATCGACCAGAACCGCCAGCCGGCCATCCGCCATCCTGCCTGGGCGCAGCACGATGGCACGGTGGCCGGTTCCGCGGTGCGCCTTGGCCGCCTGGCCGATCATGCGCTCCACCCCGCCGCCTTCCTCGTGCGTGACCAGGATGACGGCTCGCTGACCGCGACGGCGCGCCGCGCGCCAGCGTGCTAGGTCCAATGCGCGGCGCGCGGGGGCCAGCGGGTCGGCGGCGGCAAAGTCCCGCACGAGCTGATCGTGGCCGGGATGCAGTCGCTCCAGTATTGCGCCGTTGCGCGCCCGCAGCGCCGCCGCCGCGGCGCCGAAAGAGGCACCCCCGACATGGGCGACGAACACGCCGGGTGCCGCGACGTGGCGCCAGCCAAGATGGCGGGCGCGCAGGCAGAAATCGTTCTCCTCGCCATAGCCCTGGGCGAACACGTCGGCGCGCAGCAGGCCAACCGCGTCCAGGCAGTCGCGGCGGATAAACAGGCAGAAGCCGACACCCACGGGGATATCGACCAGCATCGCGCCGTTGGTCCGCTGCGCCATCGCGTCGAGCCGGGCCGCCTCGGCCCGATCGGGCACGGGATTGCTGCCCGCGGGTCCCGGGTAGCTCAGGATGCTCGCGTCGTTCGACAGCGGGGTGACCGTGCCGATGTCGGGCGCGGCGCGCGCCGCCTCGGCCAGGCGGATGAGCCAGCCCGGCGGCACCAGCGTATCGCTGTTCAGCAGCACGACATCGTGGCCCGGACAGGCCGCCATGCCGGCGTTCGCGCTGGCGGCAAAGCCGCGGTTGCGCGGCGCCCGGATCAGTGCGATCCGCCGCTCCGCCGCGAGCGCGTCCAGCGCCTGCCGCAGTGCCGGCTCCGGCGAGGCGTCGTCAACCACCACCACCCGGCTGCCGCGCGGGATCGTGGCCAGCACGCTATCGATGCAGGCGAGCACGGTCGGCAGACCGCCATACACGGGGATGACCACGTCCACGTCCCGGCGGCGCAGCGCCGCGCCGACCGGCGGTGACGGCCCGATCGTCCTCGCCGGAAGCGCCGGCGGTGCCGCGCCGACCGGCGGCGGCGGAGAGCCCGTCCGTGCGCGCAATGGCGTGGCCGGGTAGAGCCGCGACAGCATGACCGTTGCCGCCACCGCCATCCGCTGTTCGGCCCCCGGTTCAAGCGGGCTGCCAAGAAGGTCGTTGCCGTCCCGGTCGAGCACGTGCACGAGCCCGCGCATGTCGGCCAGCGCCGCCGCCGGGACGCAAAAGCCGCGTGGACGCGCCAGCACGGTTGGCGTGTCGATGGCCACCGTACGGTCGACGGCGGTCAGCCGGACCTGCCGCCGCCCGGTGTCGGCCCTGACGGACAGCACCGGATCGCGCTCCGGGTCGCCGGGATGCCAGGCCCAGCCAACCAGCCCACCGTCGCGAGCGGTGACGCAGCCCGCGACGCGGCGGACGGCGCGGATCGAGATCGGACTGCCGAGCAGCGCCTGGCCATCGGCGATAACCCACAGGCTGCCGGCCCGCTCCCAGCCGGCGGGCAGCCGCGTGGTCCGAGCGGGCAAAGCCCGGTCGTCGAGCCGCAACGCGATCCGCGCTGCGTTCCGACCATCCGGGTGACGGTCGGCGCGGCAAGCCACGGGGTGGAGAATAAGCTCGCCATCGCCGGATAGGCCGCACCAGCCGGGCACCCCGGCCTCACCGGCGATGGCATCCGCCATGGCGCCAATATCCGGGGCTGGGGAATGGCGTGACAGCGCCCGCCCAAGCGCGGCGGCAGCGCCCGCCGGATCGCCCAGCCTGCGCCGTGCCGCGGCGAGCCCAAGCCAAGCCTCATGCAAATCGTCCCGCTCGGCGACGAATGCGAACAACGCGGCCGCGCGCCGGTCATCCAGGCCGAGCGCGGCGGTGGCCAGCGACAGGGCGACTGTCGGTTCGCCGGGCGCGAGCCTGGCTGCACGTTCCAGCCAGCGAAGCGCCGCGGCGGCTTCGCCGGCGGCAGTGAGTTCGGCGGCGCGCGCCAGGGCCTCGCTGGTCAGGGCAGCACGATCGGTCGCACGGTCGGCATCGCTGAGTGGCAGGTCGCCAGGCGCCACCTGCTTCAGTTGACCACCGCCTGCGCTTCGGCTGGCTCCGGCGATGCCGGTGGCGGCAGCGCGGCGAGGTCGCCGCGGGCGTCCTGCACGCCCTGGGCGAGAGCACGCTCAAGCCAGACCCGCGCCTGGCCGGGATCGGTTTCGCCGGCCAGGCCGCGGGCCAGAAAGCGGCCGAGCATCAGCTGCGCTTGCGGATGGCCGCGCTCGGCGGCGGTGCGGTAGAAGCGTTGCGCGGCCGTCCGATCGGTCGGCACCTCGTGCCCGCCGCCCAGCATCGCGCCGACCGCGAAGGTCGCCCCGACATGGCCGTTGGCTGCGGCCTTTTCGAACAGCGCCAGCGCGGCGGGGTGATCCTTGGCGCCACCGCGACCGTCCAGCATCAGCTCGGCCAGCGCTACTTGCGCCTCCGGCATGCCGAGGTCGGCGGCACGCGTGATCCAGGCCCGCCCCTCCTCGGGGTTGGCCTCGACCCCGCGTCCTTCGACCAGCATGCGGCCGTACCAGTATTGCGCATTGACCACGCCGTCGGCGGCCCGGCGCAGCCACTCCGCGGCCTGCCGGTCGTCGCGCTCGATGCCGACCCCCTCGGCGAGGCAGACGCCGAAATTGAAAGCGGCCACCAGGTCGCCGCCCTTGGCCGCCGTCTCGAACCACTCGCGCGTGCGTACGGGGTCTTCCTGGCCGCCTTCGCCGCGCAACAGCAGGTTGGCGAGATCCACCTGCGAGCGCGAATCGCCGGCCTCGGCCGAGACCCGGAACCATTGCGCCGCCTCATGCGAATCGCGCGCCACCCCGGCACCGGTGAGATACAGCAGGCCGAGCGCGCGCGCGGCGCCGCGATGGCCTGCCTCGGCCGCGCGGCGGAACCACATCGATGCCTCGGCATAGTTCGGCGGCAAATGCCCGCCCCTGGCATAAAGGTCACCGACCACCGCGGCCGCCTCCCGGTCGCCGGCCAGCGCGGCGCGCCGCAGCCAGGATTCACCGTCCTGCGGATTGGCGGCGACGCCTGTGCCGGCAAGCAATGCCATGCCCCAACGGGCCATGGCGTTGCGGTTGCCCTTTTCGGCTCCCTGCCGGAAGAAGTCAGCGGCCTTTTCCTTATCCGCGGTCGTGCCAAGGCCGCGCTCGGTCACGATGCCAAGCAGGAACAACGCGGTCGCGAGACCGGCATCGGCGGCGCGACGCAATTGCGCGACCATCTTCGCCTGGCGTTCCGGGTCGCCGGCATCATCCCGCGCCAGCGCCAGCGCATAGCCGAGCGCTCCCGGCGGACAGCCCGCGGCGGCGGAGCGTTCGTACCAGGCATCCGCCTCTGGCAGGTTGCGCAGCGATTCCGGGCCCGAGGTCAGGATGTAGGCGAGCACCGCCTGGCCATCCGCCGACCCGGCGTCGGCGGCCTGCCGCGCCCATTTCGCCGCGCTGTCGAAATCCGGTTTGGTGGCTTGGCCGCCGGCGAACAGGCCGGCGGCGGCCCCCGGACCGGCGCCCTCGGCCGCGGCCGCAAAGCCATGGAGGAACAGTGTTGCCAGCAAGGCCTGGGCCTCGACGTAACCGTGGCCCGCGGCACGCTCCAGCCAGCGCACCGACTCGCTGCGGCTGAACGGCACGCCGGACCCTTCCAGGTAGCAGCGCCCAACCTTGTATTCGGCTTCCGGCAGCCCGGCTCGGGCAGCCTCGGTCAGCAGCGGAAAGGCCCGCTCCGCCTGCCCTTGTTCTGTGAGGCGGATCGCCCGCTTGAGCGCCGCGTCCGGCGACAGCCGTCCGATCACCCGGTCGAACAGCGCCATGGCGGTCAGGCTCCCCGGCTCATGATGGACCGGCGCGTCACGGCTCCCGCATCCCTTCCATCGCGACTCCCATCACCCGCTGCAGCATGTAGGACAGCACGGTCCGCTTGCCGACGGCGACATCGGCGGTCACCGACATGCCGGGGACCAACCGGAAATTGGCCGGCGTATCGTGCAGCGCGACCCGGTCAAGCGAGATGTGGGCACGGTAATAGGGATCGGTACTGCCGGGGGCCGTCGGAACCGCACCGGTCGGATTACGCTGGTCGTCCTGTGGGATGAAGCTGTCCGGGCTGATAATCCGGACGGTGCCATAGGCGACGCCGTAACGGGTGTAAGGGAAGGTGTCGAATTTGACCGTCACCGGATCGCCGACTCGGACATAGCCGTCCTCGCGGCCGGGAATGTTCGCTTCGACCTCCAGCGGCGCGTCCGCGGGCACCAGGGTGATGAACTGCTGCCCCGGCTGCAGCACCGAACCCTCCGAGACGCGGGCAACGCTCTGCACGGTGGCATCACGATCGGCGCGCAACTCGACAAGCTGGCGGCGGAGCTGCGCCTTGTTGAGCTGCTCGCGCGCGTCCGACAGCTTGCCGATGGCGTCGGACAGCTTTTCGGCGAGATCGGCGTGCCAGCTCTGGATGTAGCCATTGCGCTCGGCGATCAGCGCCGACAGGTCGCGTTGCCCGCTCTGCGCCGTCTCCATTGCATTGGTCAGAAAGCGCTGCATCTCGGCCCGGTTGTCCATCGCCGCCAGCGTGTTCAGCTTGCTGCCGACCCCCAGCCGGTCCAGTTCGCGCCGCATGCTCTCGACGTTCTGCGCCACGGCGAGCCGGTTGCGATACCCGTCGGCATCGGCATTGGAGCGGGAGATCGCCGTCACCAGGCCGTCGATCTTCTGCTTGTAGCCTTCAAGCTTGAGTTCGTATTCGGCTTGGCGCTGGCCGAAGATCGCCGCCTGCAGCGACATATCCGGGTCCAGCCCGCTGTAGGTGAAGGGCCGGCTTTCCACCTCGGCCTGCATGCGCGAAACCTGCGCCTGAAGGGTGGAGACCTGCGCCGTCAGCGAGCCGAGGTCGGCCGTTGCGAAGGTGGGGTCCAGACGCGCGAGCACCTGGCCGGCGCGCACGATTTCCCCTTCGCGCACCTCGATCGAGCGTACGACGGAGATCTCCAGCGGCTGCACCACCATGGTCGGCGTGATTGATATGACGCGCCCCTGCGCGGTCACCACCTGGTCGACTCGGATCACGCCCAGGGCCAGGAGACTGACGGCGAACATGCTGGCGACGACCCAGATCGTGCCGCGCGCCGAGCGCGGAATCGGGGCAGTGGTAATCGCCGTGGAGGGCGACTGGAACTCGAGCACCGCCGGCAGAACGGGATCGTCCCGCTCGACGAGCGCGCGGCTGGGGCTAGTCGCCTTGGGCGAGCGTCGGGGCAAGAGCTGCATGACGATGACCTTGCGGGTTAAGGTGGCGGTTCTGCTGCAACCAAAGCTGGCGGTAGACCGAGCACCGCTCGACCAGCACCTGGTGCGGCGCGATATCCATCACCTTGCCGCTGTCGAGCACCAGGATCAGGTCGCACTCGGTCAGCGATGACAGACGGTGGGAGACGATGAGCATGGTGCGCCCGAGCGCGATGCGCTGCAGGTTGGCATTGACCAGCGCCTCGCTTTCCGGGTCGAGCGCGCTGGTCGCCTCGTCCAGGATGAGCAGGCGTGGATCGGTGATCAGCGCGCGGGCGATGGCGAGCCGCTGGCGCTGGCCGCCCGACAGGTTGGGCGAGCCTTCCTCGATCTGGGTCTCGTAGCCGTTCGGCATGCGCTCGATGAACTCCTCGGCGCCGGCGAGCCGCGCCGCCCGCACCGCGTCCTCCAGCGTCAGCCCCGGACGCCCGGCCAGGATGTTTTCCCTGATCGAGCCGCGGAACAGGAAATTCTCCTGCAGGACAACGCCAAAACTCTTGCGCAGATGCCGGAGGTTGATCTCCCGCAGGTCGCAGCCATCCAGTTTGATGTAGCCCGAGTACTCGCGGTTGATCCCCTGCAGCAGGCGGGTGACGGTGGACTTGCCCGAACCCGACCGGCCAACCAGCCCCAGCATCGTGCCGGCAGGGACGGAAAAGCTGATCCGGTCCAGCGCCGGGGTCTTGGTCCCCGGATAGGTGAAGGTCACGTCGTCGAAGCTGACCGCGCCGGACAGCCTTGGCCGCATGCCGCCGGACGCGGGGTCCATCTCGAGCGGGCGGTTGAGCACCGAGGCGGCCATATAGAGCGAGGAAGCGACGTCCTGGTAGTCGTCGATCAGCTTGGCCAGCCCCACCAGCGGCTGCGCCACGCGCATCGACAGCATCATGAAGGCGAACAGCGCGCCGACGCCGTAGCCGGTCGGGTCGTTCAGCGCCATGTAGGCGCCGACCATGATGATGCCGGTGGACATGAACCGCTCGATCGGCGTCACGATGGTTTGCGGCCAGTTCGAGATGCGGCTCAATTCGAGCCGCCACTTCCCGGCCTCAGCCACGCGCTCGTCCCATAGCGCCTTGCGCTGCGGCTCCAGCGCCAGGGATTTAACCGTCTTGACGCCGAAAATGGTCTCGCCCAGCGCGGCGCTCTTGTCGGTCTCGGCCCGGACGACGCGGCCAAAGATGATGCCGATCGGGCGCAGGTAGACCAGGATGATGAGGCCGATCAGGCAGGAGCAGGCCACCACGATCCAGGTTAGCGAGGCATTCAGCCAGAACAGGAACGGCAGCAGCACGAACAGCGTCATGATATCCAGGAACGAGGTCAGCAGCTTGCCCGTCATGAAGTCACGAATCTTGTAGATCTGACTGATGTTGTACATCGTCTCGCCGGCCGGATGCCGCTCGAAGTATTCCAGCGGCAGGCGCAGCAGGCGGTTGAACACGTGCAACTGAAGCTTGGCGTCGATCCGGGCGCCGACCACCGCCACCACCAGGCGGCGTGCGTGTCCCAGGAACGTCTCGTAGACCAGCGCGATGCCGAGGATGGCGGCGAGCATGGTCAGGGTGGAATAGCTGTGGTGCGTCAACACCTTGTCGACCACCGTCATGACCAGCAGCGGCGGGAAGATGGTCAGGAAGCTCAAGGTCAGCGAAGCGATCGCGATGTCGCGAATCGACCGCTTCTCCTGCATCACAAGTCCGGCCAGCCAGCGAAACGAGAACGGCGCGTCGGCGTCCGTGATGCCGCGATTCGCACGCAGCAACACCGCCTCGCCGGACCACGCCTGGGCTAGGCGCAGCTCGTCCACCGGCACCGGCAGGTCCGCGGCGGGACCTTGCGGGTCCTTCAGGAAGACCACCTTCTTCTCGACATTGATCCCGGTGAGCAGCCCCGCGCTGCCGTCGGAGAACAACAGCACCACCGGCGATGTCTCATGCAGGCGCATGAGGTGTTTCCAGCTCAGCCGCACCGCGCGCGCCCACATGCCGGCGGCCTGCGCCCATTCCGACAGCGAAGCGGCCGATGGCACAGGCTCGCTCGGGGGGCCGCGGAACTCGTTCGGATCGAGTTCGATCCCGTGATAGCGGCCAGCCAGGACCATGGCCTGCAGCCGCGCGTGGAACTGCGCTTCGGGCCCGGCGCCGGACTCGGGCGTCCCGGATTCGACTCCTCCCCCACCGCCTGCACCCACAAGCGCCGCGGGCGGCACGGTATGCCCCTTAGGCCCGGAGATCGGTCCGTCGTTCATGTCCACGAGCAACCCCTTCCGAAACCGGGCCCGCCACGCCCCGGCGCGCCGACCCAAACATGCCTATGCGCGGCTAATCCTCACCGCTCGCTAAATGGCGCGGGAGACTATCCGTTGCGGGCATCGATCGGGCACTTCATTTTTTGGCGCCCACCGTTTCGGGACAGACTATGCCCTCGGGGGCACACGGAAAGCAACTTATCCTTGGTTTGGTGCCCGGATCAGGGACACCTGCGCGACATGCGGGCCCGCGACAGCCATTTCGCTCCGCCTTTTCGCCACGGCAAGCCGCTATGATACCAACCATTGAAGCTTCTGTACAATCGTTTCGATCGCTTTCGTCCCTTTGCCCGGCAACCCGCTGAGGCTGTTGGCACAAGGGGGGAGCGCACCGATAGTGTGACGCAGCCGGACCCAACGCGTCTATGATGCCGGCGCCCCGGTCGTTCGCCAGGTGATTGCCGAGCGGGCAAGACAGGCTGCAAAGCACGAGGACGATGCGGAATGACGGCACTTGAAGATACGGTTGACGCCTTCGTGCCAGGCCCCCGCATGGCGCTGGCGCCGCTGGGAACGGGGCGGTTGTCAGGCTACGCCTTCGCCGTCAAGGACCTGTTCGACGTCGCCGGCGCACTGACGACCTATGGCAACCCGGACTGGGCCTGCTCCCACCCGCCGGCGATCGCGACCGCGCCGGTGGTAACAACGCTGCTGCAGGCCGGGGCGAGGCTCGCCGGCAAGACCAAGACGGTGGAGCTCGCCTACGGCCTCACCGGCGAGAACGTCTGGCAGGGCACGCCCCTGAACCCCCGCGCGCCCGACCGCTTTCCCGGCGGTTCCAGTTGCGGGTCGGCCGCCGCCGTCGCCGCGTCGCTGGTGGATTTCGCGCTTGGCTCCGACACCGGCGGCTCGGTCCGCATCCCGGCCAGCTATTGCGGCCTGTTCGGCATCCGGCCGACCCACGGCGCGATCAGCCTGGCCGGCGCCCGCCAGCTCGCGCCGAGCCTCGACACCGCCGGCTGGTTCACCCGCACCGCCTCGCTGCTGGCCGGAATCGGCGAGGTGCTGCTGCCGGGCAGCCGCCAGGGATTCGACGGACCGCTGCTGCGCGTTGAGGAAGCCTGGGTGAACGCCCAGCCCGAGGTGGCCGAGGCACTGCGCCCGGCGCTGGAGCGGCTGGAGCAGCTGCGCGGTCGCGCCGTCGGCATCCGGCTGGCGCCCGAAGGCATCGACAGTTTCTTCGACCATTTTCGCGTGGTGCAGGCCGAGGAGGTCTGGGCCACGCTGGGCCCCTGGATCGAGGCCAACGCGCCGCGGCTCGGCCCCGGCGTGGAGGAGCGTTTCGCTGCCGCCAAGGCGATCGAGCCCGCCGTCGCCGCCAGGGGCCGCGCCTTCCGCCGGGTGCTGCAATCCCGCGTCGCCCCGTTGCTGGCCGGCGGCGCGGTGCTGGTCTATCCCACCAGCCCCTGCCCGGCGCCGCTGCTCACCGCCTCCCGCGAGGAGCAGGATCTGGTGCGCCAGGTCAGCATCGGGGTCACCGCGATCGCCGGGCTGTGCGGCCTGCCGGAGGTCACGCTGCCGGCCGCCACTGTGCATGGCGCGCCGGTCGGTCTGTCGCTGGTCGCTGGCCCCGGCCAGGACCGCGCGCTGCTGTCGTTCGCCTGCGACGCCGCCGAAATGCTCGGGCTGCCGGTATGATGCCTGTTGGGGCGCCGGCGGTTATGGTACCCGCAGGGCTGACGGTCCTCCCCTGTCGCGACGCCCTCACCTTTCAGGAAGAAAGGCCCCAGGAATGACGCCCATGCAGATCCGTGCCGCCACCGTGGCCGACCTGCCGGAGATCCAGTCGATCTATGCGCACCATGTGCTCACCGGCACCGGAACCTTCGAAGAAGCGCCGCCATCGGTGGAGGAAATGCAGGGGCGCTTTCGCGATGTGCTCGGCAGCGACTGCGCCTGGTTGGCGGCGACCGACGCCACCGGCATCCTCGGCTACGGCTACTACACGCGCTTCCGCAATCGATCGGCGTATCGGTATTGCGTCGAGGACAGCATCTACGTGCGCCAGGACGTGCGCGGCCAGGGGCTGGGCAAGGAACTGGTCGCGGCGCTGATCGAGGACGCGACCGAGCGCGGCATGCGCCAGATGGTGGCGGTGATCGGCGACTCGGAGAACGTCGGCTCGATCGGCGTGCATGCCAGCCTGGGATTCCAGGTGTCCGGCACGCTGCGCGGCGTCGGCCTGAAGTTCGGCCGCTGGCTGGACGTGATCTGGATGCAGCGCCGGCTCGGACGCGGCGACGTGGACCTGCCCGAGTAGTGCCGGCCGGTCAGCTTGCGCCATCCGCCGCTGCGGCGCCGCGGGCGGCGCCGGTCGCTTGTCCTCCCACCATGAACCACGCCAACTGACCATGAACGATGTCAGCAGGCCGATGCCAGGCGACGCCCTGGCCGGCGAGGACCATCGCGGTCCGCCGCTCTGGATGATGCTGGCCTACGGCTTCGTTGCCGGGCTGCCGCTGCCGCTGTCGGGCTTCACCTTTCGGCTGTGGCTGTCCGAGGGCGGCGTGTCGCTGGCCCTGATCGGGCTGACCGCGAATATCGGCCTGGCCTATTCGCTCAAGTTCCTCTGGGCGCCGGTGTTGGACCAGGCCGCACCGCCCGGACCGCTGCGGCGTTTCGGCCGCCGGCGCGGCTGGCTGCTGGTCGTGCAGCCGACGCTGGTGCTGGCCGCCGCGCTGCTGGCGCTGTCCGATCCGGCGGGGGCGCCGCTCGCCGCGATGGCGGCGGCCGCTCTGGTGGCGTTCCTGTCGGCGAGCCAGGACATCGTGGTGGACGCCTGGCGTATCGAGAGCTTCCCGCCGCGCCGGATGGGCGAGGCGATGGCCGCCTATGTCTGGGGCTATCGCATCGCCATGCTGATTGCCACCTCGGGCGCCATCGCGGCGGCCGGCAGCGTCGGCTGGCACGCCGCATTGCTGGGCGTCGCCGCGCTGATCGCGCTCGGGGTGCCGGTGACGCTGCTGGCGTCCGAGCCGCTGGTTGCGGGACTGCCGGCCGCCACCGCCAGCCTCGCCGGACGCTTCCGGCGCGCGGTGCTGGACCCGCTGATCGAGTTCCTGTCGCGCCCCGGTGTGTTCACCATCCTGGCCTTCGTCGCGCTGTTCAAGCTGGGCGAGGCCATGGCGGGGATTATGACCGCGCCGTTCTACCGCGCGCTTGGCTTCAACCGCGATGCGATCGCCGCGGTCGGGCCGTTCTCGCTGGTCGGAACGCTGGCGGGCATCACCTTTGGCGGCTGGCTGGTGGCGCGGATCGGGGTCGGGCGCGCGCTGCTCTGGACCGGCTGGGTGCAGACGCTGGCGATGGGCATGTACCTGCTACTGGCCTACTCCGCCGGCGAGCACCACGTGCTGTATGGCACCGTGCTGGCCGAGGCGTTTGCCCAGGGTATGGCCGACGCGGCCTTCCTCACCTACCTGTCGGGCCTCTGCTCGGTTGCGTTCACGGCGACGCATTACGCGCTGCTTTCCTCGCTGGCCGCGATCGCGGTCCACACGCTGGGCGGGTTCTCGGGCATTCTGGCCAACGCCGTCGGCTGGAAGTGGTTCTATGCCCTCTGCATGCTGGCCGCGTTGCCATCCATGGGCCTGATGCTGCGGCTGCTGCGCCGGCACCCGCCGGCAGAAAACGGGACGATCAGTGATTCGCCGCGGGCCGAGCAGCGGCGGGCCGGCAACGAGCGCTGACGGCTACCAGCAGTCGCTCAGCCCGGAGGGCGGTTGGCACCATACGCGAGCAAAACCAGCCGCGCGGGCGCACCGCGGCGCAGGATCACCACCGCACGCTGGCGAAACACCCGGGCGAGGCGCAGCGGCGCGCGGTGATCGCCCGCGACCAGCACGTGCGCTTCGCGCCAGGCGCCAAGCGTGCCCTCGGCCGGGCAGGTCCGGAACCGGCGCAGCCGATCGGCGAGCGCACGCTCCATGCGGCGGTTCCAGCCATCCGCCATCCGGCGAGACAGCGGGTTCCAGGCGCTGATGAGCGTGGCGCTGCGTACGCCGCCCAGCGCTGCATCGGCCGGACGCCCGATCCGGACGTCGACGCCGCCAGCGGTGTAGCGCGTGTCCCGGTAGGCCCGCAGCAGGTGCGCTGACACCGCGCCGTTCAGCCGGATATCCTGCATCCGCCGGCTCGTGCCCGCATCTACCGCCGGTCCGGCCGTTCGCCGAACTCCACGTCCCGATGCACATGCACCGACATCAGGATGCCGAAGCCCAGCATCACCGTGATCATCGCCGAGCCGCCATGCGAGACCAGCGGCAGCGGCACGCCGCCCACCGGGATCGCTCCCATCACCATGGCGATGTTGACGAACACATACATGAAGAAATTGAACGCGATCCCCAGCGCCACCAGCCGCCCGAACTGGTGCCGGCAGCGCAGCGCGATCAGCATCCCGCCGAGCACGATCAGGCACAGCAGGCCCATGACCGCCAGCGCGCCGACCAGCCCGAACTCCTCGCCGATCATCGTGAAGATGAAGTCGGTCTGCTTCTCCGGCAGGAAATCCAGGTGCCCCTGCGTGCCCTGCAGAAACCCCTTGCCCCACATTCCACCCGACCCAAGCGCGATCTGCGACTGGATGATGTTGTAGCCGGCGCCCAGCGGGTCGCTTTCCGGATTCAGGAACGTGTCGATCCGGGCGCGCTGGTAGTCGTGCAGATGCTCGTAGGCGAACTTCGCCGCGAACGGCACCGGCAGCGCGATCAGCACGAACTTCCACCAGCGCACGCCGGCGGCGAAGAACACCGCGGCGCCCACCATCGCGGTGATCAGCGCGGTGCCCAGATTGGGCTCCTTCAGGATCAGACCCACCGGCAGCAACACGGCAATCACCGGGGGAATCAGGAACAGCGGGTTGCCGATCCGCTCCCACGACGCGCGGTGGAACCAGGCCGCCAGCGCCAGCACCAGTGCGATCTTCATCAGCTCGGACGGCTGCAATTGCAGCCCGCCCAGATCGAGCCAGCGCTGCGCGCCCTTGCCGACATGCCCGATCTCGAGCACCGCCGCCAGCAAGGCCAGGGCGATGACATAGGCCGGCCAGGCCAGGCGCGCGATGAAGCGGATATCGACCAGCGCCACGCCCACCATGATCACCAGGCCGGTGGCGAAGCGAATCACGTGGCGCGCGGCGAACGGCTCCGGCGAGCCGCCGGCGGCGCTGTACAGCGCCGTATAGCCAACCGCCGCCAGCGCGCACAGCAGCAACACATACAGCCAGCTTATCCGCAGAACCTTCGTGGTCAGATCGAACGATGTCTGCCGCAGCAGGCGGCGATCCATGGTCATGGCACCGGCCGTTCCGGTGCCGCATCCTGCGCCGTCACTGTTCTGCCGGGCGGCGGGCCGCCGGCCGCGGGGCCACGAGAGACTGGTCCTCCAGAGACTGCTCCACCAACGGTCCCACCGGCGACTGCCCCACCGGTTGTAGCCCCGATTATGGCACCACCAGCGACCGGACCGCCGGGCGGCTCGTTGCGGCCGGCAGGGTCGCGCGTCAGGGCAGACATCATCAGATCCCGCGCCACCGGCGCCGCCGCGGCAGCGCCCGCATTGCCGTGCTCCACCACCACCGCCAGCGCATAGCGGGGCGCGTCATACGGTGCGAAGGCGACGAACAGCGCGTGCGGGCGATACTCCCACGGCAGCTTCTCGCTGTTGAAATGGCCATGTTCGCGCAGCTCGCGCGAGACCCGCCTGACCTGCGCGGACCCGGTCTTGCCCGCCATCTGCACCCCGTTCGGCAGCCGCGCCAGCGGCGCCGTGCCGCCCGGCTCGTTTACCACCGCCCACATCCCCTCGCGCATGATGTGCAGCGACCGCTCGGACAGCCCCAGGCTCGGCCAGGTCTCCGGCCGCGCCCCGGGCTGCAGCGAATTGCCGATCCGGCGCGTCAAATGCGGCTCCAACGCGCGGCCCGACGCCAGCCGCGCCGCATAGGTCGCAAGCTGCAACGGCGTCACCTGGATGTAGCCCTGCCCGATCCCGCTCACGATCGTGTCGCCGATGTTCCAGGCGTGGCCGTGGCCCATTCGCCACTCGCGCGTCGGGATCAGCCCGTTCCTGGCCCCCGGCAGATCGATCGCAAGTTGCGTGCCCATCCCCAGCCGATTCGCCATCGCCGCGATCCGGTCGATCCCGGTCCGCCGCGCCACCTCGTAGAAATACACGTCGCAGCTGTTCTTCAGCCCGCCGCGCAGGTCGAGCGACCCATGCCCGCCGACCCGCCAGCAATGGAACCGCGTGTCGCCGATATCGAGATGACCCGGGCAACTGAACCGCTCCGTCGGCGTGATCGAATGAGATTCCAGGCCCGCCAGCGCCACCGCCATCTTGAACGTGGAGCCCGGCGCATACAGCCCGGCGGTGGCCTTGTTGATCAGCGGCGTACGACGGTCCTTGGTCCACTCCACCCACTGCGCCTGCGACACGCCGGAGTTGAACAGGCTCGGGTCGAAGGACGGGTTGCTGACCATAGCCAGCACCTCGCCATTGCGGCAGTCCAGCACCACCGCGCTGGCGCTCTCGTCGGCCAGGCGGTTCAGCACCGCCTGCTGCAGGCCGCTGTCGATCGACAGCCCAACTTCGTCGCCCTGCAACCCCTCCTGCCGGTCCAGCTCCCGGATCACCCGCCCGACCGCATTCACCTCCAACTGCACCGCGCCGGCACGGCCGCGCAGCACCTGGTCCTGGTTGCTCTCGATGCCCGCTCGTCCGATCCTGATCCCGGGCAGCGCCAGCAACGGGTCGTCGGCAACATCGGCCTCGCTGGGCGGCGCGACGTAGCCGATGATATGCGCGAACTGCTCGCCGAACGGGTAGATCCTTGACGTGCCGACATCCACCAGAATACCGGGCAAGTCGGGCGCGTTCACCTCGATCGCCGCCATGTCGTCCCAGGTCAGGAACTCGCGCACCATCACCGGAATGAACCTGCGGTGCCGGTGCACCTCCCGGTCCAGCCTTGCCCGCTCATGGTCGGCCAGCGGCACAATCCGGGAGAAATTGTCCAGCGTCGCCTGCACGTCGTTGGTCTGTTCGGCAATCAGCAGCGCCCGCCAGTTCACCCGGTTGGCCGCCAGGGGGACCCCGAAGCGGTCCAGAATTCGACCCCTGGGCGGCGCGATCATCCTGGCGCTGATGCGGTTCTCGTTGGCCATCGTGGCGTAGCGGGCGCCTTCTACCACCTGCACCTGGTAGAGTTTTGCTGCCAGCCCGCCCAGGACGGCGACTTGGCCGCCCATCAGTAGCAAGGCGCGGCGGGTGAAAACGCCGGTGCGGCGGGTTTCCCGGCGTATCAAGCCAGAACCCAAGGGGGGCGCTGCCCCCCTTGACCCCCTGCCAGGGGACAGTCGTCCCCTGGACCCCTTCGACTTTTTTTCATGCGCGTTCGGGGTCGGCTACGCCGCGATGGGCGCGGGCGAACAGGATCGCGATCGCGGGGTAGAGCGCGATTGCCAGCACGGCTTCGAACAGGGCGGGGGCCAGCGGCAATAGCCGCACGCTCAGCAGGCAGTCGAAGGCCCACGTCACGACAGCCGCGCCGGTCGCCAGAACGCCAAAAGCGCACCACACCCATACGAAGCGCTGTCGCGTCAGCACGCGGCGCCAGCGGATCGTCACCCCGTGCACGGCCAGCAGCGTCAGCACGCCCACCCCGATCGGCAGGTAGCCTAGCAAGTCCAGCAACAGCCCGATCAGAAACACCGCCGGCGGGGGCATCGCCGACGGCCGGAACAGCGTCCAAAAATACACACAGCCTAGCGTGCTCGCCGGCAACAAAACCGCCTGGTCTTCAAACCCGAACGGAGTCTCGCACGCCAGCATCAACAGCACCGTGCAGCCGACCGGAAACGCCCGCCGCGCCGCAATGTCCAGCCTGCGCCCTAGCGTCACACGCGGCCTGATCCCCGGCTTGCGGTCGATCGCCGCCATCAGTGCCGCCGATCCGCCGACGCCCGGAATGTCTCCGGCGGCACAATCCCGTTCAGCCCGTAATCGAAGATCCGCACCATCTCCAGCCGGTCCAGCATCGCCGCCGGCTCCACCTCGGGGATGTTGGTGGCGGAGTAATGCACCGTGCCGACCGGCAAATCGGCCGGGAACGCGTTGGCCTCCGCGCTGGTCACCACCCGCTCGCCTTCCTGCGGGCGCGCGCCCTCCTGCCAATACAGCAGGCGCGGCCTGGCACCGTTGGTGCCAACCAGGATCGCCTGCGCGCGCGAGTTCTCCAGAATGACCGGAATGCGGCTGTTGAGGTCCGTCAGCAGCAGCACACGCGCCGTCCGTGCGCCAACCTCGGTGACCCGTCCGACCAGCCCGCGCTCGTCCAGCGCGATCTGGCCCTTGTGGATGTCATGATTGGGGCCGGCGGCCAGCAGCACCGCCTTGGCGTAGACCCCGCCGGCATCGGCCACCACACGCGCACTGACGAACGACGGCGCCGGGTCGGGAATCCACTTCAGGTTGGCCTTCAGCCGCTGGTTCTCTGCGTCCAGCGCCAGCGCCACGGACTGCCAGCGGCGGAGCTGCTCGTTCTCCGCCCGCAACTGCGCGTTCTCGGCCCGCAGCGACAGCAGCCCGGTGACCTCGCCCAGGGCCAGGCGCAGCTTGCCCAGCGGCTCCGCCAACACGACGTAGATGGGCGACAGCGCGTCCGCGAGCGCCATCCGGGCACGATCGGCCAGCACAGTATCCGCCTTGCCGATCAGCATGAGCCCGAAGGCCACGGCGATCAGCACCGGTAAGGTAAGACGCCCGAGAGCCTGGCGGGTCTGGATCGAGAGACGGAACATTCCCAATACAATTATCAGGGATTGCCCACGAAATCACCTTTCTTCGGGAGTCGATCCCAGCCGACCGAAACAAACCGCGGCTTCGGAGTTCCGATCGCCTGAAATTTCCCGCCGCTTGACTCCGAATCGTCAGCCGCAGGCTGCCGTTCCCAGGTCAGTACATCGTGGTCAGCACATTTCCGAGACGTTTGCGCTCTTCCAGCGCCCGTCCGGTGCCGAGCGCCACGCATTGCAACGGGTTTTCGGCCACCACCACGCCAAGCCCGGTGGCATCGCGCAACACCTGGTCCAACCGATACAGCAGCGCACCGCCGCCGGTCAGCACGATGCCCTTGTCGACAATGTCGGCGGCAAGCTCCGGCGGCGTGTTTTCCAGCGCCACCTTCACCGCCTCCAGAATGGCGTTCACCGGCTCGGCCAGGCTCTCGGAGATTTGGCGCTGGCTGACGACGACCTCACGCGGGACGCCATTCATCAGGTCGCGGCCGCGCACGTCGTGGTACGGCCCTTCGCCGCCGTCGTCCGGCGGGCACGCCGCGCCGATGTCCATCTTGATGCGCTCGGCCGAGGACTCGCCGATCAGCAGGTTGAAGGCGCGGCGGATGTAGCTGATGATCGCCTCGTCCATCTTGTCGCCGCCGACCCGCACGCTGCGCGAATAAACGATGCCGCCGAGCGAGATCACCGCCACCTCGGTCGTCCCGCCGCCGATATCGACCACCATGGAGCCGGACGCCTCGGTCACCGGCAGGCCGGCGCCGATGGCGGCCG
>Ga0302319_10008615_pt1 | contig 19797 bp, 20 predicted proteins | sample Bog_T0_2_FD_203319 | JGI IMG/M metagenome (GOLD analysis project Ga0302319, IMG submission 203319) | Peat permafrost microbial communities from Stordalen Mire near Abisko, Sweden - Bog_T0_2 | ecosystem: Environmental > Terrestrial > Soil > Wetlands > Peat | place: Sweden: Abisko, Stordalen Mire... | reverse complement strand
GGTTTACATTGATTTTGCAGCCTATTCAGGCTCTGGGTGCAGCCAATGAACGCTTTGAACACTGAAAATCCTCTTCCATCGGGTGTCGCCGATGAGACCTCTTTGCACCAGGAAGTGCGCTGCGCAGTTCGCTTTCCTCTCAGCCTGCCAGTCGTGTTGGCCACCAGTCGGGGAAACGTCCCGGGCGTCTCGCGCAACATCTCCGCCAGCGGCGTCCTTTTCTCCCTTGACCAGGCCATTCCGCCGGGCCAGGATATCCGCTTTTCGCTCCGTATGCCCGGGGAAGTGCTTGGAACGTCTCATGATGTTCTGGTTGAGTGCTCGGGGCGTGTGGTACGCTGCTCATTGAGTCAATCTCAATACCAAGCCGCCGCTACAATTGACGAGTATCGGTTTGCTGAGCAGTAAAAGGCGGGGGTTGCACTGGCAAATTTCACTATGGAATTCTTCGACGATTCTTTGGACGGCGAGACACTCGACACACCGGTGAAGCCCGGTGCGGTCCGTATTATCATTGCGGATTCGCAGGCCATTTACCGCGTCGGAATACGCAAGGTCTTTGCTTTGGAAGATGACTTGCGGGTCGTGGCCCAGGCGGATTCAATCGAAAACCTGCGACTGGCGGTGGAGCGGTACCCAACTGATGTGGTCCTGCTCGAGGGGAGCATGCTTGCGGGAACGACGAATGTCATTCCCGAGATACTGAAGGTCGCTCCCGATGTCAAACTGATCGTCCAGGCCGTCCAAGCCGACGAAAACCATACGGTTGAGCTTTATCGCCGAGGCGTACGAGGCATTATTTCCCGCTCCATTTCACCCGACCTGCTGGTGCGCTGTGTACGCCGCATCGCCGCTGGCGAAACCTGGATCGACAACCAGTCAGTGAATTGGGTCATCGAGGCTTATCGCTCGCAGGCAGCAGCCCTGGTAAGCCCACGTTCCCAGCCTCGCCTGTCCCCCAAGGAGATGGCGATCATCACCTGCATCACCCAGGGGAAACGCAACAAGGAAATCGCCTTCCAGCTTGGAACGACCGAGCAGGTCATCAAGAACTACCTGCGCAAGATCTATGACAAGCTAGGCGTCTCGGATCGCCTTGAGCTGGCCCTCTACTGCCTGCACAACAAGATCATTCAGACGGATGCGGATGAACAAACGGTAGCCCAAAAAGTCCTCGGTACCTAGGCGGGTCGTCAGCCCTCCAGCTTGGCGGCCTCCGTCTCGTCCTCACTACATCGGTCTCCGGAACAGCTCACCGGTGCCTGCGTATCCCCACAGCGACTCCGCGCCAGCTCAACGAGCCGAATCAGATCCGCTAGTTCGCTTTTGTCGAGGTGGCCCAGCAACTCACCGGGCAATCGCTCGATAACCGGGTCCATCTCTCGCAGAAGCTCCAGGCCGCTTGCGGAGATTTGCGTCCAAACCACGCGCCGGTCGTCCCGGTCGCGCTCCTGGCGAACATACTTCAGTGCCTTGAGCCGTGAAAGCAGCCTGGTAATGTCGGGCTCGGCCGTAATCATCCGTGCTCCAATCGCAGAGCAGGTCAGCCCGTCCGGCTGTGCCCCGCGAAGAATGCGCAGCACGTTATATTGCGTCGAGGTAATGCCCCAGTCACGGGTCTTGCGATGAAATGCGCGATGCAGACAGTCGGACGTACGCATCAGGTTCAGCAGCGCCTCTTCCTCGACGCTGGAAAAAGGTGGCGCCTGCGCGATTTCGAGTTTCAGACCCGCCATTTTCGCACTCTTCCTGTTTTCACTGCGCGGGGATGCGGCTCAAAACCGCGGCCCCGCGGGCTGGAACTCTGCAAGCAGCCAAGAGCTTACTGCTTGGCGACATCCAGTTCGATCGTCAGCTTAACCGCATCACTCAAAACGACCTCAGGAAACTTGGTTCCGATCCCGAAATCCGTCCGCTTGATCGTCGTCGTCGCCTCAAATCCCACATGGGACTTGTGATCCATGCCCTGGGCAGGCGCGGTCGGGCCATCCACCGCCAGAACTACCGGCTTCGTAACGCCATGGAGCGTAAGGTTGCCGGCAACCGAAAGGCCGGTGGACGTCTTGGATACGCTGGTGCTGGCGAATGTAGCGTTGGCATAGCTCGCCACATCGAAAAAGTCAGGCGTCTTGAGGTGGTTGTTGCGCGCTTCCTCACCTGTATCTACGCCGGTGACGTCGATTGTGGCGTTCACCGTGGACTTGGTGATGTCCGTGTCGTTCAAGGCGATTGTTGCGCTCACGTGGCCAAAGCGCCCATGCACATTCGATACGCTGAGATGCTTGATGCTGAAGTCCACTTCGCTGTGTGCCGGGTCTGAGATCCAGGTGGAGGTCTGCGCCAAAGCCACGGGGGCGGCCAGGGCGAGAATGCCAGTAACGAGTGCCAAACGCTTCATATTCTCTAGTTTCCTTTCGTATGCAGGCCGGTGGGCCGCTGAACTGCTTGTCAGGAGTCGGGTGACTCGAGTCAGGGGTGCGCGAACACGCAGTCCGCGGAGTTGCCTGCACGGAAGCTTTCGCATAACCATGAGACGCGCGCTGAGAAGTATTCGTTGCAACAAATAACGTGAATTCTTCGCGCCTGGCTACCGAACCCCGGCCGACCGTAGAAAATCGCTCAGCATTTTGCCTGGCTCGTCGCGAAAAATCTCCCCGCTGGGCACGCATCCGGCGATGCGATCGATACGAAAATTGCGGAAGCCTTTGCGCAGGCGGCACCAGGCAGCGACCGTCCAGACCGAACCCCAGAAGTTCAATGCCACCGGTTGGACATCCCGTTCGCTGGTGCTGCCGTTCTCGTCTTCGTAGCTCAGGCGTAGAACCGCACGGTCGTGGATGGCAGAGTTCAACGTCTCGCGCAGAGGGTCAACCTGCCGGTTAGCGTGAACCGCAGGCGCATAAATCTGCGACCGCTCGACCTCAGCCTGCCTGTGTTTTGGCAACGTCAGTATCACCTTATCCAGCGCCGTCTCTGAAGCAGCGCTGATCCGTTCGCCGGCGAAAGCCTGCGCCATGCGCAACCCAACCACAACGGCCTCTACTTCATCGGGGGTAAACATCAGAGCAGTCAACTCGAAAGATCGGTCAAGCCTGTATCCAACGCCCGCTTCGCCCTGAACAGGAATACCTGAAAGCGAGAGGTCGCGGATGTCGCGATAGATGGTGCGCTCGGATACGGAAAGAAGTTCTGCAAGGCGCGCGGCCGTTGTGAGCCGTCGCGCCCGCAGGTGTTGGACAATCTGGAAAAGTCGGTCTGCCCGTCGCATGAACCCACAGTATCAGGCATACGCGTGCAGGCCCACGCGGTTTCCTTCCGTGTCGGCGAAATGGGCAAAGGCGCCCATGCCCGCCGGCAGTTCCGTGCGCGGCAACAGAATCGCACCGCCAGCGGGTTTTACCCGATCCAGCACTGCATCCAGTGACTCGCCGGCATTGAGGTAAACGACAGCGCCGTCTGGCGAGGGCAGAAACCCAGGGCCGTAGATGAGCGTGCCGCCGGTTGCATGTTCGCGATCGTAGGGGAAGACGGCGAGCGATGTCGTGCCCATCTCGCCGCGGTTGAGGGTTAAGGCTAGAACCTGCTCGTAGAATGTGGCTGCGCGGTTCAGGTCAATCACGGGGATCTTAAACCAGTTGATCGTCTTGTTCATGGTCAAAGCATGCACTCCCCCTGCTGACAACGTACTGTCAGTAGTGTTTCCTTATTTGCGTCTGCTATCCTCCCCGCTATGTCCTCGGCACAATCCCCGTCCCAATCTTTATCCGGCCACTTCCGGTCTGTCCTTCAGAATTTCAGCCGCCTCACCGGCCCGCAGCGCCACACCTTCCTTGCCGCCTTTCTCGGCTGGACCATGGATTCGCTCGACTTCTTCATCCTCATCTTCTGCGTCCCTGCCATCGCTGGAGAGTTTCACACCAAACCCTCTGCAATCCTCGGCGCCGTCTTCCTCACCCAGGCCTTTCGCCCAGTCGGCGCGCTCCTCTTCGGCATGCTGGCCGACCGCTACGGCCGTCGTCCGGTGCTCATGGCCAACATCCTCAGCTTTTCCGTTATCGAATTGGCCTGCGCCTTTGCTCCATCGCTTGCTTCGCTCCTCGTGCTGCGCGCCCTCTTCGGCCTCGCCATGGGTGGCGAATGGGGTGTCGGCGCCGCACTGGTTTTTGAAACCCTCCCCAAAGAGGGCCGTGGCACCTTCTCCGGAATCCTCCAGGAGGGCTACGCCATGGGCTCCATCCTCGCCTCTGGGGCCTTCGCGCTCTTCTTCAGCGGCTTCGCCCTTGCGGGCCTTCACGTCCCCGGCATCGGCTGGCGTGGCCTCTTCATCCTTGGCTCCGTCCCCGCGCTGCTGGTCTTCTATGTCCAGGCCCGCGTGGCAGAGTCGCCCGTCTGGCTGGCCGGAGCCAGCAAAAGATCCGCGCACCGGGCCGATCCCAGTCATGCCCTGGCCGCCAACACGGCCCTGCTGAAGTTCCTGCCCACCTTCCTGTTTCTCATCCTCCTCATGACAGCGTTCATGAGCTTTTCCCATGGCACCCAGGATGTCTACCCAACCTTTCTGACCACCTACGCCAAACTCCAGCCGTCAACGGTTGGCACCATCGGCATCCTCTACGGCTTCGGCTCCATCCTCGGCGGTTTTGTCTTCGGCACCTTGTCTGAGAGGTGGGGTCGCAAGCGCGCCATCGTGACGGCAGCATTGCTTTCCATTCCCGTGATTCCTCTCTGGGCCTACGGCCACTCTGCCTGGATGCTTGGCGCCGGCGCGGTGCTGATGCAGTTCATGGTGCAGGGCGCGTGGGGAGTGGTACCTGCCTATCTCACAGAACTGTCGCCCGCGCCCGTACGCGCAACCGCACCCGGCCTTGCCTATCAACTCGGCGGCCTCGTCACTTCCTGGAACGGAAAAGCCCAGGCCCTTGCCGCTGAGCGCTGGGGCAACTACCCGCTGGTCCTCGCCATCACCGTCGTGGTGGTAGCGCTGAGCCTCTCTGCCCTCGCGCTGCTGGGACGCGAAGCCCGCGGCCAGGATATGTCGGTGGTTTGAACCTAATCTTCCACGCCTTTTTCCGGCCAATTTTGGGATACTTGATACCGTACAGCAGTGAAACTAAAGGCCTTGGCAGCCGGAGAAATTTTTGCTCCGGATTTGCAGTCTATTTCTCTTCAAAAGCGCAGAATTAAACCATGAGCGCTTCGTACTCGCAAAATCTCGTCAACTCGATCCGTCAGGAATGTGCCTGGTCCGCGGCGTCATTCGTTGCGGTGTCGAAGGTGCAGCCAGTCGAGTTTGTCAGGGATGTGACCGGTCCGTACCCTATACCAAAATACCCCACCCCTCCCCCCTTTTTGCCGCAGCCCCATCAATCCAAAGGGATTACGTCGAAAAATCCAGTTTTGACCTACCGAAACAAAGGACTTAGAGATGGGCCAGGAACGGAAAATCCCCACTTTTCACGGAAAGCAAGGTCGAAACCAGCGCCTTCCGCATCGCTCTCTCGAGCATTCAAACATTCGAAATCCATACAACCTTAGCGGCCTATCTTCCGGCTTTCAGGCAAATTAGAATGAAGGTCCATGACTCCGGACAAAGCAGGGAATATTGCCATCGTCGCCATCGGGCGCAACGAGGGCGAGAGGCTCAAACGCTGCCTCCGCGCCGCAGTGGCCCGCGGGCGCACAGTCGTGTATGCAGACTCCGGATCATCAGACGGAAGCGCTGATTTTGCCCGCTTCCTCGGCTGCCACGTCGTCGAATTGCAGCCGCCATTCAGCGCGGCCCGCGCCCGAAACGTCGGGTTCGCTGCTGCAATCTCTCTTCACCCCGATGCCGAGTTCATCCAGTTCCTCGACGGCGACTGCACCCTCGTCGAAGGCTGGCTCCAACTGGGGATAAACGCCTTCCGTGAGCGCTCCGATGCAGGCATTGTGTGCGGTCACGTTCGCGAGATTCATCCCGAAGCCTCTGTCTACAATCGCCTATTCGATCTTGAGTGGCGCCAGCAGCCCGGTGAACTCAATGCCTGCGGCGGTATCTTCATGATCCGCCCTACCGTCTTCCAGGCCCTCGCTGGATTCCGCCCCGAAGTGATCGCCGCCGAAGACAATGAGTTCTGCGTCCGCGTTCGCCGCACCGGCAAAAAGATCTATCTGCTCGACACGCCAATGGTCCTGCACGACGCCGCCATGTACAGATTCTCCGAGTGGTGGCGCCGCTCCCGCCGTACGGGTCACGCGTACGCACAGGTTGCCGCATTGCACGGAAACAGCTCCGAACGCTACTACGTCCGCGAAACCCGCCGGGTTTGGATATGGGGCTTCCTGCTTCCACTCCTGGCAATTGCCCTCGCGCCCTTTACCCGCGGCATCTCGCTGATGCTCCTTTTTCTCTATGGACCCCAATTCGGCTGGATTGTCCGTCGCAGTAGAAGGCGCGGCTGGCCGTTGGGAGATGCTTTTGTCTACGCGTTTTTCACAGTGCTGGGCAGATTTCCCGCGCTGGAAGGCATGCTTGCCTATTATTGGCGGAGCGCGCGCGGGAAAGCGCCCGCCATCATGGAACACAAGGAAAGTTGATGACCGACAGCATGCCAGGAACGCACATTCAATCCGCTGCCAAAAAGCGCGTCGCCCTGCTGGGTGCAGGCTATATTGCGGACTGGCACGCACAGGCTCTTAAGTCGGTTGATGGACTTGAACTCGTCGCGGTTTGCGATCGATTCGAGACGAAAGCTGAAGCGCTCGCCAGCAAGTTCAATGTGCCCAGGGTGTATGGCTCGCTCGAAGAAATGCTGGCTGCCGAAAAACTGGATTCAGTGCATGTGCTCACCCCTCCCGATCGCCATTTCGAATCCGCCCTCGCCGTCCTCGAGGCAGGCGTCGGCGTGTTTCTCGAAAAGCCCATGTGCGATCGCGCCGCTGATTGCGACGCCCTGGTGCAGCTCGCCCAGGCTCGTGGGTTACGGCTCGGCGTTGGGCACAACTTCCTTTTTGCGGAGGTCTATGAGAAGCTCCGCAATGACCTGCGCAGCGGCGTCCTTGGCGTTATCGACGACGTCACCATCACCTGGCACCGAGTTCTGCCGCAAGCCATGTATGGCCCGTTTGATACCTGGATGCTCCGCGATCCCCGCAACATCCTTATCGAAATCGGTTCCCACTCTGTTGCCCACATGCTTGACCTTGTCGGCGAGCCGCAGGGAATGGCGGTCCACGCCTCCAACCCAATTCAACTGCCCACTGGAAAGACCTTTTATCGGCGCTGGCATGTCACTGGGATCAAGGGGCGCACTGCCGTTCAGCTCCGCTTCTCGTTTGTTCCCGGCTTTCCGGAATACACCATCCACCTCCGCGGCTCTCTTTGCTCGGCAACTGTGGACTTCGAGCGCAACACTTACATCCTTGATCAGCACAGACCGAGCGATCCGGACTTTGAGACTCACGGCATTCTGCTCGCCCGTGCAAAGAGTCTGAAGCAGCAGGCCAATCAAACGCTGCTGACCTACATCAAGGCCAAGCTCAAATTCAATCAGCGCGGCAACCCATATGGCGCCAGCATCGCCCGGGCCATGGATGCGTTTTATTCTTCCTCATCGCTCGACGACCGAATCGATGGCAGGCTTGGCGCGAAGGTGATTCGCGTCTGCCAGAATCTCGGTGAACTTGCCAACTTGCCCGCAGAGCCATCAACCCCAACGCCGAACCAACCCGAGCCGGAGACAAGCAAACCAATCACCGCGCCGATTCTCGTTCTCGGCGGCACCGGCTTCATCGGAAAGGAGCTTATTCGGCAACTCATCGCTTGCGGCCACCACGTCCGCGCCCTGGTCAGAAGCGCCGCCGGCATTCCCGCTGATCTGCGCGCATCCGGCAGACTGGAATTGCTCCGTGGCGACCTCGGCAACGAGCAAGGCCTTCTACGCGCGATGCAGGGGGTCGACACGGTTCTTCATCTGGCCAGGGCCAACGTAAAAACCTGGGCTGACTACCAGAACCTTGAGATTGAAGCGACACGCCGCGTCGCCCAATGTGCTCTTCAGGGCGGAGTCAAGCGCTTTGTGTATACCGGCACCATCGACTCCTACTATTGCGGAGCCGGCACCATCACCGAAGAGACTCCACTTGACCCAAAGATTGAGCAGCGCAATCTCTACGCCCGCGCCAAGGCGGAATCGGAACAGATACTTCTCCGAATGTATCGCGAACAGGGCCTGCCGTTGGTGATTGTCCGTCCAGGCATCGTCATCGGTCGTGGGGGAAGCCCCTTTCACTGGGGCGTGGGCATGTGGTGGAATGACGCCGTCTGCCAGATCTGGGGCGACGGCAACAACAAGCTCGGCCTGGTGCTGGCTCAAGATGTTGCTGCAGGCCTGATCGCCGCCATGTCTGCTCCCGGGATCGAGGGCCAATCGTTCAACCTTGTCGGCCCGCCCTTGTTGTCGGCGCAGGAGTATCTTGATGCCCTCGATCAGGCCGGCGGCATCCGCATCCAACGCCACGCCACGCCAATCGCGCGCTTCTACTTCCAGGACATGTTGAAATGGGTGGTTAAGGTTGCCGTGCGCCATCCGGAACGCCGCATGCCATCGTATCGCGATTGGGAAAGCCGCGCAAGCCGTGCGGTCTTTGACTGCACCGCGGCGCAAAAGGTTCTCGGTTGGCGGCCGGTCGCCGATCGCGACACCTTGATCCGCCACGGCATCGAAGAGCCTCTCAAAGACATGCTTGCTTAGCCAACGGCCCTAAGGCAAATACTGCGCAGGCAGCATTTCATCCTTTGTTTCCGCCTGCCAGACAATCTCGATTACGTGCCACTGCTTGCCGTCGAAGATGGCCTGTATGCTGTTGATGCCACGATCTCCCAGCTTGTCATCGGTGCCAACCTTCGTCTGGTAGGTGCTCCAAAGGTGCGCTTCGTGTCCCCACACTTCCGTTTTCACCTTGAGCTGCGTCTCTACCAGGTTCGTGGTACCCATCTTTTTAACAGCGTTGATCCAGCCATCCGCGGTCAGAATTACGGGCGTCGCCTTGCCGTCCGCTGCGACGCGAATCGGAATCAGCCGCGCGTCGGGCAGAAAGAGCGCGCGGAAGCATGTCCGGTCCTTGTCGGCAGGTCCACTAACTGCTGCGTCAATGGCCTTGGTTAGCAGGTCCAGAGTCTCGGTGGAAGGACACGCGGGAACAGCGGCAATGATCTTCGATTCAGGCTCCTGCGCGAAGAGGCGAGGAGCGACCAGGCAAATAGCAAGGGCGAGGAGGAGAGTGAGTCTGCGCATGCAGGCCATTCTATAGAGTGGCGTCGAGGACTCGCTCAAAATAAATCAGCGGATTCCCTTTATAAGGGACATGCGCCAGCTTTCGCATCCCGCATTTCAAGTAGAAATCCCCGGCTCCAGCCGCTGCGTCAAAGGCATCCAGGCGAATGGCATCTCCGGGCCAGGCCCTGGCCAAAGTCTCCGCCTCCTTCATCAGGTGGCGCCCCACACCGTACCGCTGAAACGCGGGATGAACCGCCATTCCCGTCAAATAGAGTGGTCGCGTAACCGGCGTAAAGTAGGTCGTATTAATGGCCCATGGCTTCTTGGTGGCCAGCCGCAGCGTCCCGGCAATGCGTCCGTCTATCCGCGCGGTCAGGATGCGCGAGAACTTTGCGCGGCTCATGTCCCGCAGCACTCCCTTTTCCGATTGCGACGAAGACCAGAATCCATGACCGAACCGCAGCGTCAGGTCCTCGGCCGCGGCAAGGTGCAGGTCTGCAAGCTCAGCTGCATCCGAGTCTGTCGCAAGTGAAAACGATAGTTCCATCGCAAAGGAATTGTACTGCTGGAAACAGGAAGGGCTCGATCCAACCGAGCCCGCCTGCTCAGATTTCCAGGATTACAGGCATAATCATCGGCCTGCGTCCGGTGGTCTTCTGGATCAAACGCTTCAACTCGGCGCGGACTTTTTCCTTCACCATGCCGTAGTCGGCCTTCTGCTCGGTGCTCAGGCCGTCCAGCGTTCGCAGCACTAACTCTTTGGCCTGGTCTGTGATATCCGATCCACCGAACCCGCGCATGATCACTTCCGGCTGCTGCTCCACTTTGCCGGTGCGCTTGTTGATGGCCAGCACCGCCAGCACAATGCCGTCCTCTGACAAAATGCGCCGGTCCTTAATCACCAGGTCTTCGACCACATCGATCGACGATCCGGAATCGATCAGGATTCGTCCGGCTGTCACTTTGTCCTTCTTGCGCGCATCGTGCTTGTCGATCTCCAGCACGTCGCCGTCTTCAATCACAATGGCCTGCTCCACGGCGCCAGTTTCCATGGCAACGCGTGCGTGCTTTTGCAGGTTACGGTAGTCGCCGTGCACCGGGATGAAGTACTTGGGCCGCACCAGGTTGATGAGCAGGCGCTGTTCTTCCTGCGCGCCATGGCCGCTGACGTGAATCAGGCCATTCGCTCCGTCGTCGCAGATCACCACGGCATCGCGGCGATACAGGTGGTCGATGACGCGGAAGATGCTTTTTTCGTTGCCGGGTATGATCCGCGAACTCAGAACCACGGTGTCGCCGGCGTCGATGTGGGCGTGCTTGTGGTTGTCGACGGCGGCGCGGCTCAGGGCGGACATGGGCTCACCCTGGGTGCCGCTGATGAGGATCATCAACTGCTCGGGTGCGTAGTCGCGCATCTGGCCGGGGTTGATCACCAGGCCGCTGGGAATGTCGATGTATCCGAGGTCCTGGGCAATTTCGGTGGACTCCATCATGGAGCGGCCGACGACTGCGACTTTGCGGCCATGCTTGCGGGCCAGGTCGAGGGCGATCTTGATGCGGAAGATGGAGGACGAGAAGCAGGTGAAGAAGAGCTTCTTCTTGGTCTGCGAGAACACTTCGTCCAGCCGTGGAATTACCGCCCGCTCGCTTGGCGTGTAGCCGGTGCGCTCCACGTTGGTTGAGTCCTGCAGCAGCGCAAGCACGCCGCGCTTGCCATACTCGGCAAAGGTGTGCAGGTCAAAGGAGTGGTCGTCGAGCGGCGACAGATCGATCTTGAAGTCGCCGGTATGAATCACCACGCCTACCGGCGTTTCCACGGCGAGCGCAACGCAATCGACCAGCGAGTGCGTCACCCGGATCGGCTCAATCGTGAACGGCCCGATGGTGAACTTGTGCTTGGGCTCAATCTCGATCAGCTCAATTTCGTCCAGCAGCTTGTGCTCTTCGAGCTTGCCTTCCACGTAGGCCAGGGTGAACTCGGTGCCATAAACCGGCACCTTGAGCTCGGAGAGAATCCAGGGCAATCCGCCGATGTGATCCTCGTGCCCGTGAGTGAGTATGATCGCCCTTACACAGGCTTTGTTTTCAATCAGGTAAGTAATGTCAGGAACCACAATATCGACGCCCAGGAGTTCCGATTCCGGAAACATAAGTCCGGCGTCAATCACGATAATGTCGTCTTCCCAACGCAGTGCCAGGCAGTTCATACCGAATTCGCCAAGCCCGCCGAGGGGAATGATCTTGAGTTTTTTGGTTTGCATCGTCAGTCTTGATGCTACCACCACGGGGGCTGGAGGCTAGGGTCTAGGGTTGGGATGCAGGTATTGGGGGCTTTGAAAGAAATGGTCCAAGGCGAGATTGAATTCTGCGCTCGACGCGGATGACCGGCATATTGGAAAAAGAGACCTAAAGACATGCCGCCGGACCTCAGCGTTCGTTGCAGGCGCGCCGAAGCGTCGGCTTGTTACACTCGCAGGGAAATGCTGTGGCTAAGGGAGGCGCACGGATTGGCAAAGACCATCTCGATCTGCATTCCCTGCTACAACTCCGAAAGGTACATCCGCACTACCATCGAATCCGCCCTCGCCCAGACCGTCCCCGCGGACGAGATTCTTATTTCCGACGACCGCTCTCCCGACCGCAGTTTCGAAATTGTGAAGGAATATGAAGGTATTCCGCGGGTCCGCATCCTGCGTCCGCCGCAGCGAACTACCCTTGGCGGCCATTATCGTTTTCTGCTTGAACAGGCAGCCAGCGACTACATCTGCTTTCTTTCCTCAGACGATGCCCTGATGCCGAGTTTCATCGAGATCATGCACCGCGAACTCGCCGGGGAAGACAACGTTGGCCTCATCACCAGCGCCTGCATCGAAACCGAAAGCAGTCTGGCCCCGCTCAAAACCCGTGGCACCGGAACGCCAAAACAGTCGCTCAACCCTCCTGACGGGTTCAGTTACATGACTGCCGGCTGCATCTACACCATCAGCTTCTCGCTGCTTTCCCGGCAAATTCTCATGACCAGCCCGCCGCTTCCGCCCGCTGCCGATCTGACGACCGACTGGTGCTGGGCCCTGATGCTCGGCGCCCGAGGGAAAATCAAATTCGTCCACCAGCCCATGGGTTACTACCGCATCCACACCACCAACGCCGGCCACAACCGCGACAAGGAGTGGCAGGAAGCTGTTGTGGTGATGCTTGAGTTCCTGCGTGAGTATCTGGGGGGTGCTCTGGGAGATCAGCTTTTGCCCTGGCTCAAGATCACCCAAGGCCAGATCGAAAACCGCCGCCTTGGACTCCCCGACGCAACGCCGGCGGTCAATGCAAAGGACCGCCTGAAAAACATTGCGAAGCGGGTCATTGCGCTGCGCTATCGCAGCCTGCCGGAGCACATTCGCAAAGCCGAGCAGGGAATCGGCGTGGCCCTGCTGGCTTCGCGAAAAAAGTAATATGTCTGCGACGGCCCAGAAACCCAGCGACTCGGCGGACGTCTACTCCTTCGCCGCGTTGGCCACAAGCATCGACTGGAGGATCTGGTCGCTGACTTCTTTCACGGCGGAGGGGCTGTGAGTCAGGAACAGCGTGTTGGTTTTGTCGCTTTCCCCAATCGACTTGAGCGTGTCGAAATACTGGGTTACCAGCACCAGTTGCATTACATCCCGCGAAGACGCTCCGTCGACAACCTTTTGGAACTGTTCGATGGAGACTTGCAGGCCCTCGATGATGGCCTTGCGCTGGTTGGCGATGCCCTGGCCCTGGAGTGCTTTGCTTTCGGCCTCGGCTTCGGCCTTTTTGACGACCAGAATCTTCTCTGCTTCGCCGCGGGCGTTGGCGGCTACCTGCTCGCGCTGGGCGGCGTTGATGTCGTTCATGGCCGACTTGACCTTCTGGTCGGGGACGATGTCGGTGACCAGGACGTTGACGATCTCGTAGCCGAAAGTGGCCATGTCGGCGTCGAGTTCCAGCTTGACGGCGGCGGCGATGGAGGATTGCGACGCGAAGACTTCATCGAGCGTCATGCCAGGGACGTGGCCGAGGATCACCTGCTCCACGTAGCTCTTGATCTGGGCGACGGGGTCGCTGAGCTTGTAGTAGGCGTCGTAGACCTTTTCCGGGCGGACGCGGTTCTGGACGCTGATGGGGATGGTGACGAAGACATTGTCTTTGGTCTTGGTTTCCATGGTAAGGGTGATCTGGTTGACGCGCAGGCTGACGAGGCCGGTGACCGAATCAAAATAGGGCATCTTCCAGTTGAGACCGGGGTCGGCGACGCGGAGGAATTTGCCGAAACGGGTGATGATGGCTACCTCAGCGGTGCGGACGGTGAAGAAGCTGCCAAAGATGAGGGTGAGAAGAATGACTGCGAAAACTGCGAGCAGGACAAGGAGCGCGACGTCCATTTGGTTCCTCCGATGACGGATGGCACAGTTGGGAGTACGGCGCGATTATACAGGCGGAGGGCGGGACGGTCTGTGCGGGGGATTTATGGGCGGGTCAACAGAGTGCGGGTCAGGAGACCGGCGCTACCTGAGCTGAGGGTCGGGTGGACTATTTGCGGAAGACTTGCATCATGGCTTCGTCCTGGGCCTGGTTGACCTGGGCGAGGGTCTCGGCGACGAGGGGCTGATCATCGAGGCTGCTGCTGTGGAGCATCTCAGTGAGCCGGAAGGCGGTGTGGCGCAGAAGGATTTGGGTGTCCTTGAGGCGCTTGTTGTCGTCGGACATGGAGATGTGGATTTTGTGAGCTAGTCCCTGGACTTGTTTGAGCAGTCCGGCGGCCTTCTGATCTTCGCCCGCGGAATACTGGTGCAGGCTGAACTCGGTCATTTCATGCAGCAACTGGGCGTAGAGGAAACACTGTTCGCGGGGCTGGGCCTGGAGGATTTTTGCCTGGAGGGCATTAATGCTCTGCTGATCGATGGTCTTGTCGTCGAAACCGGAGGCGTGCGAGGGCTGAGGACAACAAGTGAGGAACGCCGCGACGGACAAAACTGCCAACCAAGCCTTCGACTGCATGAGGAGCCTCCGCAGTTGCTAGTTGGCCGTGATTATGGGAGTTTTTTGGGGAAAGTGCAAGTACAAAATTGGACAGACTATAGTGCCCGTTTGTTGTTACTTCCGAATTGGTCCTCAGGGACGATTCTCTGCCACCTTGTTCTTAGTGCTTTTCGGTCAACAATTTCAGGCGTTGGCGGGCTTGCCACTCCTGATCGGGGAACTTTCCTTGGGCGGCGTCGAGGAAGTGCTGGTAGTAAGCGGCTGCCTCAGTGTTTTTGTGCAGCGAGTCGTAGGAGATGGCCCAGAGAAAGTAGGTGGACGGGACTTCAGGCAGGTATTTGGAGCGCATGGTGAGGGCGTGGATGGCGACGTCGGGGTGGGATGTGCGGGTGGCGGTGAAGGCCAGGCCGCTCCAGCCGTCGGGGTTGGCGGGGTCAATCTGGGTGGCCTTGTCGAAGATGGCGAAGGCGTCGGCGAAGCGCAGGAGGCGGATGAGGTTCTGGCCGTGTCCGACGAGGGCGGCTGCGTCGTTGGGGTTGGCGGCGAGAACTTCGAGGTAGTAGTGGTCGGAGCCGGTGTAATCGCCAGAATCCGCCAGGACGGAGGCCAGCATGCGCGCGATGTCAGCGTTTTTGGGATGGGCGTCGTGGAGTTTCTGGAGGACGGGAATGGCTTCGGCTTTGTCCTGGGCGACGAGGACGGTTGCCAATTCGGCGTTGAGGCCGGGGTCGTCAGGGGAGTGCTTGAGGGCATCGCGGAGGTGGGATTCGGCGTCGGGATACTGCTTTTCCGCGATGAGGACGTGGGCCAGGCCGGCGTGGGCTGGGGTGGAATCGGGGTCATTGGTGAGGACGCGGCGGTAGGCGGTTTCGGCGGCAGGGAACTCGCCGGCCTGGTCCGCGATGGAAGCGGCGAGGAGGGTGTCGGCGGGGGTTTCGGGGGTGAGCTTGAGGGCTTCGAGGAGTTCGTCGGACGCGTCTTCGGGGTTGTCAGTCTTGTCGATACGGGCGAGGGCGCGCCAGGCGCGGGCTTTGGCGGTGGGACCGGCATCTCCGGGGTCGAGTTCGGTGGCGAGGGAGAGCTCTGGGCGGGCGTCGTCGGTGTTGCCTTGCCGGGCTAGCAGCAGGCCGAGGGAGATGTGGGCGGGAAAAGACTTGGGGTCGGCGTCGATGGCGCGGCGGTAGAGCTTTTCGGCGTCGGCGGGGCGGTCTTGGGCGTCCGCGACATAGCCGGCGTCGAAGAGTGCGCGGGAGTCGGTGGAGTGGGAGGCGAGCCAAAGGTCGAGGGAGGATTCGGCGGTTTTCCAGTCAGAGGCGGCGATGGCGGATTCAGCGGCGAGGATTTCAGGGGCGACGGGAGCGGGGGCGCTTGGGGGCGCGCCGAGGGCTGGGTCGGACGAGGATTGCGGAGCTGAAGATTGGGTCCCGGGGGGCGGGGCCGGTTGCTGGGCAGAGGCGCTAAGCGATGCGGTGAGCAGAACGAAAAGGGTGATACGAAGCACGAAATACCTCTACCAACAGTTTAAAGGGCCGCTGGCGGTTGGACGCGGCGGAGGGTATTCCGTGTTGGAGACAGGGACTAACCCGGATCTTCCACGGATGGCGCTTGAACGCGAAATTCAAGACCTGGCGAAGACGCTGAGGGCCGGGAGGCCCTCAGGACAGCCGATCTGGAGATCGGCGTTACAAGTTTCGGCGGGGCGCTGACTGCGTAGACAATCGATTTGACTTAACGGCTCACGGAGTGATAATTCTGGCGTTCCCGGAGGACGCATGACGATGGATCGGCGTAGGTTTCTTGGCAACTCGATTGCGGCCGCGGGCGGTGCGATGCTGGGGCCGGAGATGTTTGCGGCTGGTGCTTCCGTTCCGCAGCAGGTTCCTGGCGCGGTAGAAGCGGGGGAGATTGAGGGCGCGCGGTTTCCAGATGGGTTCTTGTGGGGCATGGCGACTGCCAGTTACCAGGTGGAAGGAGCCTGGAAGGAAGACGGAAAGGGCGAGTCGATCTGGGACAGGTATGCGCATGCGCCGGGGCATGTCAAAGGCGGCGACACCGGGGATGTGGCGTGCGACCACTACCACCTTTTCAAGGAAGATATTGCGATCCTGAAGCGGTTGAATCAGAAGAGCTACCGGTTTTCGATTGCCTGGTCGCGGATGCAGCCTGCTGGGACAGGAACGGCCGACCAGAAGGGCATTGACCACTACAAACGTGTGATGGATGCGGTGCTGGAGGCAGAGATCCGGCCGTTTTGCACGCTCTACCACTGGGATTTGCCGCAGTGGGCTGAAGACAAGGGAGGCTGGCCCAATCGCGACCTGGCGGGGTATTTTGCGGACTACGCGGGGATTCTGGCGCGCGAACTGGGCGACCGGATTACGGTGTGGGCGCCGTTCAATATGCCGTGGGAGTTTGCCTATTACGGTTACGGAATCGGGAGCTTTCCACCGGGGCGGGCGAGTTTTAGCGACTTTCTGAAGGCGGCGCATACGCTGGCGCTGGCGCAGGGGGAGTGTTTTCGGGCGATCAAGGCGGCATCGGCAAAGGCGACGGTGGGCAGCTCGTATGGGATGGCGCCGGCTTATCCACAGACGGACAGCGAGGCGGACAAAGCGGCGACGGCGCGGTTCCACGCGATGAAGAACGTGTTTTTCCTGAACGCGGCGCTGAAGGGGGAATATCCCAAGGCGTTTGTGGGCGAGCCACCTTATGAGTTGATGGGGATGAAGCCGGGGGATGAAAAGATCATGCGTGCACCGCTGGACTGGGTGGGCTTCCACTACTACACGCGGCGGATTGTGGCGGACGCGGGCCGCGGGCGGGCGGGCGCGCAACAGCACTATGGGACAGAGCTCGTGGCCGACACACTGGACGCGAACGGGAGCGATCCTTATACACAATTTCATGCGGTGATGCCGACGGAGGGACCGCTGACGCATGCCGGGCTGGAGATTTGGCCGCGGGGAATCTATGACCTGGTGATGCAGGTTTCGCGAGAGTACGACCATCCAGTGATCGAGATCTCCGAGTGTGGGTGCTGCTACATGGACGGACCGCTTGCGAAACAAGGCGGCCGGATTCCGGACGATCGGCGAACGGCGTTTTTCAAGGGAGTGCTGGCGGAATTGGCGCGGGCCATTGCCGATGGGGCGAAGGTGCGGGCATTCCATGCGTGGAGCCTGTTGGACAATTTTGAGTGGACGGATGGATATAGCCAGAGATACGGGTTGACATACGTGGATTTCCGCGACCAGACGCGGACCGTGAAGGACTCCGGGCTTTGGTACGGGCGCGTGGCGGGGACGAACCGGCTTGGGGCTTAGATGCCTGGGTCTAAAGCTCCTTGCGGCTTGTGCCAAAGGACAAAAGAACACGGCTGGTAGGGAGTTGTGCTTTCCCACCCATTCGCAGTTTGAAACTGCGAATGGGTGGGGCACGGTGCTTTTTTGCCAGCCTTAGAAACCGGTTCGTTGGAGTTGTAACTTGCTGTGCGGTGCCGGAAAAGCGAGGCGAGCAAAAGGGAACATCCTGAACGAGGTGTCAGGAAGGACATTGAATTCAGGAGATGACCATGTCCGAAGAATTTGTAAACGCAGAAGAAGAAAAAGTGCAGGAAGAGGCGGAAACCGACTTGACGGAGCAGCAGAAGATCGACCAGGTCGCAAAACGGCTTGCAGGCAAACCCGCTCTGACAGAGAAGAAATTTGACGATACCAACGGGATTCTGTTCAACAAATAGCCGGGATTTCCGCATAGCTTGCTGGGACCGCTCATAGTATGCTGACGGCGTGGGGGCGACTGACGCTTCCCGCCGGCCTCGAATGAGGCGCATATTCGAAATGAGGAAGGGATTCTATGCGGATTTTAAGGACCGTCTCCGCGGCGGCTTGCGCTTTGTTGGCGATGGCCGTATTTGGGATGGCAACTCCGGCGCAGGGCCAGCAGGAGCCGCATTATCTGGCCGCGATCTCCGATCTTCGTACGGCGCGGGATTACATCGAGTCTGACAACCGCCCAGGCGTCGACGACCTGCGTCATCACGCCAAGGAAGAGATCAACAAGGCGCTTGTCGAGATCAAGAATGCAGCATGGGATGACGGCAAGAACACGAACTTTGCTCCGCCGCAGGGCGGTGGGGCGCCCTGGGCACCCATGCATGAGGCTAAGCGCTACATTCGCTCGGCGCGCGGGCATGTAGAAGGAGGAGTCGACACACAGGCCAACAACGGCCTGAGAGGGCGCGCTTTGGCGCACATTGACGAGGCGGAGCGAACGATTGACCGGATCATTCAGACCAGGAATTCCCAGAAGTAGACGAGGCCGGATTCGGCAAGCACGGCCAGCCCAAGAGGCGGCCCGTTCAGCAGCTTTCGCGAATCATAGAGTTCGTGAGTTCGTGGGACAACTTTTGGCAGACCGCCGGGTCTAGCCATACAGCGTGGCTGACTTGAATTGATATCCGCGTGGCGCGAGGCATTCGGCCATAGTATTCTGGCGGCGCAAGATAATCAGCGCTCGCTAAGGGCCTCAGGCGAGGCGGATAACCAGAAAGGGAAGGACTTTATGCACGTTTTGAAAACTCTCTCAGCGGCGGCATTGGCGTTGGTGGCGATGGTGGCAATTGGGACGGCGACCCCAGCCCAGGCTCAGGAGCCACACTACATCATTGCTTTGCACCAACTTCGCGGCGCGCGCGACTACATTGTGTACGACCAGCGGCCCGGGTTCGACCAACTCCGCCACCACGCGAAGGAAGAGATCGAAAAGGCGATTAACGATATCAAGCTTGCGGCATGGGACGACGGCAAGGGCACCGATTTCAATTCAGGTGGCGCCAACGGACCTGGGTGGGCTCCGATGCATGATGCGAAGCGTTACCTCGACCAGGCCCGCGCGAATGTGGCACAGGGTGTGGATACGGCGGCGAATGTTGGTTTGAGAGAGCGCGCCCTGGCGCACATCGATGAAGCTGAGCGGGCCGTGGATCGCATTATTGAGATTTCGAACTCGCGCCAATAGCTTTAGTTTTGCTTCAACGGGGAACGGCCAGCCTTCGGGCTGGCCGTTCGCGTTGTACGCCGTGCATGATTGACAGCTTGGGGGTGCAAGTCCCCTTCACATCCCGATGGAGGAGAAGTGATAGCGAAGCGCAAGGGCGTCATCGCGAGGTGGGGTCTGAAGGAAGCGTGGAGCAAAGACGCGAGCCGATGGACAAGAACCGGATATGAGGCATACGGTGCCGGACGAGCTGGCAACTGACAGCAAAGTCCATTTCCATCAAGGGCACTGGTTGTAAATTCGGCGGTTGCGCGTTGAAGGCGGTCAGGCTTATCGGGGGAGATCTGTCATGTGTCACGGATTCGTGACTGAAGGCATCGTAAGGTGCCTTGACCGCATGGCAGAAGTCAGCAGAGGGCCTAGTAGTTCCGCGAGGGACGAAGGCCTGAACGATGAGAAGGAGCAGTAGAAAAGCGCGTCTCATGCGTGGCCATGCGCCAGCCAATCAGCCTTCGGGTTGAGCTTGAGCGAGTTGGGAGCGGGTGAA
>Ga0302319_10008613_pt1 | contig 19798 bp, 18 predicted proteins | sample Bog_T0_2_FD_203319 | JGI IMG/M metagenome (GOLD analysis project Ga0302319, IMG submission 203319) | Peat permafrost microbial communities from Stordalen Mire near Abisko, Sweden - Bog_T0_2 | ecosystem: Environmental > Terrestrial > Soil > Wetlands > Peat | place: Sweden: Abisko, Stordalen Mire... | reverse complement strand
GAGGTGTTGTCTTTGGTGAGCGGTCCTCCGGATGAGACCTGCTTGCTCTTGTCGTTGCGCGTGAGGTCGGGACTGATGGGCGTCCAACTCATGCCCTGATCGGTGGTCTTGAAGACGCGCTCGGCGGTGGTGTAGACGACGTTCGGATCATGGGGAGAGATGAGAATCGGCTGCGTCCAGCCGAGGCGATACTTCATGTCGCCGGTGCCGTGTCCGGCAGCATCTTCGGGCCACACGGTGACATCCTGCTCTTGATTGCTACGGCGATCCACGCGCATGACCGCGCCCCCGCCGGAACCGGAGTAGATAGTGTTGGAGTCGCGCGGATCGGGTTGAATGTATCCACTCTCGCCTCCACCTGCGTCAAACCAGTGCTGGCGGCCAATGTAGCCGTCGTCGCTGCGGCTGAGAATACCGATGGTGGAATTGTCTTGCTGCGCGCCGTAGACCTTGTAGAAGAAATCGTTGTCGGCAGCGACGTGGTAAAACTGCGCCGTCGGCTGGTTATATTGCGTGGACCAATTCTTTCCGCCGTCGACGGAGATGGTTGCGCCGCCATCGTTGCCGTTGATGAGGCGGTCTGGATTTTGAGGGTCGATCCAGAAACCGTGATGGTCGCCGTGGGGCGCGGGTAGAAGATTGAGAGACTTACCTCCATCGGTTGAGCGGAACATGCCGGTGTTGAGCATGTATACCGTGTCAGGACTTTTAGGATCGGCAAAGATGTGGGTGAAGTACCAGGCACGCTGAGTGAGGCGCTGATCGTCATTGACTCGCGACCACGTTTCGCCTCCGTCGTCGGAGCGATAAAGGCCGCTTTCTTTGGACTCGATCAGAGCGTAGACACGGTTGGAGTCACCTCCCGAAACGCTGACGCCGATACGGCCGAGAATTCCGGCGGGCAGGCCTTTGCCTTCGAGGTGCGTCCAGGAATTGCCGCCGTCGGTGGAGCGATAGAGTCCGCTGCCGGGACCACCGCTTTCGAGTCCCCAGGGCGAGCGCTGAATCTGATAGAGCGCCGCGAACACGACGTTGGAGTTGTGGGGATCGACGGAGATGTCGATGGCGCCCGACTTGTCATCCTTATACAGAATCTTGTCCCAGGTCTTGCCGCCATCGGTGGTGCGATAAACACCGCGATCTGGATTGGGGCCGTAGGCGTGGCCGAGAGCGGCGACTAAAACGTGATCGGAGTTGCGGGGATCGACCCAAACGCGGGCGATGTGCTGCGTGTCTTTGAGTCCGATATGTTGCCAGGTCTTGCCGCCGTCAGTGGTTTTGTACATACCGTCACCGTAAGAGATATTTCCGCGGAGACAGGATTCGCCAGTGCCGACGTAGATGATGTTGGGATTGGATTCAGAGACGGCGATGGCTCCGATTGAGGAGATCATGCCTTTGTCGGAGATGGGTTGCCAGTTGACGCCGCCGTCGGTGGTGCGCCAGACGCCTCCTGCGACACCACCGAAGTAATAAGTATAAGGGCTGCCGGAAACTCCGGTGACGGCGAGGACGCGGCCACCGCGATAGGGACCGATGTCGCGCCACTTCATTCCTTTGAATTGCGCTTCGCTAAACGGCTGCGCGGCGGCGGACATTCCAAGCGCTGTAATTAAGACACACCACACCATCAAACTTCGAAACCTCATAGGGCCCCTCCAAGTACGATCCGAAATAGAAGACGATAATAATAACTCATGGCCGTCGGGCGAACGGAGCGAAAGGCTTTACCGCGAGGGGCACGAAGACTAACGAAGGAAAAAAACTGCAGGCTAGCTGAAGGTTGGATTTTTGCTGTGCGGCCTGTCGTCGCCGCTCTTCCCTCGCAGCTTAGGCGGAAAAGAGAAATTGCAGCGCGTCGGGAAATCTTGCAGCCCAGGCGGATTCGCTGTGCGTGGCGCCTTCGTCAATGCGCACCTTCAGGCGCTGGTCGTCGAGTCCAGCGGCGCGCAAGATCGATTCTAATTCGCGGACGTCGCCAACGATCCTGGCATCTTTCTCCTGATCGCCGACTTCGCGTGTGCCGGTAGCGAGGTAGGTGCGCGTTGGCCAATCGCGAAAAGGACGGCTCTGCTCGAGGATTTTGCGATTCGCAACGAATAGAGATGGACTCTCGATCAAAGCACGTCCAAAGAGACCGGGCGCGACGAGTTGTGTGTACAAGGTGATGAGACCGCCGAGAGAGGATCCGCCGAGGCCTGTGTGTTCGGGGCCGGTCAAGACGGGATATTGGCCTTCGATGAGCGGCATTAGCTCGTAGCGCAGAAAATTTGGATAGTCTTTCCCTTTGGCAAAGAAGACTCGCGGATCGGTCGAGCGGTAGGGGACGTATTCGCGAATCCGATTCTTAGTGTTGTCGATGCCGACGAGGATGAGCGGCGGAATTTTTTGTTCGGCGATCAAACGCGAAGCGGTTTCGCCCACTTGCCAGTGAACTCCGGCAAAAGCAGTGGCCGGATCGAATAGGTTCTGGCCGTCATTCAAATAAAGTACCGGGTAGCGAGTTGAACTCGATTTATCGTAAGCGGGGGGCAACCAGACGCGCAGGAGTCGAGTGTTCCCGAAGATCGCGCTGCGCAATTCGTGCAGGAGCAGGTTGCCGCCCGCGATTTGTTGAGCAGGGGCGACTGGTTCGGTTTTCGATCGGGTTCTACGGATCATGCGCGAGGATTGGGAAAGCATCGATTCGAGATGGGCATCTTGCTTTCCGCAGCGGCTCTTTTGCAGCTAGTCACTTCGCTCTTTCCACCAAATGATGCCCGAGAGAATGGTATTCGTCGCAATGAGTGCCAGGGAAGTCAGACACAAAATACACCAGACACCCAGGACGCGGCCTTCGATGTAAGTAAGGTAGAGAGCGAAGGCCAAGCCGGCACTGGACCCGCCGAAGAGGAGGACTGGTGTTTCGCGGCGGTCGCGATAGACGGTGGCCAACCCAACCAGCGCCGCATAGCCGAGCATGCCGATCAGGGCGACGGGGATGCCGAGAATCTCGGAATATTGGCTGCGATTGACGATATCGCAATTGAACATTTCTCCGATGTCGCAATAGGCTGTCTTGGAAGTGGCGTAGTGGTGTTGCAGCGAAGTTGAGGAGACAACGATTCCGCAGACGGCGAGAATCGCGAGCAGGCTCATCAGCCGCTCCGTCGAAAAGCGCTCGGTTAGAGCGCTCATGGTAGGGGGCACCCGGTACGGTCGCTCAGTTCTTCGAGGCTAAAAATCCGCTCGACGCGTTCGCCGGTTGGAGGAAACTGCCACGTGGGATAGTGTTTGATACCCTCGTCTTTGCAAACTTGCGACAACCCGTGCAGGTCACCTTTAACGCCGCACTCTACATAGGGACCGTAGTCTTCGAGGGTGGAGGCTCCGAATTTTTCTTTTTGCTCCTGGCAATGGGGGCACCAGTAGGCGCCATACATTTTGACGCCGCGGTCTTTCAGACAGCGGGCGAAGGCATCGTGCTGGTGGTCGGTGCGATGTTTGAGATAAAAAACGACGGCAAAGGCAGCGGCGATGATCACCGCGAAGATCGCGATGCGTCCCCAATTCTGGCCCGAGGATGAAGCCCCAAGTTTTTCTTTCCGTCGTTCTCTGCGCGCCTGCGACATGGAATTTTTATATCACGATTCGAGACAGATGCGACAAACGCTCTAGCTCAAACCACGACTCGCAATGCCGACGGAAGCACGTCGATGGTTTGGCAGTGCAGCGAGAGCACTTCGCCATCAACCATCACGTCGACGGGCCCATCCAGTTCAAACTCGACCCTCCGAACCGCATGGCGTTCGGCTAGCGGATGGGCGGTGTGCGAGCCGTCATAGAGGGTCGACAGGTTGCGAATCAGCCCCAGACGCCCGATTGGGCCCCAGCGGACATACTCGATCAATCCATCGTCTGTGGCCGCGTCGGGAGCGATCATCATCGTGCCGCCGGTAAACATGCTGTTGTTGAAGGTCAAAAATAAACAGCGGCGCGCATCGAAATCCTTCTGGTCATCGAAGCGCACGGGAAATGGACGCCGACTCAGCCGCGCCAGACAAAGGAAAATAGATAAGAGGTAGCCAGCCTGTCCCAAGCCGAGAAATCGTCGATGCCGCAATGCGGCCACGTCCGCCGTGAAGCCGACACTTAGGAGGTTGGTGTAGTAGATCGCTCCTTGTTTATGGGTGAGGCGGAGAACGTCGCACGGTTGTGACCGACGCGACTCGAGTGCCTGGATGGCGTGTTCCAGACCGTCGTTGCTTGTAGGTCCTGTAGAAAAATCGCGTAGAAAAGAGTTACCGGTGCCGAGGGGAAGAAAGCCAAGCGTCGGAATATGATTGTCCGCGCCTGATACTGCCTGCGGGTTTTCCGAAAACAGCCCATTGACGATTTCGTAGGAGGTTCCATCGCCACCGACGGCCAAAAATTTTCTGTAACCGCGTTGGTAGGATTCGCGAGCGATCCGTGTGGCTTCGCCAGGGGCGCTGGTTTCGGCGGTTTTAATCTGAATTCCGGAGGAGCGCAGCCGGTCGAGGGCCGTTCCGACGCGCGCCCCGCAACGCCCGCCGCCCGCTGCCGGATTGATGATGGCGAGGAAAGTTTCGTTCACAGTCTAGGTCTCAAGTGTCAAGTGCAGCTCTGAGGCTTGCGTTAACACATGTGCGAAGGTTCGATTTTATCTAAATTTCGGTGACGGACTGCCGCAGCGCGGCAGCCGTAATCTCTGCGGCCAAATCGGCTCTCTTGATCTTCAGAGAGGCGGTCCGGGGAAAATCTTTCTCCCAAAGAAGATAACCACCGACTCGCTTGAAATCGGGCAACTTGCGGTTCCGCGCCAGTATTTCGTCTCGCACTCGATCGTCGAACTGTTGATTTTGTTCCATACGCACGACCAGTACCAGCATTTCTTTTCCCAGCGTTTTCTGCGGCCACAAGAAATTTGCCGCATAGATGCAGTATTCCTTCACGGGCAAGCCGTCGAAAACGGATTCGATATCTTCGGGATAGATATTCTTTCCGCCCTCGGTGACAATCATATTTTTCTTGCGGCCGAAGAGTTGCAGGTGCCCGCGCCCATCGCTGTCAAAGCGGCCTTGATCTCCCGTAAGCAGCCATCCTTGGACGATGGACTGTGCGGTTAACTCGGGGTCGTCAAGATAGTGCGACATGACGGCGCGACTGCGCACAGCCACTTCACCGATGCCATCAGCATCCGGATTCAATATGCGAACTTCGCTACCCGGCAAGGGCTTTCCTACCGTGTCGGCACGAAAAGGCTTTAGATCGTTCAAAGTCACAGCGGTGCAAGCTTCGGTCAGACCGTAGCCACACGTTACCGGAATGCCAAGGTCATAAAAAAACTGCAAAGTCGATGGATCGGTAAAGGCTCCGCCGACGATCAGCGCCTGGAGTTCTCCACCAAAGGCTTTGTGTACTTGCGGCAGCAGGCGACGGCTCAGCGCGACTCGGGGACGGCGCCGCGTTAGCATTTTATTCAGTCCGATCAAGCGATCGAGCATCCAGCGCTTGCCGGGCTTTAGCTCATCAAACTTGGCGCGCAGCCCGCGTTCGAGGTTCTTGAGGACCATGGGCACCAGGCTCACATAGGTGATGCGGTAGCGAACAAAAGCATCGCGCACAAACTCGGGACGCAGCGTTCGCAGGTGGACGACGCAAGCTCCGCAGACAAAGGGGCCGATGAAACCGACCATGAAATCGATGGCATGATTCGTTGGCAGAATGCTGAGGTAACGCACCCCGGGCCAAAACGGATACCACGCGGTGAGCGAGGCGCATTGCTCGAGGTAGCTGTCGTGAGTGAGAACGCAACCTTTAGGGCGGCCGCCGGTTCCTGAGGAATAGACGATGCAAGCTGTGTCTTCTCGCGTGCGGGGCACAAATTGCGGATCGCCTTTGCGCTTAAATTCCTCCCAACGATAAGCACCTCGCAGATCGGCGCCCGCCGGGGCTTCCGTGACGAGAACAATCTCGGTCGTGAGTTTCGGAAAATCAGGCGACTGCGTGATTGCTCGCCACAAGTAAAATTCAACGATCAGGAAACGCGCTTTGGAATGCGCCAGGAGTTGGAGATGTTCGGCTGGAGTCAATTTGTAATCGAGCGGAACCAGCACACCGCCGCAGAAAAAAATCGAATAGGCGGAAATCAGCCACTTCGACTGATTGGTCATGATGATGGCGGCGCGATCTCCAGCTTTGAAGTCGGCGTCTTCGAGGGCGCGGCAAAGGGGACGAGCCATCGTCTTGAAGTCAGAATAGGTGAGGCGAACTTTCTCGCGATCGCGATCGGCCTCGATCAGGCAGGTTTCGTTAGGCCAGCGATCAAGCGCATCTTTTAGCGCCGCACCCAGGCTGGCATATTGTCGAAGATCAAGCATTCAATTTTCTTAGTCGCCACGTTCTTATCTAACCACGGGCCTATCTCACCACGGGCCTATCTCACCGCGGAGACACGCGGGCACGGAGAAAAGCAAGAGTGTATCAGAAGCAAACGCGAAGGCCGCGATTGGTGCAGTCAAATCTCACAATCGCGACTGAATTCGATTCGCAAGTGTACGGAAATCCGAGACGCCTTGCAGTTCGTAATCGGGCAACTCGATGCGGAAGTGATGCTCCAGCCGAGTCAGCAAGTCGAGAGCTTGCAGACTATCAATTCCGAGTGTTTTGAAGAAGTCATCGTCGGGCGTAAGTTTTTCGCGCGGCACCTTAAAATGTGCGGCCGCCAGGTTCAAAACCTCATCGAGTGTGTGATCGATCATAAGCGTATTTCCGATATCTGCTATGTAGTTCCGACTCTGAGACTCTTAAAATCGTTCGACTCCAAGAGTTCCAACCCGGAGTCGTCGAAGAATTTGGTGTATTTCGGTCTCGGAGTAGGGGTCTGGTTCTGAAATCCGGCGGGTTCGCAACGATAACCTCTTTTGTGACGTTTCATCAGGCTAAAGGGAAGGTAGGCGATGCAAGCGGGACGGCTATTCTTAATAAGTATTGGGAAATAAGGTATCGCCAATACCATTTCCTCATGAATCTGCGAAAGCTTACCTACATACCCATAGACAACTTTGTCGACCTTCGTTGATTCAGGATATTTCCCCTTGACTTGCACCGGGCGAATGAGCATTTTGCCATCAATCAGCTTAGATACGATGAAGTCAAACCCCTCGTCTCGATGTGGAAAATAGACATTCCAACCTCTCCGCGCAAGCACCCCGGCAACGTAGAGCTCCGCAAAGTAGTCAGAGCCGGTCATTGCGCGTTGCTCAATCTTAAGTAAATTCATGCTACTGAAATCCTACTCACGGCAAGTACGGTTGCGCGCCTTCATTCTCGACAAATTTGCGCAGCCCTTCTTCGACGGCGGGCCGGGAATAAAGGTCGCAAAAAATGTCGATCTCCCGTTTCAATTCGTCGTAGGGGATGGGCTTCACGAATTCTTTGGCCGCAACGGCAGTGCGACGATCGAACTTGCCGGCCTGACTCGCAGTGGCACGGGCCAGACGGAGCGCTTCGCCTTCGGCCGCGATTTGACTGACAAGTCCAATCTGTTGCGCCTTCATGACGTTGAAGCTGCGGCCCGTAAGCAGAAGGTCACGAACGACAGCGTTGCCCAGATCGCGCTTCAGGCGCGGGATTCCGCCGAAGCCGGGAATCAGGCCGAGGCGCAGCTCCGGGAAACAGAAGCGCGCCATGCGATCGGCGATGATGATGTCGCAGACCAGCGCGAGTTCGAATCCGCCTCCAAAAGTAACGCCGTGAACAGCTGCAATGGTGGTGAGCGGCACGGCGTCGATGGCGTTCATCACGGCATGAATCCGATTCAGAAATTCGCGCACGCCACGGAGCGCGAGAGACTTTTCCATCTGCTGGCCGCGTCGAAAGAGTTCGCGCAAGTCGGCCCCCGCGGAAAAGCCTGCTTTCTGCGTGGAATGCACAATGAGTGCATGGACTTCGAGCGCCAGTGCTGGCAGCGCGGCGGCGAATTTTTCCAACTCTTCGAGAGTGCGCGAACCAATTTCGTTGCAGGGCTCGCGATGAAGAGCCAGTTCCACAGCTCCATTTACGATTTGCCACGAAAGCGTTTCGCCCTTGAATTCTTTCATGCCGTCTTCGCCGCCTGGTTCTTCGAGGCCGCGTAGATGGCGGCGATTTCCTCTTTGAAGCGTTCGGCAATTAAATCCCGCTTCAATTTTCCATTCGCCGTGAGCAGCCCGTTGTCAATCGTAAAAGGTTCTTCGATCAGGTGGAAGGCGCGTACCTGGCGGTAATGTGGCAGTTCGGCATTCGCTTTGTCGAGCGCGGCCTGCGCTTTGTCGCTGGTAACTTTACCGGTGATCAGGGCGGCCAAATAGCCTTTGCCATTGCCGACTAGGACGACCTGATTCGCGCTCGGCAGCTCACGAAGAATCTGATCTTCGATCGGTTCCGGCGCGATATTGTGTCCCGAACCGAGAATGATCAGGTTTTTCAAGCGGCCAACAATTTTCCAGTTTCCGTTGGCATCCACTTCGCCCTGGTCACCAGTATGAAACCATCCGTCGCGCAGGACTTGCGCAGTTTGCTCGGGGCGATTCCAGTAGCCGGGAAAAATATTGGGGCCGCGCACAACGATCTCGGAATCTTCCGCAATTTTCATTTCGACACCGGCAATCGCGGGCCCGGCGCGGCCGGGGACAACCTTCGCGTCGGGATCGTCCATGGTGCAGATGGCGGTCGTTTCGGTAAGGCCGTAGACCTGCAATACGGGAATGCCGAGCATCATAAAAAACAACTGGGTTTCGATATTCAGTGGAGCGGAGCCACAAATCAGGGCGCGCAGTTTACTGCCGATCATCTTTTTTCGGATGGTCGGGAAGACGAGGCGGTTGGCCAGGGCAAGCCAAAGGCCATCTCCGGCGCGCGCTTTACCCTCTTGCCGACGTACCCATGCACCTTTGGCTCTGGTGTAAAGCTGGAGAGGAAATCCGCCGGTCTTCCAGAGTTGTTCGTCGACCGCTTTCCGCATACGCTCAAGAAGCGCGGGAACGTTGAGGAAATAATCGGGGGACGCGATGCGCATCTCGGCGGCAATTTTTGCCAGATCCGTATTTAATGTCAGCTTGTTGCCACGGAGAAGGCAGGTCAGCATCATGATCCAGGATCCGGCAAAACAAAGCGGCAGGTAGTGAAACACGGCGTCCTGCACGGCGTCTGGGCTTGTGCGACGGCTCCGCATCAACTGGTCGAGGCGTCCCGATGTACAACCAAGCATGTAACCGATGTTGCCTGCGTTCAGGGTCACGCCCTTGGCCTCGCCCGAAGTTCCCGAGGTGTAGATGATGGTGGTCACATCGTGTTCGGCGAGTTGGAGGGCAGGATTCTCTACTGGCTCGCGGGTCGGCGTGAAGACGTGGTCGAAGCAGAAATAGGGAGGCGCTTCCGGCCAGGCTTCGACGATCGATTCGGCAAGACACTTGTCTCCGCAGGCGATCACAGCGGGCCAGCAGTCTTTCATCATGGTGACAAGTTCGGAGGGTGCCTGGCGCGCATAGAGTGGCACAACGGTCAGGCCTTCCGCCATGATGGCCAAATCCATGGCAACCCAGTGCATGGAGTTGTGGGCCAAGAGAGCGCAGCGGTCGCCTTTCTTGAGCCGCAGGCGCCGCAGGTAGGCGCGGGCGACCAGGACTTGCGAGAGCAACTGGCGAGCGGTCAGAGGGACTGGTTGTCCGTCATGCATTTCTTGCAGGACAATCGAATCGCCGCTCTGTTCGAGGCTCGCGAATATTTGGTCGAGAAAGGTCATGAACCCACGTCGAAAAAGCTCGAGCCGTTCAGCTGGTAGTGGTCGGCCCGGTCAGCGAAATGTGCTAACAATGATCGGGCCTTGTCGGATATGACGGGTGTTTCGTAGCCGTCCCCAGCAAACGAGCGGACATTGTCAATCGACTCAAACCAAAGCATTGTCATAAACTCGATCTCTTCCCTTCGGTCGATGCGCAGGAGTTGATATCCGCGGTATCCACGAGACCGCAGTTCGCGGTCGAGACGAGGGAACAGTTCTTTCTGCAGATAGTCGTCGTAGTTCTGCGCATGATCTATTGTCGTCCAACCACGCCAGACGCGGCATATCATTTTTGTTCTTCCCCGGATCAAGTTGGGCTAGCTATAAGCCGCCACTAATTGCTTCAATTCTTCGCTCATGGGCGGCAGGTAATCTTCCCAACTCCATTCTCCGCGCCGGGTGGGAAAGTCGGGATAGCGCCGCTGCACTTCTTCTTCGAAATAGACGCCCATGCGCGCCATCAGTTTCAAATTTCGGACAACGGTGCGGGCGATGCCGTCGGCGATCCGCTCTCCGTCGCGATCGAGGATTTCAATGGCGGCTAAGGTACGTTCTTCCAAGTCGGGATCATCCACATTCATGAGCAATTCGGGATGGCCGCGTTCGTTCATGAGATTTCGTATGCGCTCGTCCATCGTAATGCCCGCCGAAGGCACGAGAGCGGGCATCGAGGTGACGATACCGTGATAGCGCGAAGATACCATCATGCGGCAGGCGCGGAGAATACTGACGAGCTGATACATGTTGTAATCGTCGGAAGTCAGAACGGGGACGCCGCCGAGTTTTTCGGAAATTCGACGGCAGGCGCGAGCATCCATGCGTTCGGTGGCCGCCAGGATGACGAAGACATTTCTTTGTTGACGGAAGGCGGCGACGGCTTTCGCGATGGAACTCAGATAATGTTCGTAGGCGCGATCCGCGGCGGGACCTGCATTGTGGAAGTAAGGCCCGCGATAATGGGATTCTTTATAAGCTCCAGTGAGCGTGCGCAGCGCGGCCTTGGCGACGGAAGCCTTCACCGGCCACTCGAAAGGATTGATCGGGCACACGACTAAGACGGGGGTCTTTCCGTCCCAGCCCACATCGCGCAACGCTTTTTGACCATATTCCGCGCCCATGGGTTCGAAGGTCCAGGCAGTATCGGTGCCTAACTCGGTGGGTACGCCGAGTTCGCGCAAAATTTTGCGCGATTCATTGTTGCGCGTGATGACCAGAGAATTCTTGCAGTAGCGGCCACACATTTTGGCAACCAGCGGATCCATATGTCCGGCCTCGGCACCGTAGCCGACGGATAGTTTATTCTCAGCGGCTGCGATGCCCAGCGAGCCAATCATCATGGTGGCGAGGGCATTGGCAAATTTCGACTTGAACATCGAGCCTTCGCAAGCGACGACGCCGTGATGCTTCGGAACTTCGTTCGCGAGAAAGGGCGGAAAAATGTCGGGCAGACGAACTTGCGAAGTGCCCTCGAAATATCCACGGGAACGGTCGAAGTTGAAGGTCATCATGCTGAGGTCGACGTTTTCCGGGCCAAGAATGCGCCGAATTTGCCGCAGCATCTCTTCGACGCGCACGTCGGATCCCGTGTTGCGAGTGCCGTTATAGCCGGCAAACAAGAGCTTGAGCTTTTCTCCGGGCTGCCAAGGCTCGCGCTTGCCCATCATCCACTGAACTTTTTTGGTTTCAATGATGCCGGAAACCCAGGCTTCTAACATGAGATCCATCATGCGGCAGATCCTCCAACCCTCGTACTCTCGGGCCAAGGCTGGTAGGGATAGGTGAAGTTGTGTTCGCGACTGAAGCGGAGCAAGGGCAAACTGTACTGCGAAAAAGGCACGGGCTTCCGTCCGATTTCTGTCGTGACGCGGGTGTTGTCGAAGACCGTGTTCCAAGTCAGATAGGGCATAAACACTTTCATGAGCGCCGCACCGTGTCCGACGGGCCCTTTGCGGTTGGCTAGCAGGTTGACTCCCGAACTGAAGGGCGATTCGAGGATCGGCAAGAAAATCGGACCGCGCTTATTTTGCTCGGCAGCCAGAGCTTTTGTGAGTTGTGCAAAGGTCTGGGCGCCGTTGCCGGACGAAAGATGATAGGTATCGTGCGCGGGATTCGGCTTCATATGGAGAGTCGAAATCGCGTCGGCAACGAAATCCACGTTTACGATGTCAATCTTGTCATGCGGGCGAAATGGAAGCACGGGCAGCCCTGCCAGAAAAACGAACGACCGCACCATATCAAATTGCGTTGTCTGCGGAAAGCGGCTATCGCCGAGAACGATGCTGGGCCGAAAAATCGTTAGCGGCACATCGGGCAACAATTCGCGGACCATATGTTCGCAGAATTTCTTGGTGCGCGCGTAGGGATCGTAGTCGGAACGCTCCCATTCGATGGAGCGGTCCTCCGTCACAATTTCGTGGCTGCGCTTCCCTGCCACGGCTACGGTGCTGACGTTCGAAAAGCGGACCAAGCCGTGATAGTACTGCGAGCGGCGGGCGAGTTGAACGACTTCGAGCGTCCCGCGCAGGTTTACGTTGAGGCAGTTTTTTTCGGATTTTCGATTCAAAGAAGCAGCGCAGTGGATCACCGAGTCGGTAGTGTGAACGAGACGGTCGTAGTCACTGGGATCGAGTCCAAATTGCGGAGAGGTGAGATCGCCGCGGAAGATTCGAATCTTCGCCTGCAAGTACTCGTAGAATTTTGGGAACGGCATATGGAGTTGCAGAGCCTGCCAGAGCCGCAATTCCGCATCGCGGGGATCACGGCCCCGCACCAGAAGATTCACGGTCGCGTCGTGCTGATCCAGCAGATTCGCGGCGACATGCGCGCCGATGTAGCCGGTGCCACCGGTCAGGAAAATTGCCACGTTGCTCCGTTCGTCCCAGTTTTCATTGCGCCCGCGTCGTTGGAGGGTAAATCCGGTCGAGGCGTTGGAGTCGGTGTAGCGCCTGTCGAAGGCGGCATGTGCAGCACACGTGGCTCTCGCGCCTCGAGAGACCGGCCCTCGATCAGAGGATAGGTCCAGCGCCGCAATGCCGGGATATGAATGTCGATCCAGTACTCCCACCAATCGAGGCCGGCTGTGTCGTAGCCGAAGATTTCTTTTTCTTCGGGGGTCAAAGCCTGCGAGAGCTTCTCCACGTTGTCGGCGACGAAGTCATGTTCATTGTGGAGAATGAAGGGCTCGAACAAACCGACGAGTTTTTCGACGCGCTCCAGATTTCGTTCGGTCTTCGCGAGCGGCTTCTTCATGGCGGAGGGCAACGGAGCCATGATGCGCTGAATCGACTTAATGATCATTTTCTGCGCGGGCGCCGACATGCGCTGGTAACGTTCTTTCGACACCGGAATGGCGTCCATGCGCAATCGTAGCCAATACTCCAGGCCCTCTTGCGCACGATAGTGCCGGCGGTGTCCCAAAGTCGTTAACTCGATGGAGCGGCCCATATCGCAGGGGTTCGTCACCGAGGTCGCCAGTTGGTAGAGCGGGTCGTGCCGGCGCTCGACGAGCGCGGCACCGATCAAGGTCATTCCGGCGCAGACCGCGTCCACCGGAATGATATCGAGACGTTTGCGTTCGTTCGATGGCAGTTGCCGAAACGAAGTACCGAGCAGGTAGGAAAGCGAGGCGGAGGTATTGATGCCTTCATTCCATCCGCGAAAGGGCTTGGAGACGGAGGTTTCGACAATCGCCGGACGCACAATCGCAATCGGCAGGGGCGCGCCATCTTTCGCCCGAGTCATTGCGATCGCCTTCGCGATCATGGATTCCGCCAGGCTTTTGGTAAAGGTATAAGTATTGGGCCAGCCCAATTCTTTGGCGCGGCGAGTTCCCTCTTCGGTCAGATAATTTCGCAACCAGCGCACTTTGTTTTTGCGGACCTGATTTTCGAGCGCCGGGCCGCTGAGCCCTTTCGCGGCATGTTCCTTGTCGAGCGCCTGCTTTCTTAATTCTTCTGTCACTTCCGGGCCTTCGACACGGGCTTCGGCCGACTCGACCAGTTCATGCAGTCGGTGCCACTCTTTTTCGGCGTCGAAATCTTTCATGTGCGTCGGCGTGTAATTTGGACGCACGCGCTCGCTCACGCGGCCATCGCGCTGTCCCGCGACATAGCAGGTGGAAAGATGCAGCAAGGCGGCGTGAGCGGATCCCCGAATGAATTCGATCAGGTGGAGCGTTGAATCGACATTTACAGCCAAAGCGTCGCGCAGATCCGGATTGAAATCTGTCAGTCCCGAGCTGTTGATGATTAAGTCGAGATCGGTTCGCAAGCGCGCGGCGGTGACGGCATCCAAGCCAATGTCAGGTTGCGCAACATCGCCTTCGACGACTTCAATCTTCTCGGCCAGGAGCGCTCCGAGGTGGTCGCCATATTTCTGAAACAAGGGATCGAATACGGGCGAGCCTTCCATCATCTTCTCGAAGCGGGTTTGGGCAACACTCGACTTCTGGCGACGGATCAGCAGATAAAGTTTGCCAATCTCGGGAAGATCCATGAGGGTATTGGCGAGCCAGACCTTGCCGATAAATCCAGTAACGCCGATCAACAGGACGCGCTTGCCGCCGAGGGCGCGGCGCACGGAAAACGGTTGGGGATGACGAGGTTCGTCGAAATAAACGATAGGACGGACACGTGGAATCTCGACACGCACGGCGGGAACGATGGCGGCAGCGAGCGCCTTGGGGCCACGCAATCCGAGAGCCCGAACCCAGCGAGCGGGACTCTGCTGGCCATCAGGTCCAGCTTCGCGTATACGCGCAAACAATCCGCGCGGACGAATCACGGGACTCAGCAGACGGCCAGTCGCAACTCCGTCGCGAAAGTCGAGACGATTGGCGATCAACCAACGCACGCCCAGATGCCGCGCCAGTGGGCGCATCACGTGCTCGAGTCCCTGACTCACCAAGACGACTTCAGCGCCCGTTTCCTGAAGGGCCTTGAGGCGTTGCACGCCTTCTGCTTTAAGCAACGGCTTCAATTTGTATTCAAATTCTTCTTCGCCCAGCAAGTCTAGCCGATCGCGAGTGACGCCGCGCAAGACGGCATGAACAATGCGAGTTGCCGCGACCCGATTCGCAGCATATAAAAATGGCCGCAATACAGCCATCAAAAGAACAAGACTACGGCGGACGGCGCGGGCGATAAATGTCTGGCTGTTCCAGGTAAAAAAAGCGATCGGACGGACGGTGGTCAGTTCCAGCAGGCTGCCTTCAACCCGCCAGTACACGGGCGTCTTCGGCCGGGAACGCAGGGGCGGCTGGCCATTGTCCGCGGCGTTTTCGCTGTTGGCCGGCGACGAGCGAGCGGCGTTACCGGTCCCAGGCGCAGAGACAGCGCCGACGTCGATCGCGGTGTCCGGTCCGCCCACTTCGAGATGGTTTACACGTTCCACGAGTCAAAATGCCTGGCGCGCTCCCGACTATCGGGAGTTCGAGGCAATTGTCTATTTTAACCTCTAGTTCACAAACGATGAAGAATAACGACAGAGTTCGCTGTTAACCCGCCCGTTCCGCCCAGCAAACGTCCCAGTACTTGCCGAACTTACGACCCATTTCGGTGAAAACGCCGACTACTTTGAAGCCAAACCGTCGATGCAACGTCTCGCTGGCGGAGTTCGGCAACGCGTAGACGGCAACGAAGCGGTGAATGTCCTCGACTTTTAGCTGTTCGAACAACTCGGAGTACAGTTGGGTTCCGAGCCCTTTGCCAATGGCATCGGGAGCGCAATAAATTGTGGTTTCGACGGTGGTGTCATAGGCCGACTTCGGTCGAAAGCGGGTTGTCCCGGCGTAACCGAGGACCGTATGGCTCTGCTCGGCGACGAGCAGGCGGTGACGTCCGGTCGCGCAAAATTGCGAAAACCATAGCTCGCGCTGGTCCACGGTATAGGGATCGACGTCAAACGTAACGGGAGTCTTGAGGACGTAGTGGTTGTAGATCTCGGTAATCCGTGGAAGATCGCGATGTTCTGCCGGGCGGATGCGCAGGTTGTTCATGTTTTCCTCGAACTAGCTCTCGAGTATCGCTCGAATTATCGCTAGAACTATCGCTAGAACTATCGAATGAAAAATCCCACCATTGCCGAGACGGCCACTACCCACGCGGAATTGACGCGCAAGCGCAACAACGCCGCGAGGCTGACTGCGAAGATTGTCAGAGTTTTCCAATCGATGATGGAAGCTCTCGCCAACTGCATAGCGACGACGGCCATCAGGGCGAGGGAGCCGGCGATGACTCCATCGAGTGCGGCAGAGGCGACCGGCGATCTGCGCAAGCGAGGAATCAACGGCCCACTTAGGGCGACCAGAAAAAAGCCTGGCAGAAAAATTCCGAGGGTTGCGACGATCGCGCCTTTGTAACCCGCTACCAGATAGCCGATAAACGTAGCAGTCGTGAATAGCGGACCAGGAGTAAACTGGCCGACTGCGACCGCATCCAGCAACTGCTTATCGGTGAGCCAATGCAAGCGTTCGACAAATTCGGTCTGCAAGAATGCCAGCAGAACATATCCACTGCCGAAGACGACAGAGCCGATCTTTAGGAACGACAGAAATAGACGAAGCAGTCGAAATGGAAAAGCCGCGCCCACCGCGAAGAAGGCCAAGGCTACGGAGAATCCTCTCGCTATAGAGGAGGGGTGCGCTAAGCCAAGAATGGAAATGTCCAGCAAACGATTTTTCATGAGCAGACTGGTTGCCGCGACGGCGCCTGCGAAGACTAACACCACTAAGGGACTGACGCCGACGGCGCTCAAAACCGCTGCCAGCAGTGCGATCATCGCCAGTGGCAGCGAGCGGATGCCGGTCCGGCTCATCTTTCCTAAGGCCTGAACAATGATTGCGACGACGGCTGGCTTGATGGCATACAGAACTCCCTGCGCCCTGGGCAGCGAACCGAAACGAACGTAGGCCCAGGCGATTGCCGTGACGATCAGAGCGGCTGGGATTATGAAACAACATCCGGCGACGATCAGGCCCCGCCATCCGCGCTTAAGTTGTCCAATAAAAATCGCGACTTCGGTCGAACTCGGACCGGGAATGAGATTGGCCGTGGCGAGACGGTCCAAGAAGTCGGCTTGCGTGACCCAGCGACGGCGGCGGACGAACTCGTCCTCCATCATCGCGAGATGGGCCGCGGGACCTCCGAAGGCGGTGGTACCCAGTTTCAGGAAAACGAAGGCAATTTCTGCGAGAGACGCCTCTCGAAGATCCATGGATTGGGGCACTGAATTTCTATTCCGCGAACACTGCGCGATAGAATCCTCCGGCCAGAGCACCGCCCGCAATCGGAGCCAGCCAGAAGAGCCACAACTGTGCGAGAGCCCAACCGCCGACGAACACCGCTGGACCCGTGCTGCGCGCCGGATTGACCGATAAGTTGGTGACAGGGATACCGATGAGATGAATCAGAGTAAGCCCGAGGCCGATGGCGATGGGGGCGAAGCCAGCCGCCGCGCGTTTGTCGGTCGAACCCATGATGATCATCAGAAAGAAAAAAGTCATCACGACTTCGGCCACCAGGCACGAGACCATCGAATAACCTCCCGGAGAATGCACCCCGTACCCGTTCGAAGCAAAGCCACCGCTTAGATCGAAGCCTGCCTTGCCGATGGCAATCACATAGAGGGTGCCGGCGCCGGCGATTCCTCCGACTACCTGCGCCACTACATACGGGAGAAATTCGGCAGCGGGAAACCGCTTACCTACCACGAGACCGGCAGTTACCGCCGGATTGAGATGACACCCGGAAATATGTCCGAGAGCAAACGCCATAGTGAGAACAGTGAGGCCGAAGGCGAGGGCCACACCGATGAAGCCGATGCCGAGTTGGGGATACGCCGCATCCAGAACTGCGGCGCCGCAACCTCCGAATACCAGCCAGAAAGTTCCAAAAAATTCAGCGACAGCCCGTTTCGACAAGCTCAAGGCTCCCCCTAATGAATCGGCCATCCTCAAAAGCGTCTTGGATTGTAGCGCAAGACTGCCGGGAATCTGTAACAATTGTTGGCTTGAACAAGCTCACGCTTTTCGGACTGTTCGCAGTGATTGCGATGTTGGTCACCTACGCGCTCGAAAAGCGAAATAACTGGTTCGTGCTGGCGTTCGCCGTCGCTTGCGCGCTGGGTTCAGCCTACGGCTTTCTGCAAGGCGCGTGGCCGTTTGGATTGGCGGAGATTGTGTGGTCGGTCATCGCTTTGCATCGCTGGTACCACCACCGCTCCTGAGCGGGCAAAGATGAAGAGCCAAAGCTGAGCAATTACAGTTTGTTGAGTCCATCGAGGGCAGCGACCTTGTAGGCTTCGGCGAGGGTTGGATAGTTGAATACGGTATCGCGAAAGTATTCGATGGTGGCACCCATGGTCAGCACCGCCTGGCCAATGTGAACGATCTCTGCCGCGCGGTCTCCGATGATGTGGACGCCGAGTAGTTTCAAGCTGTCGGGATCGAACAAAATCTTCAGTAGCCCTTGATCGTCGCCTAACATCTGGCCCTTGGCCAGTTCGGAATAGCGCGCCAATCCGCTCTCGTAGGGGGTTCGATTGCGAGTCAACTCTTCTTCAGTAGCACCGACCATGGAGATTTCGGGAATGGTGTAGATACCGTACGGAATCAGATTCGGCAGCAAGCGGCTCGGCTTGCCGAACATATGACAACCGGCGAGGCGGCCCTGTTCCATGGATGTGCTGGCCAATGCAGGGAAGCCGATCACATCTCCCGCGGCATAAATGTGAGGGACGGACGTTTGAAAATGCTCGTTGACCGCCAACTTGCCGCGCTCTTCCGACTGCAGACCGGCTGCCTCGATTCGTAGCTTGTCGCTGTTGGCTTGTCGTCCAATGGTGTAGAGCAGTGCCTGGCCACGGACCTTCTTCCCGCTCTCGAGGGTGGCAAAAACCTTGTCTCGCTCGGTATCCAAGCCGACCGAGACGACTTTTTCGCCAAGGCGGAACACGGTACCGAGTTGGCGCAACTGGAAACAGAGGCTTTCGATAATCTCGCGATCGACAAAATCGAGAAGAACGGGACGTTGATCGAGCAGTGTCACTTTGACGCCGAGCGCGGCGAACATCGAGGCATATTCCAGGCCGATGATGCCCGCGCCGACGACGATTAACTCACGCGGAATTTCTTCCAGGCAATGCACCTGGTCTGAGTCAAAGATGCGCTTTCCGTCGACGGGAATGCCCTCGATGTGGGCGGGGCGCGTACCGCAGGAGATCAGAATTTTCTCGCCGCGCACCTGTTGCACTCCGTCTTCGTTGACGATCTCGATGGTGTGCGGATCGGAGAAATGAGCGTCGCCTTCGAGGGCAGTCACGTAATTCCTCCGTAACTGCGCTTTGATCACATCCACTTCGCGGGTCATCACGGCCGTAGACCGGAGCACGAGATCGGACATCATGATGCGGTCTTTGACGACATAGCCACGCCCGTAGAAGGAACGCTGCCGCAATCCGCTGAGATAGAGCACCGCTTCGCGCAGAACTTTGCTGGGGATGGTTCCGGTATGGACGCAAACTCCCCCCATGGCGAGACGGCGGTCAATTATTGCGACTTTCTTGCGCATTTTGGCGGCGCAGATCGCGCCTTTCTGCCCCGCCGGGCCGCTGCCAATCACCACCAGATCGTATTCATTCGCCAGCATAGATGGGTTGAAAAGCTGATCCGAAAACCTAACACTTCTGGGGAAGGAAGCAAAATACTTGTTTGGGGACTAAGTCAAAATTTAACTTGCTTTAACATCGAAAACCCGAAATCGTTGCGCTTCGCGGCGGTTCGCTTCCTTTCTGCCCTTCATTTTACGGCGAGCTATCTTACGGCGAACGCGACCAGCGTTTGGCCAGATTGTCGCATGGTTCTTTCCACCTTTTTCAGCAACCGCGATTCCAGATCGTCTGGATCGGGGAGCATTTCGCATCTGGCAATCTGCTCTTCGGTCGCGCCATGAAAGCACAGTTCGCAGACGCCAAGCCCGT
>Ga0302319_10008612_pt1 | contig 19801 bp, 15 predicted proteins | sample Bog_T0_2_FD_203319 | JGI IMG/M metagenome (GOLD analysis project Ga0302319, IMG submission 203319) | Peat permafrost microbial communities from Stordalen Mire near Abisko, Sweden - Bog_T0_2 | ecosystem: Environmental > Terrestrial > Soil > Wetlands > Peat | place: Sweden: Abisko, Stordalen Mire... | reverse complement strand
GAAATCGCCGCGCGTCCCATCGGCGGACTCTGCTCCCGCGCCCTGCGTTACGGCGACATAACCCTCGAGGAACTCATCGTGATGCACGCCCTGGGAACCATGCCGGAGCGCCTCGAACGCGCCACCCCGGCCTCGGGCGCTATGATGATTCCGGTGCCCCGCGCCGGCGTTTTCGGATACGTCTCAGGCCTTGAGCATGCTCAAGCCATCGCGGGAATCGACGATGTTGTCATTACGGCCAAACGCGGAGAAACACTGGTGCCCCTGCCTGAAGGGTCGAGCTACCCCGGATTCATCTTTGCCGCCGGGCCCGGTCCGGAGTTCGTGGAAGACGCGCTGCGCCGCGCCCACCGGGAACTTCGTTTCCATGTGGTTTCAACTCTCCCCGTCATTCCCTGAAACGCACCTGCTATTCTGGTCAACCAAATGACGCAGCGGCGCGCGCTTCCCCGTATTTGCATCGCGCTCGGACTGCCGGACGTGCCCCGTCTGCTCGAACAGGCGCGGCGCGAAGCCGAGGCAGGTGAGAACTTTCTGGAGTTCCGCCTCGACTACCTGCCCGATCCCGCACGCGGCGCCCAGGCCATCGCCGACTTCCTCGAAAGCTATCCCAACTGCACCGTCCTCGCTACCTGCCGCCGGCATCAGAACCACGGCAAATTCAATGGCAGCATCGAGGATCAGCTGCGCGTTCTGGATCTCGCCATTCAGAAGGGCGCCCGCGCCATCGACGTAGAGATCGAGACCGCTGAGGTAGCGCCCGACCGTTGTGCGGAGCTGCGTACGCGGGCTTTTCTGATCGTTTCGTGGCATCATTTCGAGACCACGCCGCCGCTCGATGCGGTGCTGAAGCGCATGCGCAAAGTGCCCGCCGACGTTTATAAGCTGGTCGGCACTTCGCGTAAGCCGACCGATACCGGGCGCATCCTGGCGGCCAGCCGTTTGAGCCCGAAGATCCCGCTGGTGACGCTCGCCATGGGAGAGATCGGCTTCCCTTCCCGCGTGCTTTCGACGGCCCTCGGCGCGGTCTTCACCTACGCCGCGCCCGCTCACGTGCAGGGCACCGCGTCCGGCCAGGTGAATGCGCGCCAACTGCGCGCTCTCTATCGCATCGATAAGTTCACCAAAGACGCGAAGATCTTCGCCGTCGTCGCCGACCCGGTCCGGCACTCCGTCTCGCCGCATGTGCACAATCGCGCCTTCCAGTCGCGGCGCATCGATGCCGTCTATGTGCCGCTGCTGGTGAGTCCCAATCAGCTCCGCGATTTCTTCCAGTTCGCCCACGATCTGCCGCTCTCCGGCTTCAGCGTCACCATCCCTCACAAGCGCCGCATCATGCGCTACCTCGATTACGTGGACCCGCTCGCCAGACGCATTGGCGCCGTCAATACTGTAGTGCGCAAAGCGGGCAAGTGGCGCGGCTCGAACACCGACGCCGAGGCCGTATCCGGACCCCTCGCCAAGCTCGTCAACCTGCAGAAGGCGACCGCGCTCATCATCGGCAACGGAGGCGCGGCGCGGGGCGCGGCTTGCGCTCTGGCCGATGCCGGAACCAAAGTCGCACTCACCGGCCGCAATCCGGATCGTGTGCGCGCGCTGGCCCGCCTGGTCAACGGTGAGCCAATGTCGCACGAGCAGGTGATGCTGCGGCACTTCGACATCGTCATCAATGCGACCCCAGTCGGCATGTGGCCCAACTGTAACGAGTCCCCCTTCGAGGGCCCCATCCCTGGCGAGATCGTCTTCGATATGGTTTATAACCCGCTCGAGACGACGCTCATCCGCTGCGCGCGCGAGCAGGGCAAGCAGGTGGTCCCCGGTCTGAAGATGTTCATCGAGCAGGCCGTGCGTCAGTTTGAGTTGTGGACCGGTGAAACGGCACCCCGCTCCGCCATGGAAACCGCCGCCCTCGATGCGCTCGAAAACAAGTACTCTGAGCAAAGAGCATGAAACTGAATAGACGACAGCTCATGAAAGCCGCGGCGTCGGCATCCGCTCTGGCCGCGCGTGCGCAACAACCTGCACCCGAAGCCGACCCGACGAAGGCCGCGCGGGATGCCAACCAGCGCAACTCGGAAACCCTCGCGAAGTTCGAGGTTCCCATGTCCACCGAACCCGCGTTCCAGTTCAAGGCATGACTGAAGCCGATTTTTTCTCACCCATCTCCGATCTGAATGCCCGCCTGAAGAAGCGCGAGTTCACGGCGGTGGAACTGGTGCGCGATTTCGGGGAACGCCTGGAAAAGCTCGGCCCACGCTACAACGCGCTGGCGCTGCCGCTCACCGAGGTCGCCCTCAAGCGCGCCAAAGCCGTCGACGACGAACTCAAGCGCGAACGCTACCGGGGCCCTCTGCAAGGCATCCCCTACGGCGCCAAGGACCTGCTCTCATTGGCCGGCCACCCGACCACCTGGGGAGCGAAGCCCTATGCCGCGCAGGTCATCGACGAAACCGCGACCGTGCTTCAGAAGCTCGACAAGACCGGTTCGATTCTGATTGGCAAGCTGGCCATGGTTGAACTCGCCGGCGGGCCCAGCTACGGCACGGCAGGCGCCTCCCTGTTCGGACCCGGCCTGAATCCCTGGGACCGTACGCGCTGGTCCGGAGGCTCCTCCAGCGGATCGGGAAGCGCGGTGGCGGCGGGCCTGGTGTCCTTCGCGCTGGGCTCCGAGACAAACGGCTCCATTCTGACCCCGTCGGCGTTCTGCGGCGTCACCGGGCTCAGGCCCACGTATGGCCTGGTCAGCCGGCACGGCGCCATGGCGTGCGCCTGGACCATGGACAAGATCGGTCCCATGTGCCACAGTGCCGAGGATTGCGGCCTGGTACTCCAAGGCATCGCCGACAACTTCTACTACACTCCGCAGTATTCCCGCAAACTCTCCGATCTCAAAGTAGCTTTCGTGGACTTCGAAGGGGTCGACCCCGCGTTCACCGCGGCTACCCAGGTGATCCGCGACACCGGCGTGCAGATTGCACAAGCGGCGGTCCCGGCGTTTCCATATGGGGCCCTGGTGAGCACCATCGTGGGATCTGAGGTCTCATCGGTCTTCGAATCCTTCATCACCAGCGGCCAGGTGGATCACCTCGCCGACGCGCAACAGATCGCCGAGCTCAAGGCGGGTCTGAAGATCCCCGCCAAAGACTACCTGAAGGCCATGCGCATCCGCAGCCTGGTTAAACAGAAATTCCGCGAGCTTTTCGAGGATATCGATGTGATTATCGCGCCTTCGCGCAATGGAGTTGCGCCGAAACTTTCCGATATCCACGGCGCCCCAGCCAGCGCTTTGATTCCGGCGGGAAATCTCGCGGGATTGCCTGCCTTATCGATTCCTTGCGGCTTTATCGACAGTCTGCCGATCGGCCTGCAACTGGTCGGCCCAGCGCTGGCAGAGAACACTCTGCTGGCGCTGGGCCGTGAGTTTCAGAATCGCACGGACTGGCACAAGCACCGCCCGCCGGTTTAACAAAAAAAGCGCAGGCCTTTATCAGATTAGAACGAGAAGCGCGCGCTCAACTGCAGCTTGCGGGGCTGGTTGGCCGCCGACGAGAAGATTCCAAAGCTGGCGGAATCGATATTCAGCCCGGGCGCGGCAAAATGAACCGCGTTGTTGAGATTGAACGCATCCGCCTGCATCGCCAGCCGGAAACGCTCGCGGTATACGAATTCGCGGCGCAGACTCAGATCGAAATCCGCGTTGTGCGGAGCGAACAGATCGAAGGGAGCGGAGCGCGCGATATTGCCTGGCGTGTAGTTCGCCGGATCCACGAAAGCCGCCTTGTTTAGATAAGGAGTGGTGGCGAGGTTGGCATTTCCCGGGGTGCCATTTATCCACACGCTTCCCGAAAAGTTCGGGTTGTAGTTCGGATAGCAGGTCCCCAGAATGCCGCCGCTGACGCACGTACCGCCGATGGTCAAAGGTGCACCACTCGTGAACGTAAAGATTCCGGAAAACTGCCAGTTGCTGACGATCTGACTCACCACCTGGTTGCTGGGGTTCCAGTTCTTTCCCTGACCGAAGGGCAACTGATAAAGGAAGGTCGCGGCGACGACCTGCGGGTGATCGATGGTGCCGGGCGCTCTTTCAAGGTAGTTCTTATAGGGGTCGCGCGGGGAGCCCACCAGATCGTCCAGTTCCTTGCTGAACGTGTAGTTGATCATGTACGAAATGCCATGCCCGAAGCGGTGGTTGAGCGAGACCTGCAGTGCGTTGTAGGCCGAATTCCCGATATCCAGCCAGGGATCGGCGACGCCGCCGTACTGCGGAAATGGCTTCAGAGCCTGGCCGATGGTGCCGGTGAAGTTGGGGAACGGAATCTTGATGTTCGGGAACATTGCCTGGGCCTGGGCCAGCGAGGTTGCACTCAGAGTGGTGGTCAGCAGCGAGCCGAGCGGCAGATATTGCTCCGGAATCTGATTGGTGAACTCGCCGGCCACGCCCGCGCCCGGCAGGAAGTGTCCGACGCTGGCGCTGTAGGCCACCGTCAATGAAAGGTTCTGCGTCAGCGCGCGCTGGATATTGAGACTCCAGTCTTCGTAATAGGGCGCTTTACCACCCAGATTGGGATCGCCATAGGGAATGGTCGCGCCAGTGCTGGGCCCCGCGCCGATGGAGGCGCCGGCCGCTGCGGTAATGAAGCCAATGCCGTAACTGGGGTTGAAGAAGGGCGGCGGTAATGGATTGGCGGGAAAACCCGTGTTCCAGTAGAAGGCGGGCTGCCCGGTTACGGTACTGCTGAAGCTGTTGGCGGAAGTAAACCCGAGCGAGCCGAGGCCAGTGCGTCCGTCCGTGCGGCCACCAACGCCGCCGGCGTGCGCGTAGAAGATGCCATAACTGGCCCGCACGACCGTCTTGCTGTCTGCCTGCCAGGCGAGCCCGATACGGGGCGCGAGATTCAGATTGTGCTGTTTGACAGGCGTCTTGCAGCCACAGCTATCGGGGCCGTTGCCGGAAAATTGCAGCGCTCCCGGAATGCCGCCGGCCAGAGGATTCGCCTCCGTCGGATTCAGGAACGACATGACGTTGTTTACCTCGGTGAACGGGCTCCAGATATTCTCCCGCAGACCCAGATTCAGAGTGAATTTCGGAGTCAGTTTAATATCGTCCTGAACGTAGACGGCGTAGTCTTTGTAACGGCCGCCTTGTTCGGTCACGGTATACTGCTGCGCGCCGGCGCTGTCGACTGCGCCCAGAAGATAGCTGGCATAGCCGAGGCCGGTGGTGCTCATCAGGGTTCCGGTGGGGCTGAATTGCGCCGTTTCATTGTTGCTGAAAGCGAAATTGGCGTATTGCGCGGTTTGCGTCTCGTTGTCCTGCAGGGCCTGAAACTGGAAGCCGAAAGTGACGTTATGCTTGCCTTTCACCCACAAGACGTTGTCCTGGGCCGTGAACGTAGTCTGCGCTTCGTTATAGGCGGCGGAGGGGGTGCCGGAGAATCCAATGGGAGCGTTATTCCCGGCGAAACTGACGATGGGGAAATAGACGCTCTCCGGGCCCGCGGGCAGTCCGGTCAACCCCGCCTTCATGGGGTAATTACCACCGGCCGTGTCGCTGACCAAAGGGATCCAGAGCCGGCTCAGGGAGAAGCTGAACTGATTCACGATGTTAGGGGTGATGGTGTAACTGTCGTGAATCTGGGCGAGCGTGGCGTATTCCTCAACGATGCGGCCGGCCGTGTAGGGCAACGGCAAAGTGTCCGTGCTGATGGGCGTCAGACTGCCGGTGAAGTTGGTTGAGTACTTACCCCGGCTTATGAAGCCAAAGAGGCGATTCTTTTCAGAAAGGTTGTAATCGACCTTGTCCGTGGTGTTGTTGTTGGTCACCGTTTCCGGCAGCGAAGCGAGGTAATTGTTGGTGATGTTGCCGTTCGTCGGGGCGGGAAGGTAAGACTGGAGCGACTGCGAAATCGACGAGATGCGGCTCGCCGGGATCATGTTGTTGGGGAACGGCGTCCGCGCAGCGGTCCCGGTGGCGCTGGTGGGATCGTAAATTAGCTGGGGAAAAGCGCTGAAATCGCCGGTCCGCTCGGCCACGGTCGGGATGCTCTGATAGCCGGGAGGCGACGCCGAATCATAGCGATAACCGTCGTAGCTGCCGAAGAAAAAGGCCTTGTTCCTCTTGATGGGGCCGCTGACGGTACCGCCGAATTCATTCTGGTGCTCGATGGGCGTGGTAGCCGAGAAGAAGCCTCTGGCATCGAAATCGGTGTTGCGGAAGTATTCGAAGACGCCGCCGTGAAACTGGTTGGTGCCCGATTTGAGCACGTAATTCGACATGCCCTGACCCTCGTACATGGCCTTGGCGCCGGAAGTTTCCACCTGGAACTGATCGACCGCCTCCACGGATATGCCGAACGCCAGATTGCGGGTATCGCTTTCCGTCCCGGCGCTGGTCATGGCCATACCTTCGACGTAAGTTTCGTTTTGATAGGTCTGGCCGCCGTTAAACGATCCGGTGGAAGGGCCGGCCGCCTGCGTGCTGTAGTTATTCACGCCGACCGAGAGTCCGGCAAATGCCGAAGGGTCGCGCGCCACGCCGTTCATCGCCAGCGGCAGCGCGTCGTAAACGTTGTTTTCGATGGTGGAGCCGAGCGCTACATCTTCCGTATGGAGAGCCGACGGTTCGCCTTCCACCGTGACCGACTGATTGGCCGCGCCGACACGCATGTGGGGATTTACACTCACTACCGCCAGCGCATCCACGATCACGTGTTCCTGGTTGAGCGCTTCGAAGCCGGTCGCCGTCACGTTGACGGTGTACTCGCCGGCCGGAAGCAACGGCAGCGCGTAGAAGCCGGCATCGGTAGTCTTGCGCGAAGTTGGGACTCCAGTGGCGACGTTGGTGGCGGTGACGGTCGCTCCGGCAATAACGGCTCCGGATGGATCGGTGACAGTGCCCTGGATGGACCCTGTACCGCCGACCTGGGCAAGAAGAGATCCCGCGACCAGCAGGGACGCGAGGCAAAGTGCAACATGGCGCATGCTAACAACTCCTTCTGATTTCGGACGAGGGATACACAGCACGAGGCATGAATACCACCCCCTGATAATGGAATCCAGTCTTTCATGAGTTCGACCCAGGGAGCAAGACTTTGTTTTGCGTGTTTTAAATGTTCTGTAATACAAAACGCATAAATACGGTCAAAATATTGATTACAATGCCCTTATACAGTTTTGAGGTTTTACCCTCCGATCCATTCGTTTCGCAGTGAGAAACAATCACGCCGGTACGCTGAGCAATCCGTCGTTCGGATAGAAGTGATCCACGTTCTCGGGCGAAATGATCTGGTGCTTGGTGAACACCGCCGGCGGCACCGGTTTACGCACCAGAATATCGAGCGCCAGCCGTACCAGTCGATCGCCGTACTGCTCTGGAAAATACGCCACGGAAGCAATCAACCGGCTGCGTGGCGACCGTAGTTCGGCGCGCGCCTCGGGCTCGGCATTCTGCCCGACAATGGCACAGTCCTCGGCGCGCCCCGCTTCCTGGAAAGCGCGTAAAGCCCCCAGCGCACTCGAATCGTTGGCGGCGCCCACCAAAATACGTTTGCTCTTCGATTCGCGCAGATGCTTGCGCACCCGCTCCATAGTGATCTGGAACTGGCCGTCGCCATCGATGGGAACAATCCTGTGGGGCTCGGGCGTTCGCAGCACTTCGGAAAGTCCCGCCAGCAGTCCGCGCATGCGAGCCTTCGGCAGCGAACCGGCGCGCTGCAGTTCGATGACCAGAACCTCATCCACTTCGCCGCTCCAGTGTTTCCTGGCCCAGCGCCCCAGGTAATGGCCGCCCAGCAGCCCCGCCTGATAATTGTTGGCGCCGAAATAAGTGGCCCCCGGATGCGGAACGTCGATGGCAATTACGGGAATGTTCGCTTCCATATATTTGGTGGCAATATCCGGGGCGACCACTTCGTCGGCCTGAAACTCGATCGCCAGATCCACGTCCTGCCGGATCAGGTAATCCGCGCTGCGCAGTGCGACTTTGGGCTGATATCGGTTATCCACCGTAATCAGTTGCACCTGCTCGCGCTCGGCCGCGCGCTCGAGGCCGCGGGCCACTTCGCGATCGAAGGAAGTGTCCTGCCCCTGCGCGGCATAGCCGATCCGGTACAGGCGCCGGCGCCGCACTTCCGCGGTCAGCCGGTAGCTTGTCTCGCCCACGCGGTCGAGAAATCCGCAGTCGTGGAGCGTATAGAGCAGGCGGAAACACATGCCCTTATTGAAGCCTGTCCGCGCCACCACATCGCGCAGACGAAGCACTTCGCCCACCGACTGGAACGACTCGAGGACCCGCGACGCGTGCACCAGCGATTTAACCACGTAGCGGTTGTGATTGGCGCTCTTCGGCTCGCTCACGCGTCCAGTTTTAACACAATGTAAGATTTCAGGTAAATGGGGAACCTGCGTATCGTACCCGCCACCGTTGAACACGTTCCGGTAATCCTCGAATTGATTCGGGCGTTGGCCGAGTATGAGAGGCTCTCGCACATTGTCGCCGCCACGGAGGGACAACTACGCGCTACGCTGTTCGGGCCGCGTCCCGGGGCGGAAGTGCTGCTGGCCCTGTGGGACGCGGAATGCGCCGGCTTTGCCTTGTTCTTCCCGAATTATTCGACCTTTCTGGCGCAGCCCGGCATTTATCTCGAGGACCTCTATGTGAAGCCTCATCTGCGCGGCAAGGGGATCGGCGCCGCTTTACTGGCCGCCCTCGCTCGCCTGGCGATGGAACGGAACTGCGGCCGCGTGGAATGGTCCGTGCTCGATTGGAACGCTCCTTCGATCGAGTTCTATAAGAAGCTGGGCGCGGTCGCCATGGATGAGTGGACCACCTTCCGGCTGAGCGGCGCGGCTTTGGCCACGCTTGCGATGACTGGCGCCAAAGCACTGACAAAGGCATCTCTGTGCCGCGACCATCTTCCTGGGTAGGGCAGGTGAATCGCGGGACCATGCCACCCAGCGCGTGCCGCGGCCCGTGCCACGTTGCCTTCAATGGAACGCAGCAGGGTGGCAATCCCGGCCGGTTGAAGACGCGCGAGAGATCTCGCCAGCGATGCTTCGCCCGCGCGGCAGGCGTCCCGCCGCGATTTGGCATCCAGCTTGTCGACTGGCTCCGCGCACAAATCGATCAGGTAACAACCCGAGGCTCGAAAAACCTCGAGAAACTCGTCATCGCCGATGGCAGGATCGACCGACTGAAACGCCGAGCGCATAGCCCGGTAAAGGCCCGAATCGCCCTGGTAGAAGAACCTTCCCGAAGCCGGCGGCGATTCGCCGATGAACAACAGCCGTACCTCGGGCGGCCGGAATCTTCTCCTGAGTCTTTCCCGTCCGGCCCGTTCCATTGTCACTCCCTTATCGTAAGTGCGCTGGCAGAATCGGCCGCATCCTTTGACAACAGGCATTCGGCCCAATAGACTTGACCCCATGCCCCGTAAAATCGCCCGGCGCAGCGTTCTTTCGAGCGTGGCGCTGGTTCCTCTTGCAGCTCTCAGATCCACCGCGCAAACCACCGGCCCGGTCTTCTCGGCGACGCAGAAGAGCTGTCTTGAAGCCTTCACAAATCGTCTGGTTCCACATGACGAGTATGGCCCCGGCGCGGTCGAATGCGGCGTGGTTGAATACATCGAGCGTACCCTCGCCGATCCACAGATCGGTGGGAAAGCAGTGGTGCTGGCGGGCCTCGACGCGCTGGACGAATCTTCCCGCGCGACCCACGGCGCGCCTCTCGCCGAACTTTCGCCCGATCAGCAGGACGCCGTGCTGACCGCCCTCGAGAAAAATTCCGCCACCTTCTTTGCCCTGGTCCGGCGGCTCACCCTCGAAGGCATGTTCAGCGACCCCTCCTACGGCGGCAATCGCAATTTCGCAGGATGGGATCTGATCCGCTACCCCGGCCCCAGGCTGGCGGTCGCGCCCGAAGATCAGCGCATGGGCGTCGAGATTAAACCGGTCCGCTACTCGGTGACACATGCCCATTAATCTGAAACCCGTAGACGTAGCGGTAGTGGGCCTGGGCGCGGCCGGCGGCGTCGCCGTGTTGCCCCTTGCGCGCGCGGGCCTCAAAATAGCCGGCATCGAGGCCGGCACATGGATGGACCCGCGCACCTTCAAACCCGACGAGATTTATAACAACGTCCGCGGCCTGCTCACCTCAGTTCCGAAAGCCAATCGCGAGATCCCCACTTTTCGGGAATCGCCGTCTTCCCCTACGCGGCCGCGCGCCTCCGTGCACCCCATGATGAACGCCATCGGCGGTACTTCGATTCACTATTGGGGGCAGAGCTGGCGGCTGAAGGCCTGGGATTTCCGCACGCGCTCCGAAGTTGTGAAGCGCTACGGCGCGGGCGCGCTTCCGCCTGGGTCCACCCTCGAAGACTGGCCGGTCAGTTATGAGGAACTCGAGCCCTGGTACGATCTGGTCGAGCACGAGGTTGGGGTATCGGGAAAGGCGGGCAACATTCAGGGCCAACTGGACCCGCGCGGGAACGTCTTCGAATCGCCCCGGCAGCGTGAGTACCCCATGCCGCCGTTGCGCCAATCGGGCTACAACGAGCACATGGCGCATGCGGCGAAGCAACTCGGATGGAAGCCGTTTCCCGGACCGGCGGCGATCAATTCGCAGGAATATAAAGGACGCCCCGGGTGCGCATTCCACGGCTACTGCAGCCGCGGAGGATGCCACATCAGCGCCAAGAATTCCACCGCCGTAACCACGATCCCCGAGGCTCTCAAAACCCGCAATCTGAAAATCTTCGATAAAGCCCAGGTCACTCGCGTCGCCTCCGACAACCACAGCCGCGTGACGGGCGTTACTTACATCCGCGACGGCAAAGAATATTTCCAGCCCGCCAAAGTAGTCCTGATCGGCTCTTATACCTACGAAAACACGCGCCTGCTGCTCTTATCGAAATCCAAAGCGTGGCCTAATGGCTTGTCGAACAATCACGGGCAGGTGGGCAAACACTACATCGGTCACTGGGGCGGCGGGGTGATTGCGCTCTTCCCGCAGGACATCAATGTCTGGTATGGAACGCCCTCGCAGGCCACCCTCGTCGACGAGTGGGCCGACGACAGTTTCGACCATAGCGGGCTCGGCTTCATCGGCGGCGGCAGCATGAGCGCCTACACCGAGAAGCACCCCATCGAAGCGGCTTCCATGGATACCTTCGGACGCGCGCCCGCGTGGGGTTCGGGATGGAAGAAATTCGTCCGTGAGAACGCGGGCCGCTGGACCCAGTGCTACATCCAGACCAACACGTTTCCCTACGAGAACACCTGGCTGGATCTCGACGACGAAGTGCGCGATCCGCTGGGCGATCCCGTTTGCCGCATCACCAGCGGGCCCAGAGTGAATGAGCCGCGCGCCACGGAATTCGTCCAGCAAAAGATGGAAGAGTGGTACCTTGCCGCGGGAGCCTTGCAGGTGATCCGGCGCTCGGCGTCGAGCGGGCCCACCGCGCCCACTACGCACGCTTACGGGGGCACGCGCATGGGAGACAATCCCGAAACCAGCGTGGTCGATCGCTGGGGTTTTTCCCATGAGGCGCCCAATCTGGGCATGCTGGGCGCGTCGGTCATGGGCACAACCGGCGCGCGCAATCCCACGCTTACCGTGCAGGCGCTGGCGTGGAGAACCGCGGACCGGCTGACGAAGAACTGGAAGGCTTTCTCTCTGTGACGCAGACGCCGAAATTACGGAAGATACACGGAGCGATTCAGCCAGATGATGTTATCCCAGCTCAGCACCTTTTCCGTGCCATCGAACAATTTCGCGTAGCGAGCACGCTCGCCGCCTGAGGCTTTAAACGAGAACTCCTTCACACGATCCGGCGGATTCGTCGTCACATTGCGCAGAATGTCGAGGACCTGTTCCTGCCGCGAGATCTGATAAAAGCCCTGGTTCCTCGCCGAATAAAATCGCACGTCGGCGGGATTTCCGTGGTTGCCTACACCTCGTTCGAAGCGGATATGCATTTCAATTCGCTCGCCCGACGCGGCTGCAAACACCCAATCCTGGGAATCCACTATCGGCGCCCCCGCGCTGCTCGAAGTGGAGCGCTGGACCGAATACGTGGCGGCCAGCAGGTAATTGCCGAACGGGCCTGGAGCATCGGCCTGGTCCGCTGTCAATCCGCCGATAATCAGCTGCTGGTTCGCGCCCGTCGCGTCTTTTACCGGCGCGGCCAGATAAACCAGACGGTTTGATCCCTTGCCGAGCGGCTTTCCATCGGGGCCGTTAATGGTCATGCGGTCGATGAAAACCACCCGCAGGTTGGCGTCCTTCGCCGGCCCCTGCGCCGCGACGTTCGATGACCATCCCGTCGGCAGGAACGCGTCGAGCGCTGCTTGCGGAACATGCAGATCGAGCTGAAAACGGGCCTCCGCGCTGTGCTCCTGCAAGGTCTGCGCGCCTGCCTGGCTCACGGCCAGGACCGTGATCGCAAAGAGTAGTCTCATTGGTTACAAGGTGGACAATATCATATTGTAGAAAGCAGATGCGGACCATTTCGAAAAGGACGCAATACGGATTGAAGGCCATGCTGGCGCTCGGCCGGAAGTATCGGGAAGGGCCGGTGCTGATCGGCACGCTGGCCCGCGAAGAAGTAATCCCCGTGAAGTTCCTGGAAGCGATTCTGCTCGATCTCAAAAGCCGCGGCCTGCTCGAAAGCAAGATGGGTCGCAAAGGCGGCTATCACCTGAGCCGGCCGCCCTCGGCTGTAACCATTGGTTCGATCATTCGTATCATCGAAGGCCCGCTGGCTCCGTTGCCCTGTGCCAGCGAGACGGCCTTCCGCGCCTGCGAGGAATGCCAGGACGTGGAAAACTGCGGCACACGCATCATCATGCGCCGCGTCCGCGATGCCATTTCAGACGTTCTCGACAGGACCACGCTGGCCGATCTGATCCGCCAGGTAGACTCGGGACGAGCGGACAGTGCCGCCGCCGAGGTCCTTATGTACAACATCTGAGCCGGCCTGAAGACCACTCCCTGTCGGGTTTGGTACCCGGTTTCGCATCCCGCATCGCGTTAGGGTACCGGTACGTTTAAGCTCGAAAATACTCGTCACATTCATCGATAATCACTTCGACAGGCACAGGGAACGGAGGCTCTACTGTGCTCGTTCAGTACGCCGGGCAGCGGATATTTCTTCATGAAATTGCTGCCCGGTGACTTATTTTTACAGGCTTCCCGAAAGAGGTCCCGTTTTGACAGAGGATCGAATTGCCGAGACGGCTGTCGACCGTCGTTCGAGTGTGCGCTTTCCGCTGCGGCTCGCACTCAGTTACCGGACGTTCAATCCGTCCACATGTTACTGTACGACACCGGCAAAAACCCTGAATATCAGCAGTAATGGCTTACTTTTCGAGGACCACGGAACTCTGCAGCCCGGGCAGCATGTGCTGGTTACGGTGGAGTGGCCGGCCCGCCTCGACCAGCGTATACCCCTCAATCTGATTCTCGAGGGTCGCATTGTCTGGACCGCTGAAGGCCTTGCGGCTATGCGCGTTCACCGGCACGAATTCAGAACTCGCGGCACTGCGCCCGCGCCCTGCACGCCGGAAAATGTTCAGCGCAGCGAGGTTGACGCCGGCGTTGACGTGCCGCAGAACGCAAAGGTACCGGGACCCTGAGTCAGCCCGGCCGGTGGCAGCCGCCTTGCTAAGATAACGCCACGAAGCAAAATGGAAACCGGGCAGAGCGGCCTTCCCGCAGTAGCTGTAATCGGCGCCGGCGCGGTGGGTTGTTTCTTTGGAGGCATGCTGGCTCGATTCGGCGTGCCCGTTACCCTGATCGGACGTCAACCGCATGTCGCCGCCATAACTCGGGACGGGTTGCTGCTCGAGACATTGCGCTTTCGCGAAGTCGTGCCGATAGCCGCAACCACTGAAATCGGCGCACTGCGCGACGCCCAAATTATTTTGTTCTGCGTTAAGACGCTCGATACAGAAGTCGTCGCGCGCGAAATTCAACCTCTTTTACAGCCGGGCGCCTCGGTAATCAGCCTGCAGAACGGCGTCGATAACGTGACCCGCATTTATTCCGCCTCGGGTATCGCAGCTATACCTGCCGTGGTCTATGTGGCGTGCGCCATGGTCGCCCCGGGACACGTGAAGCATTCGGGCCGCGGCGATCTGATTATTGGCGACACGCCAGCCAGTGCGGCGATTGCCACGCTGTTCGAGCGTGCCGAAGTTCCCTGCCGGATCTCCGAATCGATCGCCGCCGATCTGTGGATGAAGCTCATCATGAACTGCGCCTTCAACGCAATTTCCGCACTGGGCTGTTCGCAATACGGGCCCATCGTGGATTTCCCCCCGACGCGCAGTTTAATCGCCTCGATCGTCGGAGAAGCTGTTGCTGTCGCCCAAGCCGAGGGGATCATACTGCCCGAAGCAGCCATTGTCGAGGACGCCCTAAAACTGGGCCGAGACATGGCCGGCGCCACTTCTTCGACAGCGCAGGATATCGCCCGCGGCAGGCCCACCGAGATCGATTCGCTCAATGGCTATCTGGTCCGGCGCGGCGCGCAACTGGGGGTTGCCGTCCCCGTCAATCGCACTCTCCATGCGTTGGTGAAGCTGCTGGAGATAGCTCCCGCAGCAGGAATGGCGTAGGCGGCGGAGATTTTAATGGCTTGCAAAATCGTCGGCGTCAGGCGGAGCCCAGCGAATTTTCCTCAAAATCGCAGCATCCGCTCAACTCTCGCGTCCATCTCAGTTTCCTCGATGAACTCGCCACGCGCCAGACGGTCGGTCGGTCGGAGGGCAAGCCCCTTGGAAGCCCGATTCGTCACGGCGTAGTCTCTGCCGCCTTAGCCTTCGGCGCCGCGCCGGCCTTGCGCACCTGCTCGAAATACTGCTGCACGTAAGACTGCACCGACACCGGAATTTCGTCCCGGCTGACATCGCTGTCCGCTTCACCGTGCGCCGCCGACTTGCTGCTGTACGCGGTGCGCAGTTGCTGATTTCCGGACTGCACTTCGATGGTGGTTTCACCTGTCACCGTGGCCGCTCGCTTGCCGATAATCTCGCTGATTTTGCCCATGGCCTTCAATTGCTCGGCGGCTTTCACGTCCTTCGCGCCATCCTGGCTGCCGGCGCCGCTGCCCGCCTGGGCCGTCTGCTTTGAATCCTTCGAGCCGTCCTTGCCCTGCGCCGGTTGCTGACCCGCCTGTGGTTCGTCGCTCGGCTCGCCATCCTCCGCATCGCTCGGGTTCTGGCCCTCCTGCCCTTTGGCCGAATTGTTCTTATCGCCCGGGCTCTTGTCGGATTTTGCCGCCTGATTCTGCGGCTGCGGCTTCGAAGATCCGGAGTTGTCCTGGCTGGATTTGGACAACATATTCGACACCGCATCCTTCAGTTTCGAAAGCAGGCTGGAAGAACCGCCCGTGCCATTCTTCGAATTGCTTTTATCGCCCTGCGGCCCGCTCTTATCCGAACTCTTCCCCTTGTTCTGATCTCCCTGGCTCCCCTTCTCGCCTTCGAGCGGATCGCCGTCGGGGGATTGTGCCGCATCGTTACCGGCCTTGCCGTCTTCCGCTTTCCCGGCCGCGTCGCCTTTTTCGCCTTTACCCGTCTTGCCCGGAGCGTTGAGCGCCTCATCGATGGCCTTATCGAGCGCGCTCTCTTGCTTCTGGTCGTCCTGGTTCATGGGAACGCCCAGTTTCGCCATCAGCGATTCCGCCATTTCGAGCCGCTTGCGCTGCAGAGGATCCGCCTGCTGCGGCTTTTTAGCCTGTTTGGCCGCCTGATCTTCGAACAGCACTTCGGTAAGGGGCGGGCGCAGATCCAGACCATGCCCCATGCCGTATCGCAATGCCACCAGGCCGGAAGCCAGCAGCGTCAACGCGGCCATGGCATAGAGGGCTCTGGGAAATCTGAAAGGGACCGCCGCTTCCAGATCGACACGGGCGGCCGCATCCTGCGCCTGCCTGCATTGCTTCTGCTGGAATTCGGAAGCGTCGGCGTTGGAGTTGGAAAAATAGTAGGCGGTCGAGAGCGTGTCGCTAAGTCCGGCGTTTCGATCCAGACTCACCGCCGTGGCGTACGCATCGGGAACCCGTCGAACCACGCGCCAGGCGCCTGTGGCCAGACCCGCCGCCGCAAATAATCCCAGACTCCACCACTCCAGATAGCGGGTGCCCAGTATCAGCAGAAGCGTCAGTCCGGCGATCGCAATGGAGGCCGCAAACGCCAGTTGTCCCAGCGCTTCGTTGACTACGAAACGCCTGCGAGCGCGGCGGATGAGCTCCTCGACCATTCGATACTCATTATCCATCACATCATCCGCCGCACTCGGGATCAGTACGCAAACGTAACGTAACGTACGTAGCCCAAAAACTTCCTGCCCCGCTCGCTTTAGAATCGAAGTGGACCGCATGAATGTACTGATAGTGGACGACGAAAGCAGTCAGCGAACGGGATTGGCGGGCATGGTGAAAGCCTGGGGCATGCACGCCGAAACCGCGTCCGACGGCCAGGAGGCGCTGGAGAAATTAGCCGAATTCCCCGCCGACGCGATAGTAACCGACATGAACATGCCGGGACTCGACGGTTTCGGCCTGTTGAGAGCTTTGCGCGATATCAGCGACGCGCCGCCCGTGATCGTAGTGACGGCTTTTGGAAACGTGGAAACCGCCGTGCGCACGGTTCACGAACTGGGTGCTTTCTGGTATGTAGAGAAGCCCATCCAGGCCAATGTCCTCCAGGTGCTGCTGCGGCGCGCGGGGGCGCAAAGCGGGCTGCGCAATGAAAAGCGCGCTCTCGAACGCACTCTTCAATACAAAGGTGCGGTGGGCGAGCTGGTGGGCGCTTCAGCCCGTATGCAGGAGATTTTTTCGCTGCTGCAGCAAGCAGCGCCCAGCCGCGCCTGCGTGTTGGTCTCCGGCGAAAGCGGAACCGGCAAGGAACTGGTGGCGAGGACCATTCACGCCCTCAGCCCGCGCCGCAGCGGACCATTCGTTGCCATCAACTGTGCGGCAATGCCCGAAACTTTGATCGAAAGCGAGCTGTTCGGGCACGAGAAAGGCTCTTTCACAGGCGCATCCGAACGCCGCGCGGGATGTTTCGAACTGGCCCAGCACGGCACGCTGCTGCTGGACGAAATCGGCGAAATGCCCATGGGGACGCAAGCCAAACTGCTGCGCATCCTCGAAGATTCCAAGGTCCGCCGGCTAGGGGGCAAAGCCGAGTTCGAAGTGGACGTCCGTGTGGTGGCGGCGACCAATAAGGTGCCTGACGAGGCCGTGCGCGGCGGACACCTGCGCGAAGATTTGTTCTATCGCCTCAATGTATTCCACGTGCATCTGCCGCCCCTGCGCGAGCGCCGGGAAGATATTCCTTCGCTCGCCGAAACACTGGTCGCGGACCTGAACCACAAACACGAGAAGAAGGTCACTGACATGGCGCCGGAGGTTCTCGACGCGCTGATTCGGCATGACTGGCCGGGCAACGTTCGCGAACTACGCAATGCGCTGGAGCGAGCGGTGATTGTGGCCTCTGAGGGCACCATACAGCTCAGCCATCTGCCCATCAATCTTCAATCCTTCCCGCCATCCGGCGCGCAGTCCAGCGTGCAATCATCCGCCGGAGTTCCGCAGCCCGAGATGCGCATGGCCGCCGGGGCCGGTATCGCAGCGTCAGTCCCCCTTCCGACAGCCGAGGAACCTTTCAGAGGCGATAACGGCGATGCAGGATCCGTGCGCGTGCTCATCGGGACCACCGTGGAGGATGCGGAGAAGAGCCTGATCCTGCGCACCCTGGAACACATGAAAAACAACAAGACGCGCGCTGCCGAGGTTTTGGGTATCAGCTTGAAAACGCTGCATAACAAACTGAAGGAATATGGGGATACCCGGCGATAGAATATACTCAAAGCGATGTTTCCACGGGTCGTGAGGGCCTCGTGCTTGCTGGCGGCCTGCGCCGTCTTCCAGCAGATTTCCGTTGCCGCCGAGCCTCAGTGGGTGAAAGCCAGGCTGGGATCGTTCGATGCCGTCAGCGACAGCGGCCGTCGTGCCGCCGTCGAAGGCCTGAGCCAGTTCGAACAGTTCCGCTTCGCGCTCGGCACGGTGATGGGGAAGCCCGACCTCGTCTTCGACCCACCCCTCAGAATCCTTGTATTCCGTAATGCGCAGGAGATAGCGTCGCAGGGATTCAGCGGACTCCGTATGGGCCGCGAGCAATGGATGGCGTGCGCTACGGCCGAGGGGCAGCTTCCGCCGGCTCTGGTTCGCGAACTCACGCGCCGCATGCTCGAAGACAATTTTTCCAGCATGGCGGGCCCGGTGGAGACGGCGCTCGAAACTTTCTTCAGTACCGTGCAGTCGAATTCGGTTCACGTGACGTGGGGCGCCCCGCCGCCGTCTGCCGAACGCACGCGCGAGTGGGCGCTGCTGCACATGATGATCACGCAGCCGGATTATTCCGGACGCGCGCATATCTACCTGCATAACCTCGCGTCCGGAATGGATTCTGACGGCGCCATACGCAGCCTGGGCGAAGACCCCGTGAAGTTCAATGCCGAGGTTGACCGTTACTTCAACGCCGGAATCTTTGCCAGCACACAGGCGCCTAACCGCGCCCTGAATACGGAGCGCGACTTCAGAACCACCATTCTCACGTCCGACGAGGGGAAGCTGATGCGCGCCGATCTGCTGACTCCCGCCTCGGAAGCCGAATACCAGGCGCTGCTGAAAGCCGGCAAACACGTCACTGAGGATAACGAAGGCCTGGGAATTCTCGCCATGCAGAGGGGCGACACCGTGCTGGCGCGCAAGTACATGGAGGAAGCGCGCCGGGGCGGAACCAAAAACGTCAGCGCGCTGACTTCCTACTCAGCCCTCGAAAAAGATCCGGAGAATGCGATTACGATTCTCAAGGAAGCGCTCACGGCCGATCCCAAATACGCCCCGGCGCACTGGGCTCTGGGCGAACGCATAACCGATCCCCGGCGCCGTCTTGCCGAGTGGAAGCAAGCCGTGGCATTGGCGCCGCGCAAGTACGATTGGTGGGCGCAATACGCGCAGCTTTGCATCGATCAGAAGCAATACGCTGAGGCCGGCCGCGCGTGGATAGCCGCCGCCCAGTCCGCGCCCGACGCCCAGACACGTGCACAGTATCTGAACCTGCGCGGACAGATCGATCAACTGCGCCGGGAAGATGAAGATGCCGAGCGCCGCAAGGAAGCCGCCGCCGCGGCCGCCGATATGGAACGGCTCAAGTCCCAGGCAAAAAAGGAACTGGCGGAGCTCGAAGCGCGCGCCAATGCGCATCCCCTGTCGAAAGACGATGGCGTCAAGACCGTGGATTGGGACGAAGTCAACGGCTCCGAAACCGTGACCGGCAAGCTGATGCGGGTGGAGTGCATCGGCAAGCAGCTTCGCCTCGAAGTAAAGGATGACGCAGGAAAGACTCTGCGCCTGCTGGTGCCCGACCCTTCGCTGGTGGAAATGACCGGCGCCGACCCGACGGTCGCCTGTGGTCCGCAAAAGCCCAGGGCCGTCCGTATCAGTTACAAACCGAACAAAGAAAAAAACGGTGTTTCCGGCGAGGCAACCAGGATAGAATTCCGCTGATGAAGAACCTGCTGAAGCGGCTCATCGGCGGGGATCGCCCTAAAGTAATCGCCGTCATCGGGGTGACGCGCGCCGACGTGGAGGCAGGGGTGGCGCACGCGCAATCGAGTGGGTCCGAACTGCCGGTGTGGGCGTGGTGCGCGGAGAAAACTGCGGAGCCTGTCGAGGGCTGTGAACGTTTCGTTGCCGACGCCGGCGCCTTGCGCGTGTTCCGCGATCTGCAA
>Ga0302319_10008609_pt1 | contig 19805 bp, 22 predicted proteins | sample Bog_T0_2_FD_203319 | JGI IMG/M metagenome (GOLD analysis project Ga0302319, IMG submission 203319) | Peat permafrost microbial communities from Stordalen Mire near Abisko, Sweden - Bog_T0_2 | ecosystem: Environmental > Terrestrial > Soil > Wetlands > Peat | place: Sweden: Abisko, Stordalen Mire... | reverse complement strand
GTGCTCTCGGTCCGCAATAGTCTGAAAGCTGAACCAGAGGTTTCGTATTACTATGACTATTCGCCCTACTACTCCTACGGCGACTGGCCCTATTACTCCTACTACGGCGGGCTGTATAACAACCAGTTTCTCAACTATGATTACGGTATGTATGAACCTCAGCTTTATATGACCGACGATCAGATCAAAAAGAGCATTAGGGACGAGTTCTTCTGGAGTCCCTTCGTGGACAACAGTGATATCAAGGTGACCGTTAATGGAGGGGTGGCCACCTTGACCGGCACCGTCGGGACTCGAATCGGCTTGGGTGAGATAAACAACGACGCTTATCAGGGTGGCGCGACCAAAGTGGTAGACCAAGTCAAGCTCAAGCACCACGCTTGGTGGTGGTGGTGGTAAGACCCGATCGCGCGGCCTGCCGTTGCAACGCATGATCGGCTGTCTTCCAGAGCAGCCGACTTCCGGCGCCACCGACTCAATACGAACCTCTAATTTGTCTCGCCAAGCAAGAGTCACACACTTCCGCCCTCAGCCCAATCGATGCCAAACATGCGCCGCTCCACGAAGAAATCCCGCAGTGCGCAGGAGACCAATGTGTTCAGTATGGGAAGCCTGCCGACAGCGATGTGGCGATCTGACTCGAAGCGGACCAGCCGCATGCCGGACGTTGGCTTCCGCACGTAAGCTCGAAGGGCGAACCAATAAAAGCGGTGGTCTCAGCCGTTCCAGGAAATCAATTCAGCGCAAAAAGCCGTTCGTCCGCGAAAGCATAACCTTAGGCGATAATTAATATGGTCAAGACACCAACGCACGTCGATCCGCCAAGTGAACAGGATAGCCCCGCGGGAAGTTGCGGCATTTCCGGGCGATGGCGTGCGTTGAAACTTGTCGTTCTTGCATTGATAATACTCATTGCCTTCCTGGCGGTCATTACCGGCGTGATACAAAAAGGGCTGTGGATGGGGCAACTGGGCTTCTCTGGTATCTTCTGGACACTCCTATCCCTGCGATGGGGACTGTTTGGCGCGGCTTTCATTGTCGCGCTTCTGTACCTGTGGATCAATTTTCGCTTGGCGGCGAGAAACGTCGCCACTTTCCGTGCCGGTCACGTGACCAGCAAGACCAGCATCCCCGCGCAACTCGAGATTCAGATCTCGCCCACGGTTTTCAAGCTGGCCACGGCCGCGATCACCGTTTTCGCCGCTCTGATCTTTGCGCTCATCTTCTATGCGCAGTGGGACACATATCTCCGCTTCCGTTATGGCGGCTCGTTTGGCTTATCCGATCCTCTCTTCGGGGTCGATGCCGGGTTCTATCTGTTTCGGCTCCCATTTTACGAGCTTTTGCAGGGCAACCTGACCGTACTGGCGCTGGTCGCGATCCTGGCCGTCTTGGCCTCCTACTCATACTTCGGGTTGCTGCAGTATAGCGGCGGCGGACAAATAGAGAGCCGGAGCACGAAGTCCGTTCCACATCTGTCTGCCCTGTTCTTCGTCCTGATCGCCAGTTTCGGATGGAGGTTTTACCTGGATCACTACGAACTCCTCTACTCCACCCAAGGAGTAGTTTACGGAGCCGGCTATACGGCGGATCATGTCACCAGGATCGCCTTCTGGATTATGGCCGCCGCCGCCGCCGCGCTATGCGCGCTCCTGGCGGTCAATATCTTCCGACCACGATTCAGAGCGATAGCGATTGGATCCGGAATCTACGTCGCCTTGTACGTCATCGCCGTTTTGCTGGTACCGGCCCTCTTCCAGAGGATCTCGGTCCAGCCAAACGAGCTGGCCCGCGAAACTCCGTATCTCAAGAACAACATCGAGTTCACCCGAAAGGCCTACAGCCTCGACGCGATCCACGAGACCTCCTACCCGGCGCTAGCAGACCTGACGCCCGAAGTAATTGCGAGAAATCAAGACACGATCCAGAACATCCGGCTCTGGGACTACCGTCCTTTGCTTCAGATGTACCAACAAGCTCAGGAGATACGGCTCTATTATCAGTTTTACGGGGTTGATGTGGACCGCTACCACCTACCGGATGGTTATCATCAGGTGATGCTTTCCACCCGTGAGCTCGCACCCCAGCTTCCTGCTGAAGCCCAAACGTGGGTGAACCAGAGGTTGCAGTTCACCCATGGTTACGGCTTGGCCATGAGCTTCGTCTCGAAGACTATTGGGGGCGGATTTCCGCAGTACGTACTTGAGAATATTCCACCCGAATCCGCCTTCGGCCTCACCATAAGCCAGCCCGCCATCTACTACGGCAGGTCGATGCCTGGATACCGGATCGCCGCGACCAGGGTCACAGAGTTTGACTACCCCAAAGGGAACAAGAATGTCTATACAAGTTACGCCGGAACAGGAGGGATCCCGCTGGACAGCTTGTGGAAGCGGCTCCTGTTCACCTGGACTCAGGCCGATGTCAACATCCTGTTTACCACCTATCTTAGGCCGGAGAGCAAGATTCAGATTTGGAGGAACGTTCAGGAACGCGTGCAGCAGATCGCTCCGTTCTTGCGCCTCGATCAGGATCCCTACGCCGTGGTGAGCGAGGGCAAACAGTACTGGATCCAAGACGCCTACACCGTCTCGGATCATTTTCCCTACTCCACTCCTCACGGGGCGTTCTTTGAGCAACGGTTGAACTACATTCGAAACTCCGTAAAGGTGGTGGTGGACATGTACGATGGAACCGTCCGGTTTTACGTCATGGATCCGAAAGACCCGGTCCTGGCGGTATACCGGCGGGCGTTTCCGGGCGTTTTCAAAGATCTGGATCAGCTCTCAGCCGATCTGAAAACGCATCTGCGGTACGCGAAGGATCTCTTCTCGATCCAGGCCGACCAGTATCGAACATTCCACATGACGGTTCCGCAGGTCTACTATAACCGCGAGGACCTTTGGGTGTTCCCCAACGAGACGTACGCGGGCCAGGTCACGCCCATGCAGCCCTATTACATCCTGATGAAGCTCCCCGGAAGTGACCAGCTGGAGTACCTCCTCATGACTCCTTTTACGCCCCAAAAGCGAAACAACATGATCTCCTGGTTGGCCGCCCGGTGCGATTTTCCCGAATTCGGGAAGATGCTCTTTTATGAACTTCCCAAGGAGAAGCTGATCTACGGCCCAATGCAAATCGAGGCGATGATCAATCAGAACACTGCGATCGCCGCGCAACTGACCCTCTGGGACCAAAAGGGGTCGAGGGTTATCCGGGGAAATCTGATCGCGGTACCGATCGAAAATTCCTTTCTCTACGTCGTGCCGCTATACCTCACGGCGGAAGGCACGGATTTCCCTCAACTCAAGCGCGTGATCATGATTTCCGGGGACAAAGTGGTGATGGAGCCCACGCTCGACGAGGCAATCCAATCCATCTTCGGGACGCAGCCATCCCAGAGTGCCGCGCAGGCGCTCCGCACGCAACCGGGCTTGGACCAGGCAAGGGCGCAATTCGAGGAGGCCCAGAAGGCCATGCAGCAGGGGAATTGGGAAAACTTCGGCAAGGCGATGGACGCGCTCAAGCGCTTGCTGAACGGGCCGGCGCAATAGGTGGCTGTGTTTGACCGCCGATGATGGGAGAACGCCACGATTGTCGTCGTCCCCAGCACGGCCGTTGAATCCATGCAACTTGGCGGCCTTGCTGGGTTAACAGCGTTGACCATGGGCTTGGGTCAGGACCGCAAAGTCAAGCCACAGGATACACCTGAAAGCCAGCCCAACGGGACCGCCGCTTCGAAGCCGGCCACTTCGAGCGTGCTGGTGGCATAGAGTCGATCTCGGCTAATATCCAAGGCATCCCGTGCATGGCCGCATCGCAGTCGCGCTGCGATGTGCTGGAGACGGCGGAGCGCTCGCCTCTGCGGATGGCGCCCAGAACAACACATCCAGTTGACCTTGCGCCCCGCCGCGCGCGATGCGGTTCCAAGTTCCGGCCGAAAGAGCCTCTTGGTCGGCGCTTCGACGATGGCGATCAAGACGCGTTTGCGCAGGCCGCAACTGCTGTCGCCGCCGGCTCCTTCCAACCAGCGAAGGAACGCGGCCGGACAAGGTTGAATGTTGCGGACCGCCATGATGACCATTTAGGGAGCCTCGATGTCTCCATTGGCTTGGGTGGCACATTCGGGCGACGTCGCGACATCGACGCGCCAGATTCGGAGTTCGGGTGTAAGCTCGTTTTCCAGTTCGCGCGTAAGATGCAAATAGGCCGCCATCGCTCGGCCGACTGAGGTGAAGCAGTCGTAGAGAATGACGACGTTGAATTTGTCAGCGGTATTGCAAGACCACATGGCGGGAAGTTGGGCTGACACTGGAACCGGGACCTGAACACAGCCAGGGTCCTTCAAGCCGAGCCCAAATTAGGCCGGTGGTGGCGAAGCGAGAGGTTCAGCGTTTGTCCTCCATCTTCTGCTGGATGTCGTCTGCAACCCTGTTCTTGTGCGAACGCGTCCAGCATATCGCAAAGACCCCAAGGCCCAGAAAAACAATGACTCCAAGGACCATCGCAAAATTCACTTTGGTCCCCCACCTGCGTAGGTGGATCAAAGGTTGCCCATCGCCTTCGTCGAATCCCATACCCGAAAGGTGTTTGCAGCTGATTTAGATTCTCGGCGTCGGCGCCGCCTTGGTCTCGGTGCACCAGGGGCCGGCCAGCTTCACCAGCCAGATGCTCAGCCCACCGGTAACAATAATTAAAATCGAGCTCGGGATTCGACCCAGGTGGTAACTGCCGATGACGATTTCCGACCGGGCCCATAACCGAGCGATGAGACCCAAGCTGACAAGCCCAAAGATCACGCCTGAAACCCGAAGACCGACAGTTCGTAAGTTCATATCAGAATGCACCGACCCAAGGTGCCAAGGGGCAAAATGGTCAGGCCCGATTGCAGGTTGGCCACCGACCGGGCTTGATGCGCTTTACGAGGCATCTTTTGGGTGTCTCATCTCAGGCAAATGTGATCATTTGTGCATTGGGCGTGTCTGACCGATCGCTAACTCTTCGACCCAATATCCTTTGCGGTTGTAATGGTGATGCAGTTTGGCCTCGAAGTCCCGAGTTGTCTGCGATTCCTCCACGTATTCCGGCGATTGTTTGATGGCCTCGCGGGTAAGATTGATAAAAACCCTACGCTCGCTCCAACTGACGCGCTCAATCCATTGTGGTGAAATCAGGATCTTTTTTCCAGGCCACCAGTTTCGGGTATCGATGATGAAGTAACGAATCGCCCAAGTTTCATCATCGATCAGGAAATCTTCGATGTGGCCGATGTCGCCATCTGTGGCTTGGACGTTACGACCGCTCACATCGTGAGTGCTGCGCAGATGGGGATCCCACGATTTCTCACCATGGGTGGGTCTCATCCATTTTTCACTGTCGCGTTCAATATAAGGATAATAGCCCCAGCCATATAGACCGCCGCAATAATACCCCGGCCATCCATAATACCCGTAATAGTTGTCCTCGAATTGACGGGACACAGGCTTGTCGCTGGTCAGGGCAGGACTGTCCTCGATTTTCTTCTTGGTCAGAGCGACGTCGATCTGGCGCTCTTTCTCGTCCACGTCGCCCAGCGCATAGGGGGAAATGAGCACCTGCCTGCCCGTGAGCCAGGTTCCGGTGTTGGCGACCAGATAGCGAATTGTCCAGTGCCGGTCATCGAAATAGAACTCCTCGACCTTACCGATTTCCCCATCGAGGCTGTGCAACGAGTAGCCCTTGAGCGTTTTGGCTTTGATTAACATGATAAAGCTTTCGTCTTTTGCATACCGCTTTTGTTATGCTGTTGTGTCGGCGTTCGACTGGCAGCGTATTCGGAAAATCCGCCTCACTCACCTCCATCTGCCGGGTTAGGCCAGCCATACTACACCGCTGACGACGGCTTCGCCATGGGGTATTGCCCTACCATGGGTCGCATCGGCCGCCAGAGCGGGATGAGGCGCGCCTCTCCTCACTCCGGTAGCTGCTGGGTCGTTTCGACCACGGTGCCCGACAGCATCCGGCGCCCAATAATCGTCGTCGACAATTTGGCGGGATCAGGCAACTTCGTGACACCTCAACAACAGGCAGCCGATTTCAAGCCGCATCCAGCGCGGCCGTCATCAAATCGATCGAGTGTCAGCATTAAAACAAACGAAACGGAGCGCATGGTTATGAAGTCACAAACTATGGGTCTGAAAGTTGCGAGTGTGATCTTTGGGTTGTTTTGCCTGGTTCACATTCTGCGTTTGATCAGGGGTTTTCAAATTGTCGTTGGCAGTTACTATTTTGGGCGAGGCCTGAGCGTGGTCGCCATCATTGTCAGCGGCTTTCTATGCGTTTGGCTGTGGAAGCTGGCGTGCCCGGGCTCCAGCAGCACCAAGGCAACACCAGCGTCAAATCCCTGACCCGATTGCCATTTCAGGCAGTGCCGGGTGATTTGAGGATAAAAGATTCCCTGCCTTGAACCCTCAATCGGCTTGGCTAGCGCCGACTTTAGTTTGCATCGGGCACCGACACTGGCACGGACCGTACCAGTCTGCCCAGGGTCAGGCCTTGGACCAATATGGAGAAAATGACGATTACGTAGGTGATCGTGACGATGGCATCGCGCCAGTTGCTGCGGGGTATCGACAGAGCCATGGCAACTGCAAGACCGCCCCGTAATCCTCCCCAGGTCAGGATCAAGCTGGTTTTGTCCTGCCAAGATCCTTGGCGACGAAGCAGACGCAACGGCAGGCTCACGCTTATAAAGCGCGCCGCCAGCACCAATGGGACGGCGACCAGCCCAGCGGCCAGATACTTCCACTGGAAATCGAGGACCAGCATCTCAAGACCGATCAGCAAGAACAAGATTGCGTTCAGAAGCACATCGATCAGCTGCCAGAAGTCGTCGATATGCTTGCGAGTGGTTTCCGACATGGCGAAGCTGCGGCCACGATTGCCAATGAACAGCCCGGCCACGACTACGGCCAGAGGTCCCGACGCGTGGAGAGCCGCGGCCGCCGCATAGGTCCCCATGACCAGAGCCAGGGTAATCAGAATTTCCACCTGGTATTCGTCGATGCCCTTGAGCATCCAGTAGGAGAGGAGCCCCGTCGCAATTCCCAGAAGCAGGCCTCCGATGACTTCCCTGAGAAACAACCATGAACCGTCGGCAAAACTAGGGTGGCCACCGGCGGCCACCCCAAGCATCACGAGAAAGACTACGACGCCGACTCCGTCGTTGAGCAGTGATTCGGCTGCGATGGTGGTCTCCAGCGATTTGCGCATTCCCGCCTGTCTGGCGATTCCGAGCACGGCCACGGGATCGGTCGGTGAGATCAGGGCTCCAAAGAGCAGGCCGGCAATCACAGGGATTTTCACCCCGAGCAATCCAAATAGGAAGCGCGACGAGAACCCGATGATGCCGGTCGAGACTAGGACGCCGATGGAGGCCAGCGAGCCCACCAGCCACTTTTGTTCCAGCAACTCGGCAAGGTTGACGGTCAGCGCGCCTGCGAACAGCAGGAAGCTCAGCATCCACGTCATCAGGGCTTGGTTGAAATGGATGGTGCGGATGAAAGCGAGAATGTCGCCGTTAAGCCTTAGCTCGAATCGACCGAAAAAATCGATCCCGAGCGACATCCCAAGGGCCAGAGCCATGAGGCCGATGGCGTGGGGCAGCTTGATGAAACGATAATTAACGTAGCTGAACAGTGCGGCCAAACAGACTATAATGGAAACAGTGTTGAGCAGATTCATCGGCGGGGATATTCCGTGCGAAGTGCTAAAATGCGTGCTAAAGCCCCTCGGATTCAATGAATCTTTCCCATTGGGACGGCGGGAAGGGGGATTCGCTACGGCGCGATGGTGGACCCGAAGTGAGGCTTTTGTTGGAATCTTTGGGATCTCCCAATCCCGGTTGCCCAATGTAACCCGATGCTTCAGGCAATCTCCACCGACCTGCTTCTGCTTAGCAGAGCGCCATATGTGTCTCTTGAGGTTTCACGACCAGCTGACCTTCAGGTGGACGCCTGCAGGTGCCCACTTGAGGAATTTTGCGGGGCCCTCGCACGACAAATTGATTGGCGTAACCTCTTGACAAAGAAAACCCTCCGATTGGTTTCAGAGGGTTTCAAATTGGGTGCAGGGGTTGGATTCGAACCAACGACCTTCAGGTTATGAGCCTGACGAGCTACCAGGCTGCTCCACCCTGCAACAAAGGGAGGATCAAGGTGCAATCCACCGGGGGTCCTGTCAATTGCTTTCCCTACTTAAGGTGGATCTTCATTTCCGCCGTACCGGCATCGGGATCATCGAGGGACAGCGTCACGGAATTGGTTGTAAGCTGCTTAATCCGAATGAGCACAAGGCGCCCGTGCAACCGTGCCGTAAAGACCTCGCCCTCCTTGTGGAGCTGGCCGTCCACGGTGAGCTGAGTCGTGTTATTCATGGTCACCACGCCTCCTATACGCGTAGCCTCGATCGCATGCTTGAGCAGAGTCTCACCGCCCTCGGGAGCCATATTCGGCTGGGGAATCTGTGCTGCCGCAGACTTTGACGACGCGTCCGCTGCGGCGCCATGGGTGGGCTCGACCGGCTCGGCAATGGCCATTGCCCCGGTGATTCGGAACGGGTTGCCCGTGCCGTCAAAGGGGGCGGGCTTAAGCCTGTAATGGTAGAGCACATCCATCTCTGCCCGGACCCTGTGGAAACGGGCCTTAAGCGGGCTGTCCTGAGGCGCCGCCTTTGCTGCCGTCGTCTTAATGACCGAGGGCGGCGACGAGGGGACGCGCACGATGCGCCAGCTTATCGCCCAGATGACGAGCAGGGCAACGAGCATGATAAGTTGGCTGCGCTGGGATTTCATTTCTTGCCTAGGAGCTCAACGTCCAGGTCCATGAGCACGTTCAAACTTTCGGGCTCCACGCGCCTGAAGGACAGCGAGGTGATGTTCGCCAGCCTGGGGCCGGTCTCGATCGCATAGAGGAAGGCCGCGGTCTGCTCGTAGGTGCCGGTCAGCCGTATCGAGAAGGGGACCCTCTTGTAATAGGCCTTCGAGTCCGAGATCACGGAATTCATCGGTCGCAGCTCGACCAGGTGGGCCTTCGTCTGCTGCTCGATCTTGTAGAAATACCAAAGATTCTCGGCCAGGTTGTCCTCCACGACGAGGTTGTCCTCGATCCTCCGGGTGACTTCCCGAGAGGCCGCGAGCTCCTGCTTCACGGAGGGCCCGGAGATCATCGAGGTGATCGCCAGCTCGGTGTCCTGGGTGACCTGCTTGTGCTCCAGGTCGAGCCACTTCATGTTGGTATAGATATACCAGCAGAGAAGCCCGCAGACCACGCAGATCCCCGCGCACAGCGCGCTCAACGGATGGCGCCGCGCAACCGAAAGCCATTGCATGAAGTCGGCGACGTTCATTTTGGCTTGGGCTTAAGGTGCATCGTGATGGCGTAGGTCATCATCTGCTCGTCCTCGACCGACCGGTCCAGGCCCGTCACGTTGATGGAGGTAAAGTGCGTGCCCAGCTCCGGGTCTGAGCGCAGCTTGTCGAGGTAGTCTCCCAGGAGCAGGCTCGCCCTTTCCGAGGCCTCCCTAAGGCGGCCGTGAATGATGAACTTTCCGTCGACGAACTCGATTGTGTCGACCACCATCCGGTCGGGCAGGTTTCGCCCAAGCTCCGACACGAGCGATGAAAAAAGGAAGGGATTGCGCATCTCGGAGTACGCGCTTTCGACCTTCTTGCTCTCGATCTCGTAGAACCGCTGCAGCCTGCGGATCTCGATCACCTCCCACCGGTCGTCCTCCAGCTTCTGTTCCGCATCCTCGATCTGGCGCCTCAACGTCAGGTCGGCGTAGGCGTACCATCCGGTAAAGAGGACCGCCGCCAGCGCCACGGCGCAGGACACGGCGTACGTGATGAACCGCATCCCGACCACGCTGTCCTCGGGCAATTCCGCGATGAGCCGGCAGTCGATGTGCCAGTTCGGGGTGAGGAAAAGGCGTTCCTTTGCTCGGCTCATGGCGCGGCGGCGGGGCCTGGGGCAAGTTGGGCTACGAGGGAAAGCGGCTGGACCCACGAGGGCCCCAGCATCGCGTGGCCGGGCGCCTCCAGGCCCACGGAAGGCAGCCATTTCCCAAAGTCTGGCGAGAAGTACTCCAGGTCGACGGCCGTCGCGAGAGCCTCCTCAAGCCACGAGAGGCGTTCCGGCAGGTGGGCGCAGAACAGGGCACCAATCCGCTGGCCGGTCTGCATCTCGAAGTAGTCAACGGCTGGCCGAAGGTGCCGGGAAAGCATGCGGATCAGCCTGCGGCCGTGGTGCTTGAGCTCGTCGGTCGGCTGCTCAAGCATTTTCCTGGCGGCGGCCGCATCGGGGGCCGAGAGCTCCTTCATGGCCGCCTCCTCAATTGAAAGGAGGCCGTGGGGCAGGGGGGGCGGCGTGTGGACCCCGTCCTTTCCGATCAGGTAAAGGTGGGTCTGGTTGCGGTAGATCTCGCAGGCCGCGATCAGGTGCGGGTAGCCCGTGAGGCTTGCGTAGCGGCTAAGGCCGCCCAGGAGCACAGGGGTGCCAAGCTCGAGGCGCCTCGGCCTTACCCCCCAGTCCCGCAGCCTCACCTGGGCCTCCCGGGACGCCGACCACGGGACACCGAGAAAGAGGGCCGTGCGGCTGCTTGATTCCGGCGTGAGTGGCATGCCGTCGCTCGGATTGAGCGCCGCCACGTGCCACGCCTTGGCAGAGACGATCTTCGCCTGCTCGGCAATCGCGTTGTAGAGGAACTCGCGCTCCGTGAGGCGGCGGACGTTGATCGCGTCGCGCTGGAAGATCCTCTCCGAGGGATGGAACCCGCAGAATGCCGACACAAACCGCCCGGCCCGGTCGCCGAAGTTCACATCGAGCCACCGCGCGACCGAACCCGAGTCGGAGACCGAGATTTCGGCAAATGTGTCCACCGTCAGGGGCCGAACGTCCAGGCGCCCCAGCCGGGCCAATTGCACACAGTGATCCGTAAGGTTTATCAGAACACCATGGCGTTCCTTGCGTTTAAACATGCGCAAGGAATTAGGTGATAGCGCTGGTTTCCTGTCAATCGGCGTCAGACCCCGGCCAATGCCTAGGGTACCGTGGCCACCATGTTGGTAAACGCGGACGGCGCGAAGAGGTTGTCGAACGCGGCACCGTATTGCATCTCCGTCAGGAGACTGACCCCCGAATAGGCCGGCATCGGATTGCGCAAGGCAAGGTCGTAATGGATCGCCACGGCGTTCGTGAACGTGACCCCCTGGCCCACGATTGAGCCATAGATCGGCTGCGCTGTGGAGACGATTATCGGCATGTTCGGCAAGTAAATGACCCCGTAGAACGGCTGGGTGGTTGAAACGGTGGACACCGTCCCAGAGGCGTTCGTGGTCATGATCGCCACCTTCTTAGGAAGCGGCACGGCATTTGTGTTCGTGATGCCGTTGCCCCCGAGGTTCAGAGTGGTTCCCGACGACATGAGAAAGATCTGGAGGGATGCCTGGGGCGTCGTCAGCACGATGCCTCCCGCGATCAAGACGTTGGTGGCCGACTCAATGACAACGGGTCCCTGGATCACCACTGTCTTGCCGCTTGGCAGATTTATGCCGTTGCTCGCGTAATAGACGGTCGGAGCCGTCGCGGTCGGAATCCCCAGGATACCAGAGTTATTGATAGTCGCTCCGCTATCGGTTGAGCACGCGGTGGGCAATGTAGTCCACGCCGGGGGATTTAGGAGAAATTCAGGCTGGTAGGGGACTGGGGTTGTCACTAGGCGGTTGGAATCAATGGAGGTGGCGGGCAGCGTATTGGGACCCACAAGTTGTCCGCCTCCACCGTAGGAAAGCCAGTTTGTCGTGGCTGGGAAGAGGGTGTTGTAACCGGTGGCGTATCCGTGCACCACGGCGTTCCCCAATCGCACCGAAGCAGCAAACGTCGCGATGTTCTGCGATGCGATGACCGCGGAATAGCCCGCGATCGCGGGCGCGTAGGCCACATAGTTCCCGGAACCAGGCACTGGATCCGAATTATAGCTGTCGACCGCTCCGCCGGCATTGAATCTCACGTTTCCGGTCGTCGCCGCGACGGCGTTCACAAAGAGGGGTATGGCCGCGGTTTCCGGGGCCGGCACCGCGTTGTAGGTCACGGTTGACGAGGTTGTGGGCTGGGTGCCTCCGCTGTTCAGGGGCAGTGTGAACACGCCCTGAGAGGAAATCGAAGGAGCCGTCGTGTTGTAATTGTTCACCGTGATGTTCACCAGGCCGTTCATCCCATTTCCGTAGTTCAGCGGCGTAGGGCTCAGGCTGGAGAGAACAAGCCCCGATTGGGTCATGGTCATGGTTTCGGTGGCGTTTCCTCCCGCCAAGGTCCAGTTGGACCAGTCTTTGTTGTTCACGGCATAGAGTGCCTGCTCGACCCCTGTCTCCGCGAGCTCGGTGCAGTGGGTGAGCATGATGTTCCGGGTGCTCATGGTGAGCGACACGTAGCAAAGAGCTATGTAGCTCGAGAGGCTGATGGCGAAGACCATAGCGAGGCAAAGGGCGGCAAGCATCGCCGCGCCCCGCTCGCTCCGCGGCAGCGGCACCCTGGAATTTTGCATCATGGCTGGATGGGATCCACCAACAGTCCCTGATTCTTCAACAGCACTCGAGGGGAGACGACAGTTAAATTCGACTGGGCACCGGTCACGGCTACGCCCGCGGTGGACGTGAAAACCATGTTCACCTGCTTAATGTCAACCTGAGGCTCCGTGGGTGCCAACGCCGGGGCCGCAATTGCGTTTCCCGCCCCATCGTAATAGCCGATGCTAAAGCTGGTTAGGTTGGTCAGGAGGGTGAGCGACGGGTTGGTCCCGACCTGACGCATGAGGATGCCGTTTGAGGCGCCTCCGGACCAGTCGACCGAGTAGTACAATGGACTTGCCGTCAACGCGTTAAGCGTAATCAGGGTCCCACTCACTCCCACACCTGGGTTTTGTGCGGTGATCGTCGAAGCGGTCGACACATCCCGGGTAAACCAATAGAGGGCCAGCCTGGATCGTGATTCCAGGGACTCGGCATTTACTTGTCGCGCAAGCCCGCGTCCCAGAAAGATGTAGGCAGACAATACGCCCGCGAAAACGAATGCGGAAATTGATGTCACCAACATCACCTCGAACAGGGTGAACCCCCGCGCTCTTGCCGGGCGCTGTCTAAGGTCGTTGGTACGTTTGGTAGAGGCCATTATAACCGACGTAGGTCGTGCTGACCCGAGAATAGGAGCGGCCGGTCACCCCGGTCCAGCTGATGGTGAAGGACACCTGCAGGAGCAGGGGCACGCTAACATAGGCTGTAGGGTTTTGGTTAATCTGGCTCGGGTTGATGCAGGCCACGGTCCGATTGAGCGTGAAGATGTTCGCCGCCTGCGGGTAATTTGCGACAAAGATGGCGAACGAAGGGTCGTTCGCCGTCGTCAGGGAGGTCGGGCCGGTGGGGTAGCCGTTTCCGATGGCCGTCCCGGTGTTCGAGTACCCGGACACGACGGGCCAGCTTTGGAGCCGAAGCTGGTCAATCTCCCCATGGAGGATCTGCGCCGCCATCGTCTGCTTGCGCGAAAGATCGAGCATCTGCGAGCCCGATTCCACGACCTCGATCATCCCCATGAGCGTAAATGCCAGGACAGTCGCAGCCAGCGCCACCTCCATGATGGTGAAGCCTCGTGCGGACGTGATTTTTCGAGTTTCGGGCAATAGGAGTGCCTACCGCGACAAGCATCGAGCGGGGCGGAGAGTGACCTTGATTTGGTTCGAAAATGAAGCCAATCGAAATGTTCTGCCGCCGCTGGGGCGCCGACAGGGTGCCGCAGGGCGGAAAAATCCGTCCCTGCATGGGCCTTCGTTTGCGTTTTGTCACGCCTGTCGATTAGATCAACTCCTCGCCAGAAGTTAATGGGTATTAATACTTAGCCCGATCGGCCGGACGGATGCCAGAGGCTCCTGGGTCCTTCGAGGGCCCGATTTTCCAATTCGCGCTTGCAAGGGGCGTCCCGGGACACTGTTTTGGACCTTCCGTCAGTCTAAACCATCACCCTCAACGTCAGTAACAACCTCGATCGCAAGGCGGCCCTTCCGGCCGACCTGTGTACCGACAGATACATCAGATCACCATGAGCATTAGCATCACTCCAAAGGACCTCCTGGACGCAGGCGTCCATTTCGGGCACCAGACCAAGCGCTGGAATCCCCGTTCCAAGCCCTTCATCTTCGACCATCGCCAAGGGATCACGATCATCGACCTGGCGAAGACCTTCGAGAACCTTGAGAAGGCGTGCGCCTTTATCGAGAACGCCGTCGCCAACGGCGGCAACATCCTCCTGGTCGGCACGAAACGCCAGGCAAAGGACTTGGTCCGCGAGGCCGCTGCCGCAACCGGCATGCCCTTCTCGGTCGACCGCTGGCTCGGCGGCACACTCACCAATTACGAGACGGTCAAGAAATCCATAGCCAAGTACAAGAAGTACCAGCAGATGGAGACGAGCGGCGAGATGTCGAAGCTCCCCCGCAAGGAGGAGTCGGCGATCAAGCGCGAGATGAGCCGCATGCAGCGCAATTTCAACGGCATTGCCGAGATGGGCGGCCTTCCCTCGGCCCTGTTCATCGTCGATGTGGGCCATGAGAAGATCGCGGTGGCCGAGGCGGCCCGCTGCGGGATTCCCTCGATCGCGCTCGTAGACACGAATTCCGACCCGACGCTCGTCACCTACCCGATCCCGGGCAACGACGACGCGGTCAAGTCGATCCGCATCGTCGTGGAGACGGTCGTTGCCGCGATCCAGTCCGGCCTTGCCCAGCGCGATTCGCGCCGCGCCCAGCGCGGGGCCGACGCCAAGGCTGCCGCCCAGGCCGCAAGCGAGCCCGCCCCGTCTTCGATCGTGACAGCCGACGGCGAAATCGACCTCTCCAAGGTCGAGATCCCGATCGACGTTGCCGCCGTCGAGGCCGACACGGCCGCGATCCGCAAGCCCGTCCGCGCGCGCAAGGCCCCCGTAAAGGCCGAATGATATGAGCACTCCCATCACTGCAAAAATGGTCAATGACCTCCGCGGCCAGACCGGCGCGGGGCTTCTCGACTGCAAGAAGGCTCTCACCGAGTCCAGCGGCAACGTCGAGGAGGCGATCACGATCCTTCGCAAGAAGGGCGCAGCCTCCGCGGCCAAGAAGGCCGACCGGACGACCAAGGAGGGCTTGATCGAGAGCTATATCCACGTCGGCGGGAAGGTCGGCGTGCTGATCGAGGTCAACTGCGAGACCGACTTCGTGGCCCGAAACGACGAGTTCAAGGCCTTCGTGCGGGACCTCTGCCTTCAGATCGCCGCCGCGAGCCCGCTCTACGTCTCCCGCGACCAGGTTCCGGAGGCGGACCTCGCTAAGGAGCGCGAAATCGCTGCCGCCCAGGTTGTGGGGAAACCCCCCGCAGCCGCCCAAAAGATCGTGGAAGGCAAGCTGGAGAGGTACTACTCCACGGTCTGCTTGGTGGACCAACCCTTCGTTAAGCTCCAGGAGAAGTCCGTTAAGGACATCCTCACCGAGGCAATTGCGAAGACAGGCGAGAATATCCAGGTTCGCAGGTTTGTCCGCTTCCAGCTGGGTTCCTGAGGCTAGGGAAGGGTCTTTTCAATGACGGTCACCCGGCTACAGGTGGTCTCCCGCGGGCTCCGGAACCGGTGCCCGAACTGCGGGGGATCCCACCTGTTCCGCAAGGGCGCCATGTTCGAACTGAACAAGGTGTGTCCGGACTGCGGGCTTCGCCTGGAACGCGACGAGGGTTTCTTTATAGGCTCCATGTCGCTGAACTACGGCGTCACGCTCGTCTGCTTCCTGACGCCGGTGATGATCCTGGCCTACGAGGGCGTGATCGGTACCACGCTGGCCATCATCCTGGCAGGGATAGGATCGATCGGATTCCCGGTGGCGTTCTACAGGTCGTCCCGGAGCTGGTGGCTCATGCAGTACTACCTGATGTTCCCGCTGCACCTTCCGGCGAACAAGGGGACCGGCCATGCCGCTGCAGGCGAGGACGAAAACGTCTGAGGGGCTGAACCATCCCTCTTGACCTCGCTTGGCAATGGGGGTTTAGATCAACTTTCCGCTCGGAAAAGCGTTCAAAGGAGAGGTGGCAGAGTGGTCGAATGCGCCTGACTCGAAATCAGGTGTGCCGCAAGGTACCGGGGGTTCGAATCCCTCCCTCTCCGCCATTTTTCCCCTCTGAGGGGAGAATCCCGACAACCGATTTGCCAGTTGACGTGGCAAATCGGTCATGAATCAAGCCACATTCCAAATCTCAGAATTCACGAATCCCTCCGGGGATGTCGTTTATCGGGTCTCCGGCTGGCTAGACGGCAAGCGGGTCCGCAAGAACTTCCCGACCCGGGCCGAGGCGGAAGCCGAGCGCCAGACCCTCGAAATCCAGCTCCTCCAGCGTGACACTGGCGTCCGTGCCGCCGCCACACGGCTAACGGACGACCAGCTCCACGAAGCCGAGACGGCGTTTCGGCGCCTTGCGGGGAAACCCCATCCGCTTGCCTTCTACCTCGACTTCGCGCTCACGAACTATCGGGAGCCGGTGAGCCAAAAGCCGCTGACCGAGGCGGTCGCCGAATACGTCGCCATGAAAGAGCACGAACGGGAGCAGGACATGCTTTCCGAGCCCTATCTCGTGCGCATGAAGCGCGATCTCAAGCGGCTGCAAAAACACTTCCCGGGAGCCACGGTGGGCGAGCTTACCGGCGCGCGCCTCATCGGATATTTCGAGGCCAGGCGGGCAGCGCTCAAGACCTACAACAACCGGCGCGGCATCGTTTCCACCTTCCTCAAGTTCGCGCTGCAACGGGATTGGATTGCGGACAACCCGCTTGTGAAAATCCCGGCACGGCGCATCCGGCGGCGGCGCAGCGGGGCCATTACCTTTGCCCCGCAGCAGACAGCGGACTTGATGGCCTACGTTGAGGCCAACTATCCGGCCGCCCTGCCGTTCTTTGCCCTCTGCCTCTTTGCCGGCATCCGGCCGTGCCTGCGGACCGGAGAAATCCTCCGGCTCAGGCCCGAGCATGTGAAGCTCGCCGAAGGCGTCATCCGCATCGACGGCGACGTTTCCAAGGTCCGCGAACCGCGCCCGGTTACGATCCAGCCGAATCTCGCCGCATGGCTGCGGAAGTACCCGCTGGACAAGTTCCCGATCATCCCGGCCAACTTGCAGCATATCCGCGAAAAAGTGGCCGAGAAATTCCCGCTCGCGCATGACGTGATGCGGCACTCGTTTATCAGCTACTTCGTCGCCAAGTTTCGATCCATCGGGGAGGCGGCGATCCAGGCGGGCAATTCCGAGGCGATCATCCGCAAGCACTACCTCGATCTCAAGACCGTCGAGGAAGCCGAACAGTTCTTCGGCATCATGCCGAAACGGATTCCGAGCCCGCAAGCGGTTCCGTTAGCGACTGTGCCGCAATCCGACATGGGGCTGCGGATCGCGGTATGAAACGGCCCCCCCGGCTCAAAGCCGTTGGCGCTGCTTCGGTCCCTCGATCTGATGTTCGTAAACGGCTAGAATTCTCGGCAGCCGCGAAAGTTCTCCGAGGCTCGCGCGGGCTGGCAACGCGGCCGGCAAGTTGAGCCGGTGGTCTTGGTCCAACCGACGAGCCGTCGGCGAAGTCGTCACCCGCAGGGCTTCCATAAAGCGATCCACCGCCTCGCGCTCGGGCACTTGCCCCGAGCGGACGGCCAGAACCGTGTCCGTGAGATAATGCCGAATGCAGGGCACCAGAATGCGGACATGACGTTCATCCTGGCGGTCGGATTGCGCGATGGTCGCCAGATTTTCGAGCTTCGCCTTCAACATGATCTCAGGCGCCGGGACGCGATAGCTGACGCCCTCTTTCAGAACCAGAGTTTCCGTCCTGCCCAGGTCAGCCTCCGTCAAGCCGGTGACGGACCGCATGACATGCACGAACAACTGCACACCTCCTCTTTCCAGGACGATGCGGCCGAGCACCGCGGAACGGGGCTCCGGGTTTCTGTCGAAACGCCAGCCCGCCGTCGTCGCAACCGCCTGGGCCATCTCCGGGTCTTTCAGGTAAATATCCCCGTCCTTGGAGATGAAGGGTTCGAACTCCCGTAACTCGCGGTCGCCGCGAGCGGAGTAATACGTGGCCCACAGATTCACCGCATGGCCGCCGATGATCGGCACACCCTGCCGGAAAATGGGGTCAAATTCCGCCGGTGTCGTCGCGTCAGACACGAAGGCGGGGCTCGAAAACCAGCCTGGCCTCCGCCATCTGTTCGTAAGTGACCGGAGAATTTTCCCGCTGGACCTGGGCCGCAGTCACGACCCCGGCCTCGATCCGGGCGGCATCCCACAGGCGAAGGAGGGACTTGTGGAAGTAGACCGTATCGTCGGAAACCTGTGGCGATAGATGCTTCATTTCCAACTCTATCGCCGGGATTCGCTCACGGGCGGGAAGGCACAGCAACTCCTCAATCCGTATCCGATACGGATTCGCGGGCGTTTTTGCCGCCTCTTCCTTTAGCCTGTTTTGCAACCGAGTCACGACCTCACTGTACGTCGCCGGGAGCCGATAGCAAGATTCCGAATGGAACCCGTCCGGTTGCTCCGGCGCAGGGCAATCCAAGCCAGAGCCCCCGTTGACATGCAGCCAAAGGCATGGAAACGCCATCATCTCCCGTTCTTGAAAGTCAGCTAACCGACATCACCGGCCTTCGCCAATGCGGGATATTCCCCGCCGGCAAGGAGCCGTCGATCCGAACGCTCCGCGCCTGGACCAAGCTTCGGCGCATCCCCTACCACAAAGTCGGCCACTTCGTCCTTTTCGACCCGGCCGAGGTTGCCTTGCATATCCGCACCAAGCTGAAGGTTCCCGCCCGAGGCTGACGCCGACTTTTCGCATACCCACGCCGCGCCCGGTTTTGTACCGGCGCGGCGTTTGCTTTTGGTTCACAGGCCCAGGGACGGGCCACGGTCGGCATGAATGTTCGTCGAATGGCCGATATGATGGTTCCAGCCCCGGTGCGGCGTTTCCGCCCATTCGGCTTCGAGGGTCGCGTGTTTTCGGCGCCACATGCGTTCGGCGACTTCGCGCACGACCTTCGGGAGCATCGTGGCCCGGCCGCCAAGGGCCTTGGCCCAGGCCAGGGTCCGGTCGAGAGCGGTTTTGGCTAACGAATGCTCCGACCCGAGGAAATCCAGTGCGGCCTCCCGATTGCCGTTCGGCAGCCGGTCGAGCAAGGCGGCCTTGTCGGGCGTATGAACGACGCAGGACTCCCGGCCGCGCGAACACGCCACATAAGCCGCCTTGGCGGTCAAGCGCTCGGCCACGACAACGACATGCTCGACCGTCTTGCTTTGCGAAGCATGACTCGTCACCGCGAAGCCGTGGGAAAATTCCCCGAACCGCTGGCTGTCGATCCTGCGGCCATCGGCCGTCTCGATCATGCCGGCTTTGACGCCAGCCACGGTCACGATTTCGCCATTGAGAACGCCGGAAGCCCGGTCGTTGGCCCGGATAAGCAGCCGGTCGCCGGCCGCGACTTCCAGTTCCCGCGACCGGGCGACGGAAAAGGCCCCGCTGCGAAGCGGCAGACGCCGTTCAGCGCCGGGCGCGCCGACGAACACGCTTCCGTCCGCAATCCGGGCCACTTCGGCGGAGTCTCCCGCCTTAAAACCCTTCGCCGGCCGGTTGAACGTGACGATCATGCCGGGTTCATAGTTCTTGTCGTTCCGGGCCTGAACCGCAGTCCATTTCAAGGGCTCGTGAGCCGTGATGACCTCGCCGGGA
>Ga0302319_10008606_pt1 | contig 19809 bp, 22 predicted proteins | sample Bog_T0_2_FD_203319 | JGI IMG/M metagenome (GOLD analysis project Ga0302319, IMG submission 203319) | Peat permafrost microbial communities from Stordalen Mire near Abisko, Sweden - Bog_T0_2 | ecosystem: Environmental > Terrestrial > Soil > Wetlands > Peat | place: Sweden: Abisko, Stordalen Mire... | reverse complement strand
CACGTATTCCGCGGCACGAGAGAATTTTGCTTCGGTGCTGGAAGAGGCGGAACGCGATGGGGCGGTCGAGATTCGGCGGCGTGACGGCCCTACCATGCATGATGGCGAGAGAAGGACTACCGGGCGCCTCGCGCCTCGCGCCTCGCGCCTTCGGCGTCAAGCACCGCACCGGAGGGACACGTCGATTCGTAGATTGGCTGCACGCACTGCAGTACCAGCATACGGCTTATCGTACGTTGTATTATACCTTTCGCCAATAGGTATAGGGGCGTATATGCGACAAGGAAATCCGGATTTTATGAATGGCGTCCCGGAGCTGCTCATCCTGCAGCTTCTCGCAAAACGAGAGATGTACGGATATGAACTGGTCCAATCCATCCGAGCGCAGACGAAGGAGGCGATAAACTTAAGCGAAGGCGTCGTGTACCCGACCCTTCACGCATTGGAAAAACAGGGCGCCTTGAAATCCCGACGGAAGCCGGTCAATGGACGAAGCCGGATCTATTACGCCATCACCAAGGACGGCACGCGCAAACTAGCGAAGACCGCTGCCGTATGGGCCGGTGTAACAAGTGCTGTGCAGGCAATTCTGACAGGAGACAGTCATGCGAGCACAACTTAGGTCTCTTCGAGATGGATTATTGCGCCGTGGTGTGGGACCTCGACATGTCACCCGATATTTGACGGCGTTATCCGAGCACCTCGATGACTTGATCGCCGAGGAGAAGCGCGCGGGCCATACCGAGGCAAATGCTGAGAGCGCCGCGTGGAGCCGCCTTGGCGGTACCGATAGGCTCCTGGAAGCATTGGTAGCACGCAAGGATTTTCTGTCCTGGGCGCACCGTGCGCCATGGGCGGTATTTCTGCCCCCCGCACTGCGCCAACTGAATCGGAGCGAGGAAGCTAAAGCTGCCTTCAACGTGGTCTGCGCCTCAAGAAAACGCAATTGCCGATTCTGCGCACCATAGGACTGTTGCCGAGAACCGCTTGAGCGCTTCGATTTGTCTCCGCCCAGAATGCCAAGTCGGTACAACAGGTTGTTCGTAGTGCAGCATTTTCTTTTGGTAGTCGAGGGCTGCCCGCTTACGGGCCTCCGCGAGTTCGGTCTTGTTCATGGTTGCCGTTGAAGGATAGTTCAGACGCGTTCGACCGCCAAGACGAGACCTTGACCGACGCCGACGCACAACGCGGCGAAACCCAAACGGCCGCCGCTCTTTTGTAGCGAATGCACCAAGGTCAGAGCCAACCGCGCGCCGCTCATGCCCAAAGGGTGTCCGAGCGCAATGGCCCCCCCGTGAGCATTCACATGAGACGCATCATCCGCAAGCCGAAAATGGCGCAGCACCGCTAACGATTGGCTGGCGAAGGCCTCGTTGATTTCTATGGCATCGAAATCGGCAATGCCGAGTTTTAATCGCTGCAGTAGCTTTTCGATCGCCGGAATGGGACCCAAGCCCATGACACGCGGCTCGACTCCGGCCGACGCCATGCCGAGGATCCGTGCGCGCCTGGTCAATCCGTAGCGCTCCGCCGCGCTGGCGGATGCAATGATCAGCGCTGCCGCCCCGTCGTTGATGCCCGACGCATTGCCTGCCGTCACCGTACCCTCCGGTCCAAAGAGCGGCTTGAGTCTCGATAGGGCATCGAGCGTCGAGTCTGCCCGGGGATGTTCGTCCTGCACCACGTCGATCGTCGTGCCGCGTTTCGCGGCTGCCACCGTCACCGGTATGATTTCTTCTCGCATGAAGCCGCCGGCCTGAGCCATGGCAGCACGCTGCTGACTGCGAAGCGCGAAGGCGTCCTGGTCTGCCCGCGATATGCGTCCCTGGGTAGCCACGGTCTCGCCGGTTTGCGGCATCGTGTCCACGCCGTAACGTTCCCTCAAGGCGGAATTGACGAAGCGCCATCCCATGGTGGTGTCTTCGAGCTCTTGAGATCGGCCAAACGCCGTCTCGGACTTATGCAAAACGAAGGGTGCTCGAGTCATCGACTCGACGCCGCCGGCCAGCGCCAGTTCCATCTCACCGCAGTGGATCGCGCGCGCCGCGCTGCCGACGGCCTCGAGTCCGGAGGCACATAATCGATTGAGGGTGACGCCGGGCACGGTGTGCGGCAGTCCGGCGAGGAGCAGGCTCATCCGCGCGACGTTGCGATTATCTTCGCCCGACTGATTCGCGCAGCCCAGGAAGACCTCGTCGATGGCCCTCGCATCGAGGCCGGGGTTACGTTCCAGTAGAGCCCGTAACGGCAGAGCGCCCAGATCATCCGCGCGCACCGTGGCCAGGGCGCCGCCATAGCGCCCGATGGGCGTCCGAATCGCATCGCAGATGAATGCGTCGCTCATGAGCCGCTCCACGGCCGCAGGACAGGTGCTGCCCGCAGAGGCACGCCGGTCAAGCCCTTGAGTTCTTCAAATGTCAGCCCGTCCACCATCTCGGTCACGATCGCCCCCTCCGCCGTAAGATCGAAAACCGCGAGATCGGTGTAGACCCGAGAAACACAGAGTAGACCCGTGAGCGGATAGCTACAGCGCTCCACCAGCTTGCTCTCGCCGCTCTTGGTGAGTAACTCCATCATCACGAAAACCTGCTTCGCGCCGATCGCGAGATCCATCGCGCCGCCGACCGCTGGGATGGCATTGGGAGCGCCCGTGTGCCAATTGGCAAGATCGCCGTAAATCGAGGTCTGAAAAGCCCCGAGTACACAGATGTCGAGATGGCCGCCGCGCATCATCGCGAAGGAGTCGGCCTGATGGAAAAAACAGCCGCCCGACAACAGAGTCACCGGAAGCTTGCCGGCGTTGATTAGCTCATCATCCTCCTCGCCCTGGGCCGGTGCCGGCCCCATACCGAGCAAGCCGTTCTCACTCTGGAGGAAGATGTCTTTATCCAGCGGCAGAAAATTGGCGACCGTGGTCGGCAGCCCGATCCCCAGGTTGACATAGGCGCCCTCGGGAATGTCCTGGGCAACGCGCGTCGCCATCTGCTCGCGGTTGAGTTTACGCGGCATTGGCACGATCCCGGGAGGGTGCTGCGACGACACGCTGGACGAAGATACCGGGGGTGACGATGGCTTCCGGGTCCAGCGCGCCCAGAGGCACGATTTCGCCCACCTGCGCAATGGTGCATTTGGCGGCGGTCGCCATGATTGGACCAAAATTGCGCGCCGCTTTGGAGTAGACCAAATTACCCCATCGATCGCCCTCGCGGGCCTTGATGAGCGCGAAATCCGCAGCGATCGGATATTCCAGGACGTAATGTCGGCCGTCGATTTTGCGAGTTTCCTTGCCTTCCGCCAATCGAGTACCGAAGCCGGTCGGCGTGAATATAGCGCCGAGTCCGGCGCCCGCAGCTTGAATCCGTGCCGCCAAGTTGCCTTGCGGCACGAGCTCCAACTCGATCTGTCCGGCGCGGTACAATCTATCGAAGTGCTGCGAGTCGACTTGGCGCGGAAACGAACAGATGATTTTCCGCACCCGCCCCTCGCGCAATAGCGCCGCCAACCCGGTCTCGCCATTGCCCGCATTGTTATTGACGATGGTCAGATTGCTTGCCCCTTGCACGATCAACGCATCGATCAACTGATCAGGCATGCCCGCCGTACCGAAGCCGCCGATCATGATGCATGCGCCGTCGAAAATGTCGGCGACGGCCTCGCCGAAGGAGCCAATGGTCTTGTTGATCATGCTCGTATTTAAGGCCGGTTGCGCCGCCATGACAAGTGCGGTTATCGAATTTGTGTGCGATTATCGGACTTATGAAATCGCAGTTTGGAAATACACGCGCTCCGGCTGATCCGAACTTCATGACCTCGCTTGCGCGTGGTCTTGCGGTGTTGCAGGCCTTCGACGTACGACGCAGCGCGCTCACCGTCTCACAAGCGAGCGATGCGACTGGAATTCCCCGCGCGGCCAGCCGACGTTGCCTCTACACCCTGGAACGGCTGGGTTTCGTGACCGCGGAGAATGGGCGATATTCGCTTCGCCCGAAGGTGTTGACATTGGGCTTTGCGCACCTGTCATCGGTGCCGCTGGCAAGCGCGGCGCAGCCGCTCCTGGATCTTTGCCGGGATCGCCTGCATGAGTCTTGCTCGTTGGGCGTGCTCGACGGGGGTGAGGTTTTCTACCAAGCACGCTCGGAGACCTCACGAATCATGTCGATCGCAATCTTTGTGGGCACACGTCTGCCGGCGTACTGCACGTCCATGGGTCGGGTGATGCTCGCCTACCTTCCCGAGGAACCGCGACGCGCCTACCTCAAAGACGCCGTGCTGCATCCGAAGACGACGAAAACGGTCACCTCGAAGGCAGAGCTCAAATCCATACTTGCGCAGGTCAGGCGCAGCGGATTTGCCATCGTCGATCAAGAACTCGAACTGGGACTGCGCTCGATCGCCGTTCCCGTGCATGATCGCCACGGAACGGTAGTGGCCTCGATCAATGTAGGCACGCAATCCGCGCGGGTTTCGATCAAGGAACTGACTCAGCGCGTGCTTCGTGAACTTCGGTCGACGGCGGCCGCAATTACCGAGAAGCTATGAGCTATCTGGAGAGCGCGGCCACTGCGGCGATTCGCGCGCCCGGCCAGCCAAGTGCCTTCCCGGCTGGCAGCGGGCAGAGCGCCAAAGACCAGAGGGGCGCACGACGGGGCCACTCATCTATACATGTAGGCTCGGTAAATCATGCTGCACCACGTCATAAAAACGGCATCACTTTCTGCGCTCGATGTACGGCGAGGCCTATTTCGAGAGTGGTATCCACGATTTCGTCTCACGTCGCAGGCATCCGGATTGCTTAGTTTGTGACACTGGACCCCCACTCTTGATACAGTCCCCGAGAAGTAGGATATCGGCGAGCGAGTCTGCCGCGACCACGTCCGTGAGTAGCTCGATCAATGTATCCAATCGAAGCCCTCATCGATCGAGAAGTGCCCGATAATCGACGATCGGTCCGAGCAGCAATCCGATGATCGCGAGCTGGGCGAGCTTCACCGCGAAAACCGACGGCAGCATCAGCGAGCCGACGTTGAGCAATCGAAAACCCAGCGCCGTGACCAGCAGTACGGCAGCGGTCGTCAAAGCTGCCAAGCACAGCGCCCGGAGCGGCATCGATCCGGGGATCAAGCGTATCCACGCCGGGGCATTGAGCTCCGCGTCGATACGCGCCAGGCGTCCGACCTGGATTCGCCGTCGCATCGCGCTCGAGAGCCCGAAACATAGGCCGAGCACCGGCATGAAGGTCGACGGAATGGCGTCCAATACGAGTCCGGACCGGCCCCAGACCGGCACTTCGTGCAGCCTTCCGAACATAATCCAGGTGATCGCACCGCCGATCGCCATGTTAATGCAGGCGGCGACGCAGGAGTCCTTGAGCAACAACGCCCGTGTGCTTGGGTTCATGGCGAGTCCGCCCCTTCGTTCAAGGCGGTACCTTGCATCACGATTCTCCAGCGAGAGCACCATCGCCACGCCAGAGTCCCCAGCCGCGCAGCCTGCGACAGGTCGATCCCGCCGCCTCTAGATCGGCGAGCGTGCGGGCGTTGGCGACCGGGTAGACCCCGAGCACACCCGCCTTGCCTGCGGCGACCACGAGGTCGGGACCGGAGATCAGGAACATGGGCGCTACGATCACCGGAAGGCGCAGCCAGTCGCTAAAGCGACTCGCGAGATCGGTCGGCATGTTCATGAGGCCGTGGTCACGCAGACGCGTTTCGACCCTGGCGAACGAGATCGAGGGCCACATCAACGATCATGTCCTCCTGACCCCCGACCATGCGCCGTTTGCCGAGCTCGATAAGGATCGACCGGGTATCGAGCCCATGATCTGCCGCTGCTTTCTCTGCGTGACGCAGGAAGCTCGAATACACGCCCGCGTACCCTAAGCTCAGCGTCTCGCGATCTACGCGGACCGGCCGATCTTGGAGCGGTCGTACGAGATCCTCGGCCGCATCCATCAAAGCGAACAAGTCCGTGCCGTGTTGCCACCCGTAGACATCCGCCGCAGCAATGAACACCTCGAGAGGCGCGTTACCCGCGCCAGCGCCCATGCCGGCGAGACTCGCGTCGACGCGCAGCGCGCCGTTCTGCACGGCAACGATCGAATTCGCCACGCCCAAACTTAGATTATGGTGCGCATGTATGCCGCGCTGCGTTTCCGGTTTGAGCACGCGGTCATAGGCTTGGAAGCGTGCCGCGACGTCGTCCATCGTCATCGCTCCTCCGCTGTCGGTCACGTATATGCAATGCGCTCCGTAGCTCTCCATGAGCTGCGCCTGCGTCGCAAGTGCCTCGGGCGGACTCATATGACTCATCATTAGAAATCCCGAGACATCCATGCCTAAATTCCGCGCGTATTCAATGTGCTGCCTCGACACGTCGGCTTCGGTACAGTGCGTCGCAATACGCACGGAGCGCACGCCGAGTTCGAACGCATGCTTCAGATCGTGTACGGTGCCGATGCCAGGCAACAGCAGCGTCGTCAGCACGCTGTGTTCGAGTACCTCGGCAACGGCCGCGATCCATTCCCAATCGGTGTGTGCGCCGAAGCCGTAGTTGAAGCTTGATCCGGACAAGCCGTCGCCGTGCGCGACCTCGATCGCGTCGACCTTGGCCGCGTCGAGCACGCGCGCGATCGCCTTGACGTGGTCGATACCGTATTGGTGCCGGATCGCGTGCATACCATCACGCAGTGTGACGTCTTGGATGTAAATCCTCGTGGTCTTGGGATCGCAATTCATGCTGCGATCTTCCCGCGTAGAGAGCTTGCGATCTTTTCGGCCGTGCGTAGTGCCGCAGAAGTCATTATGTCGAGATTCCCGGCGTAAGCCGGCAGGTAATGGGCGGCGCCCTCGACTTCGAGATACACGCTGACCTTGAGTCCTGTAAACTCGGCGCCCATTTCGGGAATGCGCAAGGGTTCGTTTGCGCCGATGCGTTCGAACTGCAGAGCCTGTTTGAGACGATAGCCTGGAACGTACTCACACACCGCGGCGATCATGGCCTCGACCGAGCGCGTGATCTCGGCGCTGTCGGCGTCGTGCGTCAGGCAATAGACGGTGTCGCGCATAATCAAGGGCGGTTCGGCAGGATTGAGGACGATGATGGCCTTGCCGCGCCCGGCGCCACCGACCGTTTCGATTGCGCGCGAAGTCGTCTCGGTGAATTCGTCGATATTGGCGCGTGTTCCGGGACCGGCGGATTTCGAGGCAATTGACGCGACGATCTCTGCATAGCGTACGGGCGCAATGCGGTTGATCGCTGCGACGATGGGTATCGTTGCCTGCCCGCCGCAGGTCACCATATTGAGATTCGGCGCATCGAGATTCGCATCGCCATTCACGGCGGGAATCGTGAACGGACCCAAGGCTGCTGGCGTCAGGTCGATGATGCGTTTGCCGTGGGCACGGAGGATTCTGTCGTGGGCGGAATGCGCCGCCGCGCTGGTCGCATCGAAGACGATCTCGATTCCGTCGAATTCCCGCATCGCGAGGAGCCCCTCCAGGCCGCCTGCCGTGGTCGGAACATTGAAGCGTGCAGCACGCTTCAGGCCGTCAGAGTTCGGGTCGACCCCCACAAAGGCCGCCATTTCCAGCAGCGCAGAGTTGCGCATGACTTTGATCATGAGATCGGTCCCGATATTGCCGGAACCGACAATTGCGACCCGTGTTTTTGCCGTTGAAGTGCTCGCCATGATTCAAGTCTCCCGATAGTGAAATTCTGCCGACCCCAGTCCGCCGATGGCGACACGCACACTCGTGCCGGCCGCCAAAGGCACCATGGGTCCAAGTGCGCCGCTCATGACCACGTCGCCCGCCCGAAGGGGTTCCCCACGCCTTGCAAGCGTGCGGGCCAGCCATTCCACCGCGTTCAGCGGATGGGCCATGCAGGCGGCACCGGCGCCGACCGAGACGATCGCGCCGTCGATGCTGAGCGCCATGCCGCACGTCGCAAGGTCAAGATCCGTGAGGCTCCGGGGTTCGCTGCCGAGGACGAAATATGCGGACGAAGCATTGTCTGCAATCGTGTCGGCAATGGTGATTTTCCAGTCCAGGAACCGGCTGTCGACAACCTCGATCGCCGGCAGCGCATACGCGATCGCCTGCAGCAGATCGATGCGCGACGGCGAGTCAGTCGTTAAATCCCGTCCCAGGACAAAGGCGATCTCGCCTTCCGCTTTCGGTTGCAGCAGCCGGGAAGGCGCGAGTATGCCGCCGTCGGAGATGAGCATGTCGGCAAACAACACACCGAAGTCGGGCTGATCGACGCCGAGCTGTCGCTGCACGGCCGCGCTCGTGAGACCTATTTTGCGCCCAACGATGCGCCGACCCTGCTCCAGCCAATAGCGCGTATTGGCAGTTTGAATCTGATAGCCGCAATCGATATCGCCCGGTTCGAGCAGGTCGCGCAGCGGCGCGATCGGGCCCGCGCGGTACGCCTCGCGCACCCGTTGGGCGGCTGCGTCGATAGGTGTCAGTTCAAGAGAATCTGCAGGTATGTTCATGACTTCACCGGTCGTGGCGGACGTTGGAAACGATGACCCCAAGCAGAATTCGAGGCGTGCGTGACGACATGACAGTTGTCATCGTCGACCTCGAGGCCAGCCCAGCAATATTCGATGTCGAAGCCGGATGGGCTCATTGAGTAGAAAGACAGCATGTCCTCGCCCGAGTGTCGGCCGAGAGTCAACCTGGAGAGAACTGGATGATCTGATCCGGACGAAACTCGTCGCTGAATCCGGCCATGCGGCGAAAGGAGTGCGCCACCTGATCACAGATCGATGAGCTCGCAAACTGCTCCTTCAGCAGGAGCGGCGTGTGCGACGCACAAGCCATAGCAAATCGCATGACAATTTCCTTCTAAGCCGAACCTAATATAAAGAGAGCGCGGGGCTCATCCCCGGAGGAATTCGATATGCAGGCGGTTAAATTCGTTGGCATCCTCGAACTGAGGCCAGTGACCGCATTTGTTCATCACCACATATTTGGCGCCGGGGATCATCTCGGCGATTTGCCTTCCCTCCTCCGGCGTGGCCGTTGGATCGTGGGAGGTCCAGACCACCATCGTGGGCGCCGTGATCGAGCGGTACTGCGTTTCAGTAATCATGTTCGGCCGACGGATGTCCATGTCCTGCAGGCACATGATCCTGGCCATCGTGTCGGGGAATCCAGGCTGAGAGTAGATGCGTCGGCGGGTTTCGATCATGTCGTCCGAGACCACTGTTTTGTCGCACATCAGGAACTCGATGCGGGTTCTTATCCGCTCCCAGCTCGGATCAGAGGCGGCGGCGTTGGAGAGAGTCTTGAGCCGCGTCATCACCTCCGGGTGCGCCGTCCACCCGCCAGCCGTGTTCAAAACCAGCTTGTCGACAACGTTCGGGTGGTGAACGGCGAGATAGGTCGAAACCCATCCGCCCAGGGACTCGCCTGTAAAAAGGGCGCTCTTGCGGTCCAGCGCCTTGAGGACTGCAAGAATGTGCGTCGCGTAATCCTTGACCTGGTAGTTGATTGCGGGCTTGTCGGTCCAGCCATGTCCCAACATGTCGATCGCCACGAACCAAAAATGCTCGCTATGCGGGCCGAAGTTACGGGAATAGGCCTCTGCATAGCCCCCGACTCCGTGTAGTGCGAGAAGGAGTGGCTTGGAGGGATCGCCGGACTGGATATAGCGAGTGCGGATGCCGTTCGCATCAAGATAGCCTTGTGAAAAGCTGACCCCTGCTAGGTCAGACCAGACGCTCTGGAAATTGGCGGGACGTTGTTCGCTCATACAAAATTCCTTCGGCATCCGGCGGTATGCCGGTCAATCAAACAGGTGTGGACCGAAATTGGGCTGGTACGGAGGGATCGCTGTGAGTGCGCCGGAACATAGATCCGGCCCACACAGCACATCCGTCAGTACGTCGCGCAAAGTGGATAGAGCGGCATTTGCACCGGCAGGTGGGAAGCATTGCCGCCAGGCTACATAGCCATCAGGCCGAACGAGGATCACCCCGCCTTCCTCTATTTCCATGACTTCGCGCCAGTCGCAGTACAGATCCTGATAAGTTGGTGTACCGACGACCAAAAGGCGAAGAAAGGGCAGGCTCAGCGCCTCTACCGCCTTGACCCAATCGACGCCAGCCAGGCCGGTTAACACAGTGAACTTACCCTTGCCAACCGCATCAAGCGTCGAGATACGCTTTCCATCGGTACCGACGAGCCACGCATGGGGTAACTTGGCTCCCGGTCTCGTTGTCGGCTGCAAGTAGAGCACCGGATCGCGCAGGAACTCTTCGGGCTTGCTGTTCAATTCAGGCAGCACCGCGCTCGACTGATAGCGCTGGTTGCTCTCCAGACCCAAGGCATTGAACTCGGTGTCCTTGTGCCGGATTGCCGCCAGCAGTGCCTTACGCCGGGTTTGACCCTCGACCCCCGGATCTTTTAGCAAAGCGATCCCGGCGAGGACGGGATTTTCTGCGCCTTCGACCCGGAAGCAGGCGTTGATCGGGCCGTAATCAAGCCGCGACTGGTTCGCCCTTTGGACAATCTGCTTGCCAACCGGTGCGCGCTCCTCTGTATAGGTTTCCAGCAGTTCAGTTCCCGCAAAGCCCTTGACGACATAGGCGAGCTTCCAGGCGAGATTGAAGGAGTCCTGTACGCAGGTGTTCATACCGAGGCCGCTCGACGGCGGATGGCGATGGACCGCGTCGCCGCCGCACAGCACCCGACCGCGGGAGTACTGAGTGGCATAGGCCTGATTGACATACCAGATGGAGGTATTGATCAGTTTAAGGTCGACTGAGTCGTCGCCTATCATCGACTTGATGCGGCGCGCGATAAACGCCGGCGTCACGTCCGGATCGCCTTTTGCGATGTCGAAGCCCCAGCCGGCAATCCAGCGGGTCCACGGCACGACCGCCCGCAGCAGTCCCATGCCGATCTCGCCGAAGCTGGTATCCGGGCTGACGATCCAGTTGAGGATGCTCGGACGGTGCGACACTAAGTCAGATAAATCCGCCTCGAAAATTGTGTATACCGTCCCCGCGCGCGCCATACGGCCTTCGATCGGGAGACCGATCTGCTGGACGATGCGAGAGTTCGCGCCGTCGGCACCAACCAAATACCGGGCGCGCAGAGTATATTCCCGGCCGTTGAGCCGCTCACGCAGAGTGACGGTGACGCCATCCGCGTCCTCTTTGTGGCTGAGATATTCTGTATTGAACGAGAAGCTTGCTCCCCGCTGCGCCGCATTCTCAAGAAGGATCGGCTCGAGCTTGGGCTGGATGATGTCGACCATCGTACAAGGGCTGGCCTGAAGATAATCCCCATACCGCTTGTCGCCGGTGCCCCACGTGCGTTGGCGAACGATTTCCTCGCCGGTGAAACTCGTCGTGTAGAGCGTATCGCCCATCAAGTTCCAAGGCGTCGCGCGTTGCAGCACCTGGGCCTCGATACCCAGATCTCGAAACACTTCCATCGTCCGCTGGTTGGTAATGTGCGCGCGCGGCGTATGCGACAACCAGTTCCATTGCGAAGCGACGAGCGAACGCACACCGTACGTCGCAAGGCCCAGAGCCGTCGCGAGCCCAGTTGGCCCCGAACCTACGATAAGCACTTCGGTATCAAGCTCCGTTGAAGTCATGTTTGAAGGCTCCGAGGATTTTCGCTCATGACCAGGCCGCAGAACTTTTTTAACTCGATGAACGGCATCACTTGGAACATGCACTCTCTGCGGATGTGGGCGTAATGGATTCTCACCCCGGCGAGGTTGTAAGTACGTCGTCATGAACGAATGCGGTCACTGGCCGCAATTCGAAGACACCGCCACATTGAATAGGCTGCACATCGACTTCTTGCTTGCACGCTGACGGTGTCGTTACGCGGGTACCCTAGCGAACCCGTCCCACATTCAGGCTGCGCCCCCAAGGCGCGGTTACTGCGCTTGCTCTGCGCCGCCGATCTGTGTATCACCCACTCGCGCCTTGATAACGGAGCCACCATTGCCCCCCGCTTTTAAGGGGTGAATGTCGATTTCGACCTTATCGCCCGCCGTCATCGATTTTCGGCTCCAGCCGCGCCGAGTCATAAGCGATGTTGATAATCCCTCCAGTCCCCAAAGCTCCAGCTCCTTGGTTTTAGGATTTAGGACCATAAGGTCAATCCAAACATGCGGGTTGGTCCATTGATAACTCTTTATGGTACCCGTCAAAGTCACGGTCTTAGTTGTGTCGAACATGGCAAAAGAATGATGCGCGAAGCTGGGTGCAGCCAAAAAAAGGCCTGCCAACACCGTCAGAAGTGAAGTTCGGAACCACACAGCTCTCATCTCGTTCCCCTCTCGCCACTCATGCTGACGTTTTATATGATAATCATGGTTGTTGCAAGTGTAAGGATAAATGGATAATTCGACTTGGCTATCATTATCTGAGAACTTCACGCATTCTATACAGGGAGGGGCCTTGGACCTCTGGAGGGGCCTTGGGACCCCGACGAACCGCAAGAAAGCGTTGACTGCGCAGCGCGACTGGCGCCGCGCACCCTGGGCTACCAAAGCGAAACAGACCTCCCTCTGTGGAGAGTTGGTCGACGCCACTTTTCGATATAACATGCTGGCGCTTTTGGCGCCTTTGAGGGTTTGCTGGAGTTGGCGCACCCCGAGGATCTCAAGGAAGGCGTTGACTACGGCGCGTCGCGCGGAGAGAACTTCGAAATTCTCGGGATTTGGGGTGAAAATGATTCCGTTGGGGCTGGTTACGACGCTGTTTTCAGGGCTGTGCATCGCACTACCATGGTGCTTTTCAAGACCGCCGGTCGTTTGCCCTAGCGCGAGCGGCCAGCAGACTTTGCTCGCATCCGTCAACGTCCGAGCGTGATGGCGTTGGCGAGCGGCGTCTCCGCGAAGCTTTTACGGGTTCTCGATCCTTTCACGATCCAGCAGCCGGTCTGGACCGCGGAGGCGCTGAGCGAAATATTAGGGTATGCGGTGCCCACCTGCTATAGATACCTGAGACACCTCACCGAAGCCGGCTTTGTGCAGCGGATCGCGGGGGGGCGATACTCGCTCGGCTATCGAATCATTGCACTCGACCATATCGTGCGCCATTCCGACCCCCTGCTTCGGGTTGCCGTTCCTGTGATGCGGGATCTTGCATCGAGGGTCCGATGCGACGTCATGCTTTCCAGTTTGTACGGCAATGAAATTTGGACCACACATCACGAAATCGGCGGCGCGCGGCCGGTAGGCGGAGCCGACGTTCGCGGCCGCAGATTGCCGCTCTTTCGAGGTGCGGGATCGAAAGTGATTCTCGCCAATCTTCCAACCGGCAAGCTGCGTGCGCTCTACAATGCCAACGCGCCCGACGCATCCGCGGCCGGCGTTGGTGATACCTGGCAGGCTTTCCGGGAAGGCATGATTGCCATACGAAAAAAGGGCTTTCACGTGGCCAATAGTGAAATCAGGCCGCAGACGCAGACGTCGGCTCTGGCGGTCGCCATATGTTCCGCCGACCGATCCGAAGTGAGGGCATTGCAACTCGTGGCAACCAACGATCAATTCGCACTGATCGACAAAGCCGCCCTCGCCATGGTAGCCATCCAGGCCGCCGGACAAATCACTTTCGAACTCGCGCACCCCGAAAATAGCACGAGCTGAATTCGGCACAAATCGGACTGCACCGACACCACTGCCGAACGCTCCCATAGCGACGCGGAACGGTCAGGGTGAGCGCGCGTCAATCCCTTTGCCGGGGCCCGCGGTCCTCGCGGGTTGTGGCTCTCCTGCGGCAGTGCATGGATCCGCTCCTCTCGACCGCGGAGCCGTTCTTGGTTCTTAAGAAGTTGTAGCGTCAACGGCCCAAAAATCTGGGCAAATTCTCATAATACGAAAAACTCTTGGATTTCTGGAGCGACGTACACTATGCTACGGTCCCAGCGCAAAGCTGGAAACGTCGGATATCTACCCGCGCTAGCCGCCCCCCACGCCCTACATGTCAAATGATTCGTCGCCCCTCACCGCTATACATAACCTGAAAGGGCCTGGCAGCATGGCTATTGCAGCAGAAGAGAGCCATCGGAAAATGACGATCATGCTCTGCATGATTGCGGCCTTGTTTGAAGGAGGCGACAACATCGCGTTGGCGCTGGCCGCGCCTAAGCTCGCGCTCGACTACGCTCTGTTGCCGTATCAAATCGGCGTCGCGTTGAGTGCCAGCCTGATCGGGATGATGGTCGGTGCCGCAATCGGGGGCCGTCTCGCCGATCGACTGGGCCGCAAGGTGGTGTTGATCGGATCAATGATCGCGCTTGGTCTGTTCTCGTTGGCAACCGTCGCCACTCGCCATTTCGAGCCGCTGGTGTTGATGCGGTTTCTTGCGGGAGCCGGTTTAGGGGGTGCCTTCCCGATTTTGATAGCACTTTCATCCGAGATCAGCCACCCGGCCCACCGCGCGCGCACCATCAGTTTGGTCCATTCGGGTCAGCCGATTGGCGCGGCCATGCTGTCGCTCATCGTCGCGCTCGGTTCGAGTAGTTTCAACTGGCGGATCATCTTTTGGATCGGCGGACTCGGCCCTTTGGCAATCGCATTGATGCTGACCATTTTCTTGTCGGAGCCGGAACGCTACCGGAATGCGCAAAAGACCCTCGCCCATGACCGCGGTGCACCCACCATCGGCACGGCCTTGTTCGGGCAAGGCCGCGCCGCGACAACGATAGCTCTCTGGTCCAGTTGCGTTTTCACGCTCTTCGTCGTTTACCTGCTACTCAACTGGGTGCCGTCGTTGATGGTCGCGAAGGGACTGAGCCGGCCCGAGGGCGCAATAGCCGCGATGTCCCTACATATCGGGGCCGCGATCGGCACCGTGACCGCGGGCACGATGGCGGATCGGTACGACCGACGGATGTTGATCGTGTTCATGTATCTCGGCTTGGCGGTGTCGCTCGCGATACTCGCTCATTTTGGGACTTTTGGGCCGCTGATATTCGCCTGCGTACTGGTCGGATTTTTTATGCTGGCATGTCAGCTGATTCTCTATGCAAGCTGCGCCCAGGCTTATCCGACAGTTGCAAGAGGTACCGGAGTCGGCGCGACGGTAGCTGTGGGCCGATTGGGCGGCATTGCCGCGCCCATAACGGCGGGAGCGCTGCTCAGCACCGGATACGGCGCTTCGGCGGTGCTCGCCGCCGCAATTCCCGGCGTGGTCGTTGCTGGGGCGTGTGCGCTGACGCTCGCGTTGCTTATATCCAAGCGCCGTGTTGACACCGGCACGCAAGCAAGCGTGGTCTCGACGCGCTGACGGTCAAGCCCTCGGGCCTCATGGAATTACCTGCCGATGAAACGCGCCGCGCCCGCGCGCGCAATCGCAATCGCTGAGTGCGCCTACTTGAAGAACTCCGGCGTCAATTCAGGTCCCCAAGCAGCGATGGCGACCGTACCCATCGGCAGGTGGGTGGATTCGTACTCGTGGTTGACATGATCGCCGTCAGTCCAATGTTCGATCTTGTTGCCGCCGGTGTCGCGCCAATAATCGAATACCATACTTCCGCCGATATGCCGGCCGATACCAAATGACCTGTGATACTTCATTTTCTCGAGATGCGCGCCACCGAGCATGACATCGTCGACGTCGATCACCTCATACGCAGCATGGTCGACCCCCCCACCGGGCACGCCGAGAAACGCGATCGAATGATGATCGACAAAGCGCTCGCCGAGTCCGCAACGCAAGAAAGCGAACAGCCACTTGGCCGGATTCTCCGGCACATGCACACTGTCGGATACCACCAGCCCAAAGAGCTTCTTATACCAGTCGGCCGCAACGTTGACGTCGGGAACCTTTATGACTACGTGGCCCATGCGCATGACAGTCGACGGTCCCGCGGCGACACGGATTTTTTTATTCCTGCGCTGGAAGTTGTTCCGATCAAAACCGATGTTGGGCGGCAGCGGCGCGCGCATCGGCAGCGCGTCCACAGGCGCGCGATGCAGGACATCGACCCGGTAGCCATGGGGATCGACCAAGCGAACCACCCAGCCACCGCCCGGCTCGTTGTTCTCGACCACGTTGGCGCCTTCGGCCCGGGCAATGGCCTCCAGATCCTCGAGCGTCGACGCGATAAGCCCCAGGCCGGGAGCGAATGCTCGTGTCGGCAATTCGCTGATGTGCACTACCGGCTGCCGCCCCGCACCGCGCATGTATAACGCATTCTCCGTGCGGGCCACCTTGTGCATCCCGAAATCCGTCAAAAACCGCTCTTGGGCCTCAAGATCGGGTACCGCAACGCGAACATAGGCTACATCCTCGACACTGATCATGAGTCACTCCTCAAACACGATTTCTTTTCAAAAATTCGCCGCCAGGCGCTACTGCGGCTGGTCATGAAGTGCGCCGTTGTCGAGCGACCTCCGCAGGACGCTACAGGCTCCTAGGGTTTCACGCTGTAGGTAGAGTGACCGCTCGCGTCGACCGGATTATGCTGCGTCTCGCATACGTACTCTTGGATACGCTCTGCGGGGCCCTGCAGTGCGTACATTCGACGAATGCTCCAAGGCTTCGTGTACGCGCCCGGGTCGTCGAACGTCAGGACGTCTTCCAGCGTATCGTGATTGACGCGGTGGATTCGCTCATGCACGCGCAACTGGTCCGTGTGCGGCAAGCCGCTGAAGTCAAGTGTCGTGCGATCGGTCAGTCCGACGGTATCCACCAACAGGGTGTCGCCTTCCCACCGACCGACCGAATAGCCCATGAAGATCGGATCGGGATCGGAGGGCAATGTCTCACCTAAATAAATGAAGCGAAAGGCATGCTCTTCCATGTGGACGGTCAAGACCAGACCCGGAGACTGAACGATCTGGAACGGATAAGGCGGCCCCAACATCATCGCAGGCATACCGGGGGGAAGGCATTGCGCGGAAGTTGGTGCGTAAGGACGTCCCGCATCCGCATCATCGGCACGTTGATAGTAGAGTTTTGCGGCCCAATCCTGCAGCGGCGGCCGGGCACCGTCCATGGTTTTCAAGAGCCGCTCGCCCTGCGGGCGCGTGTTGGGCACATAGTCCTTGATAAGCCATACGCCCGAGATGTTCGGCTGATCGGTGGAATTCTTTGTGGCGTCGTAGTGCGCCGTAGCGGGCAATTGTGCCGATGCTCCATACGCTGCCGAACTCAGCCAAAAGACCGCTACGGCCACGCACCGGTATTTCATATCGTATATTCCAAACACTGCGTTACCTCATTCGGGCATTGCGTGGGAGGAGCGGCACAGATTTCGTGGCCGTCGACACGCCGTTGATAAGAATACTATATATAGCGGGATATTGATCGTGTATTTTCTTCGAAAATCTCATCAAATGAGATGTCATCGACATGTTCGCAGGTTCCGAGTGCCGCCGAAACTCTCTTCCGCAGCGCCTGCGGCTTAGTTCAGGATGCGTAGTACGAACAATATGGGTGCACCTGTTGTTAACGAGCGCATGGTTCGCTGCGCTTCCTGGGCGTCGCTGTTGCTGATGGTTTGGACCTAGGCACCGGCGTCCGCGCAGAGTCCGTCAGCCGGCCGCCCGCTCAGTAAATCCCGCCTCGCGTTTCGACGGGATCTGGATGCGCGACAAACCGGAACTCCGCAACTCGGTTAACCCGCCGCTGACCCGGGCGGCCAAAGCGAAGTTCGACCAGCTGCGCCCGCGGGACGACCCCGGCGCCCGATGCATGGAGTCGGGAGTGGGTAGAATGATGCTCACCGCGTCGCCGCTTCAGATAGTGGCGTTCGACAATCATCGGCCCAATATCCGTATGGCCGAAACGTCTTGCACGGAAAATAATATTTACGACCCCACCAACCCGGCCAACGACAAAAACTTCACCTCGACCGATAAACCCGAGCCTCACCCAGACGCTCCCTCAATGCCTTATCCGAAGAGGCCTGCATCTGACAAAGCTCGTCGGCCGCTGTCCATGTCTCGTGTTTCCCAATTCGTTACGAACATGTAACGCAGTATCCACCTTCTGCCGCACGATATTCAACGCGGCTCTGGCTGCGAAGCTCGCTTGCGACAGGCAGGTAGACGCCCACGGCTGCAGAAAACCCCTTCAGGGTTATACTGACGCCGAGCTGGGAAAACAAAAAAAAATCCGTTCTACGCGAGGTGTCATGCCGATTTCGAAGGGAGTCTCGGCCCGATTACTGAAAGTCGTCGACGCATTCACCATTGAGCAGCCGATCTGGACCGCGGAAGCGCTGAGCGCAAATCTGGGCTATGCGCTGCCGACGTGCTATCGCTATTTGAAAGATTTGACCGACGCAGGCTTTGTGCAACGGGTGCCGGGCGGTCGTTATTCGTTGGGCTATCGCATCATCGCACTCGATCACATCTTGCGTCATTCCGAACCCATACTTCAAGTGGCTGTTCCGGTGATGCGGGAACTGGCGTCTCGGGTGCGGTGCGACTCCATGCTGTCCACTTTATACGGGCAAGAGATCTGGACCACTCATCACGAACTCGGCGGCGTGAGGCCGGTCGGCGGATTGGATGCGCGAGGGCTCAAACGCCCGCTTTTTCGCGGGGCCGGCTCGAAAATCATCCTGGCGAATCTCCCAACCGGCAAACTACGCGCTTTATATGAGGCAAACCCTGAGGACGCCCGGAGTGCCGGCATGGGCGACAGTTGGCAAAAGTTCAGATCGATTGTTGGTGCGATTCGCAAAAAGGGATATCAGATATCGATCGGTGAAATCAGACCTGAAACCTCCGCATTAGCCGTAGCCATTTATTCACCCGATCGGACTGAAGTCAGAGCGCTCCAATTGGTCGCAACCAATGAACACTTCGCTTTGATCGACAAATCAGCACTGGCAACGCTGGCGATCCAAGCCGCCTCTCAAATTACCTATGCACTCATGCATCCTCGATCCGGATCGAATGGTGGCGATCAATCCGATGGACTTGATTCGATCAGGCGCATCGCGCTCAGGCCGGCGGCCGCCAGCGCGATCACAGAGGCCACCGCAAGCGCGATTGTGGTGCCATAGACGCTTGACGCCCTGAGGCATGAGGTTGCAACCACAGCCCCGGTTACGGCGCCGGAGTAACGCGCCATGCTCAACATTCCGCTTGCCGCGCCGCTGCGGGACCGCGGGGCACCGCCCAGCACCGCCCTGTTGTTGGGCGCCTGGAACAATGCAAAGCCGATCCCGCAGGTCCCCATGCGCCATGCGATATCGGATACCGAAGCCGATGCCGTTAGGAGAGAGAGAAATGCCATTCCGGCACTTAACACCAGCATTCCGAGCGTTGCCATGGACCCGGCCGTGTAGCGATCAGCCAGACGACCGGCAAACGGCGCCACCACGGCCACCGCAACGAACCACGGCGTCATGAGGAGGCCGGTCTGAACTGCGGAGTACCCCATGCGGTTCTGGAAGCTGAACGGCAACGAAATAAATGCCAGCGTTTGCGCAACGAAGCAGCCCATCGATGTCGCCACCGATAGCGAAAATATCCGGCTCCTCAGCAGATCCAGCGGCAGGAGTGGAAGCTTTTCGGTCATTTCGCGTTGTACCAAGAAAACTGCCGCCACCAAGCCCATCGCCGCCGCCACACCGGCAACCAACGTATTGCGTCCGGACATCAAGCTCTGCACGCCTGCAATCAGCAGTGCAAACGTCGCCACGTTGAGTATGATGCTGGTGCGATTCATGCGCCGCGCAACAGGGTGCGATTGGGGTAGTACAAATAATCCGAGCGTCAGCGCCGTGAAAGCGAGTGGTGCCGTAAAGCGGAACAACCAGCGCCAGTCCCCCACTGACAAAATGGCCGACGCCAGCGTCGGACCGGACG